>Ga0206117_100217_pt1 | contig 87446 bp, 79 predicted proteins | sample 3A5Ametagenome_FD_177997 | JGI IMG/M metagenome (GOLD analysis project Ga0206117, IMG submission 177997) | Enriched microbial communities from leaf-cutter ant dump, University of Wisconsin, Madison, United States - 3A5A | ecosystem: Environmental > Terrestrial > Nest > Insects nest > Nest dump... | reverse complement strand
CCGGAGGCCTTCCGACTGGTTCTTTCAGACGACCTCGCCGTAAAGCGTGCGTTCGAGCGCGGTCACTTCGCTGGCGAAGCGGCGGTATTCGGCGCGCTTGAGCGCGAGGAAGACGTGGTGCAGGCGCTCGCCGAGGGCATCCTTCAGGAACGCGGATCGGGTTGCCGTCTCGATGGCGCTGCGCCAGTCGGGCGGCAGGTCGTCGCTTGCGGTTTCGGCATAGGCGGTCGTCTCGGGGCCGGGATCGGCCTTTGCGAGGATGCCCTTGCGCATGCCGGCGAGCACCGTCGCGCCGACGAGGTAGGGGTTGGAATCGATGCCGGCGGCGCGCTGTTCAAGGTGGCGGCCGGCGGGCGCGCCTGCCGGAATGCGTACCGCGACACTGCGGTTGTTGGTGCCCCAGGTCGGCGTGGTCGGGGCATAGCTCTGGGCCGAGAAACGCCGCCAGGAATTGAGATGCGGGGCGAAGACGAGCATGGATTCGTGCATCGTCTCGAGAAGCCCGGCGACGGCGTGTTTCAGCAGCGGGGCAAGCGTTTCATCCCGGTCGGCGAAGAGGTTGTTGCCGGCCGCGTCGGCAAGGCTCGCATGGACATGCATGCCGGAGCCTGCGCGTCCGGCGAAGGGCTTTGCCATGAACGAGGCCATCATGCCGTGGCGCAGGGCAAGGGCGCGCAGGAGGCGCTTCAGCATGGCGAGATCGTCGGCGGCCCGAAGGGCATCGCTGTGGCGCAGCGTCAGCTCGAACTGGCCTTGCGCATATTCCGAGATCATGGTCTCGACGGGCAGGCCCTGCGCCTCCGCGCCGCGATAGACGGCGTCGATGAAGGGCTCCAGCCGGTCGAGTTCGCTGACGCCGTAGACCTGGATGCCCTCCGGCCGTTCGCCAGAGAGCGGCAGGCGTAGCGGCTGGAAATCGCCGTCCGCGGTGCGCTCGCGGTCGAAAAGGTAGAATTCCAGCTCGTAGGCGAGGATCGGGTGGAAGCCGTCGCTCTCAAGGCGGTTCACCTGCCGGGCGAGCGCATGGCGCGGATCGGCCGCCATCGGCATGCCGTCGAGCTCGAAAAGGGCAAGCCGCACCTCGCCGCGCGGCGGTGACGTCCACGGCAGGGGGACGAGCGAGCCGGCAATGGGCCATGCCCGGCGGTCCGCGTCGCCATCCGACCACACGAGGCCGGTCTCCTCCACGTCCTCGCCGGTAACGTCGAGGCCAAGGATGGAGCCGGGAAGATGCCGCCCCGAGCGGAAGATCGCCAGCAGTTCGTGCCGCCGGACGATCTTGCCGCGGGCGATGCCGTTGAGGTCGATCAGCACGAGATCGAAGGCGTCGATCTCCGGATGGGCGGCAAGAAAGGCCTCCGCCTCCGCGATATCGGCGGCTTCCGGCGGACGGGCGGCAAGGTCGCGGCTCACGCGGCGGCCCTCCGCTCGGAAAGGCGGCCGAGGACGGTCGCAAAGGCCGCGACGAGGCCGTCGGCCTGGCTTTGTGAAAGGGCGGGGCTGACGAGCACCATGTTGTGGAACGGCGTCAGCAGGTAGCCGAGATTGAGCATGGAAAGATGCAGCGCCGCCTCGATCGTGTCGGAGGCGGCCGCGCGGGCCTCCTCGGCGTTCGTCACCGGCACGGGCGAGAAGACGACCTCCAGCCGCGCGCCGACGCGCGAGACGGCCCAGTCGAGCCCGGCGGCGGCGATGGCGGCGGTGAAACCAGCCTCGATGCGGTCGGCAGTGGCCTGCATTTTGCCGTAGGCCTCTTCGGTCATCACCTGTTCGAGACAGGCGCGCAGGCAGGCAAGCTGCAGCGCGCTGCCGGAAAGCGTGGTGCCGATGCCGGAATGGCCATGGCCGCTCTGCTCGCGGCGGATGATGTGCAGCCTGTCGGAGATCGCCTGCGTCATGCCCCAGACGCTGACCGGAACGCCGCCGCCGATCGGCTTGCCCATGACCATGAGGTCGGGTTCGAGCCCATGCACCGTCGTGTAGCCGCCGAGGCCCGTGGAGATCGTATGCGTCTCGTCGATGAGGAGCAGCGTGCCAGCGGCCCGCGTCAGCCGGCGCAGCGCGTCGTGGAAGCCGGGTGCGGGCGGGATCATGCCGCAATTGGTCATCACCGGCTCGGCGAGCACGCAAGCGATGTCGTGGCCCGCGAGCGCCTTTTCCAGCGCCGCCTCGTCGTTGAAGGGAATGGAGACGGTGAGTTCGCCGAGGTCGCGGACCTGGCCGAGCAGGTTGCGGCGCGAGACGGTCCGGCCGTCGACGAGATCGACCAGCGTGTCGTCCACCGCGCCATGGTAGCAGCCGTCGAAGACCAGCAGCTTCGCCCGGCCGGTGACGGCGCGGGCGACGCGGATGGCGAAGCGGTTGGCATCGCTCGCCGTCGCGCCGAGCTGCCAGCGCGGCAGGCCGAAGCGTTCGACCAGCAGGCGCCCGACGACGGCGGCATCCGAGGATGGCAACATGGTGGTGAGGCCGCGCGTGCCGGTATTCTTCAGCGCTTCGAGGACAGGCGCAGGGCCGTGGCCGAACATCGCGCCGGTATCGCCGAGGCAGACATCGACGATGCGGTTGCCGTCGAGGTCGACGAGCTCGGCCCCGCTCGCCTCATCGACGACGAGGGGAAAGGGCGTCGGCCAGTCGAGCATCCAGTGCTGAGGCACCCCATCGAAGAAGCCGGACGTCGCTTCGTCGTGCGCGGCCGCCGAGCGTGGCCGACGCGCGCGAAAAACCTCCGCCTCCGCCTCGATGAGCGCGCAGGCGCGCGCCTCCAGCTTCGCCCTCTCCATCCCGTTCTCCAGCCATTCCCCAAAATGTGATCACATATTGGTTGATGTGATTTCAAGTGTCAAACGGCAAGATGGCCTACAGCGAGCCGACGATGCGCAGCCAGTCGTGCACCGTGGCGGCGGTCCGCCGGTCCGCCGAGCCGCGGGCGAGGGGCTTTCCGGCATCCAGGCCGCGCACCTCGCTCGGGCTCATGGCGAATTGCTGGCGGAAGGCGCGCGAGAAGGCCGAGATATCGGCAAAGCCGCACGCATAGGCCACCTCGCCTACCGTCCGTTTGCCGTCGTCGACCAGCATGTCGAAGGCCGCGCGCAGACGGCGTGTGCGGATGTGGTCGGTGACGCCGCCGAACGGTTCGAAAAGCCGGTAGAGCGAGGCACGGGAGAGGCCGAAGACCTTGCAGAGATGATCTGGGTCGAGATCGGGCCGGGCAATGTTCTGCTCTATATAGCGCCGGATCTCCATGATGACCGCGCCGCGTACCGTGGGCGAGGGCTGGCTGCGCGCGGCGACCCGCGGCGCGATGAGCGTTGCGACGAGGTTGGCTGTGGCGGTGACGATCGCCGGGGCTTCGGCCTGGCTGATGTCCGCCAGGTCCTCGAAAAGGGTGCGCAGATGGTTGCCGATCAGCCTGGCCGGACTGGTGGAACGCTTGAGCACGAGGCCATGCAGGGCATCGTTCTGCGCCTCTCTGCTGAAAAGCAGGTGGCGGGGCAGGACGAGCGTGAGGTTGCGGCAATGGGGCGTTTCTGCATGGAGCGGGCGCGAAAGGTCGAAGAAGGAGACGTCGCCGGCCTCCACCAGCACCGTCTGGTTGCCGATGGTGCGCAGGTCGCTGCCTTCGAGCGTCACCTGCACGAAGATGAGGTCGAGCCCGCTACGCGCGATGCGCCCGGGATCCCGCGAGAACGTATAGGTCGTGCCCACCATGTCGGCGGCAAAGAATAGCGCGGGCCCCATGAAGTAGGAGGAAAGACGGGTGCGGAAGTCGGCAAGCCGCTCCGGTGTCTGCACGGTCGCACGGAAGATCGGGTCAAGCGTCTCGGCAAAAAGCTGGCTCCGGTGCCTGCATTCGGGGCCCGCTTCCACGATGATGGCGTTCGAGGGCAACTTGTCTTCGGTGCTCATGGCGCTGGTGGTATTGGAAAGAGTGGCATGATCGATTCAAGAGGTGAAGTGGCCGGAAGGACCTGGGCATCCGCCCGACCGCCGGGCAGGGACGCTTTGCATTCTGTATCATTCTTTTGACGCTTCGTCTCATATTGGCGCATCGGGCACGCCTCGCGATTGACAGGCGAAGCCCGCTGCAACCCCATGGAAAACAATGGGTCTTATCGGACTCGCGGCGCGGCGGAAAGGCGCCGATAGGGGCATGCAGGCATGGATCAGGTTGCATTCGACGGCGGTTCGGTGGGGTTCCGGGTGTCGCCGGACGAATTTCTTCGCGCGCCGCAATTTGCCGCCGCACGGGAGGAGGTAATCGACGGAAAGTTGGCGCTCTACGACGGCAGCCATCTGTTCAACCGGCTGATCCTGGAAGAGGGCCGCCTGCTATGCCATCTTGCAGCCCTGTCGCTCCATGCCGCGCAGGACATGGCAAAGCCCGCGAGCTGGCTGACGCTGGGCCGCCTTCAGCGCGAGGTGGCGGCGCTGGGCGTTGCAAGCCGCAACCGGGTGGAGGCGCATGTCTCCTGTCTTCGCAGGTACGGCTTCCTTATGCAACAACCCCACGCCTGCGATCGCCGCGTTCGCCTCCTCGTGCCCAACGACGCGCTGCTTGCGCGCGATGCCGGTGCCCTCGGTGTACTTTTGAACGGGCTTGCGCTTTGCGGGCTGTCGCCACCGGCCGGGCCGCCCAGCGCGCCGGATGCAGCGCTGCACCGGGCGCTGCGATGCGCAACGCTGCCGCGCCTTTCTGCGTTCAACCGCCTGATCCGCCGCCACCTGCCGCTCGCGCCCTTCTTTGCCCATGACTGCGGCTATATGATCCTGTTGCTTCTGCTGCGCGGCGCCCGGGACAATGGCGAGGGCGCGATCGCGACCGGATACCTGTGGCTCGCCATGCAGGCGGGCGTGTCGCGCACCCATGTGCGCCGCCTCCTGGAGGCCGCGAGGAGCGCGGGGCTGCTGACGATGGAAACGCGCGGCGGTCATGACATAAGGCTGACGCCGGCAATGTGGCAGGCGGCGGACCGCTGGTTCGCCGACCTGTTCGCCTTCACGGATCTCCTGCTGCGCGAGGCGCTTGCCGCCTAGCCGGCGGCCCCCGCGGCAAGAAGGACTGCAAGACCGAGATGGGTGAGGTGGTGCAGCGCCTGGTCCGCGCCAAACAGCCACCAGAAGCTGTTCTGCCGCGGCGTTAGCCGGCGCCCGGCAAGGCTCGTCAGCCGGTCGATGGTGCCGTGCACAAGGGCGTCGGCCAAGCCGAGCCAGGCGAGGGCAGGGGCGAAAAGGAGAAGGAGGGCGGCCGTCATCGCACTGTGCACGCCGGTGTGGACGGCCAGCGCCAGCACCCAGCCTTGCGGCCGATCCTTGCTGCCGCTATCCAGTCCGTCTGGAACCCGGAATCCGCCAGGGAATGCTTGAGCAGGAACGCCGCCGACGCGGCGGCGATCCAGAAGGTCGGGATCTGGTCCGGTATGTCGATCATCCACGCCGTACCGCCCGGCCGGCGTCAGCGTACGCCGGCCTCGACGATGCCCTTGGTCAGGCTTCCCGTCGCAGGATAGAGCGGGATCAGGCAGGCCTGAAGCGCATGGTAGATGTCGCCCTTGCCGGCGAACAGGGTGTAGCTCGGGACAAGGTCTTCCGTCAGCTCTTCATGCCAGCCGCCACGGTCCTGGTCGAGAAAATGGCGGGCGATGCTGTCCCAGATCCTGCGATACCATGTCTCGTGGAAATCGTCCGGCAGGTGTTCGCACAGGAAAGCGGCAGCGCCCGCGCCTTCGGCCATGGGCCACCAGAGCTTGTTACGCTTGGCCGGTTCGTCGTTCCAGTCAAGCGTATAGAAGAAGCCGCCCTTCTCCTTGTCCCAGCCCAGTGCGATCGACTGCGCGAAGAGCGCCTTCGCCGCCGCAGGCATCCAGGCGTGCTTGCCGCCGCTGAGCGCGTAGAGCTGGAGGATGAGACGGGCCCATTCCAGCCAGTGGCCGGGCGTGGTGCCGGACGGGCGGAACATTTCGTTGCCTTGGTAGTTCTTGTCGAGCTCCCAGTTCTCATCGAAATGCTCCGGCACGCGGAAGCCGTTTTCGCCGGCGTGGCGGCGGATGACGAGATCGGCGATGCTGACAGCCTTGTCGAGATAGCCCTTCTCGCCGGTCGCCTCGTAGGCGGCCATCAGGGCCTCGGTGAGGTGCATGTTGGAGTTCTGCCCCCGGTAGCCCGGAACCGGCGTCCAGTCGGCTTCAAACTCCTCGGCGATGGCACCTTGCCCGGCGTCCCAGAAACGGGCTTCCAGCACCTCGGTGACGTCGGCGATCATGCGGTCGGCGTCCGGATGGCCCGCGACCTTGGCGCTGGAGGCGGCGAGCAGCACGAAGGCGTGGCCGTAGCCCTGCTTGCTGGCGTCGAGCAGGCCGGCATTGTCGAGCGACCAGTGGTAGCCGCCGCGCTCATGGTCGCGGTGCTTCTCCCAGAGATATTTCATGCCGTGGTCGACGATGTCGTCGGAGCCGGGGCGGCCGAGCAGGCTGCCGATGGAAAAGCAATGCACCATGCGCGCCGTGGAATGGATGCCGCGCACTGGATTGCCCGGATTGATCGGCCGGCCTTCAGCGTCCAGTTCGTGGAAGCCGCCGAGCGGATTGAAGGTCCGGTTCTGGAAGAAATCGAAGAGGCGGTTTGCTTCCCGCCAGAGCCATTGGCGGTGATAATCGCGCTTGCGCCAGGCCGTGCCGAGATGTCCCGTTGCGCCCATGTGAGGGGTCTCCTTTTGTAAGCGGTCCGCATTGCCTGCCCGATGGGGGCCAGCCGGAGCGTGGGAAACGATGCCGTGGCGCAGGGATGTGCACGGCCCGCAACGCTCGCAATGACGGCTGGCCTCGGACGGGCGGGAGGGGATTTATGGCCCAGAACGACCGGCCTCGCAACCCGCCGCACCCTTCGCCGCGGCATCCATGCACGGCGCGGGTCTTCATGTCGGGAGTATGAAAGGCCAATTCATCATTGTGGCGAAAATGAGAAAAAATATCCTACCAATCTTATAGGGAAAATGTATAAATGATCGAAAGAACGGCGGAATGACACTTCGCCCGCAGAGCCGGAGACCGGCCTGCCAGCAAGGGATGATGGCATGAGCAATGCGAAACTCGGCGGCCACTCCAGCCAGGAATCCTTCGGCCCTGCCGGCAATCGCCGGACCCGTCGCGCAGAGCGGCAGGTTCTCGTCAACAACATTGCCGTCGTCAGCGCCTTCCTCTTCGTCAGCGCCGTCGTCCTCGGCTTCATCGGCTGACGCATCAAACCGTAAACAGCAAGGAAATCGCGTGCTTCGCACGCTTTTCGGCCACGACGCCCCCAGAGCCGAAGCGTTTCGCCGGCCAGCCTGAACGCCTGCCCACCATATAGACCTTACGAGGCCATCCCATGACGGGCAGGCCGCAGGTTACATCAGCATCAACTTGTCGTTCAGCGCCATCCAGCCGCCTGGTTCCCGGATCAGGGCGGCCGTATCGTGCTTGCCGAAGATGCGGGTGAAACTGCGTTTGGTGAAGATCTCGTAGAACATCGCCGAGGCGGGACCGACCGGACCTGCGCGGCTGCTCAGCACGCCGGAGATCACGGTTTCCTGATAGGCGCGCCAGTGAACCTCCATCGCGGTGCGGGCAACGAGTTTGCTCAGCGTCACCTTGATGCCGAGCTTCGCCACCGTCGTCGCGACACTGGTGGCAAGGCCGACGGCCGGGATCGGGATGGCGGCGCCGGCAAGGCCCGCGCCGCGCACGCCGATCTTGGCGACCTTTGCCTTCAGCATTGCGTCGACCCAGCGCGTGACCGTCTCGCTCTTCTTGAAACCCTTGCCGGCCGCCTTGATGCCGACGAGGTGAGCCGCAGTCGTGCCGACGGCGCTGCCTTCCCTCAGGATGCTGCCGACGTCGACCGCCGTCACGCCCGAGGCGAGGCCGCCTGCAAGGCTGACGGCACTGCCGCCGAGACCCTTGAAGGCGCGGCCCGTGAAGTATTTGCGCGTCTTCGGCGACATGCCGTCATGGCCGTTGGCCAGAAAGGCGGGGTTCGGGATGATCTTCTCGTCAGCGTCTGCCGCACCGTAGGCTTCGCGCAGAAAATGCACGACGGCAACGATGCTGGAGGCTGTGTCGTCCATGTCCGCGATAGACTCGACGACACACCAGCACACGTCTTCGGCGTCGTTCTTGTCGAGAGCGCCAAAATTGAAACTGCTCGGCACGATCTTTTCCCCCGTTTTGCAGGAAGGCCTAGGCGGCAACGCTTCGGCAATGTCCGGCGGCCGCTCTACCTCCTTGTTTTTGCTTGGTTTGCGCAGCGCCGCGTGATTCCCCCGCGACGGCACAAGGCCCGCGTCGAAGCTACTTCAAAGTCCATGGAATTGACAGGGGCAAGTCGCGCTGCGGCCGCATTTTTCGCGGCTAAAGCAACCGCCGGACCACCAGAACCGTGATGTCGTCGAATTGCGCGGCGCCGTTGGCAAAGCCCTGCGCCTTGGCAAGCACCGCACCGGCGAGCTCGCCGGCCGGAAGGCCTCGGTTCGTGGCGATCTCCGTCAGGATGTTCTCCGTACCGAACTGCGCCTGTTCGAGGTCCTGCATGTCGGAGAGGCCGTCGGAGGTAAGGAAAAGGCAATCCCCCACGGCAAGAAGCAATTCGTGATCGTGAAAATCCAGTCCTTCGATGACGCCGAGTGCGGGATCGGGCTGCGTCGACAGTTCCGCGACGGTGGCCGCATTGCTGAGGATCGGATAGACGTGGCCGGCGTTGCAATAGGACAGGCGGCCGGTCGAAAGCTCGTAGAAGGCGAGGAAGAGTGTGACGAAGCGCGATTGCGGATTGTTCTTGTTGAGCTCGTCGTTGACGAGGGCGACGATCTCGGAGGGGCGCGGCACGCGGCCGGAAACGGCGTGGAACTGCAAGGTGCCGGCGCGCAGGAGGCTGCGCGTGCGGGCCATGAACAGTGCGGCCGAGGCGCCCTTGCCGGCGACGTCGCCGATCGCCAGGGCGATGAGGCCGGGCGCCACCTCGAAGACGTCGTAGAGATCGCCGCCGACTTCAAGCGCCGGATCGACGCTGGCGAAGATGTCGAGTTGGCGCGGATCGACGGGGAAGTCGCTCGGCAGCATGGATTGCTGGCAGAGCCAGGCCTCCGCAAGCTCCTGCTCCAGCCGTTCGAGCTGGCGCCGGTTCATGTCGCGCAGGAGCTTTCGTTCCAGCACCGCACCGACACGGGCGGCAAGCAGGGCCGGATTGAACGGCTTTGGCAGATAATCCTCGGCGCCGAGCTCGATGCAGCGCACCACGGTCTCGATTTCCGACGCGGCGGAGATCATCACGACGGAGGAGGTCTGCAGCTAGCCTTCTTCCTTCAGGGCGGCAAGTGCATCGATGCCGTTCATGCGCGGCATCATCACGTCGAGCAGGATGAGATCGAAGGGTTCGGCGCGAACCTTCTCAAGCGCCTCCAGGCCGTCGCTTGCCTGCTGGACATTGACGAGGCCCTGCCGCCGAAGGCGGCGTGCAAGCACGTCGCGATTGTCCTCGACATCGTCGACGATGAGGATTTTCGCCTGTGAGAAATCCAAGAAGGGCCTCATGAATGCTACGCGGAAGCGGTGCTCCGCCCGCACGTTACGCCAATCGCAGAGTGTTGCAAGACACCGGAGCGTCTAGAGCACGTCCGGATTAACCCGGTTCATAACCGACTGCCCTGAAGCCATAGGGCGATAAAATCCTAGGGGTAACATTCCTCGCGCCCGCATGAGGGCCGAGCCTCGGTTTCGCCTGCGGGTCCACCAACCCTCTTGCGTTTGCTACCCTCGGGCCTCGCCGATTATGCAGGATTGCAGGGGGTCTGCACCACCTGTCAGCAAAAATATTGTAAAAATATTGCTTCTCTCCATATCATGAGAAAAGGAGCTAAGGCTATGGCACGAGCAAAGACATTTTCCCTGGGCGATGCCTATGACGGCATTTTGTCCGATCTGGTGCGAAGCGGACGCTTCGGCACGGAAACGGAAGCCGTCAGAGCCGGCATCCGCATGCTGGCGGACTACGAGACGAAAATCAGCGCTTTGCGGCGCGAGATCAGCGCGGCCGATGCGGAGATTGCTGCGGGATTTGGTAAGGATTATGGTTCCAGCGCCGACCTGCTTGCCGACGTGATGGCAGAGGGCGACAACCATTAAACCGAAACGCCTGATACTCGCCCCGCTCGCGCTGGAAGATCTGCGCGAGATACGACGGCACATCGTCCAAACCAGCCCCCACTATGCGCGGGAGTTCGTGGCGGACCTTACCGCGAAAATCACATGGTTTGTCGAGGTGGATTTCACTGGCTCCCCTCGCGACTATATCGCGGAAGGCCTGAGCGGCTTCCCCTATCGGGAACGCTGCATCTACTACCGCTCGTATAACGACCGTATCGTAGGGCTGCGCGTGGTACACGGCGCACAGGACATCAAGCCGGAAGCTTTCCGCAGCTAACGTCCGTTGATCGACAGCATGCCGGTGACGGGATCGATCGCGGTGTTGAAGATGACCGCCTCACTGGAGGACTCCGTTTCGAGCAATGCGTTGATCTGGAAACGGAGCACGCGCTCGATCTGGTTCTCCGGAACGACCAGCGCGACGGAGAGTTCGCGGAAGCGCGGCTCGAAGCGGCGGATGACCTCTTCGAGGTTCTTGCGGAACTGCTCCTGCTGCGTTGGGGAGGCGAGGTGCTGGCTCTGCACCTCCTGCAGGCCATAAGAGAGGATCGACTGCTGCAGTTCCGCCAGACGGGCATCGCCGGGCAGGCGGCCGGGGCGGGTGTTGAAGAGGATCTCGAGGTCGCGGCGCACGGACTCGTGCAGTTCCTGCATGGCGCGGTCGACGCTGCGGTCCGTCTCGATGCTGTCGCCCTGCAGCAGCCGGTCGAAGAGCGGCAGGCGGGGCGGGACCTTGTTGGGGGTGCGGGCCATGGCTTTTCCTTACCGGGTCCGCAACGTCTGCACTTCGGTACGCATGCGGAAGCCCGAAACGACCTGGTCGAACTGGAAATGCGGCTGGAGATGGAGCACGCAGTTCATGACGCCGTGGCGGCCGCTGACCTCGTTCATCTCGATGCGCGCGCCGGCGAGCGGATAGCGTGCCTTCAGCTCATCGCCGGCATCGGTATTGCCGATCGTGTAACCGCGCAGCCAGTCGTCGAGATAGCGTTCCAGTTCATGCGGCGTCGTATAGGCGCCGACCCGGTCGCGGGCCATGATCTTCACATAGTGGGCAAAGCGGCTCATGCACATGACGTAGTGCAGCATGGCCGAGAGCCGCCCGTTGACCTGGGCGGGCAGGTCATTGTCGGCGGGTGCGGCATAGAGCGACTGGGCGCCGAGGAAGACGACGGAGCGGTCGAAATTGCATGGGGTCAATGCGATGAAGCCGAGCGCTTCGAGGATCTTCTGCTTCTTGTCGGTCAACTCCACTTCGAGCGGGCGGCGGTAGGCGACGGCTTCGCCGGTGGAAAAGCTCGCCACGGGAAGCTGGGAGACCACGCCGCCGGAATCGTGCTGGACGCCGCGCGTCCCGCACATGTCGGCGAACCAGCCGCGCTCGCGGAAGGCGCGGATGGCGATGACGCCGAAGGCGAAGGCGGCATTGCCCCAGAGCCAGGAATCGACGCCCGTTCCGCCTTCGCTGTAGCGGAAGCCGTCGAGCCGCGAGGCGCTGTCACGGTAGCGGTCGCGCAGCAGGACGCGGGGCATGGCGATGCCGAGGAAGCGGCTGTCCTCGAGGTCGCGCAATTGCCGCCAGCGATGGTACTCGCCGAGCTGGAAACCGGAATCAAGCCGCTGCGCATAGGAGAGGTCCGCGAATGTGGTGACGCCGAAGAGTTCCGGCGCCGCACCGAGGATGCAGGGCGAGAAGGCAGCGGCGGCGACCTGCGCCAGACCCGTCAGCGTGCCGACGTCGTCCTGCGCGCCGCTGCCGGGGGCCGGGCGGTGCCGCACGGCATGGTCGCAGAGAAGAAGACCGTAGGGCACGCCGCCGGGCATGCCGTATTCCTCGTTATAGACCTTGGCGAAAAGCGTGCTCTGGTCGAATTCGATGGCGCGGTCGAAGTCGCGCGACAGCTCCGGCCAGGTGGCGTTGAAGAGCTTGACGCGAACCTTGTCGTCATTGCCCGTTTCGGAGAGGAGGAGATCGACGCCGCGCCAGGAGGCTTCGAGGCGCTTGAATTCCGGCCGGTGGATGATGGCGTCGATCTGCTCGCCAAGAAGGACATCGATGGCTGCGATGTCGCGCGTCAGAACCGCACGGCGGGTAGCACGGGGGCCGAACCAGAGGCGAAGGCACTCTTCCGGATCTTCGCTTGCAAGGAAACGGTCGAGCGCGGCGGTCTCCTCGCCCGTCCCGCGGCCAAGTGCGGCGGCGACGATGCGAAGCCGGAGTCCGGCTTCGCTCTGTCTTGCACCATCGCCGCCGGAAGCGGTGTCCACGGCGATGGTGGCGTCTTCGTTCATCCGGGCGTCAGCCCATCTGCGGGATGCGTGCGACGAGGCGCATGGAAGCGGTCAGTTCTTCCATCTGCAGCCACGGGCGCAGGTAGGCGACGGCGTTGTAGGCGCCGGGCGAACCCGGGATTTCCTTCACCGTGACCTGAGCTTCCGCCAGCGGATACTGCGCCTTCATCTCGGCGCTCGCATCCGGATTGCCGTTGACGAAGTTGCGGATCCAGTCGTTGAGCCAGGCTTCGCAGTCGCTGACCTCCAGGAAGGAGCCGATCTTGTCGCGGCCCATGACCTTGAGATAGTGCGAGAAGCGCGAGGTTGCCATGATGTAGGGCAGGCGTGCGGAAATCGCCGCATTGGCCGTCGCATCCGGCTTGTCGTACTTCTTGGGGCGCTGCGTCGTCTGGGCACCGAAGAACACGGCATAGTCGGTGCTCTTGTAGTGGCAGAGCGGCAGGAAGCCGAGCTTGGAGAGTTCGGCTTCACGGCGGTCGGTGATGCCGATTTCCGTCGGGCACTGCTGATCGGCATCGCCGTCGTCACTGGTGAAGGTGAAGGTCGGCAGATTTTCCACCTTGCCGCCGCCTTCGGCGCCACGAATGGCGACGCACCAGCCGTACTTGGCGAAGGCCGAGGTCAGGCGTTCGCCGAGTGCATAGGACGCGTTCATCCAGGAGAACTCGTCCGACTTCATCTTCGAGACGACGCCGTTCGCGTCGATCGGAGCTTCCTCGAACTTGAACTCCTCGATCTGCTTGCCCTGCGAGCCGTAGGGAACGCGGGCGAGAACGCGCGGCATGGTGAGCGTGACGAAACGGCTGTCCTCGCTGTCACGGAAGCCGCGCCACTTGATGTATTCCGAGCTGTCGAAGATCTTTTCGAGATCGCGCGGCTTGGACAGTTCCGTGAAGTTCTCGAGGCCGAACATCTTCGGGCTCGCGGCCGAGATGAAGGGCGCGAAGGACGCGGCGGCGACATTCGACATGCCCTGCAGCACTTCGAGGTCTTCCGTGCCGTTGCCGAACTCGAAATCACCGATCAGCGCGCCGTAGGGCTCGCCGCCAGGCGTGCCGAATTCGTTCTCGTAGAGCTTCTTGAAGATCTGGCTCTGGTCGAACTCGACGGCCTTCGTCAGGTCTTTGTGCAGTTCCTTCTTCGTCATGTTGAGAACGCGGATCTTCAGCGTGGAGCTGGTTTCCGAGTTCTTGACGAGATAGTTGAGGCCGCGCCAGGAGCCTTCCAGCTTCTGGAATTCCTCATTGTGCATGATCGCGGTGAGCTGCTTGGAAAGCTTCTCGTCGATCGCGGCAATGGCCTTGTTGAAGGTCTGCGTCAGGTTCTTGCTGAAGGTGACGGTGCCCGAAAGGGCTTCCGACGTCAGCGTGCGCAGAAGGTCCTGGATCTCGTCCGGCTCGGCCGTCTTGGTGACCTGGATGGCCTGATCGAGAAGGCTCAGGGAACCGGTTTCTTCGGCGACAGCGGCGCTGCCGGCTGCTTGGGTCTCGGCGCTCATTCCCTTACTCCTTTTCTGCGCCAAGCTCGCCGGCCAGAGCCGTCAGCTTGTCGGTGTTCTGCAGCACTTCCTCGAGCAGGCTTTCCAGCTCTTCGGAACGGTCGACCTTGGACATCAGGTCGCGCAGCTTGTTGCGCACGGCCAGCAGCTTGCGCAGCGGCTCGACCTGATCGACGATCGCACCGGGCTCGAAGTCGTCGATCGACTTGAACTTCAGCGAGACCGGCAGCAGCGAATCGTCGCCCGCCAGCGTGTTCTCGACCTTGAACTCCGCGCCGGGCGTCATGCGCTGCATGACGTCGTCGAAGTTGTCGCGGTCGACCTGGATGAATTTGCGGTCGCGCAGCGGCTTCTGCGGCTCGTAGGGCTTGCCGGAAAAGTCGCCGATCACGCCGACGACGAAGGGCAGTTCCTTGCGGACCTGTGCGCCTTCCGTCTCCACGTCGTAGGTGATGTGGACGCGCGGTGCGCGCACTCTCTTCAGTTTCTGTTGAACGCTTTCTGCCATGGCGGCCCCCTCTTCAAGCGGTGGATTTTCTGCAACTCGTTATCAATAACTCTGTTCGGCCGGCTCCGGCGGCTTGATGCCGGCCGCCAGCAGGATCCGCTGCAGGTGGGACGGATCCTCGACCAGTTCCAGCAGCAGTTCGGGCAGGCTCATGCGCGCTCGCCGGACGGCGTCGTCGAGCGTATAGGACATGGGCGAATGAGGCTCCGTCTTGCGGAAGTAGGCGGCGATGCGGGACAATTCCGCCAACGCCTCCTCACGCGACTGGTAGCCTTCGATCCTGCGCACGACGACGGTGGTTTCCCCCGCCGCCGTTCCGGCTTCGCCCTCTTCCTCCGGGCCGGTCTCCTCGCTGTCGGCAGAATAGTTCGCGACGGCGAGCTTGTCAGCGGCGAAATGGGTAATTGAGCGGGAGATTTCCTCCAGAAGCTCGCGCAGCGCCGAGACGGGCGGGGCATCCATGCCGGCGACCGCGTCGAAGGCGGTGGACATGTCGGCAAGCGCGGCGAGCGCCTCGATGATGGCCGACTGGGTTTCGGCGAAGAAGCTGGCCGGCGTATCGGCCACGCTCTCCATGAACTGCTCCATGGTCACGGCGCCGTTGTCGATGCGCTCCTGCCGGCGGGTGCTGTCGGTAACCTTGGAGAGGTCGGTCGCCTGCTCGTAGTTCCACAGGGAGAAGCTGCCCTGTGAACCGTTGGTGATCGGCACGAGGCGGATCGGCTGGATGAGAGTGCCGACGGCGCCCGAGCCGTTGAGGCCGGCGACCGCGGAGACCTTGCCCTCCACGCCGTCCTCGTCGAGTTCGGGAAAGCAGGTTTCCCAGAAACCGGCGACGATGCCCGTCATGACCTTCAGGCCGTCGCGCAGGCCCGCAAATCCCTCCTGGCGCAGCAGCGCCTCGATCAGCCAGGCGGCGATTTCGAGGTCCTTGCCGTGCGCGCCGAGGATTTGCGTCGCCGTTTCGGCGACCGTATCCCATTCTTCCGGCGGCGTACCGCCGATTTCCACGGTGGCGCGTTCGGCCGAGCGGGCGGCGTTTCGGGCATCCTTGGTATGATAGTACAGCGAGGTGGGGGAGCTATCCGAGCGCGGATCCGTTCCGGAAGGCGCGTCTTCCGAAATCGGCTGGAGCAGAGCATCGACATCGATAACCTGCGGCAGAGCCATGGGTAGAGATCCCTTCTTCCCTTGCGGGACGATGACGGAGGCATCGGCCGCGAGCCGTTTCCACCGCACGTAAAAACAGAATTCTAACTCGGATACCGCTACTCACGCGGGCTGGCGAATGAATGCTTAGCCCTAAATACTTAATTGATCTTGAAGCGAATCTTGCGATTCCTTCAGGATCCGTTCGCGCCCGTCGGCCGCTCGCCCGGCAACCATCCGTTGCCTCCGTTGGCAATGTTCACGGCCCGCACGACCACGGTCTCGAAGCGGTCCGCCAGCGTCGTGGCATCGCCCGCCGTGATCGACAGCAGCACCGAGGCCCCAACGCCAATCGGGCCGAGGCGCGGATCGGCCTCCGCATCCGGCATGCCCTCCGGCGCCAGGCTGCCGCCCGACCAGAAGACGGCGAGCGCGGCGTAGGCCGCCGCCCCCGTGAAATTGGCCGATTCGGCGCATTCCATGCAAGAGCGGCGACGGGCTTCGTCCGGCGCGTAGACCCAGGCGGCCGCCCGTTCGAGGCACAGGAGTTCCAGTTCCGTTGGAGCGTGGAGACTGGTCTTCGCCACCACATAGGCCCACCAGATCGCCTCGCGGATCGGCAGGGTGAAGGCAAGGAAGCGGATAGCGTCCCCAATGTTTTCCGCATCGACGAGCAGTGACAGGAACCCCTGTGGCGACAGGTCGGGCAAAAGGAAGGGCCGCGCCTCGGCAGACAGGTCCGCCCGACCGCAGATTTCCTGCGCCGTTTCGGCCGTCACCTTGCGGAAGGCTTCCGTCTGGATCTTCACCATCTGCCCTTCGTTCCACCAATTCCGGACGCGCCCTCGCGCGGGAACTGTTTCAATTGATCTTCACCATGCCGCCCTTGAGGATGGCCATGCCGTCGCCGGCGACATTGACGATCGGTCCCTTCACGTCGGTCTTGGCGGACCCCTCGATCGAAAGGGTGACGCCCTTCAGGGTGATCCCGCTCGGAGTGAGCTCCACCGTGCTGCCGCCGCATTTGAGGGTGATGCCCTGCATCGCTTCAAGCGTGATCTTTCCGGTGCTCGCTTTCGTCGTCTGGTTGCCCTGGTTGAGCGTCAGACTGTCATTGCCCATCGTCAGCGTCACCGACCGGTCGCCCTGCTTCAGCGTCAAGGTGTCGTTGCCCGTGGAAAGCGTCTCGGTGCGGTTGCCCTTGTCGATGTCGAGCGTGTCGTTGCCCGTCTCGATCTTCTGCGTCCGGTTGCCCTTCTTGATCGTCAGGCTGTCATTGCCCTCGGTAATCGTCGTGGTCCGGTCGTTCTTGATCGTGCGCTTCTGGTCGTGGCCGACATCCAGCGTGTCGTCGTTCTCGACCTCGCGCAGGAAATCCTTCTCGGCGTGGAAGGTGATCTTTTCCTCGCCCTTCTTGTCCTCGAAGGAAAGCTCGTTGGCGTTCGCCGTCTGGCCGGACTTGGTGCTGCGGGTCAGCAGCCCGCTCTTCGTCATGTTGCCGGGCAGGGCCCAGGGCGGCATGTTGTCGGCATTGTAGACGGCGCCCGTCACCAGCGGCCGGTCCGGGTCGCCGTCGAGGAACTGCACCACCACCTCCATGCCGATGCGCGGCACGAAGACCGAGCCCCAGTTGCTGCCGGCGAGCGATTGCGCCACACGCACGAAGCAGGAGCTCTTCTCGTTCTTCTTGCCGTAGCGATCCCAGTGGAACTGCACGCGGATGCGGCCGTATTTGTCTGTGTGGATCTCTTCGCCCGACGGGCCGACGACGACGGCGGTCTGCGGCCCCTGCACGACGGGCTTTGGCATCGGCAACGGATTGCGGGCTATGCGCGAGGCGGGCATGCAGGTGAAGCTATTGCGATAATAGGGTTTCGCCTCGGTGCCGGGACGCGCGGTGAAATGGGCGCGATCGACGGCTTCGTGATGCACCTCGGTGAGGACGAGGCGGCGGTTTTCCGCAGCGACCGGATGACCTTTCAGCGTGAAGGCGTGACCGCTGGTGAAGCTTGCGCAGGTGCCGGCGCCCGTCGCCGTCTCGAAACCCGCCTCGGCAGCGTCGATGGCAACAGCGGCGAACTGCTTGAGGCTATCCGCCTTCACGGAGGCGCCGGGGAAGCGGTAGTGCTCCCATTTCTTGCCCGAAGCCGGCTGCTGGTTCGTCTTGCGCTCGCCCTCGATATTGTTGGCGGGCTTTTCAAAATCGTAGTCCTCGATGTGCCAGATGGCATCGGTGAGGCTCGCGCCGGTATCGAAGGCGTGCACGCTGTCGACGGCCTCTTCCTGCGCCTGGCGGTATTCTACGGTCGCCTGCGCGCAATCGGCATAGGCCGAGGCATTGTCGGCCAGCACCAGCTTGTGCTCGCCGTCCTTGTGCTTGAAGAAATAGAAGATGCCTTCTTCGGCCAGAATGCGCTGGAGGAAGGCGAAATCCGTCTCGCCAAACTGCACGCGGTATTCCGACGTCTCGTAGGTGCCGTTGAGCTTTTTTTCAAAGGAAACGTCATTATCGCCGAGCACCTGCTCGGCAATGGCCACGGCGGTCTTTTCCTGGAAGACCTTGTAGTCGGAGGTGCGCTGCAACACCCACAGGCTCGGTGAGATCACCAGCGTATAGAGCCGGTAATCGTTGCGCGTGAAGGCGCCTGCGGAAAAGGAGGTGACGATCCCGTTGACGAAACGACGTTTGCCGCCGGGCCGGGCGAGCAACAGCGTCACGCTTTTGCCGAGCAGGTCCTTCGGGTCGATCGATTTGCGGGGCGAAAGGGCGCTGACCGTGAAGGAGAAGAGGCGGGATATGCCTTCGGTGCCGTGTACTTCTGTCGCGACAAAGGCATTCTCCCCGAGAGGTGTCTCGAGGGCGATCCAGCGGTCCTCTTGAATTAAGGTCGTTGCCATAGGGTATTAACGCCCGATGGATGCGCGTCGGGTACGCATCGCTGCATGAATGCGATCAGGATCGGAGCTCGGCGGCTAGACGCCACCGCGCCCCGAAGTGTCGTGAAAGAGATATCAGCCGCTCTTCGTCGAGGTGAGGTCGTAGTTGACCGTGACCGGCGTGCCAGCCTTGTTCTTGTCGTCGAACGGAGTGAACTTGAATTCGAGCTTGGTGAAGTTGATCGAGATCGATTCCGTCGGACGGTCGCCGCCGGACGAGACGCTGTAGCCCGAGATGAGGCTGTTGGTCAGAACGTATTCCACATAGGTGTTGCCCGGATTGCCGGTGTTGACGAGGTGGATTTCCACCTTCTTGCCAACGGCGCCGGTCACCGATTCGGTGAACAGTTTCGGCGAAGCGCCATCGAGCTGCTTGGTAATAACGACTTCGCTGATGCTCGGCTGGCTTGCCTCGCGGTTGGCGGCGGCGCCGGCCGGCGTGGAAATGCCGCGGCCAGTGCCGAACTGCAGCGACGCGACGTCGATCCAGTTCTTGTGCTTTTCGTGCGTCGCTTCCCCATCGATGCCGTCGTATTTCAGGTAGATTGCCATGGTGCGCTCCTCTTCGTATTCGGATTGAGATCGATGTGACGGGGGCATGGGCCGCCCGGTATGCCTTACTTCGCTGCCGTCAGTTCCGCCGGCTGTTCCGGTTGTACCGCCGGATCATCCGCGGGTTGCGCGTGGAACTCGAACTGGCCGTTCTCGTCGAGCACGGCCTTCAGCCCGCCGACCTGTCCGCCCTCCGCCATGACGGCGAGCACATGGGACGAAAGGCGCGGCAGGAGTCCACGCGAAAGAATGTATTCGATGTTGCGCGCGCCGCTTTCCACTTCCGTGCAGCGGCCCGCAATCGCCTCGACGAGCGAATCGTCCCAGGAAAGCGTTGCATTGTAGTTCTCCGCAAAGCGCTTGCGGATGCGGCCGAGCTGGAGCGAGACGATCTGGCGGATGACGTCGTCGGCGAGCGGGAAATAGGGCACGACCGAGCAGCGGCCGAGGAAGGCCGGCTTGAAGCTCTTCAGGAGCTCCGGGCGGATCGCGTCCGTCAGCTCGGCAAGGTCCGGGCGCCTGTCGGGATCGGCATAGAGCTTGTGGATGAGGTCGGTGCCGGCATTCGAGGTCATGATGATGACCGTGTTCTTGAAGTCGATGTCGCGGCCTTCGCCGTCGCGCAGCATGCCCTTGTCGAACACCTGGTAGAACACGTCCTGCACGCCGGGATGGGCCTTCTCCATCTCGTCGAAGAGGATCACCGAATAGGGACGGCGGCGCACGGCCTCCGTCAGCACGCCGCCCTCGCCATAGCCGACATAGCCGGGGGGCGAGCCGACGAGCATGGAGACCTTATGCTCTTCCTTGAACTCCGACATGTTGATGACGGTGAGATTCTGCTCGCCGCCGTAAAGGAGGTCGGCGAGGGCCAGGGCCGTCTCGGTCTTGCCGACGCCGGAGGTGCCGACCATCAGGAAGACGCCGATTGGCTTTCGCGGGTCGAGCAGCTTGGCGCGGGACGTGCGGATGGTTTCGGCGATGGCCTCCAGCGCATGGGACTGGCCGATGACGCGTTCGCGCAGCTTGTCGTTGAGGCCGAGGATCGTCTTGATCTCGTTGGAGACCATGCGGCCGACAGGAATGCCGGTCCAGTTGCCGACGACTTCGGCGATGGCCTGGCTGTCGACCGTCACGCGCATCAGCGGCGTCTCGCCCTGCAGCGCTTCGAGCTCGGCGGTGAGCGCGGAAAGCTCCGCCTTCATCTCGTCCGGGCTCTTTTCCGCCGGCGCGTCGTCCGGCGCAGTCAGCGCGTCGTGCAGCCCGCGGATTCGGGAAACGAGATCCTGCTCGCGCTTCCACTGGTCCTCGAGTTTTTCGAGCTCTTCGGCAACGCGTACGCGTTCCTCGTTGAGGTCCGTGATGCGGGCCGCGTGGTCGGCGCCGATCTTCGTTTCGCGGGCGAGCACGCCGAGATCGACATCGATCATGTCGAGCCGGCGGCGACGGTCCTCCACAGCGGCAGGAATGGCGTTGGCGGCAATGGCGACACGCCCGCAGGCCGTGTCGAGCAGGCTCACCGCCTTGTCGGGAAGCTGGCGGCTCGGAATGTAGCGGCGGGAAAGGCGCACGGCGTCCTCCACGGCCTCGGCGAGAACGCGCACGCCGTGATGGCGCTCCAGCGTCGGGATGAGGCCGCGCATCATGGCGATGGCCGCCTCGTCGCCGGGCTCCTCGACCTTGACCACCTGGAAGCGGCGGGTCAGCGCCGGGTCGCGCTCGAAGTATTTCTTGTATTCCGCCCAGGTCGTCGCCGCGATGGTCCGCATTTCGCCGCGCGCGAGGGCCGGCTTCAGGAGATTGGCGGCATCGTTCTGGCCGGCGGCGCCCCCGGCGCCGATCAAGGTATGCGCCTCGTCGATGAACATGATGATGGGCTTTGCGGAGGCTTTGACCTCCTCGATCACGTTCTTCAGGCGGTTCTCGAATTCGCCCTTCATGCCGGCACCGGCCTGGAGCAGGCCAAGGTCGAGCGAGAGCAGCTCCACGTCCTTGAGGGCATCGGGCACTTCGCCGGCGGCGATCTTCAGCGCGAAGCCCTCCACCACCGCCGTCTTGCCGACGCCCGCCTCGCCGGTGAGGATCGGGTTGTTCTGCCGGCGGCGGGTGAGGATATCGACGATCTGGCGGGTTTCGGAATCGCGGCCGAGGACGGGGTCGATCTTGCCGTCGCGCGCGCGCGCCGTGAGGTTGATCGTGTACTGGTCGAGCGCCGAGCCGCCGACCGCGCCGGCCGGAGAGGCCGCGGGTGCGCCGCCGGCAGAGGCGCCGCTCTTGCCGCTGCCCGCCGCCGACTGTCCGGTCTCGCTGCTGCCCGAGACGATCTTGAGAAGGCTGCTCTTCAGCGTCTCGGCATTGATGCGGGCAAACTGCGGGGAGGCATCGCGCGCGAGCGCCGAAAGGGAATCGTCGCCAAGCAGGCTCACGAGGAGATAGCCGCTGCGGATGGAGGTGTCGCCATATTGCAGCGAGCCGAAGATCCAGGCTTCCCGCACCCATTTCACGACATTGGGGGTCAGGGCCGGCGAACGGCTGTTGCCGGTCTTCATCCGGTCGAGCACCTTCGTGAGGTCTGCCGCGAGCCGGCCGGTCTCGATCTCGAAATGCCGCAGGATCGCTGCGACGTCATTGTCGCTCGCCTCGATCAGCTTGCTGAGCCAGTGCTCGACTTCGACATTGTAGTGGGTACGCGAGAGCGTCAGGCCGACGGCACCTTCGAGCGACGAACGGCAATGGCCGTTCAGCCGCCCCACCAGAGATTGCAGATCCACGTTCAGCAAGAAAGCCCCCCAGCTTTTGCCGCGCCGACCAGACAACCACAGATCAGCGCAATTGACGAATCACATCAAATCACATGTGAGCGGAATTGTTACCACTTAATTCCGAGTTCGCGTAAAAGTCCACGCCCGAACCGCTTCAACCGGCGAGTGCTGCCTCGACATTCGCATAAATCGGAAACAACCTTAAGAAACCGCTCATTTCAAACACCAGCCGGATGCGGCTGTTGAGGCCCGCCAGCACCATGCTGCCGCCGGCCGCGCGAACCTTCTTGGCGGCCGACAGGAATGCGGAGAGCCCGGTGCTGCTGATATAGTCGAGACCTGTCAGATCGATGACAAGGTGAACGTCCCCCCGTTCGACGACCGCCGTCAGGTGCCGGTCGAAAACGGGCGAGGTCTGGCTGTCGATCCGTCCCGTGGGGGTGACGACGAGCTTGTTTCCTTGCCGGGCCTCGGTGATGTTCATGATGATATTGACCTTACGCTTTTCGTTGATCACTCTGGCATTTCGCCGGACGGCGTCGAATGCAGGCGATGATTCCAGAAAGTCGTATCACTTGCCACAACGTTTTTTGAAACTTAGCGGTGCGCCGGCGTGACGGCGGACGGCCCCCTGTCGGAGGACGGCCTGCTCGCGCAGCTTCGCGCGCAGCTTGCGCCGCAGCGCTTTCCCGTCCGGCGCGAGGTCGAGCTCGAGGGTGGCGCGCACCCCGCAAGCGGCGCGATCTCGTTTCACGATCACTTCTGGCCGGCGCGCTCTGTGCTGGCCGTCAGCGCCGTGCAGGTGGCGGGTGGCGATATCGCCGCGGCGCTGCGTGCGGCCGGCGTCAAGCAATTGATTCGCGCAGTGCTCGCCACGGCGCGCACGGCGGATGAAGCGCTGGACGTCCTTACCGCACGGATCGATCCCGCCGGCCTCGATATCGCGCTGGTCGTGCTCGATGTGGTCGCCGGCACGGCTTCCGGCGCTGCCCGTGGAAAGGCGGCGGTGACATCGACGGGGGAGGAGCGCCTTGCGGCCGGCGACATGCTGTGGCTGGCGGCCGGCGGCATGGGCATCCCGCAAGAGGGGACGGCCGCGCCGATCGACGGCATAGGCGCGCTGGTCCACGCCCGCATCGGCGATGACACGTCAGGCGCGATCTGCGCAGTGCTCTTCAAGGCGCCCGGGCGGCTTGCCGGTGAGACCGTCTTTTCCATCGGCAACACGCACGGCGATATCCAGGTCGCGGGCGAGAAGGCGCGGCGCTTTCTGGAGATGCACGGCGCCTGCGAGGAGGATCTGACGGGCATCGACGTCGCGCTCGACGAGGTCCTGACCAATGCCGTCAACTACGGCTTCGAGGACGGCAATGCGCACGAGATCCTGCTGTCGCTGTCGGTCGCGAGTGGATCCCTGACCATCGAGGTGCAGGACGACGGCCGGCCGTTCGACCCGCTCGGCATTCCCATGCCCGATCTCGACGCGGACCTCGAAAGCCGGCAGATCGGCGGGCTCGGCATGCATTTCGTCCGCACGCTGCTTGACAGGGTTTCCTATGAGCGCCGTAATGGCTGGAACGTGTTGAAACTGGAAAAGCAGCTCGCCGGCCTGGCTGAGAGGGCATCATGAACGCCGCACGCATGGGAGACCTGGTCAAGCAGGATGCGCCGCATTGCCATGCGCCGATCCATCCGGCCGCGCTCGTGCCGACGGCCGTTCCCCATCCCGCCCTGCCGCTCGCCATCATCGGCGGCCTTCCGACGGTGATGATCGGCAACATGCCGGCCGCCCGCGTCACGGACATGACCATCCTCTGCTCGCTGCCAAGCTGCGTTCCCGGCGGGCCTGGCATGATCTCGAAGGGGTCCGCCACGGTGCTCATCGGCAATCTGCCGGCCGCAAGGGTCAACGACCTGACGCTGCATGCGGCCTGCGTCGCGCCGATCCCCAGTCCCGTGGGCAAGATCCTGCCGCCCGGTTGCCCGACCGTGATGATCGGCGGCTGACCGTGCGTCTTTCCCATTTCGAGAAACTGCGGCCGGTCTGCCCGGTCTGCCGGCTGAGCGGGCAGGACAGCAGGCTGGCGCTCACCATTGTCGAAGCGGAGGCCGCCGGCGACGTTCAGAGCGGCATTCTCGCCTGCCAAGGCTGCGGTTCGGAATTCCCCATTGTCGACGGTATGCCGATCATCGTGCCGGAGGTGCGTCGCTTCGTGCAGGAGAACCTGTTCTACCTCCTGGCGCGCAACGACCTGACACCCGCCGTGGAAAGCCTGCTTGGCGATGCGGCGGGGCCGGGCAGCGGCCTTGAATCGATCCGCCAGCATGTCTCCTCCTATGCCTGGGACCATTGGGGCGAGCAGGATCCGACGCCCGTCGCGCCGGTGCCGGGCGGCGGTGCGCCCGGCGCGGTGGCGCGCAATCTCGGCGAGGCCCTCGACAGGCTCGGCGACCTGCCGGAGGGGCCGGTGCTCGATATCGGCTGCGCGGCGGGCCGCACCGTGACGGAAGCCGCCGGGCGGCTCGGACGCGATGTCGTCGGCATCGATCTTTCCGTGCCGCTGGCGCGCATCGGCCGGCAGGCCGTGGTCGGCGGCCGTATCGACTATAGCCTGCGCCGCGTCGGCCTCGTCTACGACCGGCGGTCCTATGCACTCCGCCACGGGGCGGGGACGCGGGGCGACGTCTGGCTCTGCGATGCGCTGGCGCTGCCCTTTTCCGCCGGCACCTTCGCGCTCGCCATCGGCATGAACGTCGTCGACTGCATGCGCGATCCGCGCGCCGGGCTTGTCGAGGTCAGCCGCGTCCTGGCGGACGAGGGACGGGCGGTGTTCTCCATTCCCTTCGACTGGGCAGGGCAGGTGACGCCGGTGGAGGCCTGGCTCGGCGGCCACTCGCAGCGCTCCGGCCATGCCGGCAGCCCCGAGGCGATCCTCGATCTTCTGCTTTCCGAAGGGCCGCTTGCCGCCGGAAGCCTCCGCCGCGCCGGAGCGGTCGGGGAAGTGCCGTGGCACGTCCGGCTGCACGACCGCTCCTGTATGTATTATTCCGCCTATCTGGTAGTCGCCCGCAAGGCGGTGGGGTAACATCCGCTCACCAGCGATTCTGCATTCCCGTTTCGACGGGAATGCGGATCGTCAGAGGGGGTGGACTATGCGATTGCGACTCGTACTCAAGGGACCCGAGCGCCTGACGTCCGGCTTGCGGGAGAAAACCGTCGAGACGGGGGCGGTCGTCATCGGCCGGTCTGAAGAGGCCGACTGGATTCTTGCAGATCCCGAGCGCATCGTTTCCAAGCGCCATTGCCGTATCGAGCGCCAGGCGGGCGGCTTTCTGCTCACCGATACGTCCACCAATGGCGTCCTCGTCAACGGTATACCGCTCGGCCGCGAGACCTCCCGCCTGCTGGTCGACCGGGACGTGCTGACGCTCGGCGACGCGATCATCGCCGTCTCGCTCGAAACGGACACGCCCGCCGAGGATGTCGATGCCTCGCAGCCCGCCGTCGCGGACGATCCCTTTCCCGAGGGGCCGTTCGGCTTCGACACTGCGGCTGCGGAGGCTGCGCCGGCATCTGTTCTGCCGGAGACGGCGGCGGAGAATGCCAGGGGCAAGGTTGCGGTCTTACAGGATTGGTGGATTCCCGATGTGGCGGACCGGCATGGCGAGCCGAAATCTGTGGATATCTCCGGGGGCACGGGCAATGCCTCGAATGTACATACCATTGCACCGAGGGAGGCAGTAGCCTCGCCGTTCAATGGGGAGGCGAATCTCGTCACGCAGGCGGAAGGGCTGGACGTGGCGGTGTTCGCCAGGACTGTTGAAGCGGCGATGTCGGTCTTGTCGGTAGACGAAAAGCGTAGGTTTGAGGGGCGGTTGCGTGACCTCCTTCGCAAGGAGAAGGCGGGTTGACGACTGGAATGTCTCCAGTGGGATGGTGGTCGACAAGGGCGTGCGCGGCGGTTTCGCGCCCTTTGGCGCTTCTGCTGTGTGCATGCCTGCTTGCCTTGCCTCTTTCCGGTTGCGGCCTGATACCGAAGAAGCCGCCGCCGAAGGAGATCGAGATCAAGCCGGCGCCGGCCGCGGCGAGCCTCGACGTCATCGCCGTCGCCTCGCCGCTCGTCAATCCTGGGCCTGACGGCTTGCCGCAGCCCGTGGTCATGCGGCTCTACCAGCTCAACGGCGAGACGGCATTCGCCAATGCCAGCTTTCGCCAGCTCTGGGAGGCCGATGCCGAGACGCTCGGGCCGACGATGTTGGGCAAGACGGAGCTTTATTTCGCACCGGGCGAGGTGCAAAGGGTGAAGGCGAACCTGATCGAGGGCACGACGATTATCGCCGTCGTGGTCGGGTTCCGCAATTTCGAGGAGGCCAAGTGGCGCGCGATGGTCGGGCTTCAGGGGGACAAGCGCTTCAAGCTCAAGGCGGAGCTGAAGACGCTGTCCATCGAACTGGGGCCGCAGGACTGAGGCACGCCGAGGCGCGGGGCAAGGCGGCGCGCCGCCGACGTAAGGAAGGGTACGGATGTCGTTCGATGACAAGGTGATCTGGTCGGAGGGGATGTTTATCCGTGCCCAGCACTTCCAGCAGGAAGCGCGCCATTTCGAGCGCCAGCTTCGCGGCCGCACGAAGGAACTCGTGCCTTATGGCTGGGGACTGACGGAACTGCGCCTCAACCGCGAACTCCTCTCCATCGGCCAGTTCGCCGTCGAGCGTGCCTCCGGCGTCTTTGCCGACGGCACGCCCTTCTCCCTTCCCGACGACAGCCTGCGGCTGCCCCCGCTGATGCTGAACGAGAACGTCCGCAACGCCGTCGTCTATCTCACGCTGCCGCTGACCGAACCGGGCGGACGCGAGGTGGCCGAAGCCGAGGCCGAACTGACGACGCGCTACACACTCGCCGAGATCGACGTCGCCGATGCCAACAGTTCCGATCTCTCCGCCGCGCCCATCAATGTCGGCAAGCTGCGCCTGCGCTACGGCCTGGAAACGAGCGACCGCAGCGGCCTCGTCGGGATCGGGCTGGCGCGCATCGTGGAGGTGCGCAGCGACAATTCCGTCGTGCTCGACGAGAACTACGTGCCGCCGGCCATGGATTGCGCGGTCTCGCCGATCCTTTCCGGCCTGCTCACCGAGATCGTCGGCCTGCTCAACCATCGCGGCGAGGCGATCGCCGGGCGGCTGGCCGGCACCAATGTCGGCACGGCGGCGGAAATCACCGACCTGATGATGCTCCAGACGATCAACCGCTGGCAGCCCGTCTTCACCCACATGGCCTCCGCCGCCATCGTGCATCCCGAACGGCTGTTCGTGGCGATGATCGGCCTTGCCGGCGAGCTTGCAACCTTCACGGCGGCCGGCCACCGCCCGCGGCCGTTCCCGGTCTACGATCACGAGCGCCTGCAGCTTTCCTTCGCGCCGGTGGCCGCGGCCGTGCGCCAGGCGCTCAGCGCGGTGCTGGAGCGCAGCGCCATCACCATCCCGCTTGTCGAGCACCGCTACGGCATTCGCGTCGCCGACGTGCCGGACCGCTCGATCTACTCGAAATATTCCTTCATTCTCGCCGCCAAGGCCGACATGCCGGCCGATGCGCTGGTGCGCCGGCTCGTCGGCCAGATCAAGATCGGCGCCGCCGAGCAGATCACGGAACTGGTCAATGCAGCGCTGCCGGGCATCATGCTGCGCGCGCTGCCGGTCGCCCCGCGCCAGATCCCCTACCACACCGGCAAGGCCTATTTTGAACTCGACCGCTCCAGCCCGATCTGGAAGCAGGTCGCCGCCGGCAACGGGCTTGCCATCCATGTCGCCGGCGATTTCCCGGCGCTCGAGCTCGACCTTTGGGCCGTGAAGGATTGAGGAGGCGGATGTGAACGATCCTTTCGCCGACTTCCCCGGCGCCGACGATACGATCCGCAGGCCGCTCGGCGGCACGCAGCCGCGCCAGGCGACGGGCTTCGGCCAGGAAGGCCCCGGAGGCAACGCTTTTGCTGCCGGCCTTGCGGGCGGCGGACTATCCGATGACGGCGGCTTCTTCGCCACCCGCCCGGCGGCCGCGCAGCGGCAGGATCTCGATTTCGGCCTCGACGCGCTGCCCGTCGAGCGTGTCCGCCATCGCGGCGACCCGGCCATCGAGAAAGCCTTCGACCTTGCCGCCGTAAACCCGCTGGTCGGTGCCGCCTCACCGCTCCTGTGGCTTGCCGGGCGGCTCAACGAAAGTGCGGCCCCCGACGACATCGCCGAGTTCCGCCGCCGCGTGCTGGAGGAAATCCGCAATTTCGAGACGGCCGCCATGGCGCGTGACACGCCGGACCGGCTGGTGCGCGTCTCACGCTATGCGCTCTGCGCCGTCATCGACGACATCATCCTCAATACGCGCTGGGGCGCCACGACCGGCTGGGCGAGCCAGAGCCTCGTTTCCATCCTCTATAACGAGACCTGGGGCGGCGAGCGCTTCTACGATCTTCTCCAGCAGCTTCTCCAGCAGCCCGAGCAGAATATCGACGTCCTGGAACTGATGGCGATCTGTCTTGCCATCGGCTTCAGCGGCAAGTACCGCGTCATGGACGGCGGGCAGGGGCAGTTGTCGCGCCTGCGGCAGGACCTCTACCGCGTCATCCGCCGCGTCCGCGGACCCTACGAGCGCAATCTCTCGCAGGTCTGGCAGAGCGCGGCCGCGCCGCACCGCGCCCCGCGCAGCATGGCCGCGCCCTGGGCGGCGGCGCTCGCGCTGCTGGCTCTGCTCGCCGTCGTCTGGGCCTTTTCCTCGATCAGCCTGCGCTCCAGCATGGAGGAGACCGCTACCGAGATCGCCGCGCTCGTGCCGGGCATCCCGCTGCTCGTCGAACGCGCCGGCATTCCGGCCATTCCAGATCCGGTGCCGCCGGTGCGCAAGACGCAGATCGAGCGGCTGTCGGAAGCGCTCGCCGCCGAGATCGCGGACGGGCGCGTGGAAGTCGCCGGCATCGGCGACAAGGTCGCCATCCGCATGCTGAAGGCTTCCTTCCCCTCCGGCGGAACGGACCTTGCGCTTGCCGAGGAGCCGCTGATCACCCGCATCGGCGATGCGCTCGACGCCGAGAGCGGCGCCATCGTCGTCGTCGGCCATACGGACAACATCCCCGTCGGCGCGGGAAGCCCGCTCGGCGACAACATGGCGATCTCGCTTGCCCGCGCGCGCTCGGCCGCACAGATGCTGCAACGCCATGTCGACGAACCCGCCCGCGTCACCTTCGAGGGACGCGGCGCCAACGATCCGATCGTGCCGAACACCAGCGCAGAGAACCGGGCGCGCAACCGGCGCGTCGAGTTCCAGATACCGGCGGAAAAGACGCAATGAGGCCGTGGCTGCTGCTTTTCTGGCTTCTCGGACTTGCGGCCGTCCTGGCCGCGAGCTGGTTTCTGGCGCAGCAGCCTCCCGTCGACGATCCGACCCTGCGCACGCTCCTGCCGCTTGTGCCCGTCGTGCTCTGGGCGCTTGTGCCGGTGCTCTTCTCACGCTTCTTCCTCAAACGTGCCGGGCCTTCCGAAACGCCCGCGCTGCGCGATCTGCGCCGCCAGGTCGATGCCTTCCTTGCCGACCGCGGCCTCAAAGGAGCGCGCGGGCGCTATTCCGTGCCCTTCTTCCTTGTCGTCGGCCCGGCGGGTAGCGGCAAGACCTCGCTGCTGGAAGGGTCGGAAATGCGGCTCGGCATGCCGAAGAGCATCGGGCCGGCGAGCTGGTGGGTCGGGCCGGACGCCGTCTTTGTCGAGGCACAGGTTTCCGAAGGGGCGGGCGAGCTCTTCCGCCTGCTGCGGGCCGTTCGCCCAAGGCTTCCGGTCAACGGCGTCCTTTTCGTCGTCAGCCCTGCCGATCTCGTGCTGGCCGACCAGCTTGAGCAGCGCATGACCGCCGAGACCATCGCCGCCTGGTTCCGCCAGGCCGACGAGATGCTCGACCAGACGCTTCCCGCCTACGTTCTGCTCTCGCGCACCGACCTCGTGCCCGGCTTCCAGGAGATCTTCGAGCGCATCGAGCCGGCCGACAGGGCACAGCCGTGGGGCTTCGCCCTGACATACGATGTCCGCCAGGCAAAGACCGTCGAGGCGCTGCATGGCGAAATCGATGCCGGCTTCGGCGATATTGTCGAGACGATGCGGCGCCGGCATATCGAATTGCTTTCCCGCGAATCCGACTCGATCCGCTGCGGGCATATCCACGGTTTCACCGCGCAGATCGCCGCCATCCAGCGCATCGTCATGCCGGTTATCGACGCGATGATGCCGGCGGGCAACGGCGCGTGGAGGGGCGTCCTGCTGCGCGGCATCTTCATGACGAGCGCCCGGCAGGAAATGCTCTCCATCGATGCGCTGCTGCCGGAACTATCACGCCGCTTCGCCATGCCGCGCAGCGGCATGTTGCCGCCCGATCTCGGCATCGACGACGAATTGAACCATGGCTACTTCATCAGCGGCGCAGTCAAGAAGGCAATTCTGCCGGAAGCCGGTCTCGTGCTGAAGGAGCGGCAGGGCTCCTCGCATCCCGTGCTGCGCTGGCTGCCGCTTGCGGCTGCGTTTTTCGTCTGCGCGGCGGGCGGCTATGTCCTGTTTACCACCTTCGACCACGAAATCGGCCTGCGTCGGCAGGTGCAGGAGGCAGTCGGCAATGCCGCGCCGCTCACCAGTCCCGCCCGGCGCGGCGACGTGCCGGACATGCTTGCCGCCCTCGAACGGCTCGACGCTGTCGACGCGATGCTGGCCGACGAGAAGCCGGTGCCGGCCTATGCCTTCTGGCTCGACAAACGCGACATGCTGCGAAACGGCATTGCCGGCGCCAAACGGGCGGTCCGGGTCAATGCCCTCGTTCCCGAAGTCATTGCCTGGCTTGAGGCGGACCTCGTCGACGACGGCAACGATACGGCATCTCTCAACGACCTGATCACCCTTGCCGAAAAGTCCGGCGATCCCGCCTCGTCGCAGTTGAAGGCCTGGCTTGAAAAGCGTGCTCCGGCCATCGCCGGCGAAGGGCATGCGCGCTTCGTCGAAGAGGCGCTTGCCGCGGTCGCCGAGGCGGGCGGCCTTGCCGTCGATCCGGCCTATGTCGAGGCGGCGCGTCGGCGCATCGCCTATCGGGAAAGCCTGACGTGAGCGTGCGGGCGCGGATAAAGAAGGGGTTTCGGGTGCTGCGGCGGCCGGGCGTCATCCTGACGCTCGCCGTCCTGGTGCTGGCGCTTCTCATCTGGTTCGTCGGCCCGCTGATCGCCTTCGGCGAGGTGCGTCCGCTCGGTTCGGCCGCCTCGCGTCTCGCCCTTCTGCTGGTGCTTGCCCTTGTCTGGGGCGGCCTCGGCTTCTTCATGCGCACCCGGCGCAGCAGCGAGGAGGCCGCGCTGCTCGCCGCCCTGCGCAAGCAAGAGGAGGAGGCGGCGGCCCGAACCGACAAGGAGAAAGCGGCGGCGCAGGCCGAGATTTCGGCCTTTCGCGAGGCCGCCGGCCGGGCGATGGCGCTGCTGCGCCGCGGCCGTGGCGACCTCTTCGTCAGCGCGCGCTATGCGCTGCCCTGGTACATGCTGCTCGGCACGGACGGGGCGGGAAAGACCGCGCTGGTGCGCGCAAGCGGCCTGACGCTGCCTTTCGAGGGCGACGGTGCGGTGGAGGCGCCTTCCGCCCGCTTCCATATCAGCGACCAGGCCCTCCTGATCGAATTCGCCGGGCGGCTCACCGCGAGCGAGGAGCCGCAGGCCCGCCAGTTCTGGCTCGAGGCGCTCCAGCATATCCGCGGGCTCCGCTCCCGCCAGCCGGTCAACGGCATCGTCGTCGCTGTCAGCGTCGATGAACTGCTCGCCATGCTGCCGGAGCAGGCGGCGGCCTATGCCACCGCCCTTCGCCAGCGGCTCGACGAGGCCGTGCAGCGCCTGCGCGCCAATGCGCCGGTCTATATCGTCGTCACCAAGCTCGACCGGGTCGTCGGCTTCGAGGAACTGTTCGAGGATCTGACGAGCGAGGAGCGCGCCGCCGCCTTCGGCCTGCCGATCGCGCCCGATATCGGCGGTGATGCCCGCGGGCCGTCCGAAGCGCTCGAGCGGGGCTTTGCAGGGCTTACCGAGCGCATCACGCAGCGCCAGTTCGTCTGCCTGCAGGAGGAGCCGGACGAACTGCGTCGCCGCCGCGCCTTCGAGTTCCCCGCGCAGTTCGCGCTCCTGCGCGAGCGTATCCAGCCCTTCGTGCAGCAGCTCGCCACGCTGCATCGTTTCGGCACCGCGACCAACCTGCGCGGTGTCTTCTTCGTTTCCGGCCGGCAGACGGGCGACAATGTCGATGCGCTGGCCGGCCCGCTCGCGCCGCTCTTCGGCCGCAGCCCCGCCACGCTCTCGCTGACGCCCGATCCCGGCATGCGGCGGGTGCGCCCCTTCTTCCTCTACGGTCTCTTTCGCAAGGTCATCCTGCCCGAAGCGGATCTCGGCGGCCTGACACGGCCGGCGCTGGTCGCCGCGCGGATGAAGGACCTTGCGATCAACGTGGCGCTCGGTGTCGCCGCCTTCGCCCTCCTCGTCTTCTGGTGGTTCGGCTTCAGCGACGGGCGGGCCTATGTCGCCGGCCTCAAGGAGCAGACGGTAACGGCGCGCGGCGAGATCGCCGAGGCCGTGCCCGGCGGCACGCTCTCCATGCGTTTCGAGCCGGTGCTGACCGTGCTCGACCGGCTGGCGGCCATCGCCAAGGCAGAGCCGCGCGGCGCCACCTTCGGCCTCTACAGCCCCACGCCTGCCCAAGGCGAGGCGCGCAAGGCCTATGACAAGGCGCTCGCAAACCTGTTCTTCCCCTTCGTCTGGCAATATCTGCGGCAGGGCCTCGCCAATCCGGCGACGCCCGCTGCGCTACGCTTCAACCAGTTGAAGTTCTACCTCATGCTGACCGGCGAGCGCCCGCCGAGGCGCGAGACCGCCGCGCTGCTCGGCCCGGATTTCGCGGCCAACTGGATGCTCTACGATCGCAGCGAGGCCGTCGACCGCCGTCTTGCCGCACATTTCTCCGAGCTCGCATCGATCTCGTTCCAGACGCCGGCGGCCGATCCCGCACTGGTGGAAAAGGCGCGCGCGGACATCACGAACTACAGCCTCGCGCGGCTCGCCTACGACCTCGCCCTGACCCTGCCCGAGGTGAAGGCGATGGCGCCTTGGCGCCCGGTCGACCATATGGGGCTTTCCGGTCCCGAGGCGCTGGCGCGGGTCAGCGGCGCAAGCTTCTTCGACGGCATCGAGGGCATCTATACCAAGGCCGGCGTCGGCGTCATGATGCGCGCCTCGGGTAAGGCTGCCGATACGCTCGCCGACGACCTCTGGGTGATGGGCCGGCCGGATACGGCGCTCGACCGCGAACGCGAGGTGGGGCGTCTGCGCGATGGCCTCGCCGATCTCTACCGCGTCGCCTATATGGGCCGCTGGGACAGCCTGCTCGCCGATCTCGGCATTGCCGGCGAGACGGACGCCCGGCGCCTTGCCGATGCCGTGGCGATCGTCGCCGGCAATCCGTCGCCCGCCAGGGAGCTGCTTGTCGCCGTCGCGGCGGAAGTGGACCTCCAGGACCTTTCGACGAGCGCGGCGGACGCCATCGAGACGCTTGCCGCCGAGCGGCTGTCGCAGGTCACGAAGACCGTTCGCGCACCGCGCCGCGTCGTCAATGTACCGCAGTCCGTCACCAGTCATTTCAAGGCCTTCCACGATGCCGTCGTGCCGGCGGCCGAAGGTCAGCAGGCTCCGCTCGACGACATGCTGGCGGCGCTCGAACCGCTCTATCGCCAGCTCAACCATGTCGCGGCCGGCGGCGACGTCCTGGAACTCGGCGCAGAGCCGCAGACGCTGCTCGGCCAGTTGACCGACCGCAACGGCAAGCTGCCGGCGAGCCTCCAGCCCTTCTTCGCCCGTATCCTCGCCCAGGCCGGCGCGATCACCGGGGGAAGCTCGCGTGCGCGGCTCGTGGAGATCTGGAATTCGACGGTCCTGCCGCTGTGCACCGCCACGACGGTCGGCCGCTATCCCTTCGACCCCGGCAGCATCAACGATACCTCGCTCGACGACTTCTCGCGCCTGCTCGGTCCGCAGGGCGCTATCGCCGCCTTCCGCGACACCTACCTGAAACCTTATATCGATCGCACCACCAAGCCGTGGCGCTGGAAGAGCGGCCAGCAGTTCGGCCTCGATTTTCCCGATACGGTGCTGGCGGCTTTCGAGAAGGCGGACGACATAACGACGGTCTTCTTCGCGGGCCAGGAAAAGCCGAATGTCGATTTCACCGTCGAGGTGGGCAAGCTCGACCCGACGGCGCGCGCGTTCCTCCTCGACATCGGCGGCAAGGTCGCGAGCTATACGCACGGACCGCCCGCCGGCACGCAATACCTCTGGCCGCCGGAAAACCTCGTCGCGGGCGCCGCCATGTCGATGACGCCGGAGATCGAGGGCCAGCGCAATATCCTGACGGAGCAGGGCGCCTGGGCGCTCTTCCGGCTTTTCGACCAGGGCAGGAAGATCGAGAAGGATCCGACGGACATCGTTACCTACCAGTTCCGTCTCGGCAAGCGCGCGGTCCTGATGCGGCTGACCGCGCCGGCCACGCGCAATCCCTTCGCCCACGACGTGCTTTCCTCCTTCGTGTGCCCGGCCTTATGACGGCATTTCGTTTCCTTGACAGGATGCTGATGTCCGTGGAACCGTCGCGGCGTGACCGTATCGAATCGGCAAGGCGGCTTTTGAGGGGGGACCGGCCAGCTCATGTCGGATGATCTGCTCGTCCATTACAACCGCGAACTCCTGAGCATCCGCCAGGCCGCGGCGGCATTCGCTGCCGAGAACCCGCGCATCGCGGGCCGGCTGCGGCTGTCGGAGGATGCGATCGAGGATCCGCATGTCGGCCGGCTGATCGAGGCCTTCGCCTATCTCACCGCCCGCGTGCGGCAGAAGATGGACGACGATTTCCCCGAGCTGACCAATGCCATGCTCGGCATCCTCTATCCGCATTTCGACCGGCCGATCCCGTCCATGTCGATCCTCCAGATGGATGCGAAGACCGAGCTTGCCGAGCCCTATCCGGTGCCGTCGGGCACGCTTGTCGACACCGAGCCGGTCGATGGCGAGCGCTGCCGCTTCTCCACCGCCTTCGACGTCACGCTGCACCCCGTCGCCGTGCGCGCGGCGACGCTGACCGGCCGGCCCATCACGGCGCCCGAGACGCCGCAGGCGCACAATGCGGCCGGGTGCCTGCGCCTGACGCTGGAAATGACCGGCGAGGACCTGACGTTCTCGAGCTACAATCCAGGGCGCCTGCGCTTCTTCCTGCGCGGCCAGCCGCAGCTCGTCTATCCGCTCTACGAGCTCCTGCTCAACGATGTCGTGGCCGTCGCCTTTGCCGAGGGCGCGAACGATCGCAGCCCGGCGGTGCTCGATGCCTCCGCGCTGTCGCCCGGCGGCTTCGGGCCGGAGGAGAACCTGCTGCCCTATCCGCAGGCCTCGCACCCGGCCTACCGGCTGCTGACGGAATATTTCGCCTTTCCGGAAAAATTCCTCTTCGTCGACCTCGCCTTTCCCGAGGCTGCGAAACTTGACGGCAAGGGGCGCACGCTCGACGTCTTCCTTTATCTCAATCGCGCGGCACCGGCGCTGGAGCGCTCGCTGACGGCGGCGGCCTTCGCGCTCGGCTGCACGCCGATCGTCAATCTCTTTCCCCAGACGGCCGAGCCGATCAAGCTCGACCAGACCGTCACGGAATACCGCGTGGTCCCGGACAGCCGGCGGCTGCATGCGCTGGAGGTCTACGGCATCGAATCCGTCTCCACCGTGACGGCGGACGGCGACGAACGGGCGCTGTCGCCTTTCTATGGCATCGGCCATGGCGTCGATGCGGACGAGGCGCGGGGCGAGGAGAAATCGGCCGTCTGGTGGCTTTCCCATCGCCGGCCGGCCGAGGATGAGAATCCCGGCAGCGAGGTGTTCCTCTCGCTCTCGGACCCCGGGTTCAACCCGAAGGGGCTTGCCGACGACGTTCTCTCCGTCGAAACGCTCTGCCTCAACCGCAACCGCCCGGAGCGCCTGCCCTTCGGCGGCGGCCAGCCGCATCTGCGCATGGTCGAGCCGGTGCCGATGATGAAGGCGATGCGGCTTCTGACCGTTCCGACCGCGACCATCCGCCCGCATTACGGCCAGGGCGGGCGCTGGCGGCTGATCTCGCATCTTGCGCTCAACCACCTCTCCCTCGTCTCTGACGGCGGCGTTGAGGCGCTGAAGGAAATCCTGCTGCTCTACGATTTCCGCAACTCGGCCGAAACGCGCGCGCTGATCGACGGCATCACGTCGCTCTCCTCCGAGAGCGGTACGGCGCGGGTGCGCAGTTTCGGCCAGAGCGCCTTCTGCCGCGGTGTCGACGTCACCATGACCTTCGAGGAGGGCAATTTCTCCGGCAACGGCGTGTTTCTCATGGCGAGCATAATCGAGCGTTTCCTCGGCCTTTATGCGAGCGTCAACTCATTCTCGCGGCTCACCGCCCTCGTCAGGGGGCGAAGCGGAAAGCTGAAGACATGGCCGGCACGGGCAGGCGATCGCATTCTTCTCTGATCGCGCGGGCCTTCGATGCCCCGCAGGATTTCGAGCTGTTCCAGATGGTCCGCCTTCTGGAGGCGCTGGGAGCCGGGGAAAGCCGCGACCCCGCGCATCCGCCGGTCGACCCGGTCGGGCAGGGCGTCGATCCGCGGCGCGCGGCGCTGAAGATCCGTTCGTCCGTGCCGCTCGGCTTCGCTTCGGCGGAGGTGCTTTCCGTGCGCCGGCCGCGCGGCGGCGGGCCGGTGGAGATGACGCAGACGCTGGTCGGGCTCACCGGCCCTTCGGGCGTGCTGCCCCACGCGCTGAGCGAGCTCGTGCAGATGAGCGTGCGCGAACGCAATTTCGCGCTGCGTGAATTCTTCGACGTCTTCAACAACCGGCTCTCCGGTCTCCTGTTCAACGCCTGGGCCAAGTATCGGCCGGTCATCGAGCGCGAGCGGGCGGCGCAGCTTGGGACGCCGGCGACCATCGACCATGCGCTGAAGTCCATCGTGGGCCTCGGCACGCCCGCGATGGCGAACCGCACGGAAGTGGGCGACCACACCTTCGTCTTCTTCGGCGGGCTTCTCGGTCGGCAGGGGCGTTCGGCGATCGCCATCGAGCGGGCGCTTTCCGGCGCGCTCGGCCACAGGCTGCGCGTGGAGCAGTTTACCGGCGAGTGGTATCCGATCGCCCCGTCAGACCGCACGCGGCTGCCCGATCGCGCGCAGCCGCGCGGCAGCTTCGCCCGGCTCGGCGATGATGCGGTGATCGGCGTGAAGACCTTCGACATCCAGTCCGCCGTCACCCTGCGCATCGAGGCGCTCGATTATCCCGCCTTCCGCTCGCTGCTGCCGGACGGCAGCCGCTCGCGGCTCCTCACGGACCTCGCCGCAAGCGCGCTCGGCGCCGACAAGATGTTCAACATCCGCCTGGAGCTGAAGCCGGAGCAGGTGCCGGGCCTCAGGCTCGGCGGCAATCGCGAGCAGCCCAAAGCGAGCCGGCTGGGCTGGAACACCTGGCTCCACCCGGCCCGCCCGCGTACGGAACCCGCCGCCATCGCCTTCCGACCGCCGCCACATCTCTATTGAGGATTGCCCATGACCGACTGGACCCAAGGCTACGTCTCCGACATCGAATACCTGCCCGGCTTCTATGTCGAACAGACGCCAGCCCATCTCGATGTCGCCTGCCTGCTGCGGGGCGTGGAACCGCCGGTCGGCGCCGGCGAACCCTTCACCTATTGCGAGCTCGGCTGCGGGGTCGGCGAAACGGCGTTGACCATCGCCGCAGCCAATCCGCAGGCCGAGGTCTGGGGCTTCGATTTCAACCCGGCGCATATCGCCCGCGGACGGGCGCTGGCGAATGCCGGCGGTGTCGGCAATATCCGGCTGGAGGAGGCGTCCTTCGAGGCGCTTGCCGGCGGCGTGGTCGGTGACCTGCCGGTCTTCGACTACATCACCGCCCATGGCGTCTGGAGCTGGGTAAGCCCGGAGAACCGCCGGTATATGGTCGAGTTCGCCGCGAAATACCTGAAGCCCGGCGGCCTGTTCTACGTTACCTACAATGCCCTGCCGCGCTGGACCGCCTCCATGCCGATGCAGCGGCTCGTGCGCCTTGCCGCTTCGCTCGACAACGACCGCAGCGACCGGCGTGTCACGAAGGCGCTCGATATCGCGCGCGCCTTCAGCGAGGCCGGCGCCGACATGATCCCGGCGGAGATGCTCGACAGGCTCGACCAGGAACGCAGCCAGGGCACCGCCTATCTCAGCCACGAGTACCTCAACGCCCACTGGGCACCATGCTATCAGGTGGATGTGGCGCAGGATCTCGCCGATGCCAAGCTTTCCTTCGTGGCGACGGCCAATCTCTTCGAGAACTATCCGGACCTTTCGATGACCGACGCGCAGCGCCGTCTGGTCGAGACCTTCCCGGCCGCCTATGCGGAAACGGCGCGGGACTATTTCCTCGTCCGCAGTTTCCGCCGGGACATCTATATGCGCGGGCCGCGGCCCGTACCGGCGCGACGGCTGGACGAGCGGCTCGCGGCGCGAAAGCTCTCCCTCGTCATTCCGCCGCCCGCGGTGAAACTTTCGGTAAAGGTGCCGGTCGGCGAAGCGACGCTCAACGAAGGCTTTTACGGCCCGGCGCTCGCTGCGCTCGCCGAAAGGCCAATGACGATCGGCGAATTGCGCGGCCTGCCCGAGGCGGACGGCTCGACCGCCACGGAGCGCGAGGTGCTCGGCATGCTGATCGGCTCCCGCCAGGCGATGGCGCTACCGAACGTCGTGGACGAGGAGGCCGTTGCGGTGGTGAGGCGCTACAACCGTGCGCACCTTGCCGCTTGCGCCGAAGAGGGCCGTGCCGTCTGTGCGCTCGCGGCGGCCGGGCTCGGCTCCGGCATCACGGTGTCACTCTTCGAGATGCTGGCCTATGAGGTTCTCACCGAGGGCGTCGAGCCGGAGGCCGAAACGGTCACCAGCGCGATCCGCGCACTTCTGGAATCGCGCGGCGACAAGCTGCGCAACGAGGGTGTTCCCGTGGAGGACGAGGCGAAGGTGCTCGCTATCATCCGCGAGAACGTCGATCTCATCCTTTCCCTGGCCCTGCCGATGTGGCGGCGGGTCGGCGCGATCTGATCGTGGCCGGCGCGCCTCCGGCCAGCGAAGTCCTGCGGGCCTCCGGCCCCGTGCCGGTCTACCGCGCGGTGGTCGCCGGTGAGCCTGCTGTCGTCAAGCGCCTTGCCGGAATTGAGGACGCCATCGCCCGCCGCCGCTTCGAGCGGGAGCGCCGTTTTGCACATCTCCTGCCGCATCCCTCGCTGCCGCGCCTTCTGGGCGAAGGGGAGGACTGGATCGCCTTCGAGGGGCTGGAAGACCGGATTTCCGACGTTCGGCGCCATGCAGGTCCGGCAAGAGTGCGGGCGCTGCTGGCGGAAATTGCCGACGCGCTTGCCTTCGTCCACGCCCGCGGCATCGTCCACCGCGATATCAAGCCGGAGCATGTGCTGTTTCGCGGCGAAAAACCCGTTCTCATCGATTTCGGCATTGCCGGCACGCCGGGGGACGATCTCCAGCAGATGGAGCTTTCGGGCACGCCGGCCTGGATGGCGCCGGAGCACCTTTCCGGCAGCTTGGCTTTTCCGTCGGCCGATATCTGGTCCTTTTCGGCGCTCGGCCTATTTCTGCTGACGGGGGAAAAGCCCTATGCGGGCGATGCAGAGACGGTGCTTCGATTGCGAAGGGCAGGGGCAGAGCCAGCCTTCAGGATGTCCGTGACGCTTGAGCAGGAAGACCCGGTCCTCACCGGCCTACTGAAGGCCGGATTGGGCCCTGCGGCGGATCGCCCGGCCGCTTCGGATTTCGCGCGGCTCCTGGGACGCCGCTAGGCCGGCCCCTCAAGCCCGGCTTCTCCCCGCTTGCGGGGAGAAGATGGCCGGAAGGTCGGACACGGATCGCTCAGGCGATCACCAGGTTGACGGCCGGATGCAGTTTCTTCAGGTTCGGCAGCGACTTCGACTGCCACGGAATCTGCGTACTCCCCTTGACCGTGAGGCCGATGCCCGGTTGCTTGCGCACGTCGATGGTAAACTTGGCAAGAAGGTTGATGCCCGAGCTGTTCAGGAACTCCAGTCCCGAAAGGTCGAGCGTGATGCTCTCCGGCTTGTCGTTCAGCACCTGCTGCATGAGGTCGAGGATCGGCGCATAGGCTTCCGTGCCGGAAAGGCGCATCGTGCCTTCGTAGTGGATCGTCGCTCCCTCGCTCCAGACCCGGTATTCGTTCGTCTTGATTTCCATTGTTCTGCAATAAGCTCCCGGTGATGTCTGCTCAGACGATGTCGAGCGCGGCGTAGGTGTCGAGGCGCAGGACGTCCGTATCCGCCGCCGGCTGGAAACGCCAGCCCAGACGGGCGCCATAATCGCTCATTAAGGTGAGCAGGCCAAGTCCTGACCCGCTCGATTCCATGTTCTCTGCGTTCTGTTCGATCCGCTCGATCAGAAGCTCGCCCGGATCGCGTGTGGTCAGTTCGGCCAGCAGCGCCTGGAAGCGCCTCGCCGTCTCGCTGGTGACGACATTGCTGATGCGGATCTCGAAGGTCGTGCCCTCCAGCGAGGCGTCCAGCACGATGTCCGCGCCGCGGCGGAATTTCACCGCGTTTTCCAGAAGCTCGTTGGTGAGATAGCCGATGCTGTGGCGCGCCTCGTTGTAGTCGCCGCCCTCGGCAGCGCGCCGCAGGGCGAAGAAGTCGCCGAGGAACTCCGACGTCACGCCGCAATGCTGCCAGGTGAGGTCGAGCGGCCCCTCGGCAAGACGGATGCGGTTCTTCAGCGCGCCGGCGCCGTTGGTGAGGTCCACCTGTCCGAATGTGGCTTCCATCGCGTTACCTATGCTTCATGACGACGAGCGTGATGTCGTCGTGGATCTTCTGGGTGCCTATATGGGCCATGAGATCGGCGATGATGCCGTCCTTGATTGCGTCGGCATCCTTCTGGCGGTGGCGGCGGGCACTCTCGCACAGTCTATCGAAGCCGAAGAGTTCGCCGTTCGGGCTTTCCGCCTCGGTGACGCCGTCCGTGTGCAGCACGATGACGTCTCCGGTGTCAAAGGAGAATTCGTGTGTCCCGACGAATGGGGCGATGTCGCTTTCCAGGCCGATGGGAAAGCCGAGGTCGATCGTGTCGATGCGCTCGACTTCGTCGTTGTCGCGCAGGACAAGCACTTCCTCGTGCTGGCCGGATAACGTGATCTTGCGGTCCTCGTAATCGAGGAAGGCGAGAGAGAGGTGCTTGTCCGTCTTGGTGCGCTGGATGTTCTTGAAGACGGCGCGGTTGAGCACTTCGAGGAATTCGCGCGGATCCTCGTCGCCCTGCTCCTGCAGCGCGCGGGCCACGGATTGCACCATCAGCATGAGCACGCCGCTCTCCAGACCGTGGCCGGTCACGTCGCCGATGCCGACCTTCATGCGCCGCTCGTCGTGCAGCACGTCGAAATAGTCGCCACCCACCTCGTCGGCCGGCTCCATGTAGCCGGAAACGTCGATGCCCTTGATCTCGTCGAGTTCGTCGCGTCGCGGCAGCACCATCATCTGGATGTGCCGCGCCACGTCGAGTTCGGCGCCGAGGCGCAGGTTCTCGCTCTTCAGCTTGCTGTTCAGCGCACTGATCTCCTCGTTGGCCGTCTCGAGCGCGCGGGTGCGCTCGGCCACGAGATTCTCGAGGTTTTCCGTGTGGTAGCTGATCTCCTCCGCCATGCGGTTGAAGGCGACCCCCACGGCGGCAACCTCGTCGCGCGCAGGGATGGCGACACGCACCGAATAGTCCTTGTTCTGCAGGCGCTGCGCGGCATCTGCCAGCGCCCTCAACCCCGCCGTGATGCGACCGGAAATGGCGAAGACGGCGGAAAGCACGACGAGCAGCGAGAGCATGACGGTGCCGACCTGCCAGGTCACGACCTGACGCGTCTCGTCGGAAATCCCCTTCTTGGCGGCGATTAGCGAGGCATAGATCTCCCGTTCGGGCACCATAAAGCCGAGCGACATGACCTCACGCGTCACCGGCACCTTGCCGGTATAGAGGTTTTCGGCATTCAACTGCTTGAGCAGCACCACGTAGGGCACGTCCTCGCCGTCCTCCTTCAGCGTCAGTGTGGTGAGGACGGTCTCCTTGTCGGAAGGCATGGCGAGGGAGGCGAGTGCCGGCTGGGTGCTGTGCGCCAGCTTCCGGTCGAAGCCGCTGGAATTGTCGATCTTGACGCCCAGCGTCTTCTCGCCGTCTTCCGTCACGGCCAGCACGTTACCGTCAGACATCGTGAGGAATGCAAAGCCCGTATCGGCGATCTTCACGCTCTTGACGATGTCGGCGAGCTGGTCGAGCGTCAGGTCCACGCCGACGATACCGTTAAGATCCTTGCGGTCCGGCGTCATTAATGGCTGGAAGAAGCTGACGATGATCTTGCCGGTGATGCCGTCGAGATAGGGCGAGAGCATGGTGATCTGGCTGTCGACCGGCCGCTCTTCCGGCCTGGCGAGCCAGGATTGCCAGGTCTCGTAGAGGCCGGGGAAATAGAAGTCCCACCAGTTCGTCTGGTTGTGGCCGGGATAGACCTGGTCGAACACGGAACCCTGGTCGTTATAGGGCGTCGAGCGCAGGATCGGCGCTTGGCGCGGGCCGATATAATACATCTGCAGCTTCGGTGGGCCGGCCGCAAGGAAGCTCGGGCCGAAAAGGTTGAAGACGGCGCTCTCGCGCACGGTCTTCAGCGCCTCGGGTGTCGGCTGCCGGTTCTCGTCGAGGAGGTAGCCCCAGACGGTCACGGCGGACGCTTCGCCAGGCTGGTTCTGCCACCAGTTTCCGGCCTGGTTGTAGGTAAGCGGCGTGGTCAGCTTGCCGTCCTGCAACTGCTCGCCGAGCTTGTCGTAAAGCCCGGGGTTGTCCATGACTGTCTGCATGGATCCGGCAAGACCACTCACTTCCGAATGGTAGCGGTCGAGCAGGAGATCGGTGCGCTCGACCGTCGTCTCGAGATAGTTCTGCAGATACTCGATATTCGCCTTTTCGAGGCCGCGGCCGACTTCTTCCATTGCATTGGTGGAAAGCCGGTTGACGTTCCACAGTGCGATGCCGCCAGCGACCAGAAGGTCGACCAGAACGGCGCCGCCGACGACCAGTACAAATTTCGCTCGGAACGAAGTCAGCGAGAATCCGAAGCGCGGAGGATTGCCTTCTGCGACGGTGCTCATTGAGGCTTGCGTCCCGATGCCACCCAAACCGGCCACCCGGCATAACCGCCCGGATGCAGCGCGGCCGCGATATGATCTTCGAAGCCGCGGCGGAATTTCTCCACAAACGCGGCATCGTCGCCGCGCCTTTCGCACATGCCGCCGGCGAACATTTCCTCCCAGGCCATGACCATGTCGGCAAAGGCCTGCGCATCGCCGTCGCGGTTGGTTACCATGAAGCTCTCGATGCGGATATCTTCAAGCCCGGCCTTTTGCAGCACCTGGTAGCTTTTCGGGCCGAATTCGAGGTCCATGTCGAAGTCCGCGAAGAGCTTGGAGAGCTGCTCGTAGGTCCACTGGATGGACGGGCCGCGCGGCTCGCCGAGGCACTGGGAGATTTTCTCGTTGGTGACGTATACGCGGCCGCCCGGCTTGCAGATGCGCACGAGTTCGTCGACGATCATGTCCGGCTTGTTGAAGATCTGCAGTGCATGGCGGCACGAGACGAAGTCGAACTGGCCGTCCTCCAGCAGCATTTCGGCCGCGTCGCCATAGATATATTCGATGCCGCTGATGTCGAATTCGCTGGCGACCTGGCGGGCATAAGCAAGGCTCGACTTCGAATGATCGAGCGCGACGATGCGTGAGGGTGCGAATTCCTTGGCGACCAGCACGGCGAAGTCGCCGATGCCGCAGCAGATGTCGGCCATGGTCGCGCCCGGCGTAAGGCCATGACGCGGCAGGATAGAGCGCTCGTGTTTCCAGGTGAGCTTGGTCTGCGTGCGCAGCACGGGCACGAAGCCGCCTTCCTCGAGGAAGGATTGGCCGGGATAGAATTCGCTGTCGTATTCCTCGACGACGATGCGCGGGTTCTTGGCCGAAAGGCTGCCGAACTTCTTCGTCGACCAACCGATGACGCTCGACGTGACGATCGAGATCTTAACGTCAGGTCGCTCGTCGGCCGCCTTCAAAAGCGCGCCGGCAAGAGCATGGAAGGCCACGTTGTTGAGCCGCACCAGGCGCTTTACGTTGATGTAGAAGGTGCCGCGGATCGAGGCGATCGACCGTTCGAGGAGCTGGATGCAGGCCTCCATCTCGGCGCCGTGTTCTGGGCGCATCGAGCCGGAGAGCGCGAACTCCTGGTTGTTTTCATCGAAGGAAACCTTGTAGGTCTGGACAAGCGTCTCGGCGATCATGCTTCGGTTTCCTCCAGCTTGAGGTCTACGATGAGGCGGATGGCATTTCCGTCGGCGGGCTCGATGGAAAAGCGCGCCGCATAATCGACGGCAAGTTCCAGAAGGCCGATATTGGGTTGCAGCGGGCCGTCCGTGAAGAGCGCTGTGTGATAGCGCGAGGCGAGGTCGCCGTCAGTGAGCACGGAAACGGCGCTCCGGTAGAAGTCCGCCGTCTCCCCATCGACCGGGACGGTAAGGGTGATGCGCTCGCTGGCGCCCTTGCGCGCGACGGAGCACACGAACCGGCCCGACGGCGCATGCAGCCGATAGACGGTCTCCAAGAGTTCGTTGAGCGCGGAGGAGAACAGATTGGAATAAAGGAGCGAATCGCTGCGGTTGTGGCTGATCATGCGTGCGAAATAGGTGGACAGCCGATCGCAATAGGCCCAGTTGGAGGCAAAACCGTCCATGTCCATGTCGAATTCCAGAAGCTCGACGTACTCGCCTGCCTCCCTCGGTTCTGTCGCCAGATTCATTGACCCCTGCCTTGTGACATCGCAAGCTGGCGTGCGGCCGCGTGCTCTATCTTTCGGGATTAGACTATGTAATGTCCGAAGTGCGGGTACAAGCGCAGACATGACCAGCAGGAAATGGCATCGACGATATGATATCGCTGGTTGCGCCATTCCCTTCGAACTCCAACGGAAGCTTTCCATACAATCATGAAAGATTCGTCAAACCCACTCTCGGATTCTCCGGCTTCCAGCGAAAGCGGCGAGGCCGCCGAGCTTGTCCGGTTGCGTTTCGAGTTTGCGCAGCTGCAGGCCGAATACGACGATCTGAAGCTGCTCTACGAGGCGATGATAGAGCATGGCGAGGCGGTGGAAGACCAACTCGCCGAGCAGAACCTTCTCCTCGAGAGCACGCAGGCCCGGCTGGATGCAGAACTGAACGATGCCGGCCGCTACGTCTTTTCGATCCTCCCGGACAAGCGCGCGGAAAATCCTGCGACCGACTGGCTGCTCGTTCCCTCGACGGAGCTCGGCGGGGATTCCTTCGGCTATCACTGGATCGACGACGACCATTTCGCCATCTACCTGCTCGATGTCTGCGGGCACGGGGTCGGCGCGGCGCTGCTTTCCGTCACGGTGATCAACGTGCTGAGAGCTTCGGCGCTCACGAATGCCGATTTTCGCGATCCCTCGACAGTCCTGAAGGCGCTCAACGACACGTTCCCGATGGAAAAGCAGAACAACATGTTCTTCACCATCTGGTATGGCGTCTACAAGGCGAGCACCGGGGAGCTTCGCTTTGCCACCGGCGGTCATCCGCCATCAATCCTGTTGCGGGCTGACGGTACGGCGCGGGAAATGCTCATCACCGTCGGTGGCGTTGCGATCGGCGCCTTGCCGGAGATGGACTACGAAAGCAGCTTGACCCGCGTCCGGCCCGGCGACCGTCTGCTCGTCATCAGCGATGGCACGTTCGAGGTCAACGGTCCCGGCGATGCGATGCTAAGCGTCGAGGCGCTTGCCGACCATGCGGCCGAGCGCGGAAGCCGCCCGCAGGACATTCACGAGTGGGTGCGGTCCTTCAACGCGGAAGGGCCGTTGCCGGACGACTTCTCGTTGCTGGAGATCCGGTTCTGACGCGGAGATCAGCGGCGCCGTTCACGCGATTGTGTCTGTCCATCCGCAGGCTTGCCGCCATGCGGGCCGCCCTTGCCGATTTGCCGATTGCGGGGCGGTGGAATCGCGTTATGGTTCTGCCATCGTAACGCCGGCTTGCGGCCTGTTGAGGGGAGGCGGCCATGATCCCGTTCGTGAAAAGCGGCCTTGCCGCGCTCGTGGTTTTTCCGCTGCTTGCAGGCAGCGTTTCGGCCGAGGAGGCAGGTCCCGCCGACCTTGCCATCGCCCGCAGCCTTGCGACGATGCTGCAATCGGCGCGTGCGGTCATTTCCGTCAACCAGGACCGGATCAACGATCCGGACATCGGCGACAAGGGCCTCACGGGCGCTGTCGTGCTGGAGACGGCCATCGCCAACTACGAGAAGGCGACTGGTCGCGACCCGCGCGCAGTCGACCCGTCTTCCTATGAGGGGCGCCTCCTCAAGGCGCAGATGGATGCCGTCGTCGAGGTCGTCGAGGCGCAGCAGGCGACCATCAACGCCAAGGGCAAGGGCTTCAAGGGCTTGATTCCCGCCACCTTCGGGCGTCTCGTCAACGAGGCCTTCGCCGCGCGTGTCGGTACGCAAGCAAGCATGAAGGTGACTGCGCCGCCGGAACTGGTGCGCAACCGCAAGGCCCGGGCCGATGCCTTCGAGGCGGCCGCGATCCGCGATTACCTCCAGGCCGCCGACTGGCCCAAGGGGCAGATCTATTCGGCCATCGTCACCGAGGACGGCAAGCCGCGGGCGCGCGTCATGGTCCCGGAATATTACGTGCCGTCATGCCTGACCTGTCATGGCGGGCCTGCCGGCGAGCTCGACGTCACGGGCTACCCCAAGGAGGGGGCGCACGAAGGCGACCTCGGTGGCGTGATCAGCATCGGGCTCATCCCGCAATGAGGGAGGCGTCCATGTCCTTTCTCTCGCTGCGCCGCCTGCCCATCCGCGTCCGCCTCATCCTGCTTGCGGCCGTGCTGCTTCTGGCGATCGTCGGCAGCAGCCTCTTCACACGCAGCGAGCTCTCCGAGGCGCTGCGTTCCGAGGATGAGGCGAACCGTATCGCCGAGATCATCAACATCGCGCATGAGGTGCGCGCCGACTTCAACAGCCTTCGTTACTGGCAGGCCGATCTGTCGGTCAGCCTGCTGACGCTTGCGGAAACCCGGGCCGGACAGGCGCGCACGCGCCTTCGCGAACGACTCGACAAGCTCGCCCAGCACCGCCCGGTGGAGGCAGCGGCGATACGCCAGGAGATCGAGCAGTTCGATGCGCTCGCCAGCCAGGCGGTCGAGGCCTATACCGACGACCAGCGGGTCATCGGCAATACCCATTTCGCCGAGGCGCGGCGCTACGGCATCAGTGTGGAGGAGAAGCTTGCCGCGCTGCAGGCCGATCTCGGCCGGCGGGCTGCGGCGGCGCGGGCGAACATCCTGCTGCAATTCGAGCGGGCGGCCAACTTCGCCTCGCTGCTGTCGATTGCCGCCGTCATCGTCGGCACGGTGCTGACGATCGTCATCCTCGGCTCGATCCTGAAACCCCTCGGCGAGATCGTCACAGCCGTGCGGGGATTGACGGCCGGCGATGCGGACGTGGCCGTGCCGCCGGCGGGCGCGGACGAGCTCGGCCGGGTGAGCGAGGCCCTGCAGCTCCTGAAGCAGGGGCAACAGGAGCGTGAGCGCCTGACGCGCGAGGCCGAGCATCAGCGAAAGACCCTCGTCGATGCCATCGAGAGCATCGCGGAGGGCTTCACGCTCTACGGCCCCGACGAGCGGCTCATCATCACCAACCAGCGCTTCCGCGACATGCATCCGGCCCATGGCGGGCTCGTGGCGGGAAAGTCGACCTTCCGCGACGTCATCGAGGCGGGCGGGCGCCATGTCGTCGCCTTCGACGAGCCGTTCGAGGCATGGATCGCCGCCCGGCTGACTTCGCATGACCACAGCGCCACCCGGGTCACGCCTTTCAGGGATGGCCGCTGGATGCAGATCAGCGAACGGCGCACCCATGAGGGCGGCTTCACAGTCGTCTATGTCGATATTACGGAGCTGCGGCGTCGGCAGGAGGAACTGGAGCTTGCCCGCGACGAGGCGCAGCGCGCCACGCAGGTGAAGTCCGAATTCCTCGCCAACATGAGCCACGAGCTCCGCACGCCGCTCAACGCCATCATCGGCTATGCCCAGATCCTCCAGGAGGATGCCGAAGACACCGACCAGAACGATTTCCTGCCCGATCTCAGGAAGATCGAGAGCGCCGGCAACCATCTGCTCGGCCTCATCAACGGCATTCTCGACCTGTCGAAGATCGAGGCCGGCCGCATGGAGGTCTACAAGGAGCGCTTTGACGTGCCCGTCCTCGTCGGCGACGTCGCCGCGCTGATCCGGCCGCTCGCCGCCAGGAACGACAATGCTTTTGTGGTGGATTGCCCCGACGATATCGGCTCGATCGAGACCGACGTCACGAAGGTCAAGCAGGCGCTCCTCAATCTCCTGAGCAATGCCTGCAAGTTCACCGAAAAGGGGACCGTGACGCTCGCCGTCACACGGCAGGGAACGCATGCCGGGCGACAACTGGCGCTGACGGTCACCGATAGCGGGATCGGCATGAACGAGGAGCAGCTCGGCCGGCTCTTCCAGGCCTTCTCGCAAGCCGACAGCTCTACCTCGCGCAAGTTCGGCGGCACCGGTCTCGGCCTTGCCATCAGCCGCAGCTTTGCGCAGATGCTTGGCGGCGACCTCACGGTGGAAAGCCGCCCGGGGGAGGGGTCGCGCTTCACCCTCACCCTGCCCGACCCGGAAGAGACCGCCGCATCCACAGACGCCGTGCAAGAGGGGGCCGCATCCGCAAAGTCGGAGCCGTCCGACCGTCCCGCCGTGCTCGTCGTCGACGACGATGAGGCCTCAATGAACATCATCGGCTCGCATCTAAAGCGCGACGGTTACCGCGTGCTCTATGCGAGCAGCGGCGAACAGGCGCTGGAGATGGCGCGCAAGCACCGCCCCGCCGCCATCACGCTCGATATCCTGATGCCGCAGATGGACGGATGGTCCGTGCTCGTCGCGCTGAAATCCGACCCGGACCTTGCCGAAACCCCGGTCGTCATCGTCAGCATCAGCAATGAGAGGGCGCTCGGCTTCACGCTCGGCGCGGCGGCGATGCTCACCAAGCCGGTCGACCGGAGCGAACTCAGCGATTTCATCGCAAGGCTTACCGGCGGCCGGGAGGAGGGCACGGTGCTGGTCGTCGAGGACGACGCGGCGACGCGGCTCCTGATGCAGCGTACGGTGGAACGGCTCGGCCGCCGCGTAGCGCTGACGGAGAACGGCCGGCAGGGCATGAACTGGCTTGCCGCCAATCCTCCGCCGGTCGCCATTCTGCTCGATCTGCAGATGCCCGAGATGAACGGCTTTGAATTCCTCTCGGCGCTTCGCGAGCGAGGGGAATGGAATGCCGTTCCGGTTCTCGTGGTGACGGCGAAGCACCTTTCCAATGCGGAACGCGAATTGCTGGGTGCCCGCGCGACGCAGATCATCGGCAAGGGCGGGGCTCATGTGGAACTGACACAGGCGCTGCGCGACGTCCTCCTCGCGCGGCCGCCGAAAACTACCGGGACGTGATGTCATGACACGAATTCTGCTCGTCGAGGACAATGAGATGAACCGCGACATGCTCTCGCGCCGGCTGGAGCGCAAGGGCTACGAGGTGCTGCTTGCCGTTGACGGCGAAGAAGCCGTCGCCCGTGCGGTCTCGGAGGCGCCCGATCTCGTGCTCATGGATATCGGCCTGCCGGGCATCGACGGCTGCGAGGCGACCCGCCGCATCCGCCAGGCGCCTTCCGGCGCCACCCTCCCGATCATCGCGCTGACCGCCCATGCCATGAGCGTCGACGAGGCCCGCGCCCGGGACGCCGGCTGCAACGACTTCGATACCAAGCCCGTCGATCTCCCGCGGCTCCTCGGCAAGATGGAGACGCTGCTTTCCGCCGCCCGCTGACCTGCTGGTTTCCAGAACCAGGCCGCCATGGAACCAGGTGCGGGCAGCGCCGTTGAGGTTGTATCTTGTAATGGAGAACGGCAGTCATGGAAAAAGAGGCGGGAGCCCGCACGTCTAACAACGCCAATCGTCCGGAGAGTTCCAAGCCCGGGACGATCGTGGCCGGGCCGGATGCGCATGCGCGCGAAAGCGCCGGAAAAACGCCGCCGGGGCGCGGCGCCAAGACCGCGGATGCGCAGGCGAAGACGTCGTCCGACGGCAAAGCGGATTAGGCATTTCAGGAATACGGGAAAACCTCCCCCGGCCAGGCCGGGGGAAGGGGTCGGTCGTGATCGCGGCAATCAGGCCAGGTCGAAACGGTCGGCGTTCATCACCTTCGTCCAGGCCGAGACGAAGTCGTTGACGAACTTCTCCCGGTTGTCGTCCTGGGCATAGACTTCCGCGTAGGCGCGCAGGATCGAGTTGGAGCCGAAGACGAGGTCGACGCGGGTGGCCGTGTAACGGGCCGCGCCTGTCTTGCGGTCGCGGATCTCGTAGAGGTTGCTGCCCGTCGGAACCCACGAGTAGGCCATATCGGTCAACGTGACGAAGAAGTCCGTCGTCAGCGCGCCCACGCGGTCGGTGAAGACGCCGTGCGCCGTGCCGGCATGGTTCGTGCCGATGACGCGCAAGCCGCCGATCAGCGCCGTCATCTCCGGCGCCGTCAGGCCCATGAGCTGGGCGCGGTCGAGCAGCAGCTCTTCCGGGCTCACCACATAGTCCTTCTTCAGCCAGTTGCGGAAACCGTCCGCCAGCGGCTCGAGCGGCGCGAAGCTGTCCGCGTCGGTCTGCTCGGCGGCGGCATCGCCCCGGCCCGGTGCGAAGGGCATGTTGACGTCGAAGCCGGCGGCCTTCGCAGCCTGCTTGACGCCGTAGTTGCCGGCAAGGACGATCACGTCGGCAAGGCTTGCGCCCGTGGCGGCGGCGATCGGATCGAGAACGGCAAGCACGCGGGCGAGCCGCTCCGGCTCGTTGCCTTCCCAGTCCTTCTGCGGAGCAAGGCGGATGCGGGCACCGTTGGCGCCGCCCCGGTGGTCGGAGCCGCGATAGGTGCGGGCGCTGTCCCAGGCGGTGGTGACGAGATCCGAAACGGAAAGGCCGGAAGCGGCGACCATCGCCTCGACGGCGGCGACGTCATAGTCCTTGCGGCCTGCCGGGATCGGATCCTGCCAGATGAGGTCTTCTGCCGGCACGTCCGGGCCGATGTAACGGCTCTTCGGGCCCATGTCGCGGTGCGTCAGCTTGAACCAGCCGCGTGCGAAGGCCTCGGAGAAGGCGTTGAAGTCGTTCCTGAAGCGCAGCGAGATCTCGCGGTAGATCGGGTCCACCTTCAGCGCCATGTCGGCATCGGTCATCATCGGCAGGACGCGGATCGAGGGATCCTCGACATCGACGGGCTTGTCTTCCTCGGCGATGGTGATCGGCACCCATTGCGAGGCGCCGGCCGGGCTGTGGGTCAGCGTCCATTCATGCTTGAACAGCATCTCGAAGAAGCCGTTGTCCCACTTCGTCGGCTCGGAGGTCCAGGCGCCTTCCAGGCCCGAGACGACCGTGTCGCGGCCGATGCCGCGGCCCTTGGTGTTCATCCAGCCGAGACCCTGGAGTTCCGGGCCCGCCGCTTCCGGCTCTGGGCTGAGGTCGCGCGGATTGCCGTTGCCGTGGCACTTGCCGACGGTGTGGCCGCCGGCCGTCAGAGCGACGGTTTCCTCATCATCCATGCCCATGCGGGCGAAGGTTTCGCGCATCTGCGCGGCCGTCGCCATCGGGTCGGACTTGCCGTTGACCCCTTCCGGGTTCACATAGATGAGACCCATCTGTACGGCGGCGAGCGGGTTTTCCAGCGTGTCGGGCTTGCCGACATCGCCGTAGCGGCCGTCGCTCGGCGCGAGCCATTCCTTTTCCGCCCCCCAGTAGGTGTCCTTTTCCGGATGCCAGATGTCCTCGCGGCCGAAGGCGAAGCCGTAGGTCTTGAGGCCGGCGACGTCATAGGCGATGGTGCCGGCAAGCGCGATCAGGTCGGCCCAGGAGAGCTTGTTGCCGTATTTCTTCTTGATCGGCCACAGCAGGCGGCGGCCCTTGTCGGTGTTGACGTTGTCCGGCCAGGAGTTGAGCGGCGCGAAGCGCTGGTTGCCCGTGCCGGTGCCGCCGCGGCCGTCTGTAATGCGATAGGAGCCGGCGGCATGCCAGCTCACGCGCGCCATCATGCCGACATAGCTGCCCCAGTCGGCCGGCCACCACTCCTGGCTATCGGTCATGAGCGCGCGCAGGTCCGCCTTCAAAGCCTCCACGTCGAGCTTGCGGACTTCCTCGCGATAGTTGAAGTCCTTTCCGAGCGGGTTGGTCTTGGTATCGTGCTGGTGCAGGATGTCGAGGTTCAGTGCGTTGGGCCACCACTCCATGACGGACTTGCCGAGTGCCGTGTTGCCACCGTGCATGACCGGACACTTGCCGGTCGTGGGGATTTTCGTATCCATTTGGTCCCTCCAACGGATTTCTTGACTTAAAGGACATCGGAAGCGATTTCGCCGGCGCGCGAACGGGGTCGCCGCCTTGCGGGCCATCTTCCAAGTGATCCAGAGGTAGCAAACCCCAATCATAAATTCCAATTGTAAAAACTAAAATCTGCGATAGGTTATTCTTATGAGCAGCCTATCCATGAAACATCTCAGATACTTCGATGCGCTTGCCCGTCTCGGCCATTTCGGCCGGGCGGCGGAAAGCTGCGCCATTTCGCAGCCTGCGCTTTCCGTACAGATACGGGAGCTGGAGGACCTCGTCGGCGCGCCGCTCGTGGAAAGGGGAGGGCGCCGCATCCGCCTGACCGGCCTCGGCGAGGAATTCGCGGGGCGCGCGCGGTCGATCCTGCGCGCGGTCGATGAGCTGGAGGATCTCGGCCGGGCGGCGCACGGGCCCTTCGCTGGGCGCCTTCGCCTTGGCGTTATTCCCACCGTGGCACCCTACCTGCTGCCGGACATCATCAAGGCACTGGCGCGGCTCTACCCCGGGCTCGACCCGCGCCCGCGCGAGGCGATCACGCAAAGGCTGATCGAGGATCTGGCGGAGGCAAGGCTTGATGTGGCCATTGTCGCCCTTCCTGTCTCCGAGCCTGCGCTGGAGGAAATGCCGCTCTTCGATGAGGAGTTCGTGCTGGTGCGGCCGCTGGAGGATGCCGGAACGCCAGTTCCGGCATCTGAACGGCTGCACGAGATGCGTCTGCTCCTTCTCGAAGAAGGCCATTGCTTCCGCGACCAGGCACTTTCCGTCTGCAATATCGCGTCGGCCTCGACGCGGGCCCTCATGGAAGGCAGTTCCTTGTCGACGCTCGTCCAGATGGTCGGCGCCGGCATCGGCGTGACGCTCATCCCGCAAATGGCCGTCGAGACCGAGATGCGCTCATCCTCCGTCTGCATCGCGCACCTTGCTGAGCCGCGCCCCACAAGGACCATCGGCATGGTCTGGCGGAGGACCAACCCGCTCTCAAAGCAGTTCGCCCGCATCGCCGACATCGTACGGGAAGCCGGGCTCAACCGGCTGGCGCAGGCGCAAAGGGCCTAGCGATCGCCGCCCGCTCCGTTTTAATATTCGTTGTGCAGCCTCACCCAGCTCATGGTGCCGCTCTCGTTGCGCCCCTTCGGCGCGAGGTCGAGCCAGTTGAGTGCGCCCATCAGCAGTTCCGTGCCGCGATGATAGGTCGAGTAGGTGTGGTAGATGACGCCCTGCTCGTCCTTTGCGAAGACGCTGAGGCCGAACATGTCGGAGGCGTTGTGAATCTGCGTCAGGCCGTAGTTGTAGCGTGCATGTCCGGCTTCGCGGTCTTCCGCGGTGAACGACACGCCGAAATCGTAGTTGAAGTCGCGGTCACCCGAGGAAACCCAGGGGAAGGTCCACTGCATCCGCCGCTTGACGTCCTCGATCCGCCGGACCGGCGCGCGCGAGACCGCGGCGAAGGCGAGGTCCGCATGCTCGAAGTGCTGGCGTGCCGCATCGGCGTGGTCCATCGTGAAGGAGCATCCGGGGCAGAGGTGATCCGAGCCGGGCGTCAGCATGAAGTGATAGATGGCAAGCTGGCTGCGGCCGCCGAACAGGTCCCCCAGCGTCACGGTCCCGTCGGGGCCGTCGAAGACATAGGATTTCCCGATCCTGACCCACGGCAGTTGCCGTCGCTCGGCGCGCAGGGCGTCGAGCTGGTGCGTCAGGGCGCGCTCCTTCTCGAAAAGAGCCTTGCGGGCGGCAAGCCAGTCTTCTTGCGAAACGATCGTGTGCTGCATGGTCAATGTCCTTCTGTTCGATTGTTGAGGGGAGTCGCCGTGCCCCGGTGGGAAACGAGCGTCAGCCATGGCGGCAGGTGAAAAAGGCTCATCAGCAGGTACATCAGCACCATGCCGCCCAACGGCAGCAGGCCCGGCCCGGATGTGCAAAGGGCCATCGGATCGCCGGAGCTGATCCAGGCCATGACGGCGAAGGTCGGCGCTGCCGCAAGGCGGAGCCACTCTATCGCTGCGAATGTCATCGGCGTCGTCATTTTCGGTTTCCCGCTCGGTTCCCGGCTGTTGCAGAGCCGAGACTAGGCCGGGAGGAGCGATGGCCGGGAGTGACAAGTCTGTCGCGATTTAACGGGCATGGCCGCCGATGCGCCGAATGCCGCGGACGCTGGATTTAAACCTTTATGGCAATCCAGACCGAGAGGGTGACGGCCAGGCTGACAAGCAGTGCGGCCGCCAATTTCAGGCGATTGTTTTTGTGCGCCTTCTCGCCGGCCCGGTCATAGCCGCGCGTCGCGGCTGCAGGCCTGGAGCGATCTTCGACATTCTGCGGCGCTGGGCAGGAATAATGAGGACCCGGGAGCGCCTCGTATAGCTCGACCGGGTCCCTGCGCGACCGATGCGGCTTGGGCAACGCATCGGGCCGCGCAGCTTGTTGGGAACGAGCTTCCCCTATCGTCGTGTCCACGCGCTCAAGGCAGCGGGCATGTGCCTCCTTGAGGATCCTGCGGGCGCGGTAGGCGCTGAACGGGACCGGCTCGCGGGCAAGCCGGGTTTGATCGATCTGCCTGTCGATTTCGCGGATTGCGCGGGCGAGGCGGTCGGCGTCCGCGTGGTCCCGCAAGAGGTGACGGAGGCGCTGGTAGAGCATGCTCATTCCCCGAATCAAGCTCCATCATGGAGCCGTCCTAAGATACCGTGTTACTAGATCGATCCTACCGACCCGCGATTGCGAAGAATATCGTGCTTTCTAAAGGGTTGTCGTCGGTATTGATGTGTATCGAAATCTCCCTGCCGGGGGACATCTCGTCGCTCTTCCGGTGTGCCGGCCTTTCCTCCATCGGGACATCCTGGCCGTTGGGCTCTCTTCGCGAAAAAAGGCCTATTGTTCAAAATGATACGAATTAACCGTAATAAGGGATGGGACTTGGCTGCTCTTAAAGACGGTAGATACATACATGCACGAGCCGCATGATGCGGCCGGCATAGGGTCAAGGGCGCGGCATTCGGCCCAGAAAGGCAATTCGATGTTTCCGGAGATTCTCCAGGTTATCCAGGAGTTCGGTGCTATCGGAGGGGCGGACAGGGTCGCCTGGGAGCTAGCCCAGGCTTTCAATCGGATGGGCCTGATAAATGGCGTCGTCACGTCCGCCGCGTTGGACGCCAGCGGCACCGCAACGGATGTGATCCTCGTCAGTCCCTGGGTGAAATGGTTTTCCACACGCGGAGGCATGCGGCATCTGGCGCGGCTCTTCGTGTTCCCGGCCTTCACGCTCGCCGCGACGCGGGCCGTCAGGCACAGGACGAAGTCTCTCATCATCAGCCACGGCGATTGCCTTGCCGGCGACGTGGTGGTTGTGCATGCCGTGAATGCGGAAAACCTGGAGATCAAGAAGGCCGCGGGGCAATGGCGCTGGCTTCTTAATCCGATTCATGCCTGGGTTGCCCTGCGCGATCATTGGATGATCGGGCAGCTTCGCTACGAGCGCTACGTCGCCGTATCGCGCCGCGTGTCACAGGAGCTGGTGAAACACTACCGCGTTCCGGAGAGCCGCATACGGATCATCTCGAACGGCGTCGATATAGACCGCTTCAAGCCGGACGCATCGGCAAGGCGCCGGATCCGGGAGGATTTCGGCGTTCCGCAGGACGCGCCGCTGCTGCTCTTCGTCGCGCACGAGTTTAACCGCAAGGGTCTTGCCTATCTCATCGACGCGATGGAGCGGCTCGGGCCCGAATTTTATCTTCTCGTGGTCGGCTCGGACAATCAGGCGCCCTACCGTGCGATGGCAAAGGCTTCGGCCGGCCGGATCGTCTATGCGGGAGAGCAAAAGAACGTCGAACGGTTCTTCGCGGCCGCGGATGCCTTCGTCTTCCCGACCGCGTACGAGACGTTCTCGCTGGTGTGTATGGAGGCCATGGCGAGCGGTCTGATCGTATTCGCCACCTCTGTCGGCGGTATCGAGGAATATCTGAAGGACCGCCAGAACGGCATGATGATCGTGCAGGACGGTGCCGATATCGCCCGAAAGATTGAGGCGGTATTCCAGGATGCGGCGCTCGCAGAGCAGATGCGGGCCGCCGCCCGGCTCACGGCGGAAAACTACAGTTGGGACAGTATCGCACGACAATATGTGGACCTGCTTGCCGAGATACTGGAGGAGCGGAAAGCCGAACACCGGCTGTCTCCCGCGCGTCTGCCGGCACACTGATGGTATCCGCCGTCAGACGGCGTCCGGGGCACCTTAAAGTTAATGGTTTGGTTACTGTCGTTCCACTTCAGGAATGACAGCGGCCCGGAAATTTCAAATATTCCTGCCCGGGCGTCGTTTGACGAAGTCTCGCGCGAACCGGACTGGCCTTGTCGGGATAAGAACGCTCCACGCGGCAGGCCAGGCGAATGCCGATCGCGCCTTGCGGTCTGCCGCGCCCGTCTTCGGTTCATTTCACACGCCCGGGGGGAGCCAGTTGACCATGTGTGTTGCAAAACAAATCTACGAGACCCGGTCGTGAGGCGCGCCTTCGGCGTGCCGGTCACCTTCGGCGCATGCGCCGGTTTTGCCCATGACGGCGGCGGCAAGGTCGGTGTCTTGATGGTGCCGGCCTGGGGACTGGAGGAATTCACAATCCGCCGGGGCTGGGCAGCTTTCGCCGATCGTCTGGCCGACGCCGGCTATTGTTGCCTGCGCTTCGATTGGCCAGGCGCCGGCGACAGCCTAGGGGATGCGAGCTCGATCGAATCCCTGCAGACGTGGAGGGACGCGCTGCGCGCGGCTGCAACCTTCCTGAGGGGCAATCGTGGTATCGAGAAGCTCGTTCTCGTCGGCCACGGGCTTGGCGCTCTCATGGCGGCGCATTCGACGGAAAACCTGCTTGCGGATGCGCTGGTCCTGATGGCGCCGCAAAGTGAGGGAAGGGCGGGCCTGCGCGAGCTGGACGTCTGGAGCAAGATGATCGGCTCCTTCCTGCGCCTGCCGCTCGAAATTTCGGAAAACAGCATCAACGTCGCCGGACATTTCCTTTCGAAAAGCCTTGCCGCCGAAATCTCCGCGTTGCGCCTCGGCCACGCGCCTCGGCCGCTCCCGGTTTTGGCAGTGCTGCCGCCGGGCACGCGTGCCGCCAACGAATGGCCGGCGCGCCTCGCAACGGCCGGCTTTGTCGTGACTGCCGTCGACTACGCGGCCCACGAGGACTTTGTCACCTATAGTCGCGCGTCCACGCCACCTCTCGACGACTTCCAGCGGGTGCGGAGTTGGCTTGCCGATACCATGCCGCCCGGCGCGAAAGCCCGCGCAAGGGAACCGATGGTCGCTGCCGCCTTGAAGGGCACCGGATTTGCCGAAACACCCCTGCTGTTCGGCAAGCGCGGCAGTCTGTTCGGCATCCTGTGCCGACCCAAGATGCGCGCGAGCAGGGCAGTGGTCGTTTTCGTCAATTCCGGCGACAACTACCATATCGGCTGGGCCCGCATGCATGTGGAGTTCGCCCGTTCCCTGGCGCAGCAGGGCATTGCCAGCTTCCGTATCGATACTGGAGGGATCGGCGACAGCCACGGCGTTGACCGACCTGCCTTCTACGACGAAGGTCAGATTCTGGACGTGCTGGAGGCGGTCACGGCGGTAGAGAAGATGGGGCTCGGGCCGGTCTTGGTTTCCGGCCGCTGCAGCGGCGCCTATGCCGCCGTTCAGGCCACGGTGCGCGATCCCCGTATCAGGGGCGTGGTGGCCGTCAATCCACCCCGTCTCGCGCTCGGCCCGGACGAGACATTCGAACAGGTGATCAGCGGAGGCACATCGTCCCTGGCCGACTACCGCCGCCGCGCGCTCTCCATGAAAACGATGAAGGAGGTTCTGGCCGGCATTCCGCTGAGCACGCTCCTCAGGGAGGCGAACAAGATCGTTAAAGCGCTCCTTGCCCAACGCCTGCGCCGCTTCGCCGGCCCATGCGGGCTCACCCGGACCGTGCGCGAGCAGGCCGATGCGCTTCACGCCCGCGGGGTGGTCTCGTTCCTGATCCTTGCGGAGAACGATGCGGGGCGCGACGAACTGGTGCGCCATTTCGGCGACCGCCCCGCCGCGGACTATGAGAATGCCGTCGTCCGGATCGTGCCGGACGCAGAGCACAACATGACGGCCCGCCACGCCCGCAAGGCTATTTTGAACGGCGTCGTCGACGCCGTCGCCGCAATCGAACGGCAATCCGTCCGATTGTCGGCTGCGTGAGGAGGATGGGCGCCAAAGGCGGGAAACCGGAACACTCGGAAGCAATAAATTAACCAAATTTTATGCCGTGCCGCTGTACCAGACTAGGGGTATAGCGGGGTTTCATAATGCGTGTGGCAATTGTACATGACTGGCTTTACACGGTCGGCGGCGCCGAACGCGTGCTTCAGGAGATGCTTCGCTGCTATCCCGACGCCGATGTCTTTTGCCTTTTCGACTTCCTGAAGCCGGAAGACCGCGCGAAAATCGGGCTGAAATCCACCCGGACGACGTTTATCCAGAAGTTGCCTTTCGTGCGGCGGGCCCACCGGGCGTTTCTCCCGCTCTTTCCGATTGCCATCGAGCAGCTGGATCTCTCGCCCTACGATCTCATCATTTCAAGCAGCTATGCGGCGGCCAAGGGTGTGCTGACGGGGCCCGACCAGTTGCATGTGTCCTATGTTCATTCGCCGATCCGCTATGCCTGGGATCTGCAGCACACCTATCTTGCGCGCAACAAGAGTTCGATCACCACCTTCCTGGCCCGCCCGCTCCTGCATTGGCTGAGAATCTGGGATGCGCGTACCGCGCACGGCCCCGACATGATGATCGCGAATTCGCATTTCGTCGCCCGGCGTATCCGCAAGGTCTATGGCCGCAAGGCGCGGGTTCTCTATCCGCCGGTCCAGCTTTCCTCCCGCACCGATGCACCGGCGGAACGACGCCACTTCCTGGCCGCCAGCCGCCTGGTGCCCTACAAGAACATCGAGGCGATCGTCCGGGCCTTCGCCGAACTGCCGGACCAGCAGCTCATCGTGGCGGGGGACGGCCCCGAAGCCGGCCACCTTCGCAAGATCGCCGGCCCCAACGTCACGTTTGCCGGATTCGTCAGCGACGCGGCGATGCGCGAGCTCATGGCAAGCGCGCGCGCCTTCGTCTTTGCGGCGGAAGAGGATTTCGGCATCATCTCTGTCGAAGCGCAGTCCGAGGGAACGCCGGTGCTCGCGCTCGGCCGCGGCGGCTCCTGCGAATCCGTCCTCGACGGCAAGACGGGCCTGTTCTTCGATGTGCCGGAGCCCGCCGCGATTGCCGCATGCGTGCGCCGCTTCATCGAGCGGGAAGGGGATTTCCTGCCGGAAAACTGCCGCGCGCAGGCGGCCGGCTTCTCGGCCGAGCGGTTCCGCGAGGGGCTGCGCGCCTATGTTAACCAAAGCATTGCAGACTACAGATCTTCGGCGGTCGGCTATGTGCCCGCCAGCAAATTCTCGACAGAAGGCGGATGACGTTATGGCCGAGGCGCGGAACACGATGGAACGCCATCTGTTCAATGCAGCTCCCCTTCTGATGCGGACAGGGGTGGTGGGCAGCCTTTGGCGCCACCGCCTGATGTTTGTCGTCATTTTCCTGGCTATCGTGCTGTTGTCGCTCGTCACCGCGATCCTCCTGCCGGCGCGCTATCTCGCGACCGGCATGGTCATCGTCGCGGAAGGAGACCCGGCCACCCGCACCTCGGATGTCTGGGCGCAGAAGCAGGGCGATCCCGCCGACCTCGAAAGCCAGATCATGATCCTGCGCTCCTCGCGCCTGATGAAGCTCGCGCTTTCCCAGCCCGGCGCTCTCGAAGCCGCGATGGAAGTGTGCAGCAGTTCCTCGGCCGGATGCGAAAGCCTGCGGAACGACACGGCGCAGCTTGCCGACAAGGTTGCCGACCGGTATTCGGTCGGCGCCGTCGGTCGCTCGCGTGTGCTCTCGATCTCCTATACGTCGGCCTCGCCGGACAATGCCATGACCATGGCAAACGCGCTGGTGACGGCTTATCTGAACGACCAGCGCGGCACCGAGTCCAACAGCCGGGAAGTCGCAGCGAAATGGCTGTGGCAGGAAGTCACCGATCTCGACAAGGAAATCCGTGACCAGGTCGCCAAGATAGAGAGCTTTCGCCGGCAGAACGGCCTTGTGCAAGGCGCCACGGCCTCGATCAGTTCCGAAAGCCTGACAAGCGCCAGCCAGCAACTGGCCGCTGCCGAACAGGCGAAGGCCCAGGCCCAGGCGCGCCTCGATGCGATTCGCGACATGAAGAACGGGCGTGACGCCTCGGCCTCGCAGATGGCGCTCGACAGCCGCACCGTGGCGGACCTCAAGCAGCAGATCGCGACGGTCGGAAATCAACTCGCGGCCAGCAGCGCCGTTCTCGGTACGCTTCATCCCCAGCGCCGCATGCTGGAAGCCTCGCTTTCCCTCTTGAAACAGCAGTTGGCGAACGAGATCGACCGCATCTCCGTCAGCGCCCAGAAAGACTTCGAGACGGCGAGCAATCTTGTCACGACGCTCCGCAAGGAGGTGGACAAGGCCAAGGACAACGCAGCCAACGCACGCACCGACGAATCCTCCATCGAGGGCATGGTTCGTGACGTCGAGGCCAAGCGCCAGCTCTATGCGCAGCTTTATCAGCGTGCGAGCGAGCTGGAATCGGAACGCCGCTCCCTGACCGGCGGCACCCGGCTTGTCAGCCTGGCAGAAAAGCCGACGCTCCCCTATTTCCCGAAGAAGACTCCCATGGTCGCGGCGGGGCTCGCCCTCGGCCTGTTCCTGGCGGCAGCAAGCTGCGTCCTGTGGGACAGGATCCGCAACGGGTTCGGCCAGCTTGACCACGAGCACGATGCTTCCGAGCCGCGCAGGGACGACGATGTCCTGAAGCCCGAACCGCTCGCGGTCATCGGTTCGCTCCCCGACCTGCCGGCAATCGGATTGGCAGGTGGTGCCGGTGACGATCTGCTTGCGATCCTGCGGCGAAGTATGTGCGCCGTCGGGTTTCAGCAGGGCGCCAAGGAATTCGCGACCGATTTGTTCGATGCCAGTGCTGGCCGGCCGCTGCTGGTCCTGCCGGCGGAAGGCGGCTCCCGCGACGCTGCCTTCCTGACGCTCGCCGCCGGGCAGGTTCTCGCCAAGAAGGGGCACAACGTCCTTGCCGTCGAATGCGGATCGGCCGCGCGCGAATTCGCGGACGCATTCAAATTGCCGAACCGGGAACCCACGCTTTGCGATGTGATGACGGGAGCGGCCCGGCTGCCGGCCGGCATATCGCGCACCTCCACTCCCGGCTTCCACGTCATGGCCGGCGACAATGAAACCCTCGGCCTTCTGGAAAGCGGCGACATCGCAGGGCTTGAGACCCTGATCGGATGGGCAAAGGTCTACGATCTCGTGCTTTTCACCGGCCCAGCTCTCCTCGATCCACGATCCCATGAGGCCCTTCGGAGCCTGGCGGAAATGGAACTCGGTACGGTGGTCTGCATCGATAGAGGCGACACGCAGGAGACCCTGCGCGCAAACGCCGAGACGACGCTGGCCAGGCTTGGCCTGAGGAGCGCGGGCGCCGTTCTCATGCCGGCGCTCGGCAAGGACGACCGCGCGATGCGGGCGTTCACTCGGGGCAGGAAGGCGACGTGATGGGCGCGCTGCGGGTTCTGTTCGTCAACCAGACCGGGGTGATGTCCGGTGCCGAATATGTGCTCGCCAACCTTGCCGCGCATTGGCCCGGTGCATCCGCTTTCCTGCTCGAAGACGGCCCGCTGGCGGACGTGTTACGGCGACAGGGCCTGGATGTCGTGATCGCACCCTCCGGCGCCCAGCTCGGCGCCATCCGGCGGGATCGATCGCTCCTTGCCGCCCTGCCGCTGCTGCGACGGCTGCAAAAGCTGATCTTCGCGATTGCGGCCGCTGCCCGCGGGCACGACGTCGTCTATGCGAATTCGCAAAAGGCGTTTCTTCTCTGCGCGCTGGCATCCTTCTTCTTCCGCCGCCCCCTTGTCTGGCACCTTCATGACATCATGAACGCCCGCCATTTCGGCGGTATGCAGCGCCGGCTCCAGATACTGCTGGCAAACCGCAGGGCAGCCTCGGTGATCGTGCCGTCCAGGGCCGCCGCCGATGCCTTCATCGAGGCCGGCGGACGGGCCGAACGGGTGCGGGTCGTTCCGAACGGCATCGCCCTCACGCCGCCGCAGGCTATCGATCGCGCGTCTCTTGGCCTGCCGCAGGGACCGCTTGTCGGCGTTTTCAGCCGGCTTGCCCCCTGGAAAGGCCAGCATGTCGTGCTCGACGCCCTGAAGGCCCTGCCGGATGTGCAATGCATCCTGGTAGGCAGCGCGTTGTTCGGCGAAGACGCCTACCGACGGGAACTCGAAGCCACGGTGGAGCGGCAAGGTCTCGGCGAGCGCGTCCGCTTCCTCGGCCAGCGCAGCGACGTGCCGGTGCTCATGCAGGCTGTGGACGCGGTCGTTCATTCCTCCATCGACCCGGAGCCCTTTGGCCTGACGATCGTCGAGGCCATGCTGGCGGGAACCCCCGTCATCGCGACCGATTGCGGCGCTTCCTCGGAAATTCTCGACGGCGGCAGGGCCGGCAAGCTCGTGCCGCCCGGCGATGCCGGTGCTCTTGCAGGGACGGTGCGCGACCTCTTCGCTGATCCCCGGCCGTTCCGTGAAAGGGCGTCGGTCGGGCGTGAGCGCGTGAACGCCGTCTATGGCGGCGACGCCATGCGGGAGGCGATTGCCCGCATCGTCAAGACGGCGGCCGGATGATGGCGGGGCGCGACGGTTCGTTGGATATGGAAAAGATCGCTCGCCGAGGCCGGGACGAGCACAGGGTTCGAGTAGCGCCGCGCCCGCAAACGCAGAGGCGCGAGCCGATCGAGGCTTTGCCCGTACCGGCCGAAAGCGAGGCTGTGTCGGGCATTGCGCGCGGCTGGGTGCCGGCCTTGCTGTTCATCGCCGCCTTTACCGTTGTCGGCGGCTTTACCGGCGGACTGGGGCGCCCGCTCTTCGTGCTCGGTTGCGTCGCGGTGGCGGCCTTCGCCTGGCGGAACGGCATCGCCTCGCACTTCCAGGCCTGCCTCGTTCTCTTCGCCTTCGCGCCCTTCGTTCGCCGTATCGTCGACGCCGGCGCCGGATACGACGAACTTGGCCTCATGCTGGTCGGCCCGCTGGTCGCGCTCTTGGTGCCTGCCGTCGAACTGCGCCGGCTGCTCGATCCCAAAGCGTCCCTCGACGATCGGTTCGGCCCGCTCATGCTGGTCGGGGCATGCATCCTGTATGCCGGTGTGCTTTCGCTGCTGCAGGGCAAGATGAACGATGCGGCCAGCGGCCTCATCAAGTGGTTCTCGCCGATCCTGTATGCCGGCGTGCTGGCCATGCGCGCCAATCGCGACGAGATTCTGGAAGCCTCCGTTTCGGCATTCTGCGTCATCCTGCCCATCACGGGGCTCTACGGCATTCTGCAATATGTCGATCCCCAGGCCTGGGATCGATACTGGATGGAGTTCGCACCGATCCTGTCGATCGGCCAGCCAGTGCCCTACGGCGTGCGCGTCTTCTCGACGATGAACAGTCCCGCGAGTTTCGCCAGCTTCACGGTGGTGGGGCTCCTGCTCGTCGCTTTCCTGCGGTCCGGCTGGATGTCCCTTCTGGTGGCCCTGCCGTCGATCCTCGCCCTTCTTCTTTCCTTGTACCGGACCGCCTGGCTCGCCATGGCCATTTCCTTGATGTTCTGCCTGCTGTTTGCACAGACGCGCGGCAAAGCGCAGATCATCATGCTCGCGCTGGTCCTTGCCGGCGTTGTTGCCGTCACCCTCCCGCCCTTCTCCGATGTCATCGGCGACCGCCTGGCGACGCTTGGGCAGGGCAGCCAGGATGGCTCCTTCCAGGAGCGTCTGCAGCAATATGCCACCCTCTGGTCTTTGCCTGACAGCTCGCTGATCGGGAATGGTTTCACGGTTACCGATGTCGGCTCCGCCGGCCAGATGCCGATCGACGGCATGATCATCGCCTGCTGGGTGATGATGGGGATCGTGGTCGGCATCCTGTGCCTGTGCGGTTTCTTCTGGGCCATTTCCGGGGCCGTCATCCGCGCGCTTCTGGAGCGATCCCGCCAGGCGGTCCTTGTCGGGGCCATGGCCATGGGGGGGCTCCTGCAGATGCCTCTCGCCAATATCAGCGCGGCCGAGGCCGGCTTTCTGTTCTGGAGTTTCGTCGTGCTGATCCCGGTCATCGATCGCGGGCGGGCGCCATGATGGACGAGACACCGGAAACCCGGCATGACGCTGCGCCTTCGATCAGGAAGGTGGCGACGAAACTCTCGAGCGGAGCCCTGTTCAGCAAGGCCCTCGGTTTCGGGCGCGAGATATTCATGGCGCATGTCGTGGGCGTGGCCGCACTTGCGGACAGTTTCCGCAGCTCGCTCACCATCATCCTGGTGCCGCTTGCCTTCCTGCAGAACGAGAGCGTCCCCGCGATCCTCATTCCGCGCATGCAGGAGGCGAGGCGAGCCGGCATGGCGGCCCATCGTCTCGCAGCGATGACGGTCGCGCTCACCTCCATCGGCGCGCTCCTGATGCTGCTGACGATGATTTCGACCACCATTCTGGTCGATGCCATGCTGACCGGCGTTTCCGAAGCCGAAAAGCAGATGACGATCCATTTCGTTCACATCATGGCCTTCTCCATGCCTGCCTCGGTGGTGCTAAACTGCCTTGCGGCCGGCGAGATCGCGCTGGGCAAGACCCGCGTGACCAATGCGCGCGCCAGCATCCTGAATGTCGGCGTGATTCTCGGCCTGTGCATGCTGGTGCTGACCGACAAGGGCGCGATGCTCGCCATCGCCTTTACGCTGTCGTTCAATACGTTGGCGGTTTGGGCTTTGTGGGCACTCTGGCGCGAAGGCGATCTCTCCTTCGAGCAACTGTCGCCGGCCGACGTCTGGTCGGAGCTGCGCCTCTTTCTCGGTCGCCTCGTCCCGTTCCTGCCGCTGCCGCTCGCCGAGCAGGCGAACATCTGGCTGGAGCGTCTCCTGGCGTCGCGCCTTACGACCGGCGCCATCGCCTCCATGGATTATGCCCGCACGCTGACCGATAGCGCCTTCCTGCTGCTGAGCCAGCCGATCGGTCTTTCCGTTCTTTCCCGCGGGGCCACGGAGAGGCTGGACGAGCAGGCCGAGGCGCTCACCCGCTTCGTCGTGATCGTGATGATGCCGGCCTCCGCCTTCATCTTCATGTTCGCCCCGGACATCATTCGCCTCATCTTCGAGCGCGGCGCCTTCGACGCCCAGGGCGTGGCGCTGACCGGCGCTGCGCTTCGTGGCATTTCCATCGGCCTGTGGGCGTCGACGCTGGGGTGGATCCTGCTGCGCCTGCTCAACCGGGCGGGCCGCAGCACGCTTGCCGCGGCAATCCTCGTGTCGTCCTATATCGCAAACCTCGCTGCCAATGCAGTGACGTCGGCGTTCGCCGATGTCCATGCCCACGGCACGCTGCTTCTCGGCTTCGGCGAGACCGTGCGCAGTCTTGTCCTCTGCACGGCCGTTCTCATGTCGCTGACGGTGCGCCTGTCGTTGCTTCGGATTATTGCCAAGGGGTTGCTGCCGGCGGCAGTCATGGTGATCGCCGCCTACCAAATTCTTCACGTTTTCGATGGTACGCTTGCCCGTCTGGCACTCGGTGTCGGCGCTTATATAATATCTGTATTGCTTTCGGTCGGTTTGCTCGCACAGGAAACTTATGGAAGACTATATCTCTACGCTATTTCAAGACTGGGCTCCAAGCCAGATGCTTGACGGCTTCGACACATTGCTGTCCGGCGCGATCGTTACGGCGGCGGCGCGGTGGACCGACGCTTTTCGTGGCGCGCGGGGATGCTTCTTCACCTTTCACCGCGCCGCGCCGCGTTCGGTGTGGCCGTCCCTGCCCAACCGCAATTTCTACCTCGACCTCGACTTCCTCGATGCCCTGCTCACCCATTTGGCGACGAGCGGCCGCAGGATCGTGACGATCGAGGAGGGGCTATGCCTGGCGGCGGACAGGACGACCCGTGACACGTTCGTGAATTTCTCGATCGACGATTGCTATCGGGATACCTATGAAGAGGTGGTTCCGCTTTTCCGCCGTCACGGCGTTCCGCTGACCCTGTTCGTCACGACCGGCATTCCCGACGGCACGATGTCGCTGTGCTGGGCGGGTCTCGAGGACACGATACGCCATCGCGACAGCATCCTCGTGGACGGCGAAGAGATCAAGACGGACACGATCGAGCGCAAGCTTGCGACCTATGCGGCGCTGCAGACCCAGTGGGACGGCCCGGCGATGGACGAGCACTATGCGAAGTTCTGCGCCGGGAACGGTGTCGATCCGCTCGAAATGCGCGAAAAGCACGCGATTACCTGGCAGATGCTGTCGGAGCTGGCGCAGGATTCTCTGGTCGAGATCGGCTCGCACACGGTGTCCCATCCGCGGATTTCCGCGCTGACGCCCGAGGACGCACGGCACGAGCTGGGCGGCAGTCGCGAGCGCCTGCGTGAGAAACTCGGCGTTCCGGTCAAGCATTTCGCGTTTCCATACGGCCGCATGAAGGACTGCGGGCCGCGGGATTTCGCGATCGCGCAGGATGTCGGCTACGAAGGTGTCGCGACGACGACGAAGGGCCTGATCCGCCCGGGGCCTGTTCCCTACGCCTATCCCCGCGTCACGCTGAACGGGGCCTATCGCACGCTTCTCGTGCCGGAACTGCATATGGCCGGCGCTTCGGCCGCGGCAGCCAGGGCGCTTGGTCGTGTCTGAGGAGAAGCTGCGGGTCATTTCCATCGCGCATACGGCCGTCTCGCGTGCGGCGGGCCGTCTGCGCTATGCTCCCCTTGCAGGGCGCGACGATCTCGATGTTCATCTCGTGGTGCCGCAGTGCTGGAAGCAGTTCGGCCGCGAGATCATCGCCGATCCGCCGGCCGATGCCGGCATCACGACCCATGTGATGCCTATTCTCTTTCCCCATGCCGGGCCGTTCAGCTGGTATCTCCACGTCTATCCCGGTCTTCGCCGCCTCATCCGAAAGGTCCGTCCGCACGTCATCCATCTGTGGGAGGAGCCCTGGAGCCTCGTCGCCTTGCAGGCGCGGTGGCTGAGGGGCGATGCGGGGCTTGTGCTGGAGGTGGACCAGAACATCCTCAAGCGCCTGCCGCCGCCTTTCGAGACGATCCGCAAATCCGTGCTGGGTGTGACCGATCACATTCTCTCGCGCAGCAGCGACGCAACCATGGTGGTCGAGGCGCGAGGCTATAGCGGGCCGGTCAGCATGATCGGCTACGGCGTCGACGACACGGTGTTCACGCCGCATCGCTCTTCCGGCGAGAAGAAGGACCCGGCGCAGTTCGTGCTTGGCTATGTCGGCAGGCTGATCGAGGAAAAGGGCATCCAGGATGTGCTCGAGGCGATGGCCCGCACCCCGGTGCCGGTCGTCCTGAAGCTGATGGGCGAGGGGCCTTACGAGGCGGCGCTGCGTGAGAAGGCAGCGGCCCTCGGCCTTTCCGACCGCGTGCGGGTCACGGGTTGGGACGAGCCCGCAAAGGTCGCCGCCTTCCTTCGTTCGCTCGACGCGCTCGTGCTCATGACCCGCACGACGCCGTCGGTGAAGGAGCAGTTCGGCCGCGTGATCATCGAAGCGCAGGGCTGCGGCGTTCCCGTCGTCGGCGCTCGGTCCGGCGCCATTCCCGACGTGATCGGCGAGGGTGGATGGGTGACGCCGGAACGAGATCCGGCCGCTCTTGCCGCGCTGATCGAGGCGATCCATGCCGATCCGCGGGATCGGCAGAAAAAAGCGGCGGCAGCGCTCGAAAACGTCCGGCTGCGCTTCACGTACGAAGCCATTGCGGGTCAGCTTCATGAGGCCTGGAAGGCCGCGGCAGCACGCAAGCGGGCCGCAGCCGTTTGATGGCCTTCAGCGGGTGACGAGGGCCATATAGGTCTCGCCTGCGGGCAAGGCCTCGAAGACGAAGCTGCCGCCGCTGACGTCGCGGATCGACCGCAAGCCGTCCCATCCCCACAGTTCCACCTTGCGCGCGCCCTCCGGTAGGCTGATCGGCCATCGGCCATCGGTGAGGTTCGTCCAGCCCTGCCTGTTGTGCCAGACGAAGAGGTCCGCGTCCGCTCCCTTCAGGTGCATCGTGCCGGTGCCGTAAGGATCGGAAGAGACGATGGTCATGTCGCCGGCAAGGTCCAGCACCCTTTTCAAAACCTTTGCACGCTCTTCCGGTTGCCACGGATCGTCGCTGACCGCCATGGCATAGGCGGGGCCGTCGACCTCCGGCGTATCGGGAAGGGCCCAGGGGAAGGCGAACACCATTGCCGGCCGACCGTCCGCGCCGACGACACCGAGGTTGTCCCAAATGGCCGTCAGGAAGAGGCTTGCCGCCAGTTTCTCGTCCGACCAGCCCTCGCTCCGCGCGACGTTGAATTCGGTGGCGTAGAAATTGATGTCCCGCTTGAGGCCGAGAGCGGCCTTGATGCGATCGAAGCAGCTTTGCGCCGAGAACTGGCGGCCCTCCGTCAGCGGAAACCAGCGGTCGTTGTAATAGGTGTGCAGATCGATGCCGTCGAGCTTGCCGGATTCGAGGAGATCCGCGATGGCCGGCCCGTAGCCTCGCAGCGTCGCGTCGCCATCGATGTTGCAGGCGGCAAAGCCGGCCGGCACCACTTTCAGCGCCGGATCGATGGAGTGGATGCCGTCGGCAAATCCCTCCAGCGCATCGTGATAATCCTTCTTGGGAATGGTGTTCTGGACGTCCGGCTCGTTGGTCATGGAGTAGATCGTGGCGCCGAAGTCCTTGATCCCGTGCTCATGGCCCCATTCGCCGTTCGGCCGGAAGCGGCGGGCATAGTCCGCACCGGCCCTGAACCAGTCGTCATAGGAGCCGATCGGCTGCGGCGGGTCGAGCGTCTGGTAGCTTCCCTCGTATTCGAGAAGGAAGATGGGCGTGATGCCGTTGTCGTGTGCCTCCATCATCGCGGCGTCGAAATCGTGAGGGGTCGGCACCCTCTGCAGGTCGCGCCAACCGTAGGAGTCCATTCGGCCGAGACGGGCGCCGACCCATTGCAGCGCCTGGTAGAGGGGGGCGGTCGGCGCGCCCGTGCGGAAGGTCACGATATTGCCCGCGCCCATCTGCCACCGGAGTGTCGTTGCATCCGCACCGGATGCCGGGGACGTCGCCGTCAGCAAGAAAAGGCCCATGCCGGCCACCCATCGCGTCAGGTGACGGCGAGAATGGATCAAGACTCTTTTCCGGTGCGGCATCGATCGGTTTTCCTGCGCAAATGATCGAGCCGGCTTATCCGGGTCCGGCGATCGCTTCGATCTGGATACAGCATTATCATTTCGCAAAGATGAGCAACGCTGAAATCGATCCGGCAGGGCAGGGGGCGTGTAAGATGGCTGCCGGCGTGGATCATGCGTCGCCATTGCGCATTCGGGAAAGAAGAACGAAGCGCCAACCGTGATCGGGACGGCCTTCGACGTCGTCAGCATCAGGCCGATGCCGCCACCGATGACGATACGGGCCGGATCGAGCGCAAGCCGGATATTGCCGCATAGAAGTGCGGTCTGGCGCGCCGAGGCCTTGATGATGGCGCGCGCCCGGTCGTGGCCGGCGGCGGTGGCCTCAAAGACCTCGCGCGCCGTGGCGCCAGGCCGATGGGCATCCGCCTGAGCGGCGCTCCGGGAATAAATCGTCGGGCACAGGTGTCTTGGCAGGGGCGGCTCGGGAGAAGTCGCCCTAACGATAGGAGAGACCGATGAAGTTGCTGATCCTCGCGCCGCTTGCCCTTGCCGTCGTTGCAGGCACGGCCTTGGCCGCCGAGCCGTTCAAGACCGTGAAGACCGACAAGGGTGACGTGCTTGCCGGCGAGAAGGGCATGACCCTTTATACCTTCAAGAAGGATACGTCCGGAACCTCCAACTGCTACGACAAGTGCGCCGCCAACTGGCCGCCGGCCCTTGCCGCTTCCGATGCGAAGGCCGAAGGTGCATATTCGCTCGTCACCCGCAAGGACGGGGCGAAACAATGGGCCAAGGACGGCATGCCGCTCTACTACTGGATCAAGGACAAGAAGGAAGGCGATGCGACCGGCGACGGCGTGAACGGCGTCTGGGATGCCGCGAAGCCCTGACCCGCACGGCGCACGAACGGACGGTGGAGGGGGCGGAGCTTCCTCCCCGTTGTCCTTCGACGCCGAAATCCTTGCACTCCTGCCGCAGCTTCGCCGTTATTCGCGCAGCCTCACCCGTTCGGATGCCGAGAGCGAGGACCTTCTGCAGGATTGCGTCGAGAAGGCCTTGAGGCACCGCGTGCAATGGCGCGGCGTCAATATGCGCGCCTGGGCCTACCGGATCATGACCAATCTGCATCTCAATACGCGCCGTGCCCTGGCGCGGCGGCCCGCGGTCGGCATCGAGGCGGCGGAGACCGTCGCCGCGCCCATCGCGCCGCCCGATCCCTTGGAACGGAACCGGCTTGTCCGGGCACTCGAAACCCTGCCGAAGGAGGCGCGCGCCGTGCTGATGCTGGTCGCAGTGGAAGGTCATTCCTATCAGGAGGTCGCGGGAATATTGGATATCCCCGTCGGCACCGTCATGTCCCGCCTGTCGCGCGCCCGGCAGATGCTCCGGCAGAAACTGCAGGAGGAAAACGTCATTCAATTGCGGAGCCCCCGATGAGCGAGCGCCAACCGGTTTGCGAAGCGGACCTGCACGCCTATGCCGATGGCTTCCTCGACGACGCGGAGCGCAGGCGTGTGGAGGAACACCTTGCCGAAAACCCCGATATGGCGCGCATGGTGGCCGACTGGCAGGCCCAGAATGACGGCCTGAAGAACGCGTTCGCGCCCTATGCGGTCTCCCGCATCTCCGACCTGCAATTGATTGCGGGCATCGAGGGGCGCAGCAAGCCCGCCGTCTACCGCCGGCTTGCGACGGCTGCTGCCGCGGCCTTCATTTTCGTTCTGGGCGGCCTCTCCGGCCATTTCGGGCCCATGGCCCTCGAAACGCCACCGACGGCGATGGAGGCGCTGCCGCAGGAAGCGCGCAACGCCTACCTCATCTATGCCAGCGAGGTGCGTCATCCGGTCGAGGTCTTCGCAGACCAGGAGGCGCATCTGGCAAGCTGGCTTGGAAAGCGCCTTTCCATCGCCGATCTTCACATTCCGAACCTGCAATCAATCGGCTTCAAACTGGTTGGCGGGCGTCTTCTGCCGGTGGCGGACAAACCGGGTGCGCTGTTCATGTATGAGGACAAGACGGGCCGGCGCGTGACGGTCCTGGTCGGACGCAACGAAGAGAACTGGACGACGAGCTTCCGTTTCGCCTCCGCCAACGGTGTCGAGACCTTCTACTGGATCGACGGCGATCTCGGTTATGCCGTCACCGGCGACATTCCGCGCGAACTGCTCCAGGCAATCGCGGAGGAATGCTACCGGCAATTCGATATATGACCGGAAGGCACATCAAATGCGCGCGGGCGAGCGCGTCATTGTCTTCGGGCGGCTCCTTGCCTCGAAGCGTTGTCCACCCTCTCGATGCCGCGCCGGCCAGCACCGAGGATGCCATGATGACCAGTGAGGCCGCCTTCGTCACCGGGCATGTGTGAACAGTCGATGGCGGGCGGATGTCGAAGCTAAGCCTTCCCTGACGTTGTTTCCAGGCGCAAAACGCCCTTGCTGCATCCGGGAGTCGGTCATCTAGGCAACTCGCGCAGAGTTCTTTGTGTGGGAACAAAGACCTGATGTCCGTCTGCTATGCTACCTGTCGCAAACGGCAGATAGGTGGGCAATGGAACAGCAGGTCCGGGAAGAGGGTCGAAACGCGCGGGAATGTCCGGTCGATTGGGATCCGCGCAGTCCCGAGGTCCAGCGGGACCAGATCAGCGCGTATGACCGGATGCGGAAGGAATGTCCCGTCGCCCATAGCGACTATCTCGGATGGTCTCTCTTCCGCCATGCGGATGTCCTGCGGGTCCTCGGCGATCACGAGACCTTCAGCAACCAGGTTTCGCGCCATCCGTCCGTTCCCAACGGGATGGACCCGCCCGAGCACACGCTCTACCGCGACATGATCGAGCCCTATTTCGCACCGGAGCGCATTGCGACATTCGAGCCCGTCTTCCGCGGGATCGCGCGCGATCTCGTGGCGGAACTGGCAAAAGACCTTTCCCGCGACATCATCCGGGATGTCGCGGAGCCCTATGCGGTGCGCATCCAGTGCGGCTTCCTCGGCTGGCCTCAAAGCCTGCATGCGCCGCTGCTGCAATGGATCTACCGGAACCGTGCTGCGACGCTTGCCCGGGATGCGGAAGAGATGGCGTCCGTCGCCCTCGAATTCGACGGCCATATCCGCGCACAGCTCGAACTGCGCGAACGGGCGGGAGCCGCTGCCGGCGACGACCTCACCACCTGCCTGCTGCGCCAGAGCGTCGACGGGCGCAGGCTGGACCATGCCCGCATCGTCAGCATCCTGCGCAACTGGACGGTCGGCGAGCTTGGAACCATCGCCGCCTGCGTCGGCATCATCCTTCACTTCCTCGCCGGACGGCCCGATATCCAGGACGCGCTCCGCCGGGACCGGGCCCTGCTGCCGCAGACGATCGACGAGATCCTGCGGCTACACGGGCCGCTCATCTCCAATCGCCGCGTCGCCACCCGTGCGGTGACCCTCGGCGGACGGACGCTTCAGGCGGGAGACCGGATAACGGTGATGTGGGCATCGGCAAACCGGGACGGCGCGGTCTTCGACGATGCTGAGCAATTCCAGCTTAAGCGGGATCAGGCGCAGAACCTGCTCTATGGTGCCGGCATCCATGTCTGCCCGGGTGCGGGGCTGGCGCGGATGCAACTCTACGTCATGCTGGACGAGCTTCTCGGCGGGCTTGCATCTTTCACGCTGCTTTCCGGCGCGGAGCCGGTCCGCGCAATCTATCCCGCGAGCGGATTTTCGTCCCTCTTCCTCGCGTCGGCGTGACGGGCCGGCTATCGCGAAGAAAACCTTCCTGAATTTCTCCACATTGCGCTGGCGCAAAGAACGGCCGTCCTGCGACCGATAACCATTCGCAACTCTGTTTCGTTTGGGGGATCTGGTCATGAATGGAAGAGGTTTGGTTCTGGCTGCGGCATTGCTTCTGGCACCCGTGGCCGGCGTCGCGGCGGACGATGCGGAAGGCCTCGGCCTTGCCAATGTCAAGGAATTCACGCTCGAGCACAGCCGCGGCCTGGTCGCGCAGGCCGAACTTCTGGAGACGGGCCTTGCTGATTATCATGCGCTGATCGCCGCGCATGGCGGGGACTATGCGGCAGCATGGGCTGCCGAGAGCGCCCGGCTTGCCGAGCGGATCCACACCATCCGCGCCCTGTGGCTGGAGGCATCCAACCACTACGAGACGATCGAGGGGATCGTCGCCGGCATTCCCGAGACGGCCAAGTACGACCTGATCCTCGATGCCGGCAATCCGGGCACGGAGGGCGAGGACGTTGCCGAATACGACCTGCCGCTGCCGGACGGCACCGTGCTGAAGCAGCCCGGCAACCTGTTCCACACCATCACCGAGCCCCTGTTCTGGGGAATGGACGAGAAGGGCGTCAAGCTGCCGGCGGACCTCAACGGCGACGGCAAGATGACGCGCGGGGAAATGCTCTTCGACGCCAATCTGGGCCTTGGCGCGGCGCAGGGGCTGGCCAGATGGGCCAAAGCGCTCGAAGCCGACATGACGGCCTGGAAGCCGAACCGCGAGGATGCCTTCACCTCCGTCGTCGTGATGACCCCGACGGTCGGCGATTATTTCGGCGAATGGAAGGAATCCCAGTTCATCTCCGGCGAGATCGGCGCCTTCGTCGCCCAGAGCCGCTTGACGGATGTCGAAGGCATCATGAGCGGGTGCCGGCGGATGTATTCGCAGGCGCTCTCGCCGGTGGTGGCCGCAATCGATGCGGATCTCGACAGCCGCATCACGGCCGGTTTCGAGGAGTTGCTGGGGCTCGTCGAGGACACTCGCGCCCGCGAGGCGGCCGGCACGAAATTCGGCGCCGAGGAAGCCGACGCGCTGGGCAACGAGGCGCAGGACATCGCCGACCGCATCGTCGCCATGGTGCTGCAGGCTGCCGCCAAGGCCGACGTGCAGATTCGCGGCTGACAAAGGCCGCGGGACATGCGGCCGGCGACCTGCCGGCCGGAGGACCGGACGCATGGAAAGTCTCGATACCCTTCCCGAGCCCGCCTGCCGGCGCTTCGTGCTGGAATACGGCCCGAAGCGTCCGGGCATCAGGCGCGCGCTGGTTTTATCTCTGCTGTTCGCCCTCCTTTTCGGCACGGGCCTTCATCTGGAATTCCTCGCCGCGCGAAACTGGAACGCGGGAGAGGTGGTCCTTCTTGCGCATCTTGCCGCCGGGCTTGTGTTCGTCGCGCTCTTCGTCTCCTGGATCGGAGGGCATGTGGCGCGGGGACTGCCGCGAAGCCAGCGACCGGTCTTCACCGGCCTTTCCTGGCTTCTCCTGGTGAAATTCGTCCTTGTCCTCGTCACTGGATTGATGATGGCGCTGCCGACCGCCCTCCATCTTGCGGGGCGGCTCTGGTTCTGGAGCTTCGAGGCAACGCACGTTCTGACCTTCCTCCATTTCTGGGGATCGCTCGTAGCCGCCATCGGTTTTCTCGCCCATCTTGCCATGCGGCACTGGGCGCTTCCGGCGGGCGGGCAGGGGCGGCGGTTGCCATGAAGTACCAGTTCAAGACGCATCTCCCCCCGGCCGCGCTCGGCGCTTTCCTGGCGTTCGTCTTCATCCTCGGAACGGACATCCTGGCGCCGGCGCCGCCCGAGCCGGGCGTGGAGCTTGCCGATATCCCGTTCTACCGCCTGCCGTTCGGCCCGGATGCGGCCGGCAAGGCGCGGCCGTTCTGGCCGTCGCGGCTACAGACGGAGAACGGCCGGTTCGCCGACCCTGCGTCGATCCAGTCGGCGGCGAAATGCGCGACCTGCCACCGGCGGGAGTTCGATGAATGGGCGCCGTCGCTCCACGCCATCGCCGGCCGCGATACGGTCTACGAGCGCGCGGTGCGGATCAACGAGGGGCTGCACAGGGACGGCATCGAGAAATCCCGCTTCTGCGAGGGATGCCATGCGCCCGGCGAGGTGCTGGCGGGACGGACCAACCGCTTTAAGTCCGTCATGCCCTCGGACGCGGAAACGGAGGGCATCACCTGCGTGATGTGCCACACCGCCACGCATGCCGACCCGAAGGAAGGCAACGGCGCGCTGACGCTGGCGGTCAATACGGGCGTCGACCGGTTGCCGGACGCGATGATCCTTGCCGCGCCGCGCGACCATGCCCGCGCCTTCGGGGCGGCAGGGACCAACGCGCTGATCGCAAGCTCGGATTTCTGCGGCGGCTGCCACACCGAGGCCTACGACAGCTCGATGTCCAAAGCCACGAGCCGCCAGCATGTGCAGACGACCTTCGCCGAGTGGCAGGGGAGCTGGTATGCCAAGAACGGCGTCAATTGCCAGGATTGCCATATGGCGCCCGATCCTGCCGCCTATGTCCGCCAGGTCCGGGCCGGCAATCTCGAAAAGCCCGAGCGGTATGCGCACAATTTCGTCGGCTCGAACTACCTGATGTTCGACACCAGCCTCGGCTCCAACCTGACCTTCCTGCGCGGGGGCATCCTGCCGGGCCTCACCGATGCGCGGAACACCGCGCTGATCGCCCGGCAGGGGGAGGCGACGAGGGCGCTGCTGCGCTCGGCCGCGGGCCTTGCCCTTCGCGAGGCGGCCATCGCCGGCGGCAGGCTTCGCTTCACTGTAGCCGTGCAGAACCTCGGCGCCGGGCACAATCTGCCGACCGGCGTGGTCGACCAGAAATACATGTGGCTGGAGGTTGCCGTCCGCGATGCCTCCGGCGCGGAAATCTACCATTCGGGCGCGTTCGACGCCGAGCGCGGCGAGACCGACCCGGACGCCGTGATCTGGCGCGAGGATTTCCGCGATACGGACGGCAGGCGCATTCCCGATCACCTGACCTTCATCACGGCGACCGTCACCCATGTCCGCCCCGGTGTGCCGCCGAAGGGAGAGGACGTCGTCGCCTACGAGGCGCCGCTTCCGCCGGAGGCGAAGGGACCGTTCATCCTTGAAGCCCGGCTCTGGTATCGCGTCGCCACCCAGGAATTCGCCTACAACACGTTGAAGACGGACCTGGTCATTCCCCCCTTCGAGCTTGCGGCCGGAAAATTCACCCTGCCCGCCGGGAAAGAGGCCCATCCATGATCGCCCAAGCCGCCCGCCTGTTCCTTCTGGCGCTGGCCTTCCTCTTCGCTGCCTTCGGGACCGTGGCAGCGGCGGACGTGCCCTGGCAGGATGCCGAAGCCCTGCGGGCGGAAAGCGCCCAGATCCAGCGCCGTCTCTTCCGGACACCGGACACCCGCCTGCACGAGGATGTCGCGGCGCGGCTGGAGGCCGTTCGCGGCCTTTGGTCCACCCGGCTGCAGGCCGCCTATGAGGCGGCGGCGCCCTCCCGGGTCGAGACCGTCGATAAGGCCGTTACAGCCTTCGCGGAAGCGGTGGGGCGCTGGGATCCGGAAGCGTCGGCCTCGGCGCGCGCCCGCGTCTGGACCGGATTGCTCGACGGGGCCTTCCATGCAGCCCTTTCAAGTCTCGACGCGGGGCAGGTAGAGGCGGCAGCCGGCTGGCTCAACATCCGCGAATATGCCCGGACCTCGCGCGATACGGCCGCCAGCATCGCCATGCGCGAGGTACGCGCCGGCCGGATGGCGCCGGGCGAGGCGCGTGGCGTGATCCAGACGGAATTGCTCGGCGTCTATGCCGGCGAGCTGCGCAAGGCCGTCGCGGAGGCGCGAGACCACCGCGCTGCCGGTTACGCGGTGCAGCTCGCCGGCTCGCTTGCGCGGGCAGCGGGACTGCATGCGCTTCTGTCGGAGAGCCTTTCGGCCCGGCTCGGCGCGCAGAAGGCGGGCGAGACCGCCGAAGCCTTCACCCGCTTGGACGATCCGCAGGCGCCGGATCTTGACGCGACGCTCGTGCGCATCGAAGCGCTGCTGGCCACCTATGCACCGGCGAGCCTTTCGCCCGACGAGCGCGACCGGCGGGTCCAATTGCTTGCGCGTTTCCTGGCGCTCGTGCCGGTCGAATACGAGAAAGGTGTGCGAGACGGGGAAATCGCCATTCCCTTCGAGTATTTCGAGGCCGGGCTGTTCCGCGACCGGGCGGAGATGTTGTTTGGGGACCTCGGCTACGACCTTGCCGCCCGTTCGCCGCAGGCCTTCGACAGGCTTTCGGCCATCCTCAAGGAAATGCAGGCACTGATCGCGCAAAAGGGCGACGGGACAAAGGTTGCAGGCCTTACGGAGGAGGCGCGGGGGCTGGTAGCCGCGGCCTATGGCACCGACCTGTCGAAGGGCGGCTACGGGGCAGCGCTTTCGCTCCTGCCGGATGTCCTCGACGAGATGCTGGCGGCTTCGGCGGCGGAGAATTGGGAAGACGCCGAGCTGAAGCGGCTGGAAGCCTATGCGCTCTTCGACCCCGATATCGAGCAGCGCCTGATGCCGCGCGCCCCGGCCCTCGCGCTGAAGATGGAGGCGGATTTCTGGGAAGGCAGCGCGGCGGAACCGGGCTTCGGCCGCATCGTGGCCGCCCGCGGGCCGGGGGATGCCCTGACGCTTGCCGTGGCGCGCATGAAAGCGGCGACGCAGGAGGCAGCCCGCATCCTCGACACCAGGCTTTCGGGTCTCGGAGCGTTCCTGCAGTCCCTGGCCATCCTCCTTCGGGAAGCGCTGGAGGCGGTCCTTGTCCTTGCCTGCATGATCGGCGCGCTGAAGGCGAGCGGCTTTCCCGCCCGCGGCGCCGGCGGCTGGCGAAGGCCGATGGCGGGCGGCGTCCTCGCCGCGCTCGGCGGGTCCTTCGCCCTCTGGTTCGCCGTCGGGCGCCTGTTCGCCCTGAGCACGCTCCAGCGGGAACTGCTGGAAGGACTCTCGGCGCTGGCCGCGGCCGCGGTGCTCGTCTACGTGACGCACTGGATCTTCCGCAAATCCTATGTCGGCGACTGGATCGCGGAGATCCGGCGCAAGGCGGCGGCCGCGGCGAAGGCGACGGAGGGCGGCGGCAAGGGCTACCTCGGATGGTTCACCCTGTTCTCGCTATCGTTTCTCGTCGTCTTCCGCGAGGGTTTCGAGACGGTCCTCTTCTACGAGGCGCTGCTGATCGACGCGCCGGCCCTGCCGGTGCTTGCAGGCCTTGCTGTGGGCGGTGTGCTGGCGGCCGGGGTCGGCTATGTCATGCTCGGCCTCGAGGCGCGCCTGCCCGTCGCAGCCTTTTTCCGGCTGACAGGCGCGCTGCTCGCCGTTCTGTGCGTCGTGCTGGTCGGCAGCGGCATCCGGGGCCTCCAGACGGCCGCCCTGGTCTCCGCGACGCCGGTGGCCTGGTTCCCGGATCGCCCATGGCTGCAGATCTATCTCGGCCTCTACCCGGTTAGCGAGGCGCTGCTTGCGCAGGCGCTTGTCGCTGCGTTCCTGGCGATCTCGGTCTTCGGCTTCGTCAGATGGCGAAGGCCGGCATAGGCTGCGTGGCAGGGCCCTGTGACGCTATTCCTTGACGGGCTCGCCGAGCGTGTGCATCAGGCGGTTGGCCCAGCCGAAGATGGCGGAGGACAGGACAAGATCCAGGGATTCGAGCTCGGAAAGACCGACATCTGCCAGATTTTGCGCGTCGGCCTCTGTCGCCTGCGGCGGCGTCGTCGACAGATGGGCGGAGAAATCGAAGAGCGCCTGGAGATGGTCGTCGAGTTCCACGGCGAGTTCGTCGGCGAAGATCGCGTCGATCACATCGGTGCGCCTGGTGTGGCTGATGAACCGCGATGCATGGACGGCCGCGCAATAGACGCAGCGGTTGACGACTGACGCGGCCGTCGCGCCGAGTTCGCGTTCGCCGGGCGACAGGCCGTCCTTGCCGTACATGATCAGGTTGAACAGAGGTGAGCGCACGGCAAGCGATTCCGGATCGTGCGCGAGGGTCAACACATAGGGCGAGATGCCCTTGTTCGATGGTGTGACCTGCATGGCCTCGAGCTGCTCGCCGGTCGCGGTCGCAGGATCGACCGGGACGACATAGGGCTGCCAGCGCGGAACCTTGGTGGTGAACCCGTGGACGACGTCGTTCATTGTCCTGCTCCGATCAGCGCCAGCCCTGCGATGACGCGCACCTGATAGTTCACGAAGGCGGCAAGCTCCGAAAGCCGGACGATGTCGGCATCAGTGACGCCAACGCCGCGCAGGGCCTCGATATGGCCGCGGGTCGCCTCGCGTGGCGCGAGGGTGAGCCGGTCGGCATGCCGGACGATCTCGGCGAGGCGCTCGTCGTCCACGTTCGTGCCGGGTTGCGCGAGCGGGGCCGTCGAGCTTTCCGCGGCGCGCTCCACGAGACGATCGTAGTGAGTGGCAAGGGCTTCATTGTTGTTCTGGCGGGCCATTCTGGCGGCGAGAGCAGCCCTGAGGCCATGGGAGAGGCCGCCCATGTCGCGCGGGAGCAGCACCGCATCGTGCGCTGCCTCGCTGAGGCGCAGAATCTCCGCCCGCTTCTCCATGGCCTCAGCAAGCGCCGAGCCGGGCCTGACGGCGGCAAGGGACTCGATAATTGTCAAAATAGGCTCCTTTGCGTCTCGCTGGAGAGCACCGGACGGGTCTCGCGGTCTGTTATGCCAAGTTAGCATGACATGGCGCATGCCATGCGAAATAATTATCTCTTATACGGTGCTTTTATGGAAAACTCATGCTTTCAAAATATGGATAGTGGTGTTTGATGTTCTATATGCATGGGAACTCAATTGACATTCGGCAACTTGAAGCCTTCGCGGCGGTGATGTCCGCGGGCAGCGTGACGGGAGCGGCCCGTCTGCTCGGCCGCTCGCAGCCCGCCGTGACGCGCCAGATCCAGGAACTGGAGGCGGATCTCGGCTATGCGCTGCTGCACAGAAGCGGCGGGCGGGTGCAGCCCACCTCGCGGGGCCTGCGCTTTCATGCGGAAGTCGAACGTCACCTTGCCGGCCTGACGCATATCCGCGAGCGGGCCGAGGCGATCGGCCTCGACGAACCGGCGACGCTGACGGTTGCGGCAACGCCCTCGCTTGCCGCCGGAATCCTGCCGCGGGCTCTGGCCGCCGTTTCGCCGGGCCTCATTCCGCGTCATCTGCATGTGCAGGCGCTCGCTGCCGAGAATGTCGTGCAGGCGGTGCTCGCCCGGTCGGCGGATTTCGGGATATCCAGTCTCCCGCTCGAGCATCCCGGCCTCGAAATCCACTGGATCGCCGAAGCGCCTTGTGTGGTTGCCATCGGCGCCGACGATCCGCTCGCCGCGGAGGACGTCGTGCGGCTCGCGGACCTTGCCGAGCGCCGCATCGTCACGCTCGCCAATCCCTACCGCCTTCGCCATCGCATCGACGAGGCGCTGGAGCGGGCGGGGATCGCCCCGGAACGCATCATCGACGTGAACGCCTCGCTGACGGCGCTCTCGCTCGTGCGCGCCGGGCTCGGCGTTGCCATCGTCGAGCCGGCGACGGTTCGCGGCGCGCCGATGGAAGGCATCGTGGTGCGTGCACTCGACCAGACCATCCCCTTCCTGTTCGGCGCGATTTCCGCCGCCGCCCTGCCGCGCACGCCGACGGTCTCGGCGGTGATCGACGCCGCACGCGCGGAGGCTCTGGCGATGCCGGGCTGCCGCCTGCTGGAGGCGAATGGCTCGGATGCGCTGGCCGACAGCGTCTACGGGCAAACCGTCATTTCCGAAGGAGTGCCCGGATGAGCGGCCTTTCCACATTCCCGGGCGACCTTGGTGCCCTCGAAGAGCGGCTGCGTCAGGACCTTTCCTGGCTGGAGCTTCCTGCAAAATCCTGGGTTCCGCCGCGTGCGGTCGACGGCAAGCCCGTCGTTGACGTGGTCATCATCGGCGGCGGCATGGCGGGCCTTGTTGCGTCCGGCATGCTGAAGCGCCTCGGGGTTGCCAATCACGTCGTTCTCGACAAGGCGCCCGCAGGGCAGGAAGGGCCGTGGGTGACGTTCGCCCGGATGCGGACCCTTCGGTCCCCCAAGCAACTCACCGGCCCCGCGATGGGATTGCCCGCCCTCACGTTCCGCGCCTATTACGAGGCGCGGTTCGGGCGCGAGGCATGGGCGGCCCTCGACCGCGCGCCCCGGGAAATCTGGATGGAATACCTCGTCTGGTATCGGAAGGTGCTCGCGCTTCCCGTGCGCAACGGCGTCACCGTCGATGCCGTTCTCCCGCGCGGGGACGGGATGCTCGATCTCGTGTGCAGCGGGGAAGGCGGCAAGGAAGCGATCGTCGCGCGCCATGTGGTGCTGGCGACCGGGCGTGACGGGCTTGGCGGCCCGTTCGTTCCGGATATCGCCACGAATATCGACCGCAAATACTGGGCCCATACCGCCGACGACATCGACTTTGCCGCCCTCCACGGCAAGCGCGTGGGAGTGATCGGCGCCGGCGCCTCGGCAATGGACAATGCCGCGAGCGCCCTCGAAGCCGGCGCCGCCCGTCTCGACATGTTCGTGCGCCGCAAGGAACTGCCGCGCATCAACAAGTTCACCGGGATCGGCAGTCAGGGCGTCGTCCATGGTTTCGCCGGATTGCCGGACGAATGGAAGTGGCGGTTCCTCCACTACGCCATGGGTCAGCAGACCCCGCCGCCGCGGCCGAGTGTCCTGCGTGTCAGCGCGTTCGGGCAGGCGCACCTTCATCTCGAAAGCCCGATCGTCGGGCTGCGGCAGGAGAGCGACCACATCGTCGTGACCACGCCGCGCGGCAGCTATCCCGTCGATTTCCTGATCTTCGGCACGGGCTTCAAGATCGACCTTGCCAACCGGCCCGAGCTCGCCGCTTTTGAAAAGCACATCCGACTGTGGCGCGACCGTTTCCCGACGCCCGCCGGAATGGCGAACGGAGAGCTGGAAGGTTCGCCCGATCTTGGCAGCGCCTTCGAGTTCCTGGAAAGGGAACCGGAATCCTGCCCGGCGCTTGCAAACATCCACTGCTTCAATTTCCCCGCGACGCTCAGCCACGGCAAGCTCACCGGCGATATTCCCGCGATCAGCGAAGGCGCCGACCGCCTGGCGCGCGGGATCGTCAGGTCGCTCTTCGTCGCCGACCGCGAGAAGCACTTCGCCGATCTCAAGGCCTTCGACACCCCCGAGCTCCTCGGCGACGAGTGGTTCGATGCCGAAGCGCTTTCCGAAAAATCTCCCGAAAGGACCTGAGGCCAGAAATGCTTGAGATCAAGAACCTGAAGCTGTCCTACGGCAGCACCCGGATCCTGAACGGCGTCGATCTCTCGGTGAAACGGGGTGATGTGGTCTCGATCATCGGACCGAGCGGGACCGGCAAGACGACGCTCCTCAAATGCATCAACCACCTGGTAAAGCCGGCGTCGGGAACGATTGCCTTCGACGATATCAGGATGGATTTCGCGCGGCCGGACAAGGCCGCCGTCCAGGCGATCCGCCTGCGCACGGCGATGGTGTTCCAGCAGTTCAACGTCTTCAAGAACATGACCGTCATCCAGAACGTGATGGATCCGCTGGTGGTCGTGCAGGGCAGGTCGAAGGACGAAGCCCGCGCCATCGCGTTGCAGGAGTTGGAACGGGTCGGGCTGTCGGCCAAGCTCGACAACTATCCTTCCCAGCTTTCCGGCGGCCAGCTCCAGAGAACGGGCATCGCCAGGGCGCTTGCGGTCAGGCCGGACGTGATGCTCTTCGACGAGCCGACCTCCTCGCTCGACCCCGAACTCGTGAACGAGGTCCTGAAGGTGATCACGGACGTCACCTCTTCCGGGATCACCTCGCTGCTCGTGACCCACGAGATGCAGTTCGCCAGGAACATCTCGAACCGCATCGTTTTCATGGACGGCGGCGTCGTCGCGGCCGACGGCAGCCCGGCAGAGATTTTCGATACGCCTTCCAACCTGCGCCTTGCCCATTTCCTCAATTCCGAACGTGCGATCCAATAGAGAAAGGATGCCAGACATGACTTCTTCGAGTTTGCTTTCCCGCCGCGGCTTCGGCCTTGCCGTCGCCGGCGTTTCCATGGCTCTCGCAACCGCCGGCGTATCCCATGCGCAGGATGCCGTGCGGACGGTCAAGATCGCCACGGCAGCGGAATCCAAGCCCCTTTCCTGGGGCGCCATCGGCGTTGAACCGCAGGGCTACGAGCCCGACGTCCTGAAGGCGATCAACGCGAAACTTCCCCAGTACAAGTTCGAGATGGAAGGCGCTGCCGACATCGCCCAGGAGACGGGCCTTGCGACCGGCAAGTACGATGTCGCGACCGGCGGCTACTACCGCGCGCCGGCCCGCGAAAAGCAGTTCCTCATTCCCGAAGCTCCGATCGGCGCCAGCCTCATCAAGATCTACAGCCGCAAGGGCAGCGGCATCAACGAGATGAAGGATCTCGTCGGCAAGAAGATCGTGCCCGTCACGGCCGGCGGCGGTATCTACAAGTTCGCCACCGCATGGCAGGAGCAGAACCCCGACTACAAGATCGAGATCACCGCCTCCAGCGCCGGCATCCCTTATCCGGACCGCCTGAAGGAAGTCGAGAACGGCAAGTACGATGCGCTGGTCCTTCCGTCCAATCTCGGCGAGCAGACGGTGATCGACCAGCAGAAGCTGAACGTCGAGGCCAGCGAGCCCGTCGCGATCAACGACACCTTCGTGCTGATCCACCGCTCGGAAGAGAACGAGGCCCTTTCCAAAGATATCGACAAGGCGCTGAAGGAGCTCAAGGCCGACGGTACGCTCGCCAAGCTCTCGCAGAAGTGGTTCGGCGAGGACATCACCGCGTACATGAAGTAACGCCGGGCTTTGAAGCCGGCGACCAGGCCCGGACCGAAAGAAGGAGTGTTCCGACGTGGACCTTTCCATAATGATCCCCGAGCTGCTCTCGGCATTGCCGCTGACGCTTGCGATCACGTTCACGGCCATGGTCGCCGGCTTCGTGCTGGCATTGATCGCGACGACGTTCCGCATACGCCGGATTCCGGTCATCGCCCAACTGGCGGATATCTACGTATCCTATGCCCGGAGCGTTCCCGTCGTGCTCCAGTTGTTTGTCGCCTTCTACGGGCTCCCGGTACTGGTCGCCGGCCTCGGCATCGATGATTTCGTGTCGCCCACGATTGCCGCCATGCTTGGCCTCAGCCTTTATCACGGAGGCTATCTCTCCGAGGTCATGCGCCCGGCCTATCTTGCGGTTGAGCGCGGCCAGCACGATGCGGCAGACAGTCTCGGATACACGTTCGGCCAGAAATTGCTGCGCGTCGTCGCCCCGCAGGCCGTGCACGTCGCGCTTCCGGGCTATGGAAACGCCATCATCTATCTCATCCATAACGTGGCCCTGGTAATGTATATCGGCGCTGCCGACGTGATGGCGACCGCCCATCTCGTCATGGAGCGCGACTACAACCAGTATCAGTTTGAAACCTACCTCGTGCTGGCGGTGCTCTACTCCGTGCTGTGCCTGGTCGCCTGGCTCATCGTGCGCTTCTTCGAGCTGCGCTCGGCGAAGTTCGGCGCGGGCGCCGCGCCCGCGCGAACCACGCTGATGGCCAGCGTCTAGGGGAGCGCGTCATGTTCGATATCGAAGTCCTCCTTCCCGATCTTCGGGAGATCCTGAGTGCGGTTCCGCTGACGCTTGCCATGGCGCTTGCCGTTTTCGTCCTGTCAACGCTCGTCGGCAGCCTGTTCGCCATGGTGGAATATCGGCGCATCCCGGTGCTTCGCCAGCTCGTCGTCGCCTACAAGATCGCCTTCAAGGGCGTTCCGATGGTGGTGGTGATCTTTCTTGCCTATTACGGGCTTCCCGCGACCCTGCAGTTCCTGGCGTCGCTCTTCGGTATCGACTACAACGGCCATGCGACGCCGAACTGGGTGACGCTCATTGTCGCTCTGACGGCCTGTGTCGCAGCCTTTCAGGCAGAGGTCGTCAAGGGCGCGCTGAATTCGTTCGACAAGGGACAGGCCGACGCGGCCTATTCGCTCGGCTACAGGAAGAGCCAGCTTTTCCGCCGGGTGATGCTGCCGCAAGTCATCGTGGCCGCGATCCCCGATCTTGCCAACTCGTTCATGGTGATCATGAAGGCGCTGTCGCTCGGCTTCGCCATCGAGGTGGTCGACATCTTCGCGCAGGCGCAGTTGACCGCGGCGCTGAACTTCTACTACCTGGAAGCCTTTCTCGTCGCCGTCGCGATCTACATGGTGATCGCCTACGCGGTCACCCAGATCGCCGACAGAACCGAACGCGCCCTGCGCGTCAGGACCTAGCGGTTGTCAGAGAAAAGGGGAAACCGGTTTTCCGCCGAACCTGACAGGCTCCAGCCGGCCGGACAAGAGTGCCGGACCTGCCGGTGCGAAGGTCACGATGGGTCCGCAAGGACTGCTTTTGCGCCTTGCGCAAGTTCCTTGAGGATGATCGCGCAGGACATCGCGCCAGCATCCAGGACGCCGAGCGAGCGTTCGCCGAGACGGCTTGCGCGGCCGATCTTCGCGACGAGGTCAAGTGTCGAATCACGCCCCGCCTCGGCGGCGGCGACCAGAGCTTCGAGCGCGTCGCTGAAGGATTTGCCCTCCGCCGTCGCCTTGTCGAAGGCCTCGACGCCGGGGAGGAGGGTGTCGAGCAGCGTCTTGTCGCCGACCTTGGCCGCGCCGATCGACTGGATGCCGGAAAGGCCGGCATGCAGCATCCTGCCCAAGGTCGCGGCGTCGATCTTTTCCACGCCCTCGATGGTTTCCGCAAATTCCGTGAACATGACGCCGTAGAGCGGACCCATCGAGCCGCCGATCTCCGTCATCAGCATGGTGCCGAGCGTATCGAGGGACTGGGAAAGCGAGGCGTGCCTGCCCTTCAGCCGCTCGGCGGCCATGCCGAAGCCCTTAGCCATGTTCACGCCGTGGTCGCCGTCGCCGATCTTGCCGTCGATCTCGCTGAGATAGGCGCGATTCTCGATGATCCGTTCGGCCATCGACAGGACGATGGCGCCGGAGGAGGCATTGTCGAAAGTCTGTATGGTTTCCTTCCTCAGAGCAGGATCGTGCAACGCGTCTCGACGTCGAGCAGCGTCTTCAGCTCATCGTCGAGCGCCATGACGGTCAGCGTCGCGCCGACCATTCCCCGCGAGGTGAAATAATTGCCGATCCAGGTCTTGCGGCTCTTCAGGCCGAGGGCTGAAATCTCGCTCTCAGGTCGAGGTTGAATCCGTTGCCAGAGTGAATTGGGCATAACCATCAAGGTCGGCAGCCTGGAGGGTCATGCTTCCCATCAGCAGAAGCGCGAAGCAAGGGTATCCATCTCAACATAAGTTCCTCCGGACGATTAGGGAAGGGATGCGTCTTGGGAATGCTGTTGCTTCCTTTCGTAGTGATAATGCCCATCCCCCGGCAAATTTCAGTAGTGAACTGATATTCCAGGTGCGTTAAAGCACACCTTTCGATCAATGCGACAGATAAGTAATTCCGACCGTATTACGACTTCGGAATAAATCCGACAGCAAATCCGAACAATCGGCCAATTTTCATTAGAGTTTCAAGCGTTGGATTCGCGGCGCCGGCTTCAATCTCCGCGACTTGCCGCCGAGTAAGCGACAATGTCTTGGCAAACTCCTCTTGTGTCATGCCGAAACCTTTTCGGATATCTGCAACACCTTCAGGCAGCCTCAGGTCACCGGTTCGAGCACGCTCCGCCAGGGCTCGCCGGTTTTCGAGGATCTCTTCTTTCGAGGGCTTTTTCCAGCGAGCCATTTAACTGCCCTTCGTCAGCAGCGGCATGCCGCCAAAACGCTATCTGCGATTTCGATACAGCGTCCCATCGTACGGTCCAGAATCTCCGAAGACGCTCCGAT
>Ga0206117_100213_pt1 | contig 88092 bp, 77 predicted proteins | sample 3A5Ametagenome_FD_177997 | JGI IMG/M metagenome (GOLD analysis project Ga0206117, IMG submission 177997) | Enriched microbial communities from leaf-cutter ant dump, University of Wisconsin, Madison, United States - 3A5A | ecosystem: Environmental > Terrestrial > Nest > Insects nest > Nest dump... | reverse complement strand
GCCACATGAACGTGTTGCTGGCCGAGGCCGGCGTGCCCTACGACAAGATCTTCGACCTGGAAGAGATCAACGCCGACTTCCCGCAGGCGGACGTGGCGCTGGTGATCGGCGCCAACGATGTGGTGAACCCGGTGGCGCGCACCGACAAGACCAGCCCGATCTACGGCATGCCCATCCTGAACGTGGACATGGCGCAGAACGTGATCGTGGTGAAGCGCGGCAAGGGCGCCGGTTACTCGGGGATCGAGAATGCGCTGTTCTACAAGGACAACTGCCGCATGCTCTACGGTAGTGCGCAGCAGGCGATTGCCGAGGTCATTACGCATGTGAAGGCGCTGGAGGCTTGAGCCATCCCCCGGCCGCACCTTGGAGATCCGATGATGAACGACACGCCGCAGCGCTTCTCCGATTTCATGGGTGTGGAGGCGTCTTTCCAGGACTATGTGGACATCCGCTACGCGCCGGCGGCGGATGGCTCGCCGCAGATGCTGGTGGATATCGATACGCGCCACATCAACATGGGCAAGGTGCTGCACGGCGGCATGGTGATGACGCTGCTGGACGTGGCGATGGCCACCATGTGCCGCCACCATGACGCCCTGCGCCGCGGCGCGGTGACGGTGGAACTGAAGGTGAATTTCCTGCGCCCCTGCGGCAAAGCCGGCGAACGGGTGATCGCCACCGGACGGCTGCGCCATGCAACCACCCACCTGGCCTTCTGCGACGGGGAGTTGCGCGACAGCGCGGACATGCTGCTCGCCACCGCCAGCGGCACCTTCAAGTATGTGACGCGGGGCAAGCCGCAGCGCGGCGACAGCTGATCCGCGGCGAAAAAGACCGCGGGCCGGAGAGCATGGAGACAATTGCCCCACCCTCTCCGGCCCACATGGGCTGACCCCTGGCTGGCGTTGGCGCAGCTTACAGCTGCATGCCGCCATCCACCGCCAGCGACTGGCCAGTGATGTAGCCCGCCCTGGAGGACAGCAGGAACAGCGCCGCCTCGGCGACATCGCCGGCACTACCGATGCGGCGCAGCGGCGTGGCCTTGCGGATGGCCTCGATCTGCTCGCTGCTCAGCTCGGTACTCATCACCTCCCGCCCCAGCCCGGCGTCTATCCAGCCGGGGCCGACGCAATTGGCGCGTATGCCGAAGCGGCCTTCCTCCTTGGCGACGCCGCGCATCAGCATCTCGACCGCGGCTTTGGGCGCCGCCGACAGGATGTCCCGCGCCGGCACCTTCTCCACCGCCGCGGTAATCACCGCCAGGTAGGCGCCACCACCGGCCGCCCGCAGCCGTGGCAAGGTGGCATGCACCAGGTTGAAGGCGCCATTGACGTCGCCTGCGATCACCCTCGCCCATTCGGCCGGGCTCAGCTCCTGGATGAAGCGCATGTGGATGGCCGGCCCGGCGGCATACACCACCGAGTGGATGCGCTGGTGACGCGCCACCAGGCCGTCTACCAGGGCTGCCAGCGCTTCGGTGTCCTGCAGGTCCAGCGCCACGCATTCCGCCTTGCGGCCCATTTCCCGCACCTCGGCGGCGACACACTCCGCGACCTTCATGTTGCGGTGATAAGTCAGGCAGACATCCGCCCCGGCGCGCGCCAGGGCGAGGCAGATCTCCCGCCCCACCCCGCCACTGCCGCCCACGACCAGCGCGATGCCTTCGGCAAAAGCCGGATCGCGCGCCGGGGCCTGGACTGCGCTCACTTGCGCCTCCCTGAGAGCAGTATCCACAGCGCGCTCAGCATCGTCCTGAAGCCCAGCAGCGAGAAGGCCTTGCGCATTTCCGCGCCGGTGAGCACCGCTTCCACCGGCATGGCGCCCATGATGGTGCCGCTGATGATCAGCCGGCCTCCGTCTGCGCGTATGCCCTTCACGTACATCAGTTCCGAATTGTCGGCGGTATAGAGTTTCATTGGTCTTCCTCTCCTCCGGGCACTCCAGTGCCTCGTTTTTCCTGCGCCGCCGAATGGCGGCCCGGCTGTTTTCCGTTCAGGATGCCTGCCGTTCCAGCTCGGCGGCAATCTCCGGCACCAGCTGGAACAGGTCGCCGACGATGCCGTAGTCCGCCACCTGGAAGATGGGCGCCTCTTCATCCTTGTTGATGGCGACGATGACGCGGGAGTCCTTCATCCCGGCCAGATGCTGGATGGCGCCGGAGATGCCGACGGCGATGTAAAGCTCCGGCGCGACGATCTTGCCGGTCTGGCCGACCTGCAGGTCATTGGGTGCGAAGCCGGCGTCCACCGCCGCCCGCGAGGCACCCACTGCCGCGCCCAGGCGGTCGGCGAGCCGGTCCAGCAGGGCGAAGTTCTCGCTGCTCTGCATGCCGCGTCCACCGGAAACGATGACGCGCGCCGCCGTCAGCTCCGGCCGCGCCGAGGCCGACAGCGCCTGGCCTTCGAAGCGGGCGCGCAGCGGCGCCGGTGCTGGCGCCTCCAGCCTCACCAGTTCCGCCGCGCCGCCATTACCGGCGGCCTCGAAGGCGGTCGTACGCACCGTCAGCACCTTGATCGGGTCCAGCGCCCGCACGGTGGCCAGCGCGTTGCCGGCATAAATGGGGCGCTGGAAGGTGTCGGCGCCGAGCACCGCGCTGATCTCCGAGATCTGCGCCACGTTCAGCCCGGCCGCCACCCGCGGCATGAAGCTCTTGCCGCAGCTGGTGGCCGCCGCCAGCACATGGGAATAGCCCTCGCCCGCCAGCCGGGTCACCAGCGCGGCCACCGGTTCCGCCAGCGCATGGGCGTAGGCCGGGCCATCCGCCACCAGCACCCGCGCCACGCCGGCCACGCCACGGGCGGCTTCTGCAGCTGCCTGCAACGCCTCGCCCTCGCCACTCAGCAGCAGGTCGATTTCGCCGCCGCACGCCCGAGCAGCCGTCACCGCTTTCAAGGAGGCTGCGGCCACGCCGCCCGCCTGCCATTCCACATAGACCAGTGCGCGCATCAGATCACCCCCACTTCGTTCTTGAGCCCCTGCAGCAGCTCGGATACCTCGGCAACCTTGCGCCCGGCCTTGCGTCGCGGCGGTTCCTCCACCTTCAGCGTCTCGGTGCGGGGGCTGAGATCCACGCCCAGCTCTTCGGCGGAAAGCGCGTCCAGCGGCTTCTTCTTCGCCTTCATAATGGCCGGCAGGGTGGCGTAGCGCGGCTCGTTGAGGCGCAGATCGGTGGTCACCACCGCCGGCAGGTCCAGCGCCAGCATCTCCAGGCCGCCGTCTATCTCGCGCGTCAGCCCGAGCACCTGGCCGCGCACTTCCAGCTTAGAGGCGAAGGTGCCCTGCGGCCAGCCGGCGAGCGCCGCCAGCATCTGGCCGGTCTGGTTGGCGTCGTCGTCTATCGCCTGTTTGCCAAGGATTACCAGCTCCGGCTGCTCGCGGTCGCAGATGGCTTTCAGCAGCTGGGCGACCAGCAGCGGGTCCAGCTCGCTGCGCGCCTCGACATGCAGCGCCCGGTCCGCCCCCATCGCCAGCGCGGTACGCAGGACTTCGGTGCAGGCCGCCGGGCCGATGGAAACCACCACCACCTCCGCCGCCGCGCCGGCTTCCTTGAGGCGCACCGCCTCTTCCACCGCGATCTCGTCGAACGGGTTCATGGCCATCTTGACGTTGGAGAGATCCACGCCGGAGCCATCCGCCTTCACCCTGACCTTGACGTTGTAATCCAGCACCCGCTTGGCTGCGACCAATATCTTCATGCTTCACCCACCTCCAGGATCGATCGGAGCGGGTCCGGCAGCGGCCGGGCCCGTGGCCACGGAGCGTGACCCTGGAAATAAGTTAGCATGTCGTTCGCTAGCATACAAGATGGTCAGATGGCCCTGCCCGGGAGCCCGCCCAGCCTTGCTGCGCCGCAGCCATCCGGCTGATCCGGCGGCCACGCTCGCCCTCCTTCCCTTCATCTGAAACGACTGCCAGGCACCATCGTTCCGCTTCTTCCCAAAGCCAGCGCCATGGCTCATCGCCGGTTTGGAAGAAACACGCAATCCATTGCTGCAGCGCGGAATTTCTGCAAGAAAACCCTTCTTTCCCTCAGGCTGTTCACGTACCGTGCTCCTCCTCCGGTATCGGCAACCCGCCCGCGCATCGCCGGGGCCCGGCTCACCGGGCCTCCCTGCTCCGCCATTCCCGCTGGATGTAAAGCCATCCCGATGCGTTGACCATTTTCGTAAATCCGATGTACCGTATCGTTGCATACCAATCTTGAACCAACACGGAAGGGAACACCGTGACAGCGACTCGGAATTACGGAATCACCGGTTTCGGCGCCTATATCCCCCGACTCCGGATGGAGCGCGCAGCCATTGCCGCTGCGCACAAGTGGATGGCTCCCTCGCTACGCTCCCTCGCCAAGGGGCAGCGCGCGTTCGGCAGCTGGGATGAGGACAGCGTGACCATGGCGGTGGAAGCCGCGAGAGACGCCCTGCGGGGCAGCCAGGCCCGCAGCTTGAATGCCCTGCACCTGGCCTCGACGACGGTGCCTTTCGACGACATGCAGAACAGCGCCATCGTCGCCAGCGCGCTGAATGCCCCGCCGGAAGTAGCGACGCTGGACATCGGCAGCTCGCAGCGCGCCGCCACCTCCGGCCTGCTCGCGGCTCTCGCCAGCGGCCGCGGCCACCAGCTCTTCGTGGCCAGCGACCGCCCGCGCGGCAAACCGGCCAGCGTGCAGGAGATCGGCTACGGTGCCGGCGCCGCGGCGCTGACACTGGGGGCGGAAGGCGTCATCGCCGAGGTGCTGGGCTCCGCCTCCCGCAGCGCGCTCTTCGTCGATCACTTCCGCTCGGCGGATGCGGATTACGACTACGTGTGGGAGGAGCGCTGGATACGGGACGAGGGCTACATGAAGATCGTGCCCGCCACCGCGCGCGCGGCACTGAGCGATGCCGGCGTATCGCCAGCTGAGGTCAAGCACTTTGTCATGCCATCGCCGCTGAAGGGCATGGCCAGCGCGCTCGCCCGCAAGCTGGAGCTGCCGGATGGCTGCGAGGCCGACGACCTCAACGAGGATTGCGGCTTCACCGGCAGCGCCCATCCGCTGCTGATGCTGGCCGGCGTGCTGGAGAAGGCGGCGCCGGGCGAAGTCATCCTGCTCGTCGGCTTCGGCCAGGGCTGCGACAGCCTGGTGCTGCGGACCACCCCCGCGCTGAAGGACTTCGCGCCGCTGCGCGGCCTCTCTGGCAGCCGGGCGGACGCCCAGGCGCATGACGCCTACCTGCGCATGCTCTCCTACGACGGCGGCATTGACCTGGAATGGGGCATGCGCGCAGAAAAGGCGGTGAAGACCGCGCTGACCGAGCAATACCGCTCTGCCGACCAGCTGGCGAACTTCACCGCCGGCAAGTGCGGCTGCTGCGGCACCATCCAGTTTCCCCAGCTGCCCTACTGCGTGAATCCCGCCTGCGCCGCACCGCGGGAGCAGTTCGCCCAGCTCTCGCTGGCCGATGAGCCGGCCAAAGTGCTGACGCACACCGCCGACTGGCTTTCCTACCACCCCTCGCCTCCGCTCTACGTCGGTTTCGTCCAGTTCGACAACGGCGCCCGCCTCCTGATGGAAACGGTGGATGTCGGCGCCGCCGGCCTGGAGGTCGGCACGCCGCTGCGCATGGTGTTCCGCGTGAAGGATATCGACAAGGTTCGCGGCTATCCGCGCTATTTCTGGAAAGCGACGCCGGTTCAGGCGTGACGGGGGAATCACAATGGCAACGGGTATCAAGGACAAGGTTGCGATCATCGGCATGGGCTGCTCCCGCTTTGGCGAACGCTGGGACGTGGGCACCCCCGCCCTGCTGGCCGAGGCCTTCGAGGAAGCGCTGGCCGATTCCGGCATAGAGCGCAAGCAGATCGGCGCCGCCTGGTATGGCTCCTGCATGGATGCGGTGAACGTCGGCAACTCCGCCATTCCGGCGTCGATGGCGCTGCGGCTGGACGGCATTCCGGTGAGCCGGGTGGAGAACATGTGCGCCACCGGCACCGAGGCGCTGCGTGGCGCGGCCTACGCGGTCGCCTCCGGCGCGGTGGATTTCGCTCTCGCGGTCGGCGCCGAAAAGCTCAAGGACACCGGCTACGGCGGCCTGCCGCCGCCCTTCAAGGGCACGTTCAACGATCTGTGGATGCCGCTGGGCTCGGCGCCCGCCGGCTTCGCCCAGCTCGCCGCCGGCTACCGCGCCAAATACGGCGTCTCCCGCGAAGACCTCAAGCGCGCCCTCGCCCATGTGTCGTGGAAGAGCCATGAGAACGGCGTGCTCAGCCCCAAGGCGCACCTGCGCAAGAAGGTGAGCATGGAGCAGATCCTGAACGCGCCGATGATCGCCGATCCGCTGGGCCTGTTCGACTGCTGCGGCGTCAGCGACGGCGCGGCGGCGGCCATCGTCACCACGCCGGAAATCGCCCGCGCGCTGGGCCGGCGCGACATGGTCACCATCAAGGCCATCCAGCTGGCGATAGGCTCCGGCGTGGAGTCCGCCACCACCCAGTGGGACGGCAGCCATGTGCGCACCACCCGCACCGCCGCCGGCCGCGCTTATGCCGAAGCCGGCATCACCAATCCGCGCGAGCAGCTCAGCCTGATGGAGGTGCACGACTGCTTCTCCATCACCGAGCTGGTGACCATGGAAGACCTCGGCGTTTCCGCCGACGGCCGCGCGGTGCATGACGTGCTGGATGGCTTCTACGACCGCCAGGGCCATGGCGTGCCCTGCCAGGTGGATGGCGGACTGAAGTGCTTCGGCCACCCCATAGGCGCCTCCGGCCTGCGCATGGCTTACGAGATCTACAACCAGCTGCAGGGACGGGCCGGGGAACGCCAGCTGGACAACCCCAGCTACGGCCTCACCCACAACCTGGGCGGCGTCCCCTACCTCGGCATCGCCGCCATCTCCATCCTCGGGCTGCACGCCTGAGGCCGGCGCCAGCGACCAGGACGGAACGCATGCCGGCCCAGCTGACCCAGGACAGGCTCGCCTCCCTGCTCGAACCGCGGCAGACCGTATTCCTACCCGGCTCCAGCGGAGAGCCGAGCGCCTTCGTCGCCGCCCTGGAGCGCGACCCGGCGCGCACCGAGGGCGTCCATCTGCTCACCTCCTTCGTGCCGCCGATCAACACGCTGAAGCTCCCGGCGCTGCATCCGGCGCTGCGCGTCAGCGGGCCCTTCATGCAGGCAGGTTTCGCCGAGGCCCAGCGCGAAGGCCGCTTCCGCCATCTGCCGCTGTCCTATTCCGGCTTCGTCCGCCACCTGCAGGAAGGCACGGACATCGACCTGACGGTGGTGCAGGTATCACCACCGGATGCGGGGGGACGCTGTTCGCTGGGGCCGGCGGTGGAGTTCTCGCCCACCGCGCTGGCCCGCAGCCGGCGCACGCTGGCGCTGATCAACCGCAACACGCCGCGCATTCCCGGCGCGGAGAGCGTGGCCTACAGCGCCTTCGACTACGTCTGCGAGGTAGACACACCCCTGCCCGGCTACGCCACCGACGAGGACGAAGAATCCCGCGTCATCGCCAGCCATGTCGCCGGCCTGGTCGAGGACGGCGCCGCGCTGCAGCTCGGCCTTGGCCGCATGCCCAGCGCGCTGGCCGCATGCCTGCGCAACCACCGCGGCCTGCGCCTGCACTCCGGAATGTTGTCCGAAGGCCTGCGCAGCCTGGCGGAAGCCGGCGCGCTGGATGCCGGTTTCGACCACACCGCCTGCGTGCTGCTGGGCAGCGCCGCCTTCTACGACTGGGCCGCCGCCGCGCCCTGCCGGCTGCAGGTGCGCGCCTGCGCCCACACCCACGACCCGCGCGGCCTGCTTGCGCTGGACCGGCTGGTGGCGGTGAACTCCGCGCTGGAGGTGGATCTCTTCGGCCAGTGCAACCTCGAGCATGCCAACGGCCGCGCCATCAGCGGTGCCGGTGGCGCACCGGATTTCGCCCGCGCCGCCCGCCAGTCTCGCCAGGGCCTGAGCGTGATCGCGCTGGGCGCGACCGCCGCGCGGGGCAGCGCCTCGCGCATCGTGCCGCGGCTGGGCGAACAGGCCGTCACCACGCTGCCGCGGGTGGATGTGGACTGCGTGGTCACCGAATTCGGGATCGCCGACCTGCGCGGCGCCAGCGTGCATGAACGCGCCCAGACCCTGATTTCGGTTGCCGCGCCGGCTTTCCGCGACGAACTCGACCGCGCCTGGCAAGCCATTGCCGCCAGGCTGTGAGCAGGAGACAGAGCACCATGAGCCCATCCCCCTCAACAGAAAACGCCATGCCCGGCGACCTCCGGCTGCCGGCTCAGCAGCGCCAGGTAGTGCTGCGCTCGCGCCCGCACGGCATTCCGCAGGCGGAGCATTTCGACATCGTCAGCACGCCGCTGCCCACGCCCGCCGCTGGCGAATTCCTGGTACGCAACGAGTTCCTCTCGGTGGAACCGGCGATGCGCGGCTGGGTGAACGCCGCCGCCAACTATTCCGAGCCGGTGGCCCTGGGCGCGGTGATGCGCGCCTTCGCCGCCGGCGAGGTGGTCGCTTCGCGCCATCCCGGCTACTCACCCGGCGACCGGGTGATGGGCATGTTCGGCTGGCAGGAATACGCCGTCAGCGATGGCCGCAACGTCCGCCGCAAGGTCAGGGAACATGATCTGCCGCTGTCCCTGTCGCTGGGCGTGCTGGGCATCAACGGCATCACCGCCTACTTCGCCCTCACCGAGGTCGGACAGCCGCGGCCGGACGACACGGTGGTGGTGTCCACCGCCGCCGGCGCGGTCGGCTCGGCCGCCGGCCAGATCGCCCGCCTGGGCGGCTGCCGCACGGTGGGCATCGCCGGCGGCGCCGACAAGGCCGCGCTGTGCGTGGAAGCCTTCGGCTTCGACGCCGGCCTGGACTACAAGGCCGCCGACTTCGAAGCCAGCCTGCAGCAGACCTGCCCCACCGGCATCGATGTGTATTACGACAACACCGGGGGCGCCATCAGCGACGCGGTGCTGCGCCACATCAACAAAGGCGCGCGCATCGTCGTCTGCGGCACCGCCGCCCACGCCAGCTGGGAACCCTGGCCCAGCGGCCCGCGGGTGGAGCGCCACCTGCTGAACAAGGCCGCGCGCATGCAAGGCTTCCTGGTGTGGGACTACGAACACCGCTACGAGGAAGCCATCGCCCGGCTGGCCCCCTGGGTGCGCAGCGGCCAGCTGCGCTACCGCGAGGACATCCTCGAAGGCATGGAACACGCCCCGGGCGCCATCGCCCGGCTCTATGAAGGGCGCAACCAGGGCAAGTGCCTGGTGCGCCTGCAGCATCCGGCAACGCCGGCATAAACCAAGCAAAACGAACAGGAGACGGCAAATGGGTATCTGCGAAGGTCGAGTGGCAATCGTGACGGGGGCGGGACGCGGGCTGGGCCGCGCCCATGCGCTGATGCTGGCGCGCCACGGTGCCCGGGTGGTGGTGAATGATCTTGGCTCCGCCGCCAACGGTGTCGGCAGCGATCGCGGCCCGGCGCAGGAAGTGGTGGAGGAAATCCGCGGCTTCGGCGGCGAAGCGGTGGTGGATACCTCCGACGTGGCCGACTGGGCTGGCTCCAAGGCGCTGGTGCAGACCGCGCTGGACACCTTCGGCGGGCTGGACATCCTCATCAACAACGCCGGCATCCTGCGCGACGGCATGATGATCAACACCACCGAGGAAGACTGGGACGCGGTGATCCGGGTGAACCTGAAGGGCACCTTCGCCCCCATGCACCACGCCGCCAACCACTGGCGCGCCCAGTCCAAGGCCGGCAAGGCGGTGGATGCCCGCATCATCAACACCACCTCCCACTCGGCGCTCTACGCCAACCCCGGCCAGACCAACTACGCCGCCGCCAAGGCCGGCGTGGCGACGATGACCATCGTCGCCGCCCGCGAGCTGGCACGCTATGGCGTCACCGTGAATGCGCTGGCGCCGCGCGCCGACACCCGCATGACGCACGGCCTCAAGGAATGGACGCCGGAGCAGCTGGAGCGCCGCGACCCGACATGGATCGCCGCCCTCGCCACCTGGCTCGCCAGCCCGGCCTCCAAGTCCATCAGCGGGCGGGTGTTCGAAGCCTGGGGCTACGGCTTCTCGGTAGCGGAAAGCTGGCAGCACGGCCCCATCACCGCCGCCACCAGGGAACCGGAAACGCTGGACCAGGCCATTCTGGACATCGTGCGCTACGCCCGCCCCAACGCCGGGCTGGACCGCGACACCTGGCAGGTGCCCTGAGCCCGCACCCCGACCCCCACAGAGACGCATTCGACCCGCGCCGCCCACAGAAGGCGGCCCGCGCAAAAGCCCCAGAGGCAGCCCCGGCGCGCAAGCACGGCGGCCGCCCGGGAGGCGACAGGAGACACGATCATGAAATTCCACTACCCGAAGGACGTGATACCCGGCGAGTTTTCCATCACCCCGGACGCGCCGGCCGGCAGCCACGACGTCAAATCGCCGCCGCTGCACGCGCTCTACCCCGAGCGCGACGAATACCTCACTGTGCCGCCGGACATCTACTACAGCCACGAACGCATGCGGACCGAGTGGGAGAAGCTGTGGACGCGCACCTGGACCTGCGCCGGCCGCATCTCCGACATCCCCAGGGTAGGCGACTGGTTCAAGTACGACCTCGGCCGCGAATCCTTCATCGTGGTGCGCACCGAGCCCGGCAAGGTGGAAGCCTTCTACAACGTCTGCACCCACCGCGGAAACCGGGTGGTGCATGGCGACTTCGGCAACACCGACCGCTTCACCTGCTCCTTCCACGGCTGGCAGTGGCGGCCCAACGGCCAGGTGCTGGCCATCACCGACGTCAGTACCTTCCGCCCCGAGGCCCTGCGCGACCGCCTCAACCTCAAGCCGGTGCGCTGCGAGCTGTGGGCCGGCTTCATCTTCATCAACATGGACCTGCAGGCCAGGCCGCTGAGCGAGTTCCTCTCCGACCTGCCGGAGCTGATGGACGCCTACCACATGGAAGAGATGCATGTGGTGAAGGACGTGGTGATAGAGCTGGATGCCAACTGGAAGGTGGTGCTGGAAGCCTTCCTGGAGTCCTACCACCTGCAGGAAACACATCCGCAGGCCAAGCCCTTCGTGGACGACGTCGAGTACCAGATCGACTTCTACCGCAACGGCCACGGCCGCCTGCAGACCGCCATCGGCTACCCCAGCCCGCGCTGCGACGACCGCAGCACCCTGCCGCCCGGCCTCGCTTTCATGCTGATGGAGGCCGGCGTGGACCCGGCCGCCTATGCCAGCCGGGCGATGGACGTGCGCGCCGCGCTGCTGGCCGCCAAGCGCAACCCGGCCAACCCGTACGGGCTGGACTACAGCGCCTTCACCGATAGCCAGGTCACCGACGACTGGAACTACTCCGTCTTCCCCAACATGACCTTTAACACCCATCCCGAGGGCGTGCTGGTCATGCGCTTCCTGCCGCATCCCACCGACCCGGAGAAGAGCTACTACCACACCTGGGTGATCAGCCGGAAGCTGAAGGCCGGCGTGCGGCCGCCCGCCTACATGGGGGTGGAGCCGGAAGTGGACATCAGCGGCGATACCCGGCCAGCCCGCCGCTACAACAACAAGTTCAAGGCCGAGCTGGGCGAAGTGCTGGAGCAGGACGTTTCCAACGTCGAGGCGGTGCAGCGCGGCCTGCGCTCGCGGGTGTTCGAGCGCAACCGCTACTCCGAACAGGAGCAGCGGATCATCCAGTTCCACGCCGAGGTCGAGCGCTACTTCAAGGCCGGCGGCTGAACCCGTCGCGGGCCCATCGCAAGACCATCACCCACACCGATCACAACAACCGCCGCGCCTCCCCCGCGGAGGCGGACGGCACGAGAGCGAGACGAAATCCCATGTCGAAGAACTACGATCTGATCGTGGTCGGCGCCGGCCAGAACGCGCTGACCGCCGCTGCCTACCTGTGCAAGGCCGGCCTCAAGGTGCTGGTGCTGGAGAAGAATGGCCAGGTGGGCGGCGGCGTGGTGTCGCGCGCGGTCACCGCGCCCGGCTTCATCCACGACACGCATGCCACCACCATGGTCATCGTCATGGCCAACCCGATGATCGCCAATGACGAACTCGGGCTGATGTCGAAATTCGGCCTGTCCTTCGCCGACACCGGCGATGTGCCCTTCCACGCCACCGCCTTCGACGACGGCAGCGCCCTCTTCACCTACACCGACCTGGACAAGACCTGCGCCGCCATCGCCGAATTCTCCCCGGAAGACGCCGAAGCCCACCGCGCCCTGGTCGCCCGCATGACACCGATGGCAGAGCTTTTCCTCTCCGGCATGTTCAAGCCGCCGCTGCCCTTCGGCCCCTTCGTCTCCCTGCTGGAGCAAAGCCGCGAAGGCCGCGAGCTGGTGTCGGCCATGCTCAAGAGCAGCTACGACGTCATCTGCGGCATCTACAAGCATGAGAAGGTGCGGCTGCACTTCCTCAAGTGGGCGTCGGAACTGATGATAGGGCCCGAGGAAAAAGGCACCGGCATCACCCCCTACTTCCTCGCCGCCATCCAGCACCGCAAGAAAGCCGGCATCGTCGTCGGCGGCTCCCAGTCCCTCTCCAACGCCCTGCGCAAGTGCATAGAGCATTACGGCGGCGAGGTGCGCACCAACACCCTGGTCACCGGTTACGAGGTTTCCGGCGGCCGCTGCACCGGCGTGAAACTGGAGGATGGCGAGGTGCTCAGCGCCCGCCGCGCGGTGGTGGGCGGCATCCACCCGCACGACCTGGGCAAGTTCTTCCCCGACCTGGACCCTTACCTGATCGACCAGGGCCGCAAGGTGCAGCTCAGCCAGTTCGGCGCGGTGAATACCCATTGGGCGCTGCACGAAGCCCCCAAGTACAAGGCCGACTCCCGTTGCGACACCGCCATCTGCACCGAGGTGGTTCCGTCGGACATGGCGCGCTTCCGCAAGACCTTCGACAACATGCGCTTCGGCCGCATGCCGGACGACTTCAACGCGGTGATCCAGCTCCACACCAACCACGACCCCAGCCGCGCGCCCGAGGGCAAGCACACCCTCTACCTCTACACCTTCGCCCCGCTGGTGCTGGCCGATGGCGGCCTGCAGGGCTGGGAGCGCAAGCGCGACGAGGTTAAGCAATGGGTCATCACCGAGTACGCCAAGTACTGCACCAACATGGATGAGAGCAACATCATCGCCAGCCACGCCGAAACGCCGCTGGACATGCAGAACTGGAACCCCAACTTCCGCAACGGCGACATCTTCGGCGTCGGCTCCTACATCCATCAGTGGGCCGGCCGCCGGCCGTTCCCCGAGCTGGCGCAGTACACCGTGCCCGGCATCGACGGCCTCTACCTCGCCGGCCCCTTCCAGCATCCGGGTGGCGCCGTCACCGGTGGCGGCCGGGCCACCGCGATCAAGGTCATGCAGGACCTGGACGTGAAGCTGGACGGCATCGCCATCTGAGACGCGCCAATCCGCCGGCGCCGCCCGCAGCGGGCGCCGGCCTCCCGAACGAGGAGCAACGAGGATGGAGATAGACGCCGCCACGCTGGAACGGCTGCTCGCCGCCGCCGACCACATCGCCATCGAAAACGTGCTGGGCACCTACTGCCGCGCCATCGATCGCCTGGACACCGGGCTACTGAAGTCGGTCTATCACCCGGACGGCTTCGACGACCACGGCGCACTGAAGATGCCGGCTCACGAATTCGCCGAACACATCGTCGAGCAGCTGCGCGCCGCCTGCAGCTACTCGATGCACACCGTCACCCATGCGGTCATCGACATCCGCGGCGACCACGCCCGCTCCGAGGCCTACTACCTCGGCTATCACCTGGTGGAGGGAGATCCGGCGGCGGTGGAAGCCTTCTTCGGCGCGGATTACCTTGCCGCCCGACGCGCCGCCGGCCAACTCGGCGGCCGGCACGAATACCTCTGCGGCGGCCGCTACCTGGACGAGCTGCGCAAGCGCGACGGCCATTGGCGCATCCAGCGCCGCAAGATGACCAACGAATTCGCCATCTGCCGGCCGGAAAGCCCCCCGACCGGCGGCCTGCCCACCGCCTTCCGCAGCCCCGGCAGCCGCGACCGCGCCGACCCGGTCTATCACCTGGCCCTCGGCTGAAGCCACCGCTGCCACAGCCTTCCGGAACACGACGATGAACGACACCCCCTCCCCGGCCACGCTGGCCACTGCCGACGAGCAGTTCATCCGCTGCGCGACAGCGGATGGCATCGCCCTGCTGACCATAGACCGCCCGGCGGTGCTCAACGCCCTGCACCCGCCCGCCTGCGCCGAACTCGGCCGCGCGCTGGACGCCTTCGAGGCCGACCCGGCACTGCGGGTCGCCATCATCACCGGCGCCGGCGGCCGCGCCTTCAGCGCCGGTTTCGACCTGCGCCATGCGGAGACACATCCGGAGCTGTACGACGACCTGCTGTTCGGCTCCGAGCTGGTGCGCCGCACCGACCGCCGGAAGCCGGTGATCGCCGCGGTGGATGGCCTGGCGCTGGGCTTCGGGCTGGAACTGGCGCTGGCCTGCGATCTCATCATCGCCAGCCAGGGCGCCCGCTTCGGCCTGCCGGAGGTCAAGGTCGGGCTCACCGCGCTGGCCGGCGGCATCGCCCGGCTGACGCGGGAGATCGGCCCCAAGCGAGCGCTCGCATTGGCCCTCAGCGGCGACATCATCTCCGCCGCCGAAGCCCACCGTCTCGGCTTCGTCACCGCGGTGGCCGAGGGTGCCGCCCTGCCGCTGGCCCAGGAATGGGGGCGGCGCATCGCCGCCAACGCACCGCTGTCCCTGATCGCCACCCGCGAGCTGGCCTATCGCAGCCTGGATCTGCCCGACCTGGAAAGCGCGCTCGATCCGGACCAATACCCGGCACTGGCTGTAGTGGTCGCCAGCGAGGATGCCCAGGAGGGCCGCCGCGCCTTCCTCGAAAAGCGTGCGCCGCGCTGGCAGGGGCGCTGAATGACCGCGCACGGGAATGACCACGGCGGCGCCGTCACCATCATCGGCAGCGGGCTTGCTGGCATCGGTCTGGCACGCGAACTGCGCAAGCGCGATCCGGCGCTGGCGCTGCGCATCCTTTGCCGCGATGCCGCCGATTTCTATTCCAAACCCACGCTGTCCAACGCCCTCGCCCGCGGCAAATCGCCGGAGCAGCTGGTGCTCACGCCTCGCGGCCGGCTGGCGGAGGAACTGTGCGCGGAGATTCTGCCCCACACCGACGTCAGCGCCATCGACGCCACCGGGCAGCGCCTCGCCACCTCCGCCGGCCCCCTGGCCTATGAGCGGCTGGTACTGGCGACCGGCGCCGGCCAGCCCCGGCTCGCCATCCCCGGTGCAGTGGCGGACGAGGTACTCACCGTCAATGCGCTGGACGATTACGCCCGCATGCGCGAGCGCCTGCAACACGCCAGGACGGTCGTGCTGATAGGCGCCGGCCTCATCGGCTGCGAGTTCGCCAACGACCTGCGCCTGGGCGGCTTCCAGGTGACGGTACTGGACCTCGCCGCGCAGCCGCTGTCCCGCCTGCTCCCACCGGCCTGCGGCGCCTGGCTGAGGGAGCGCCTGGAAGCGGCCGGCGTGGTCTTCCGCCTTGGCCGCGGCGCGGCACGACTGGAAGGCGAAGCCGGCCAACGCCAGCTGATCGACAGTACCGGGGAGGCGCATCCGGCCGACCTGGTGCTGTCCATGACCGGCCTGCAGCCAGACCTGACGCTGGCCCGCGCCGCCGGGCTGAGGACGGCCCGCGGCATCCTGGTGGACCGCCAGCTCCGGACCAGCGCCGAAAACATCTACGCCCTCGGCGACGGAGTGGAAACGGCTGGCCTCCACCTGCCCTATGTGGCGCCCATCGCGCTGCAGGCGGCCGCGCTTGCGGCAACGCTCACCGGCACGCCAACGCCCTTGAGTTACCCCGCCCTGCCGGTGATGGTGAAGACGCCCGCCTGCCCGGCAGTGGTCTGCCCGCCGCCCTCGGGCGTCAACGGCGAATGGGTGGAAGAACTGGCGGCGGAAAGCGCGAAGGCGCTGTTCATGGCCGCCGGCGAGTTGCGCGGCTTCGCCCTGCTGGGCAAGGCGGTTACCGAACGCGCGGCGCTCTGCGCCCGCCTGCCAGCACTGCTGGCCTGAGCCGGCGCACCTTGAAACGCCGATAGCAGCAAAACGCCGTTCGCCCTGAGCCTGTCGAAGGGCCGGACCAAGGCGAACGGCGCCCATTCACCCGCCGCTGCGCCAATCCAGCCAGCCCCACCAGCTCAGCCAGCCGCGGCCCGGCGCGGCGGCGATGCCATGCGACGGAAGTCGCGCAAGGCGCCGCCGATATCGCAAGCGCGCCATTCGCTCAGGAACACGATCAACAGTTGCAGTTGGCAGCGGGCGAGGAAATTACCGCGCAGCGCCGGATCGTCACGGCCGCCGAGCTGGCGGGTATCGCCCAGTTGCTGGCTGACCAGCGTGGGCGCATCCAGTATCCAGGCGATGCCCAGCACCGCGACGGCGAGCCGGTACATGAAGCCGAACTCGGCCTCGTCCAGCCTGGGGCCGCCACCAGCGGCGTATTCATCGATGAACAGGCGGATCAACCCGCTGCGGTGGGTCTGCAGGAAATCCGCCTCGGCGGCGCAGCTCATGCCGTAGAAGCCCTGGGCCAGATTCATCTGCGCCACGCTGCCCCAGTCCAGCAGGCCGGCCGCCAGCTCGCCGCCCTCCCGCCAGAACCAGGCGTTGTCCAGGTTCATGTTCCAGTGGCATAGCGCGATGTAATCCGGCTGGCCGTTCAGGTAGGCGCGGATCGCCATCTCCTCCTCCAGCACCTGCGGCGCCTCGACAGCGAAACGGGCGAGGAAGGCGGCATCCAGCGTTGGCGGGAAGAGCTGCGGATGCGCCGCCGCGAAGCGCTGCAGCACCGCCAGCTTCTCGGTGAGTTGGGCCGGCGTGTAGGGAATGCGGGCACCGACATCCACCTGCCCGGGCTCGAAAGGAAATTCGCTGTCCACGCCCTTCCCCAGCCGGCCGGCCTTGTGCGCCGCCGCCAGCCGCGCCATCGCCAGCGTCAGCGCGCGGTAATGCGGCAGCGGGTCCGCCAGTTCGTGATCCAGGCACTTCTCGAAGGCCGCCTCGATGCCCTCGCTGCCGTAGGCCACCCGCTCGGTGATCAGGATGCCGCTGGTGCTCCCGGCGTGGTAATCGGCGAAATAGCAGCGCGGTACCGCGATCGGAAAACCCTCGCGGCGCGACAACAACGCGAAGCGCACCTCCGGCGCCATCAGCGGGCCGAACAGCTCGCGCAGCGGATCGCCGAAATCACGCGGAAACTTCACGAACAACTCGGTATGCAGGCCGCTCTCCTGCCGCTGGTACTCGACGCCGAGCAGCAGCTTGCGTCCCATGCCGCCACCGAAGAATTCCTGGCTGCGGACGATGCGCACCACCGCGTTGTCTTCCCCCAGCGCGCCGGAGCGGCGGAAGGCCCGGGTGAGGAAATCCGGCCCCTGCTCCAGCAGGCGCTCTATGGTCGGCGGAAACGGCAGGCCGAGCAGATCGCCGGTCACCATCGCGGGATAGTCCATGTCGACTCCTGATGTGCTCGCGGGCACGGCCCGCATGAGGGAAATCCGGAGGCGCCGCGCCTTATTCGGCGAGGCTGCCGCCATCCACAACCAGCGCATGCGCGTTGACGAAGCTGGCCTTGGCCGAGCACAGCCATACCGCCGCCTCCGCCATCTCCTCCGGCGTCGCCAACCGGCCCATGGGCGAATGGTTCTCCAGCATCTGCCGCACGTCGTCCGAGGTCTGCATCACACCTTCGATCATTCGTGTGCGGGTCACGCCGGGGCACAGCGCATTCACCCGGATGTTCTGGCGGGCGTACTGCAGCGCGGCGGACTTGGTAGCGCCGATGACGCCATGCTTGCTGGCGGTATAGGCCGGCTGATGGGAAGTGCGGGAGGCGATGAAACCGGCCAGCGAGGCGGTATTGACGATGGCGCCGCCACCGCTCTGCAGCAGCGCCGGAATCTCGTGGCGTATGCAGGCCATGACACCGAGCAGATTCACTTCCAGCGTGCGGCGCGAGATGTCCTCGCGCCAGGCGTCGTCGCCCGCCATGGCCACGCCGGCATTGTTGAAGGCGCAATCCAGGCGGCCGAACTGCGCCACCGCACCACGCACGAAGGCGGCCACCACCGCATCGTCGGTGACGTCGCCGTCCAGGGCGATGGCCTCGCCACCGCCAGCCTGGATCAGCGCCGCGGTCTCCTCGGCGGTTTCCCGGCGCACATCCGTCGCCACCACCCTGGCCCCACGCCTGGCAAACAGCAGCGCCGCCGCCCGCCCTATGCCGTCACCGGCTCCGGTGACGAGCGCCACCTTGCCGTCGAACCATTGTTCCAGCCTCTCTTCCACCATCTGTCTCCACCCGTTTTCTTGTCGCTCCGCCTTGCCGGCGGTGGTCATCGGCCGACCTCGCAAGAGGCCGGAGCGATTTAGTATGCCATCAAACGGTATGGTTAAATCAATTCATGGCGGAGCGAATGGCAAGGGCGGTTTTCATGGGTGGCCTGCCATCAATCAAGCTCAGTTGCACACAAGGTTGGGGACGTGCAATGGCTCTCCGCCAGCACGATGCGGCCGAAGCTGGCACCTGAGTCGGTCGGGGTGATGGCAAGCAACTGGTCGAGGCGAACCTCAAACGGCGCTGCGTCGCGCTGCAGCACCAGGAACTCCTGCCCGTTCCTTGTTCGCGTGGTCAGCGCCCTGGCTGCGAAGCACTGATCGTCGATCAACTGGACCTGCAGGGCGTAGCCGTGCATGCAGGCGATCTCCAGGTAGTCATGCAAATCGCAGTTCAGGGGCTGATACGCGTTCATGGCTTGCCTCCTAGAAACCTTGCAACGGGATGATGAAATAGCCGTGCTCACTGAGCGCCGCGACGACGTCGGGATGGGCCGGCTCGCTGTGGCAGAACAAGCAGCGGCTCTGTTCGATGTCGCCCTCCTCCAGGCCGTGCTTGCTCATCCACTCGCGGGCGTGCCGGGCGGCCCGGCCCTGGTCGTCGCCCTCGATCAGCACATCGAAGTGCAGATGGCGGCCATCGCGGGTGCGCACATGGGTGTCGTAGATGTTCACATTCATCATTGCTGCTCCTTCCAGGTGGCCGGCAGCGACAGCTTGCCGGAGGCGACGTCCCACACGCTGCTGACGCAGAGCAGGGGGTTGTGCAGATCGGCGTTAACCTGCAGGGCTGCAGTGACGCCGTCATAGTTGAAGCTCACCGGAAAACCGACTGCAGCCAGCGGTACGCGGATCTGTGCGGCATCGTTCTTGACGCTGAGCTCATAGCCGGGAGAGTCGATGTAGATCGGCGCGCCTGGCCAGGTGGCGGGCAAGCGGGGCTTGGCACCTTCGGGGATGTCGCGCACCTTGAGGCCGCTCGGACCGCAGCTGGCATCCTTGCTCAGTACCACCCAGTGCGAGTGCCAAAGGCCGCCGTCGTTGTTCTTGTCACCGTCACCGTTTTCATCCAGCTGCGGCGTGTCATCGAAATCCGGGTGCGAGGTCAGCGCCAGGGCGAGTATCCCCGAGCCCGCTTCGAAGCCGACTGCGCTGCTGTCCAGGCTGGTGGGCCAGACGTAGCTGTACACCTCGGCGCCGGCAAAGCTGCCTTTCCGGGTGGGCATGCGGCTGCCTGCCTGGCCGTCGACCAGTTGCTCGAACACCAGGTCGGAGCCGTCTTTGAATACGCGGGTGTGGACCAGGTCGAAGGCGGCCTCGACCTGCGCGCTTTTCTCGCTGTGGATGCCGCCGGGACCATGGGCCCAGGCAGCGCCGCTGAGCAGGACGGAGAGTGCCAATGCGATAGGGGTTTTCATGCTCGGCTCCTACTTGAGATCGTTGATGGAGGCGCCGAAGTTCAGGTGCAACACCTGATCTTCGTAAACCAAGGCCGGGACCGACTTGACCCCGGCCTGTTCGGCTTCGGTCACACGCTGGGGGTGTTCGCCAAGGTGGATCACCTCGACCTCCAGGGCCGAGTCCAGCAGGTCGAGCAGGGTCTGTTCAGCCGAAACGCAGACAGGGCAACCCGCGTGGTAGAAGCGTGCAGTCGTCATTTTGAGGCTCCTTTTAGTTGGTATCGAATCGATACAACTACAGATTCATCCTCTTTCGCCCATTTGTCAATAAAGTTTTTAATCGATACTATATTTAGGCAGGAGGCCCTATGACTGGCACAACTTTCTTTGATCTGCTTGAACGGCTCACGAGCCTGACCCGCGTCTGGTTCCGCCAGCATCCGCTGCTGGCCGATCTGCAACCCATCCAGTTGAGCGCGTTGATGTATCTGGCGCGCTGCAACCACTACTCGAACACGCCCTTGGCGGTGACCGAGTACCTGGGGCTGACCAAGGGCACGGTTTCGCAGTCGCTGAAGGCGCTCGAGGCCAAGGGCCTGATCGCCAAAGTCCAGGATGCGTATGACAAGCGCAGCGTTCACCTGGAGTTGACGGACGCGGCGCGCACCCTGCTGGCGGCGCTGCTGCCGCCGGACTTCCTCGCGGCGGGAGAGGCACGCATGGGGGAGCGCGCTGCGCTACTGGAGTCGCTGCTGCTCGAGCTGCTCACCCAGGTGCAGCGCAGCGCAGATGTGCCCAGCTTCGGTCTGTGCCACACCTGTCGCTTCCATCGGCAGGTCGATGGAGCGCCGTTCTGTGGTCTTACCCAGAGCCCCCTGACGCACAAGGACGCCACCTTGATCTGTCGTGAGCATCGCCACCCCGAGGAGGCCGAATGAGCCTGCCGGGCGTTCGCCTGGCCGCTCTACTCCCCGGCCACGCGTAACCTTTCACCCGAGCGGGCTCACACCGTGCGATTTCCAAGCAGGCGCGGTACGGCAGTCACCACAGACTGGATTGAATGGCGATGAGCAGCGTGATTTGCGCGTGGCCCTGGGGTGGGAACAGGTGATCCATCCCCCCCTAGCGAGCACTGCGCCGCTGGATCGCGGACTTGGGCCAGCCGCCGCGGCTGACCCAGCCATTTCTTTGTTGGGGAACACCCGCTGACGGCCACCGAGAGCGGAGATCCAGCGTGGCGCAGATCATGGCACCGGGTGCCTGCCTCAATAAGTCTCCACCTGCAGCCGCCCTTCCCCGCGCATCCGCTCGGCCAGAGCCGGCCAATCCGCCCCTGCCGTGGCACAGCAGCGCTCCAGCGCCGCCCATACCTCCTGCTTCATCGCCGCCAGCCCGCACAGGTAGAGGTGACAACGGGGGTGGAGCAGCATCGCCATGACGGCCTGACAGTTCTGCAACACCGCGTGCTGCACCCGCAACCGCCTGCCGCCGGCCAGTGGTCGTGAGTAAGCCGGGCGATAGGTCAGCAGCGCCGGCGACAGCGCCATCATCTCGTCATGGAAAGGCATGGCGGAGGCGCGGGTGCCGCCGTGGAACAGCAGAATGCCCGCGCTCCCTCCGGAGTCCGAGCTCAGGCGTTGCTGCACCATCGCCCGCAAGGGCGCGATGCCGGTGCCAGTGGCGATCATCAACAGCGGCGCCTGCGGCTCCTGCGGCATCAGGAAGCTCGCACCGTAGGGACCGGCAAGAGACAGCACCGCTCCTGGCGGGAGATTGCAGAGGTAGCTGGAAGCCCGGCCGACGATGGGCTGCCCCTCCCGGTCCGCCTGTATGCGTTTGACCAGCAGGCTGAGCGTGCCGGCCCGCCCCGCTTCACCGCCGCGCGGACTGGCGACCGAGTAGAGACGGATGCTGGGCTGCGGCCCTTCTCCTTCCCCGCGCGGCGGCAACACACCCACCGTCTGCCCTTCCAGCACCGGGAAATCGGCGCCACCGAGGTCCAGCAGCAGGTGGTGGATGTCCACGCCGCTGTCCGGCGGCGTCAGCCTCAGGTTCTGCAGCAGACGCGCCTGCAGCGGCTGCGCCGGCGGATAGCGCCCCAGCACCGGCACGGCGGCGCTGGCCGGCGGCGGCGCCTGCCGCGCGCCCGTCACCGACCAGCCCGGATCGACCAGTGCCGCAGGATAAGGCAGCGCCGCCGGCAGCGAGGACCACCGGTGCTGCTGCGCCACGCCGTAGCAGTGCTGGCGCTCGACGATGCGCCAGTTGTCTATCGCGCCAGTCGGGCAACCCGCCAGACACGCCAGGCAGGCGGTGCAGCGCGCCGGATCGACGACGACATTCTGCGCATGGCTGATGGCCCCGCTGTCGCATACCCGCTCGCAGGCGTTGCAGCGGATGCAGCGCTGCGGGTCCACCAGATGCTGGCGCATGTAGGGCGACACTTCCCCCGACCTGGCATTCATCGCGCCGCCGCCCGCTCAGGCCTGCGCCAGCTTGCGCATCAGCACCTGGTGGTAGTGCCGGATGCGGATCTCCTGGTAGCGCGACAGGGTGACGCCCTCCGGGTCGCCCGGCCAGGTTTTCATGCCGATCTGGACGAAGGGCATGTTCTCGTCGTCCTGGTCGAACACCTTGCCCATGGCGCCGATGATGGGCTCGAAGGTATCGTCCGGGCCGAGTTCCACCAGTGGCGCCGCCGGCGGGCGCGGGCCTTCGTCCGGGCAGCGGATCAGCATCCAGACATCGAAATAGCAGGAATCGGGAGAATCCCGGTCCGGCCGGAACAGGTAGGTCAGCGGCAGGCCTTCGCCGTACCAGGGGCAGAAGTTGGGGAAGGCGTAATACTGGATGGCGTCCAGCATCTCCGCGTCGGTGAGCTTGCTGTAATCCGCACCGGTCATCTCGCCCAGCGTGCCGCGACGCCATTCGGAGATGGAGGCGCGGTCCATGATTTCCGGCGGCAGGCTGTTGGCCTCGTCGGCGCGCAGCGCATTCAGCACCGCCCAAACGTCGGCGATGGCGCCGATGGCGCTCGGCTCCTTCGCATGCCGGCTGGGCACGCCGGTGGGCGTGATGGAGCGGCTGAAGTGGGCCTCGCCCTCGTCGTAGATGTCGTACTGGGCGGAGTGCTCCGCCACCGAGCTGTGGATCTGCGGATGGGTGGCCACCACGTGGTAGCCCTCCAGGAAGGCCTCCAGCGCGACCTTCCAGTTGGATTTCACCCGCTTGCGCAAATGCCACAGGCTGAAGCGCTTCTCCAGCGGCCAGCGCTCGAAGTGCTTCACCATGGAGCCGAGTTGCGCGGCCAGACCATCGGCGGCCAGATCCGGGTTGATGAAGACGAAGCCTCCCCAGGTATCGCACTGCACCGGGCGCAGGCCGTACTTCTCCGCCTCCACGTCCGGAAAATCCCAGGCGCCGGGGTAATGCGCCAGGCTGCCGTCGGTGTTCCAGGTCCAGGCGTGATAGCCGCAGCGGAAGCTGTGGGCGCCACAGCCGCTCTTGTCCACCAGCCGGCGGCCGCGGTGCAGGCAGACGTTCCAGTAGGCCTGGAAGCGATCCACGCTGACGCGGACGACAAGGAAGGACAAGCCGGCGACGTTGTAGACGAAGTGATCCCCCACGCCGGGAATTTCCTCCTCGCGGCACACCATCTGCCAGCTGCGCTTCCAGATCTGCTCCACCTCCTGGCGGTGGAAGTCGTAGGCGGTGTAGCGCTCCGGCGGAATCTTCCCGCTGCCGAGGTTGGGCGAAACATCCTCGCGCAGGAAATCCGGCATCGGCTTCGAGTCCTCCGCCGCCAGTTCACGCCAGCACGGCGCCAGCTCGGTGCCCTCGCCGCGCGGGTAGTCGTCGAAGCATTCGTTTCTCGCAGTCATCCTTGTCTCCTCTCTTTTTGTGCGCGTCATGCCGCTCCGCTTGCCGGCCGGCGATCTGCTGAGGGGAAGTATGAACAGCGCGCCAGGCGGCGATCAGCGCCTTTGGCCGCTGTCGCCAGCCGGAAAACGGCCCTGGCGGACCAGGGCCGAATGGCACTGGTACGGCGACCAGGCAAGCGGGAGGAAGGTCGGCGGAAGAACGACGAAGGCCGCATTTCGCGGCCTCCGGAGATGGGAAGAAGAATGCGGAAGAACTCAGGTCTGGCTCATGCGCCAGACGTAGTCGTTCCACTGCACTTCCTGGGTTTCACCCCAGCCCTTGCGGCCATTCCAGTCCCACTCCACCAGGCCGATGTGGCCGTTCATGTTGGACCAGCCGGCCCAGTTGGTCTGAGCGATAACCCGGCCACGTATGCGGTACACCTCGCCGGCGCTGTCCTCGAACTCGTAGTCGTGGCTCAGCGGCCGGCAGGCGGGCAGCTCGCGCCGGGTGATCTTGGAAGCGCGCACCACCCGCCGCTGCTCGCCGCCCACCAGCACCCAGCCATCCTTGAAGCTACGCTCCGGCGGCGGGAAGTGCCCCAGCCACTCCGGCTCGCGCGCCGGATCGTCATGGGCACCGATGTTGAAGGCGAAGTCATCGCCGAAGGCGCCAGTCACCCAGGTGTAGGGCGGCGAGGAGACATGCACCTCCGGCCGCTGTTCGCCCCAGGAGCGGTCGCGCACCGCGCGGCAATCGACCTTGTATTGCTCGCCGCGCAACTTCAGTGTGCCGGTGGCGTGCATCAACTGTTCGAAGTGCTTGTTGTTCGCCCGCATCACCGGCTCGCCCGTCGCGCGCAGCTCGATCTCGAAGGAGGTATCGCGCTGAGGATCGTCGTAGCTCATGCGAATGTGTTGCAGCGGCGCCAACACCTGGACCCGCAAGCCATTGGGCAGGCGGATGTCGCGGCCGTCGCCGACCAGCGACGAGGACATGTAGTCGCGGATGTCCACCACCTCGCTCTCCAGCGACTGGCGCTTCAGCCCCTTGTAGAGGATGAGGCCGGCGGTGACCACCGACAGGTTCGGATGCACCCAGCAGTAGGCGTAGCAATTGATTGCCGCCTCCGCCACATGGAAATTCCAGAACCAGGTTTCGGTCAGGCTGTCGCCCGCGTCGCCCGTACCGTGAAAAAACTCGTCACTCGCCTGCGAGCTGCCGAAGCCACCGCCCAGGTTGCTGTTCCAGTCCGTCTGATCCGCCATTCGCCGCCTCCTCGTGGTGTCCGCCGGCGCCCGCTTCAGTCGCGCTGCCACCGTACGAAATAAGCCGCCGCCTCGGCGCGGCGGGATAGATTGAGTTTTTCGAACACGTGCGACACATAGTTCTTCACCGTCTTGTCGCTCAGGCCGAGTTCGCGCCCGATCTCCTTGTTGGTCTTGCCCGCCGCCACCAGCGCCAGCACCCGCTCCTCCTGCGCCGACAGCGGCCGGCCGCCGCGCATGGCCACCGGGCCTGCCGCCAGCCGCGCCATCATGCCCAGCACCTTGGCGGTTACCGCCGGATCGAGCAGCGAGGCGCCCTCGGCCACTGCGCGGATGGCGCGCACCAGCTCGCCGCCGGCAATTTCCTTCAGCAGGTAGCCGGCGGCGCCGGCCATGATGGAATCGAACACCGCCTGCTCGTCCGCATGCGAAGTCAGCATCAGCACCTTGATCTGCTCGCAGCCGCTGCGGATGTCGCGGCAGGCCTCGACGCCGCTACGGTCGGGCAGGCGCACATCCATCAACACCACCGCCGGGCGCAGCCGCAGCGCGCCTTCCACCGCCTCGGCGGCAGTGGTGGCCTCGCCGGCGATGCGCAGGCCGGGTTCATGCCCCAGCAAGGTACGGAGGCCGAGGCGGACGAGCTCGTGGTCATCGACGATGAAGATGTCCAGCGGCATCGGCATGCCCTGCCCGGTGGCCGGCGCCGTCATTGCGTCACCGCCAGCGGCGGTGCCTCGAACGGCACCCGTACCACGACCCGGGTTCCCGCTCCCGGCCGGGCGTCCAGCTCCAGGCTGCCGCCCAGCCTGCGTACCCGCATCTCCATGCTGCGCAGGCCATGTCCGCTGCGGCGGTTCGCCGGGTCGAAGCCGCGGCCGTTGTCTATCACTTCGAGGCACATGCCGTCTTCTCCCTGCGTCAGGCTCACGCTCACCCGCGCCGCCGCCGCATGTTTGATGGTGTTGAGGAAAAGCTCGCGGCAGACCTGGAAGAGTTGGGCCGACTGTTCCGGCGTCAGCAGCAGATCGCAGTCGGGATCGATGTCGGTGTCCACCTCGACGCCGCCGTTGAGCGACATCCTCACCAGGAAGTCGCGCACCGCGTCGCTGAAGCGGGAGCGCCGCAGGGCCTCGGACTCCAGGCCGATCACATAGCCACGCACATCACGTATCACGCCGTTGAGGTCGTCTATGGTCTGGCCCAGGCGCGCCCGCGCCGCCGGCGGGTTCTCCTCCACCAGCCTGATGCAGTCCAGCAGGCCCAGACCGGTGCCGTACAGCGACTGGATGATGCCGTCGTGCAGCTCGCCGGCGATGCGCTCCCGCTCCTCGTGCATCGCCAGACTCTCCAGGTTCCAGTGCAGGCGGGCATTGGAAACGCCGATGGCGACCATGTGGGCGAACTCGTCGATGAAGCGCCGCTCGGCCGGGCTCAGCACATGCGGCCGGTCGAAGCCCACGCACAGCGCACCCAGCTCCACCTTGCCCCAACTGAGCGGCGCGGCAAACTGCACCCGGCCGGCAGGGCAGGAAACCGGGCAGGGCCGGCCGGGCTGCTGCCCTTCCACGCAGCATGGCCGCAATCCGCCTGCCTCCGCACTCTCCGCCAGACCGCTGCTGGCGCTCACACCGCCGTGGCCAGACGCCGGGTCCTGCAGGCACATGACGGCGAAATCGGCGCCCATGGCCTCGCGCATCCGTTCCACCGCCAGCCGGGTCAGCTGCGGCAGCGAGAAGGCCGCCATCTCCCCGCCTATCTCCAGCGCCGCCGCCTGCAACAGGCCGGCGTAGTGCGCTGCCTCGCGGGCTTCGGCCAATTTGTGTTCCGCCTGCGCCGCCCTCGCCGCGCCCAGTTCGACCAGGGCTTCGACCTGCCTGCGGGCCACCGTGGCACCGCTACCGCCGCGCCACTCCACCTTGCTGCCGCCACGCTCAATGCCCTGTTCCTGAGCGATCTCCCGCAGCCGCCGCAGCAAGGCATCCACAGGCTCCGCATGGCCGGCGAGCAGGCGGCCCCCCAGCCACAGCCGCGCCAGCACGGCCATGAGCACGCCGGCGCCCAGCGCCAGCGCAACCGGCATGCCGAGCATCACCGCGGCGGCGAAGGCGACCGTAGGCGCCAACACCGCCAGCCACAGACCGCGCCCGAGTTCGGCGCGCAGGCTCGCGGCTTCTCCACCGCCATGCCGCGGCTTCCCTGCGATCAGCGGTCGGGTTCCGGTTTCGCTGCTCATGCCCTCTTCCATTCGGAGCGGAGGCGCTGCGCGGGCGCTCTCACCGCCCACCCATCCTGAAATCCGGCATGAAGCCGGCACGCAGCGGTGGCACGCTGACCTCCACCCTGCCCCCGCGCACCCGCGACGGATAGGTGACAACCGGCTGATTGGTGACGGTATTGGTCGGCTGACCAGTGGCGATGTCGAAGCAGGCGCCGTGGCGCGGGCAGCGTATGGTGCCGTTCGCCACCGCGCCGCCGCTCAAGGGCTGGTGCGCATGCGGGCAGAGATCAGCGAGCACGAACACCCCCTCTTCCGTGCGGCATACCAGCACCCGGCGGCCATTCACCACCCGCGCCCAGGGTTGCTCCATCAACAGCTCCGCGGCAGCGCCGACATCCACGTAAGCCTCCAGGCCGCTCTCCGCGCTAGGCATCCTGCAGGCCGAGGTAGCGTTCCAGGGTGGCGTGGAAATGGCTGATGCGGGACTCCTGGTAATGCCCCAGCGTGGCGGTGCGGAAGCCGCTGGCGGCGGCCTTCATGCCGCGCTGCACATTGGGTACGTTGCTCATGTCCTGCTGGAAGATGTGGGCGATAAGACCCAGCTCCGGCGTGCGCGAGAAGTCATCGTCGAAGCCCAGTTCGATCACTGGCGCCGCCGGCGGCCGCGGCGCACCGCCACCCGGCACCGGCAACAGCAGGCGGATGCTCATCACCGAGGCGTCCGGATCGTCGCCGTAGGGCAGGAACTGGTAGGAAAGCGGCAGCCCCTCGCCATACCACGGGCAGAAATTGGGGAACATGAAATACTGTATGGTATCGACCAATTCTGCATCGCAGAGTGCCGAAAAATCCCTGCCGAAGGCGGCGCCCATGGTCTGCCGCCGCCATTCGGCGACGTCGGCGCGGCCGGAGCCCTTCTCGGCATCGAAGTGCGGCGTGGCCTCGCCCATGCCCATGGCGAAAACCTGCATCACCGCATCCAGGGCCACCTGCACCGAAGCGTCGTCGCCCAGGTGCGGGCTGGGCACCGCCAGCGGGGTGATGAGGCGGCTGATGTGGCTGTGGCCATCGTCCCAGATGTCGTACTGGGTGGAGGCGTCGCCAGTGAAGATCAGGGAGTCGCTATGGGTTTCGATGACATGGTAGGCCTCCAGGAAGGCCTCCATCGTCACCTTCCAGTTGGCGCGGATCAGCTTGCGCACATGGACGTAGGTGAAGCGGTCGTCCGCGGTCCAGCTGGAGAAATGCGCCGGCAGCACACCCAGCGCGGATTCCAGCGGTGCGCAATCCGGATCCGGGTTGATGAAGACATAGCCACCCCAGCGCCCGACCTTGATCTCCGGCAGGCGGTAGGCGTCGGAATCCACCTGGGGAAAATCCCAGCGGCTGGGCAGTTCCTTCAGTTGGCCATCCAGCGCCCAGGTCCAGCCGTGGAAAGCACAGCGCAGATGTTCGCCGCTCCCCTGCCCGAAGGCCAACCGGTTGCCGCGATGCAGACAGGCATTGGGAAAGGCGCGGATCTCGTCCGGCGCGCTGCGCACGATCACATAGGAGAGCGGCCCGACGTCGTAGGTCCAGCGGTCGCCGACGGCGGGAATGTCCTCCTCGCGGCAGGCGAACTGCCACATCCGCTTCCAGATGCGCTCGCGCTCCAGTTCCACCACCGCCGGGTCCAGGTAGCGGGAGAACGGCACCTGCCTCACCGCCGGCTCATGGTTGCCGACTGCCGCCAGCGCGGCGGAAAGTGCCTTGCTGTCCCGCGCCAGCAACTCGCGCACCACCGGGCTCACCGCCGACCCCTGGCCGCGCTGGCGCTTCAATTCGCTCACTGCGTTCATGTCGTCTCCCCTCTTTATTCTTGCGTCCGCTGATTCAGGCGCGGATATAAATCGTAGACATATCGTATTTAAGCATACATGAAGAAGTCCGCTGCACTACTTCCCCGATGAGCACTTCCGCTGCCGCCAGTCCGACGGCCAGCTCAGCTCAACAGCCGTGCGCGAACCGCCTCGATCATCGGCTGGCCGACACCCGCGGACTCCAGGTAGGCGTCCATCGAGCCGAAATCGCTTTCAATGGTCCGCAGCGCCGCCTGCAGATAGGCTTCATCCACCCCGGCGATCACCGCCGCCGCATCGGGTGACAGGGTTTCACCCAGCAGTTCCGTCACCAGTTCCACCACCATGGCGCGCAACAGTTCGACGTTGTCGCAGCGCGCGGTGCGCAGGTAGTCATTTATTACCTGCTCGCGCGGCACGCCCAGCACCATCAGCAACAGGGCGACCAGCACTCCGGTGCGGTCCTTGCCGGCACTGCAATGAATCAGGGTGGGCAGTGCCTCGCCATGGGCGATGCGGCTGAAGAAAGGCAACAGGTGAGCCGCCATCGCGCGCGGGATGTCGCCATAGATCTGCAGCATCATCCTCGCCGCGCCGTGAGCCGAGCTGTCCTGCCGCAGGATCTCCAGCATCCTGCGGTCACCAGTCCGCAGATCGGCATTCACGTCCATCAACAGCACTTCGTGGATGCCGGCGGGCAGGAAGCTCGTCCGCGTCTTCCGCTCCCGCGCGCTGCGCAGATCGCAGACCAGGCGCAGCCCCAGTGCGGAGAGCTGGCCAAGGTCGGCTTCGGTAAGCAGGGACAGGCAGTCCGAGCGGAACAGCAGCCCGCGCCTGACCACGCCCCCGTAGCGGCTCGGATAGCCGCCGAAGTCACGGAAATTTGTGGCGCCCTTAAGCTGGATCTGCTGGATTTGCTGAGTCTCGTCCGGCTGCATGCCCGCTCCCCTGTCGGCCCGGGTGTCCGGGCAAAAATTAATACGCTAGCGAATTACAAATACCACAAGCTGGTGTCGCCATGTCATACGCCCGCAGTCCTTGCCCGCCTGCGATGCCGATCCGTCCGCCACCGGCAGACCGCCCCGGGCATTACCTCACACGCCGCATGAGCCAAGACATGCGCGCCCGGGCCAATCAGATCGCTGCTCCTCATGCATCCGCGTTGACAGCCTTATTCAGGCGAGCGCATATTTCGTATGCTTCGCTATCATACTGCATCAAAAAAACGGCAGGCAATCGCCGGAACCCGTGAGGAGACAACACATGCAAGGCTTGCTTGAGGGCAAGGTAGTTATCGTTACCGGCGCCGGTGCCGGCGTGGGCAAGGGCATTGCCCTCGAAGCCGCGCGCCAGGGTGCCCGGGTCATCGTCAACGACCTCGGCGTGAATATCGACGGCAGCGGCGGCAACCAGGGGCCGGCGGCGGATACGGTGGCCGAGATCCGCGCCGCCGGCGGCCAGGCAGCAGCGAATGGCGACAGCGTGGCCGACTGGGCCGGTGCCCAGCGCATGGTGGAACAGGCGCTGGACCTCTACGGCCGGATAGACGGCGTGGTGAACAACGCCGGCAACATGCGCGACGTGATCTTCCACAAGATGGAAGAAGCGGATTTCGACGCGGTGATGCAGGTGCACCTCAAGGGCAGCTGGAACGTTTCCCGCGCCGCCGCGCCGCACTTCAAGACCCAGTCATCCGGCGCCTATGTGCACATGACCTCCTCCGCCGGGCTCATCGGCAACTTCGGCCAGGCCAACTACATCGCCGCCAAGATGGGCGTGGTGGGCCTGTCCAAGGCCATCGCGCTGGACATGGAGAAGTTCAAGGTCCGCTCCAACTGCCTGGCACCCTTCGCCTTCACACGGCTGGTCAATTCCATTCCGACCGACACGCCGGAGGGCCAGGAGCGCTTCCGCGTCAATTCGCGCATGGAGGTGAACAAGATCGCTCCCTTCACCTGCGCGCTGCTGACCGATGCCGCGCAGCAGGTCACCGGCCAGATCTTCGGCGTGCGCAACAACGAGATCTACCTGTTCTCCCAGCCCCGCCCCATCCGCACGGCGCACAACAGCGAGGGCTGGACGGTGGAAAGCTGCGTGGAGCGCGCCATTCCCATGCTGCAGGGCTCCTTCTTCCCCCTGGACAAATCCCGCGACGTGTTCGTGTGGGACCCCGTCTGAGCCGCCGCCGGAGGACATCGCGATGAACCTGGAAAAAGTGCTGGGCAAGCAGTTCAAACCGATAGAACACACCCTCTCTCCGCGCGACTGCATGCTCTACGCGCTGGGGATAGGCCTGGGCAGCAAGCCGGACGATCCGGCCCAGCTGCAGTTCCTGTACGAGGAAGGGCTGAAGGTTTTCCCCTCCTTCGTGAACGTGGTTTCCCACCCCGGCGGCTGGGTGAAGGAAGCCGAGCTGGACATCGACTGGGTGCGGCTGCTGCATGGTGAGCAGTCCTTCGAGATGCATGGCCCGCTTGAAGTCGGCAAGACCTATGTCGGCACCTTCCAGGTGACCCGGGTGGTGGACAAGGGACCGGGCAAGGGCGCCCTGCTGTACCAGGAGAAACGCCTGCACGAGAAGAACAGCGGCGCCTTGGTGAGCACCGTCACCGCGACCTATGTGCTGCGCGGCGACGGCGGATGCGGCAGTGTCGGCAACGACGCCCCCCCGCCCTACAGCCTGCCGGAGCGCGCGCCGGACACACGCTGCAGCCTGTCCACGCTGCCGCAGTCCGCCCTGATCTACCGTCTCTCCGGCGACTACAATCCCATCCACGCCGACCCCGGCCTCGCCCGCCAGGCGGGATTCGACCGCCCCATCCTGCACGGGCTGTGCACTCTGGGCGTGGCGACGCGGGCAATGGTGGAAACCTACTGCGGCGGTAACCCGGCCGGTCTGCGCAGCCTCAGCCTGCGCTTCTCGGCGCCGGTGTATCCGGGCGAAACCATCGTCACCGAGTTCTGGCGCGATGGCGACGAAGTCGGTTTCCGTGCCCGCGCGGCCGAGCGCGACGTCGTGGTGCTGAACAATGGACATGCCCGGATCGCAGGCTAGCCGATGACCATGGACCCTACTTCTCCCCCCGCCTCCGACTATGCCCGCTATACCCGGCTGCAGGTGAGCCGCGACAGACGTATCGCCACGGTGACGCTCAACCGTCCGGACAGCCTCAACGCGGTGGATGGCACCATGCACCGCGAGCTGTCCACCGTGTTCGACGAACTCGCCGAGGACGCCGAGGTGTCGGTGATCGTGCTCACCGGCAGCGGCCGCGCCTTCTGCGCCGGCGGCGACCTGGACTGGATGCGTGGCACGCTGGACAAGCGCCCGCCCTTTCTCCATTCCCTGCGCGAAGGCCGCCGCATCGTGCTCGGCATGCTGGACTGCCCGAAGCCCATCATCTGCCGCCTCAATGGCGACGCGGTCGGCTTCGGCGCCACCATCGCGCTGCTGTGCGACATCACCATCGCCGCGACCCATGCCCGCATCGGCGATCCGCATGTACGCATCGGCCTCGTCGCCGGCGATGGCGGCGCGCTGATCTGGCCACAACTGGTCGGCTATGCGCGGGCCAAGGAGTACCTGCTCACCGGCAATCTGATGGACGCCGTGGAAGCGGAGCGCATCGGCCTCATCAACCATGTGGTGCCAGCGGAAGAGCTGGACGCCCGCGTGGAGCGCTTTGCCAGCCAACTGGCGAGCGGCGCCCAGGCGGCCATCCGCTACACCAAGCTGTGCACCAACATTCCCTTGCGCCAGATGGTGGTCAGCGTGCTGGACCAATCCCTGGCCTGCGAGGGCCTCACCTTCTTCCAGAACGAGGATCTGCGGGAAGGCCTGGACGCGCTGCAGGCCGGGCGCAAGCCGCGCTTTCCCCCGGCCTGAGCCCCGGCCGGGGTCGAGATATCCAAGCAGGAGACGCCATGACAGAAGAGTTGCGCTATGAAGTCCGCCAACGGGTCGCCACCCTCACCCTGAACCGCCCGCAGGCCAGCAACGCCCTCAGCCCGGAACTGGCTTCCGCCCTTATCCTGCGCATCCGTGACGCGGATGCCGACCCCGCGGTGAAATGCATCGCCATTGCCGCCGAGGGCGACAACTTCTCCGCCGGCGGCGACATCAAGTCCTTCGAGCAGACCCTGTCGCTACCGCCCGCCGAGCGTTACGACCTGTTCGAGCGCCGCCTGCAGGTAGGCAACCGCCTGCCGCAGGTATTGCTCGACTGCAGCAAGCCCATCGTCGTCGCAGCCCAGGGCGCGGTTGCCGGCGCCGGCATGAGTCTGTGCCTGGCGGCCGACTTCACGTTGTGCTCGGAGAACGCCTATTTCCTTGCGGCCCATGTGCATGTCGGTCTGTGCTTGGACTGCGGGCTGAGCGGACTGCTGATCGGCGCCATGGGAGTGAAGGCGGCGAAACGGCTGGCAATGCTGGGGGAACGCATCAGTGCGGCGGAGGCACGGGAACTGGGCATCGTTACCCGCGTCGTGCCGGCGGCGGAACTCGGACTGGAACTGGAGAAACTCACCGCGCGCCTGGCGGCCGGGCCTGCCATCGCCCTCGCGGGCACCAAGCAGATGCTGAACCACGCCGCCTATCCGGGCTTTACCGCACAATTGGCGGAAGAAACCGCGGGCATCGCCCGCTGCGCCGCATCCGACGATTTCCGCCACGGTGTGGAAGGCGCGCTGGCACGTCGCCCTGCCCGCTTCGACTGAGCTGCCGCCCAGGCTTTCCTGCGAGCATCATCACCGCTTCCACCCCGGCCTGGCTGACAGCCGCCGGAGCGGAAGCGGCACGGCGATCAATCCTCGTCCAGATCGTCGTCCGACTTGGTGTCGCCCTTCATCAGCAGCAGATTGCGCTTGACCGCCTGCAGCATCTCCGCCAGCTGGTTGCGCTGTTCGAGATCCAGGCCTACCAGCATGCGCTCGCTCATCGCGTGGCTGCGCACCCGCATTTCCTTGACGATCTGGTTGCCCTTGGAAAGCAGGTAGACCCGTTTGACGCGGCGGTCCGCCGGATCGGGGCGGCGCTCGATGAAGGAAGCAGCCTCTAGCCGGTCGATCAGACCGCCCAGCGCGGCCTTGCCCAGATCCAGCACACTGGCCAGATCACTCTGGATCATGCCGTCATGCCGCGAGAGGTAAGCCAGCACCCACCATTGCGAGCGGGTGACGCCAAGCGGCTTCATGAACTCGTCGAACACGCTGCGGCGCAGCCGGGATACGTCGTGCATCAAGAATCCAAGCCGCTGATCCCAATTCTCTTCGTCCGGAATACGCGCCAAGGGCTTTCCCCGTTGATCGCCGGCGGGTGCGACCTGCACCACCGACACGGTAGGTTTCTTCACGACACTGACCATCTATGCAACCTCGATAAAAGGAAAACGGAAACGCCATTGCTCGCCGGGCCGGCACGGTCTCGAGGACCATCCCCGCCTGAATTCCGGCCCCTCGCTACCAGCGGGCCCGTCTCCACCATCCTTTTATCGTTCTTCTCTGCTTCTTGATGGCTCACGATACGGACATGGCCCGCGAGGAGAACCATCAAGTTCCATATAGTTTCAACCCAAGCCGCGCCAGCTCCTTTTTCCGGCACGGCCGAGAAAACGCATCCACACAACTCTTCTGCAGCAAGGGTTCTACGATCACCCTGCGATTCCAACTGCTGCGTCAAAGTTCCGCGGCCCCTTTCTCCTGGGTCGATTTTCATTTCTTGAGTAGCTTTATCATACGCTACCAGATGGTGTGAGTATAGACTGCCTCCGGCGCTATGCCATGCCAATCTACGCGGGCTAATCAAGCAGACTCCCGGGGCTGGCTAGCACTTCCCGCAGATGGGCGGTAAAGCGGGCTGCATCGGCGCCGTTGATCACGCGATGGTCATAACTGAGCGACAGCGGCAGCATCAGCCGCCAGGCCAGTTCGCCTTCATGTCGCTTGGCCGTCCATTCCGCCTTGCACACGCCGAGGATGGCCAGTTCCGGTGCATTGATGATGGGCGTGAAGCCAATGCCGCCGATGTGGCCAAGGGAGCTGATGCTCATGCAGCCGCCCATCATGTCCGCCATCGGCAGACCCTTCTCCCTGGCGCGGGCGGCGATCTCGCTGATCTCGCCCGCCAGTGTCAGCACCGGCTTGCGCTCGCAGTCGCGCAGCACCGGCACCAGCAGCCCCTTGGGCGTATCCACCGCCACGCCGACATGCACGTATTTCTTCAGTACAACCTTCTCGCCAGAAGCATCCAGCGAGGCGTTGAACACCGGGTAGCGCTGCAGCCCGGTAGCCACCGCCTTCACCAGGAAGGGCAGCAGCGTCGGCTTGGCCTGGCCTTCCTGCGCCAGGCGGGCGCGCAGCGCTTCCAGTTCAGTGATGTCCGCAGAGTCGTGATGGGTAACATGCGGCACCGCCACCCAGTTGCGCGACAGGTAGCTGCCGGTGAGCTTCTGGATTCGTGACAGCGGCACCGTCTCGGTCTGGCCGAAGGCGGAGAAATCGACGTCCGGCCAGGGGGGCAGCTTGAGTTCGTACGCGGCAGCCATGCGTGCTCCTGGAGGATGGGGAATCAGCCGATCTCGGCGAGCACGTCGCCGACCTTGTAGGTCTGGCCGACTTCGGCGATGACCTTGAGCACGCCGCTGGCAGGCGCTTCCACCTCCTGCGTCGATTTGTCGCTCTCGATCACGTAGAGCGGCTGGCCCTCCTTCACCTCGGTGCCATCGGCAACCATCCATTCGGTGAACACGCCCTCCTCCATGGAGAAGCCGATCTTGGGAAACAGCACTTGCACAGACATTCTTCACCTCCCGATTTGTTGGGGAGCGCCGCCGCTCATACGCCAGCGCTCCTGCGTCAGACTCAGCGCCGACTCAGCCCAGTACGGCGCGCACCGCGGCTTCGATCTCGGATTTGCCAGGAATGAAAGCGGTCTCCAGCGGCTTGGAGAAGGGCACCGGGCAGAAAGGCGCGGCCACCCGCTTCACCGGCGCCTTGAGGCGGCCGAACAGGGCTTCCTGGATGCTGGCGGCAATCTCGGCGCCGACGCCGAAAGGCTTCACCGCTTCATGCACCACCACCGCCCGGCCAGTGCGTTCCACCGAGGCGAGGATGGTCGCGGTGTCCAGCGGCGAAATTGTGCGCAGGTCTATCACCTCCACACTCTTGCCTTCCTGTGCCAGCGCCTCCGCCACCTGCAGGATGTCGCCCACCTGGCGACCATAGCCTATGACTGTGACATCCTTGCCCTCGCGCAGCACGTTGGCCTTGCCCAGCGGAATGCGCACGCCGCGTTCCGGCACCGGCCCCGGCGTCCAGTAGTTGGCAATGGTTTCGACGAATAGGCAGGGGTCGGGATCGTCGATGCAGGACAGCAGCAGGCCGTAGGCATCCGCCGGGCTGGAGGGCACCACCACCTTGAGGCCGGCGGTGTGGGCAAACCAGGCCTCGAGGAAGTCAGAGTGCTGACCGCCGGTGCTGAAGCCGGCGCCGGTCATGGTGCGGATGGTGATGGGCACGCCGGTCTGGCCGCCGGACATGAAGCGCAGCTTGGCGGCGTGGTTCACGATCATGTCCATCGCCACCGTGGTGAAGTTCATCAGCATGATTTCCGCCACCGGTTTCATGCCAGCGAGCGCCGCGCCGATAGCTGCGCCGATGATGGCCTGCTCCGCGATCGGGGTGGAACGCACGCGGGCGTCGCCATACTTGGTCGACAGCCCCTTGGTGACGCCGACGACACCACCCTCCTCACGGTCGGCGACGTCCTCGCCGAAGACGATCACGTTCTCGTCCCTGGCCATCGCGTCGTCCATCGCCATGTTCACGGCCTGGATCAGGTTGATCTTCTGTGCGCTCATGCGGGCAGCTCCTCGGCGTAAACGTCTTTCCTCAGTTCGGCGGCATCCGGGTAATCACTGGCAAGCGCGAACTCCAGGGCCTCGTCGATTTCGGCGGCGATCTGGCTTTCCATCCCGGCCAGCTCCGCCTCGGTGGCGTGGCCGTTGCCGATCAGCCAGGTGCGGAAGGCCGGCACCGGGTCCTGCTCCATCGCGGCGGCCTTCTCGGCCGGGTCCATGTAGGCATCCGCGTCGCCGAACACATGGCCATGGAAACGGAAGGTCATCGCCTCGATCAGCGTCGGCCCCTCACCGTCGCGGGCACGCCTGATCGCCTCGCCCGCCACCTGCCACATCGCCACCGGGTCATTGCCATCCACCCGGATGCCGGGCATGGAGTAGCCCTGCGCCCGGTCGGCGATGCGTGCCGCCGCGGTACCGGCCTCGTAGCGGGTGTGCTCGGCGTAGCGGTTGTTCTGGCAGACGAAGACCACCGGCAGCTTCCACACGCCGGCGAGGTTCAACGCCTCGTGGAAGGCGCCGATGTTGCTGGCGCCATCGCCGAAATAGGCGATGGTGACGCGCTTGTCGCCCCGGATCTGGCTCGCCAGCGCCAGGCCGTTGGCGATGGGCATGCTGCTGCCGACGATGCCGGTGGTGACCATGACGCCGCTTGCCGGATGGGTGATGTGCATCGGCCCGCCCTTGCCCTTGCACGTGCCGGTGACTTTGCCCGCCAGCTCCGCCCACAGCAGGCGGGTGGGCACGCCCTTGGCGAGCATGTCGTGCACGCCACGGTAGATGGTGCAGATGTAGTCGTCATCCTGCAGGTGGGCGGACACGGCGGAGGGAATCACCTCCTGGCCGCGCGGCGAGTAATACGGCATCACCAGCTTCCCCGACTTGATGACCGCGCGGAAACGCTCATCGTTCTGCTTGATCAGGGTCATCCGCCGGTAGATGCCCACCAGCGTCTGCCTGTCCGGCTGCGACTGTGAAGTCATGGTCCGTCCTCCTCAGAGTTGAAGTGCTTTTATAAGAATCAGAAGCCAGGAATCAGAAGCGGGATCGAATGCGTATCAGATGCGCCGGACGTTGCGGAGCAGGAAATGCGACAGCGCCGGGATCAGGATCAGCGCTCCTATCATGTTCCACAGGAACATGAAGGTAAGCATGATGCCCATGTCGGCCTGGAATTTGATCGGCGACCAGGCCCAGGTGACCACGCCCGCCGCCAGCGTGACGCCAACCAGGCCGACCACCTTGCCGGTGAAGGCCACCGCGCGCCGGTAGGCGTCCGCCAGACCCAGGCCGGCGCGCTGCTGGGCCAGCTGCACGCTCAACAGGTAGAGCGCGTAATCCACGCCAATGCCGACACCAAGCGCGACCACCGGCAGGGTTGCGACCTTGACCCCGATGTCCAGCACCACCATCAACGCCTCCGCCAGCAACGAGGTCAGCGCCAGCGGCACCACCGCCACCACCACCGCCCGCCAGTTGCGGAAGGTGATCCAGCACAGCACGATCACCGCCGCATACACATAGAACAGCATGGCGCGATTGGCATCGCGGACGACGATGTTGGTCGCCGCATCCACCCCGGCGTTGCCGGCGGCGAGCAGGAACTGGCGCTCGCCGTTGTTGTGGGCGGCAGCGAAGCTCTCCGCCACCTGGGTCACCCGCGCCAGCGTCTCCGCCTTGTGGTCGGCCAGGAAGGCGACCACCGGGAGCAGCGAGCAATCGGTATTCAGGTATTCCGAGTTCCACGACACCGCGTTGCGCACCTGCGGATCGACCAGGCCCTGGCTCTCGCTGATGGTCATCCATTTGGGATTTCCCTCGAACGCACCCATGGTGTAGGAGCGCACCGTATCCGCCAGCGAACGCACGCCCTGCACGCCGGGCACCTGCGCCAGCGTCCAGGACAGGCGATCCACCTCTACCAGGTTCTGGTAGCTGCTGCACTCGTCGATGGGCGTCTTCACCATCACCGCGAACACATCGCTGGAGATGCCGTAGTTGCCGGTGATGTAGGCGTTGTCCAGGTTGTAGCGGGAGTCGGCGCGCAGCTCCGGCGCGCCGGCATCCAGGTCGCCCACTTTCAGCTGCAGGCTGCCGAGGTAGCCGATCACCGCCAGCACCACGCCCACCGCGATGGCCGCGATGGCCCACGGCCGCTCGGTGAAGCGGTCCAGCAGGTTCCACACCCGGCTCAGGCCGCCGCCGCTGCCCTGCCCCTGCAGCGCCAGGCTGCGCTCGGCGGCCTTGGGACTGACGCCGATATAGGACAACAGCACCGGCAGCAGGATGAGGTTGGTGAAGATCAGCACGCCCACGCCCAGGCTGGCGCTGAGGGCCAGCTCCCGGATCACCGGAATGTCGATCACCATGAGCACGCCGAAGCCGACCGCATCCGCGATCAGCGCGGTGAGCCCGGCGAGGAAGAGGCGGCGGAAGGTGTAGCGCGCCGCCACCCATTTGTCGGTGCCGCGGCCCACGTCCAGCATGATGCCGTTCATCTTCTGCGCACCGTGGGAGACGCCGATGGCGAACACCAGGAAGGGCACCAGGATGGAGAAGGGATCGACGCCACGCCCCAGCATCACCACGATGCCCAGCTGCCAGATCACCGCCACCAGGGAACAGGCCACCACCAGCGCGGTACTGCGCACGCAACGGGTGAAGAGAAAGATGATGAGGCTGGCGACGACCGCTGCCGCGAGGAAGAAGTACATCACCTTCACCAGGCCGTCGATCAGGTCGCCCACCAGCTTGGCGAAGCCGATGATGCGCACATTCACCGCCCCTTCCCCGCTGCCGTATTTCGCGCGTATCGCCTCCAGCGCGGTGGACATGTCGTGGTAATCCAGCGTCTGCCCGCTGGAGTCCTGCGCCAGCAGCGGCACCGCGATCATGCTGGAGCGGTAGTCGTTGGCCACCAGCGAGCCGACCACGCCGGCACGCTCGATGTTCAGGCGTAGCTCATCAATGGACGGCCGGGAGCCGTCGAAGGTGTTCGGCAGCACCGGGCCACCGGCGAAACCCTCTTCGGTCACCTCGGTCCAGCGCACCACCGGGGTGAAGATGGACTTCATCCACGCCCGGTCCACGCCCGGCAGCAGGAAGATCTCGTCGTTGATCTTGGCCAGGGTGGCGAGGTAGGCCGGATCGAAGATGTCGCCGTTGGGGTTCTCCACCACCACCCGCACCGAATCCCCCAGCCCGCGCAACTCGTTGCGGTTCTCCAGGAAGTTCTGGATATAAGGATGCTGGTAGGGAAGCATCTTGTCGTAGCTCGCCCCCACCGTGAGGCCCTTGAGCTGGAAGGCGAAGAAGGCGGTCAGCACCGCGCAGCCGATCAGCACCCAGAACCGGTGATTGAAGATCAGGCGTTCCAGGAGATTGCCGGAGGACTCATCGAAATCCCGACGATTCCCGATGACGGCCATCATCTCCGACTTATGATTGGCGACCATGCTGGCTGTACATTCCTTGAAAGATTGATTCCGCGCCGCGCCCGCCTAGGGCAGGCGCTCGACCTTGGCGCCATCGATGCCGACCAGGGCGATGCCGCCGCCCGGCGCATACGAAATGCCGAAGTAGGACATGGGCCGGGCAAGCTGCAGCCGCGAGAAGGACTTGCCGCCGTCGCTGCTGGAGAGCACCACGCCGGCCTGCGTCGCCAGCAGCAGGCGGCCATCGGCCAGGCTGACGCCACCGGTGATGCCGCCTACGCCGGGCACCTCCAGCCTGCGCCACTCGCCGCCGCCGGATTCGCTGAGGAAGAGGCTGCCACGCATGCCGAACACGAACACCCTGTCACCCACCGCGAGCGAGCCGAACAGCGTGCCGGTGTAGTCGGTGGCCTTGCGTTCGAAACGACCGCGCCCGCGGTCCAGCTTCCACACCGCGCCCTGCTCGCCGGTCATCCACACCGCGCCGCCGTCGCCGCGGATGGAATAGAAATTGAGCTCCTGCGGGTTGTCGGTGCGGTCCATCCACGGCACCCAGCTCTTGCCGCCGTCATCGGTGCGGAAGATGCGGTTGAAGGTGCCAACGATGTAGCCCTCGCGCTCGTTCTCGAAATAAACGTCGAGAAAAGCCTGGCTGGTGCCGTCCTGCGCCAGCATCGTCGCCTGCTGCAGCACTTTGGCCAGATGCTCCGAGCTGTCGTCCGCCGCCCGGCGCTCGTAGTAGCCGCGCGCCAGCTCCGCGCCGCTGGGGCCGTCGAACTGCTTTTGCCAGCTGGCGCCGCCGTCTTCCGTATGAATGACGATGCCGCCATGCCCCACCGCCCAGCCCTGCTGCGGATTGGGAAAGCTCACCGCCACCAGATCGGTGCTCACCGGCACGCTGGCCTGGCGCCAGTTGGCGCCCTGATCGTCGGAATAGACGACGATGCCGCGCAACCCTACCGCGACGATGCGCTCGCCGGCCCGCGCCACCGCGATCAGCGGTGCCTGGGCGGCCGCAGCGCTTTGCGCCGCCGGCGTGGATGCCGGATCCTGGAAAACGGCTTGCGCCTGTGGCGCCAGCGCGCCCAGCGTCGCGGCGCAGGCGGCGAACAGCGCACCGCGCAGCCCGCGCCGGACAGACCTGTAGAGTTCGATCACGAGGCCCCCTTCAACGATTCGACGGTCAGTTGGAACCGAGTGACGCCGCAATGGCGTAAGCCTGCCCGGGCCGTGGAATCAAGTGCGATGCCACGGCCCGGCTCACCGCAGGCGCCCCTCAGCGGATGCCCTCGCCTGCCAGCGCGTCCGGGCTGAAGAACACCGACGGCTTGGGTTCTATCGGCCAGAAGCCGGCCCCAGGTGCCGAAGCAGTGCCCTGCATGACGTAGGCGCCGGTTACCAGATCCAGATTGACGACCGAGCCGCTGTTGCCGCCGTCCTTCTCCCAGTAGGTGTAGAAGGCGTTCCAGGCGCCGCGGTAGAGCTTGCCGGAAGCGTCGTAGCTCTCCTGGAAGCCGGCGCCGAAGCCGTCCTCGTCGAAGTAGAAAGTGCGGCGCTTGTAGATGTGGCGGAATTCCGGTTTCAACGTCGAATCCACCACCCACACCCGGTGCAGCTCCCAGCGCACGCAATCCGGGTTGGGGAAGTTCTTGGTGCTGGTGAGCTTCTGCTCGTCGCACACCTTGTGGTCGGTGAGGCCGTAAGTGTTGTAAGCGAGGAATTTTTCCTGCTTGCCCACCAGCTTGAAGTCGAAGCGGTCCAGCTTGCCGAGGAAGAGCTTGGCGTCATCCACCGTGCCCACCCCGCCGGCCACCGGCGACGGCGTGTCGTAGGCGAGGTCGGGCGACAGCTTCACCCGGCGCTGCCCCGGCAGGTACTGGTAGGCGCGGCGGCCGATGTTGATCTGGTCCACCGCGTCGATGATCACCAGCTTCTGCCCCGCCGCCCGTGCCGGCGCATAGTCGTCCAGCCGCACCGCCCAGATGATGTCCTTGCCTTCGTTTGGCGTCGTGCGCGCCGGGTCGTACCAGGGGAAGGCTTCCACGCCCTTGGAAGCGCTGGCGAGGAAAGCGTTGCCATTGGACGGCACGTGCCAGGTGCGCTGGTTCTCTTCCACCGAAGGCGTGCCGTAGAAGGTCAGGTGGTTCCACATCACCTGCCTGCCGGTCTTGGGCAGCGGGAAGGGAATGCCGCCGTAGCAGCCTTCGACGCGCAGCTCGTCATCCACCGCCTTGCACGAGGTCGCGTTCTTCAGCGTGTTGTCCAGCACGTACTTGGGGAACACCATGCTGCGGTGGGTGGGATAGACATCCATGCGGTACTCGGGGTAGCGCTTGAACATCTCCTTCTGGAACTCGGTCAGCTTGTCCGCGTACTGGTCCGCGTTCTTCGCGGTAATCGTGAACAACGGCTTGTCGTGGAACGGGTCGGGGCGCCGGCCGGGGTTCTTGGCGTCCCACTCCGGATGCGGCTTGATCCCTGCACCGGTATAGGCGGGAATCGTGCCTTCCTTGTTGGCGCCGCGCTCGGCGCCGAACTCGGTGAGCACCGCGCCGCCGAGCTGCTTGGCCTCCTCGGCCGTCACCTGCGCCTGGGCCGGAAGCACGCACGCCAGCGCGAGCGCGGATAGTGCCATTGGGTACTTGCGCATCATCTTGCTGTCTCCTTTTCTTATCGGTCTTCAGAATGTCGTCTTGAAGGTGATCGACACCCAGTTGCGGTCCCAGTACTTGCCCAGGCTGGAGTTGCTGTTGGAAAGCACCCCGGCTCCGTCATTACTGTGCTTGGCAAGGAAGCCGTTGAATTTGATGGCGAAGTTGTAGCGGTTCTCGATATCCGCGGCGAGGCCGATGCTGTAGCTGCCCTGCCCTTCGTTGTCGCCGAAAGGCACCGGCGAATTGCCCCTGAGGCCGAGGCTGAGGAACAGCGGCATGCTCAGGTCCATGCCCGGCCGTACCTGGAACCACTTCGGCTCGAAGGCCACCGCCACGCCGAAGGCATCACGCGTCGGGCAGCCGTGCTTGGTCGCTTCGCCGCCGGCGCAATTCTCGTTGCGGCCGTAGAAGAGATTGAGCGGGTCGTGGGTAATACGCTCCAGCTTGGAGTAGTTCAGCTCGGCGGTGAGCGCGGCGGAGTCGAACAGCGGCGTCTCACCGTAGTAGGCGACGATGTTGGCCAGCGCGGTCCACACGTCACCGGTCGGGCGCCACTGCAGATCGGCGGCATTGGCGGCGATGACGTTGGCGAACGGCGTGACGGCGATCTGCGCATCCTTGCGGTAGGTCACATCCGCGCCGAAGGAGATGCTGCCGATCTGCTTGCCCAGGCTGATGCCGTAGAGCTTCTGCCGCGGCGTGCGGTAGTCCAGGTCCACCCGCAGCGCACCGCCGGGCGTAACGCCGCCTATCACCATCTGTGGCAGCTTGTCGGTGTATTCCCGGTAGTAGAAACCCAGCCGGCCATCCAGCCATTCCGGCCGCCAGCGCACCGCCACGCCCCAATCGCCGGACTTGTCCTTGGGGTCGCGAGTGCCGTCGAACACCGCTGGCACACCGAGCATGGGCACCACCGTTCCACCGCCACCGGTGAAGAAGTCCGCCGGGCCGAAGTAGGTGCCGCCATCCGGCAGCGGGGAAGCCTTCCAGTCGAAGAAATACTGGCCAGTGATCGCCAGGCGGTCGGTCAGCGACATGGTGAAGGAGAACTGGTTGAGCGGCTTGAACAGCTCCTTGGCCTCGCTGCCTGGGTTGGCGAGGGACTTGCGGATATCCACCGGCCCCTGGCCATAGGCGACGCCGCCGACGAAGGAGAACAGCGATTCCCCCCAATAGACGTTGTGCTTGCCGAGCTTGAGGTTCACCGGCATGCCGTCCACATCGAACTGGGTGAACACGAAGGCATCCAGTATCTCGCCGGACGGCCCCCTGTTCCAGCGCTTGATCGAGCCGGTGTAGTTGCCGTTGCGGGAGGAGTCGAAACCGGCGGCTTCCAGCGCGGAATCGCCTTTCACCGAGGTATCGTCATAGGCGTTGTCGTACCAGCCGGCGGCGCTGATGCGAAAGCCCACCATGTTCTTGTAGACCACGTCCAGCTCGGTGAGCAGGTCCAGCCGGTTGGTGACGATGTCGCCGGCATCGGAGAACTTGCGGTCCGACTGGTGCGCGGTGATGTCACCCGCTCCCTTGCCGTTGCCACAGATGTTCTTGTCGCAGTCCTCGGCGCGGAAGCCAATGTTGTAGCGGACGGTGTTATCCCAGCGGATGCTGATGTCCGGGTTGTCCGTATCCACTGCAAATGCTGCCGCCTTGCCCGAGAACACAACGGCCGAAATGGCCGAAGCGAGGATCGTCGCGTTGCGGCCAACGCGCGATCTGCTCCACTGACCTTCCTTCTCCATGCATGTCTCCTCATTCGTCGGTGCGAACGGTTTTATTGAAGTCGGCTCACCAGCGCTGCTGACGGCCGTTTGCTTCTTTTGTGCTACTCACGCTCTGGCGGCGTTATTTGTATGCTGACATATCATAATCCACCGGTCAATTGCCTTTTGCAGTATTCCTGCAGGCCTTCCGGAAGGGGCGGTGGAGCACATGACGAAGCCGGAAAACCCAGCAAGGACGCGGGGCTAGACTCCTGCAGCGGCAGTGGCTGAAAGCCGCCACGAGCGGAAAAGCACACTGCCGCGCTTATCCGGAAATGGCACAAGGAGGCGTTTTCAGCGAAACGGGTGGGGCCCCTGACGGAGGGAGACGTCAGGCGGCAGGACTTCGAGGCGAACTTGTGGCTGACGGAGAACCCGAGGGCTCAAAAGGGATATGCGCAGCCACCTTTGGAGCAAGCGCAGCCAGCCATTACGTTCCTTAGCATACTTTATTCAACAACCCATAATCGGGTGAGGAAGAGTGGCTGCGGCTTGCGGAAACGTCAGGAGTCAAAGGGCTGCGAACGCAGCCACGGCAGGCGGGCGGAGCGGCCCGCCGGGATGACACTCACCGCGGCTGGCGGTCCGGAACAACAAGAATGGCGCCCCAGCGCTAGGCCCTGGACCGGCACTGGCCCGCCTCCCCAAGGGGCAACCGCGACTGCTGCAGCGGCGGTGCGCGCAATCCATCCAGCAGCAGGCAGGTGGCGTAGGCGGCGATCTCGTCCGGCGTCGCCAGGCTCACCTGCACGCTGGGAACGATGGCATACAGGCCCTTGAGATTGGCGAAGCCGAAGGACAGCGCCAGCATCGCCGCCACCGCCTTGTCCACCTCCACGTCCGGAATCAGCTGGGACAACAGCGCCTTGCAGTGGCACAGCGCCTCCTGGAAGGCCGCGATGTTCACCAGCGTCACCCGGCCGGGGCGCGGATCCAGCAGTTCGCGTTGCAGCAGCAAGCCGAAATGGCGGTCGGAAACGATGCTGCCGATGAACCAGGCGACCAGGCGCCTGAGCCGGATCTCAGGCGCGTCCGCCGAGTGGAACATCGCCAGCGGCGCGATGGAGGAACGCGAGAAGGCGCGCTGGGCGGCGGCATCGTAGAGCGCCTCCTTGCCTTCGAAGTGGTGGTACAGCGCGCCTATGCTGACTCCGGCGCAGCAGGCCAGCTGCTTGGTGCTGATGGCATCGAAGCCGTGCTCGGCGAACAAGGCTTCCGCCGTCTGCAGGATGCGCTCCTCGGTGCTGCGCGCGCGGCAGCGCTTGCCGCCTCCCTGGGCTTGCTTCAGCCCGGGCGACGACCGTGCCCCGTCCTTGCCAATGCCGCTGAAGCCACCGCCGCCGCCCGGCTCAATAGGTTTCGACATGCAGACGCCCTCCGCTCCTGAGGCTGGCTTCCATTACCGGCCAGTCCCGGCCGTGTTCGCGGCAGACGGCGGCGAAAGCCTGCAACACGCCCTGCTCCATGCCCTTCAGGCCGCAGACGTAGACATGGCTGCGGCCGTCGTCCAGCAGCGCCAGCACCGCCGCGCCCTGCTCCTGCACCACGTCCTGCACGTAGCGCCGCGGCTGGCCGCTGACGCGGGAGTAGCCGAAGTGGATGCCGACGCCGCCTTGCTCCATGCCGGCCCGCGGGCTGGCCAGCGCATCGTGATAAGCCATCTCCACCGGGGAGCGTCCGCCATAGATCAGCATGCCGCCGCGGCCACCGCCGGCTTCCCTGGCGCGCGCCATCATGGCCCGCATCGGCGCTACCCCGGTTCCGGTGCAGATCATCAGCAAACCGGCCGCTGCATCTTCCGGCATCAGGAAATCCGCACCGAAGGGGCCGGTCAGCCGCAGCTCATCGCCCGGCCGGCTGTCGCATAGATAGTTGGAGCAGACCCCGGGCGCCTTGCCCTGCCCATCCTCGTCCACGACCCGCTTCACCGTCAGCGCCAGCACCCCTGCCCGCCCCTGCTCTCCTGTCCGCGAACAGGCCACCGAGTAGAGGCGCATGCGCTGCGGCGCCCCCTCGGCCGTCAGGCCCGGGGGAATCACCCCCACCGACTGCCCTTCCAGGAAGGGGAAGTCCTGCCCGCTTACGTCCACCACGATGTGATGCACATCCCCGCCGGAAACCGCTCGGGTAAGCCGGCGGTTCTCCACCACCCGGCCAAGCGCCGGGGTGCGCTCGGGGTACGGCGGGCCGGGCTCGTCCGCGCCGGCCTCGTTCCCTTGCTGCGGCGGCAGCGCATCCCAGTCGAACTGCTGCTGCAGGCTGTAGGCCTCGCCGGCCTCCACCAGGCGCCAATTGTTGATCGCGCCGGTGGGGCATGGCGAGACGCAGGCCTTGCAACCGTTGCAGATGGCGACATCGACGACATAGTTGCGGAAGTCGTTGCTGATGGCCTGCTGCGGGCAGGTCTCCTCGCAGGTGTTGCAGCGGATGCACAGCTCCGGATCGATCAGGTGCTGAACGATCGGTCCGCTCATGCCGCCGCACCCTCTCCGGCCAACGCTTCCCGTGCCGCTGCGGCACCAGCGATACGGCCGAACACCATGGCGTTGCAGATGCCCATGCCGCCACCGGAGTAGCGCTTGCCTACCGCGCAGCCCAGCACCTCGCCGGCAGCATAAAGGCCGGGAATCACCTGCCCGGCCCGGTCCAGCACCTGCGCCTCACGGTTGATGTTGAGGCCGGCGCCGGTCTGGCCGATCACGCAGGCGCGCACCTCGCGGGCATAGAAAGGCCCTTGGCGCAGCGGGAAACGCTGCGGCATCTGCTTGAAGTAGCGGCTGTCGCAGCCGGCGTCGCAATCCCGGTTGTACTCGGCCACCGTGCCTTCCAGCGCGGCGGAATCCACGCCGATCCTGCCCGCCAGCGCGGCAATGCTGTCCGCCTGCGTCACCCGGCCGTCGCCTATGCTCTGGCGCAGCAGGTTGTACTCCCAGGTCGGCATGGCCGCGCCGCTGTGATAGGGGTCGGCGAACCGCATGTCCTGGCTGGCGACCTCCAGCGTCGGCTCGTCGAAGATGGCGTAGGCGCGACGGCCCGGCTGGGCATTCACCAGGTAGCCGGACACCGCGTAGGGCGCGGACTCATCCATGAAACGCGCGCCAGCGCTGTTCACCAGCATGATCCACGGCGGCAGGAAGGCCTCCACCCATTTGCCTAGTCCGCTGGTGGGCAGCAGCAGGCCGGAATCCTTGCCGACGATGGCAGCGCCGATCTCCTCGCCCAGGCGGATGCCATCGCCGACGATGAAGGGCGCTGCGTAATGCACCGCGTAGGTCCAGTCACCATGGGCGGCGGCGGTCGGGTAAAAGCGCTCGATCATCTCCGGGCTGTTGCCGAAACCGCCGGTGGTGACCACTACCGCGCCAGCGCGCAATACTTCGCCATTCACCCGCACGCCGGCCACCCGCCCGCCTTCGATCACCAGCCCCTCCACCCGCGCGCCGAAGGCATGTTCGACACCAGCGGCTCCGGCGGCATTGATCAGTGCCTCCGCCACGCCGGTGCTCGGGTGGCCGCGCGGCACTTCGTCCACACCGGAGCACAGCAGGTATTCCGGCGGAAAGCACACGCCGAGCGAGATCAGCCACTCCAGCGCCGGCCCGCTGTGCTCGCACATCAGGCGGAAGATCATCGGGTTGGCGTCCCAGCCAGCCAGGGTCATCATGTAGCGGAACATCGCGTCCGGCGTATCGACGATGCCGCGCACCCGCTGCACGCTGGTATTGCAGGCATACATCACCGCCGCCGACAGCGCGGTGGCTCCGCCCAGCTTGGTATCCGCCTCCAATACCATCACCGAAGCACCCGCCTGGCGCGCCAGGATGCCCGCCGCCAGCCCCGCGCCGCCACCGCCGACGATGACGACATCGAAATCCTTGCTCATGCCGCTTCCCTCCCCCGCGCGCCTTCGGCCAAGGTGGGCTGAGCCGTCAGCGCCACCCAGGTGTTGGTCTGGTAGTGCTCCAGGTCCATCGCTTCCGACAGCACCATGTCCGCGCCACCCGCCCGCGCCTGCAGTTCGCCCAGCAGGGCTTCCGGCTGCTCGGAATCGAATTCGTAGATGGCCAGGTACCTGAACCCGGCCGCTGCCGCGCCGCCGGCGAGGCGGAAGCGCTGCGCGCGGATGAAGCCCGGCACTCGCAGCACGTCCGGCAGATGGATACGCTGGTACCAGTCGTTGTAAGCCTCCTCGTACCCCGGCCGGGGGTTGGAGAGCACGGTCAGCACGCCTCTCATAGCTCCTCCATCACGAACTCGGACTTGCCGTTGCCACAGTCCGGACACTCCCAGTCCGCCGGAACGTCTTCCCACCGGGTGCCGGGCGCGATGCCGTGTTCCGGCATGCCCAGCGCCTCGTCGTAGATGAAGCCGCAGTAGAGGCAGATGTATTTTTTCAGCCCCACCTCCGGCGCGACGCCACAGGCGCTCTGATCCAGCGGGCTTTCCATTAGGCCGCCTCCCACACCAGCGGCAGGTAGCGCATGCCATTGGCCTTGCCGGGAACGGAAACCGGCGTTTCACCGGGAGCGATGCTGAATTCGGGAATTCGCCGCAGCCATTCGTGCAGGAAGACGCGCAGTTCGGTGCGGGCGAGAAAGGCGCCTATGCACTGATGCGCGCCGCCGCCAAAGACCATGCCCTTCTTGTCCTGGCGCTTGAAATCCACCGTCAGCGGATCCGGGTAGCGGCGCGGATCGATGCCGGCGGCGGAAGTCGGGGTGAGGATGCAGTCGCCGGCCTTGAAGTGGACGCCCTTGTATTCCATGTCGCGTATCACCACCCGGCTGACGTTGGCGATGCTGAAACGGCGCATCAACTCCTCCAGCGCCTCGTTGATGAGGCTGGGATCGGCGGTGAGCTGGCGACGGTGGGCCGGACTTTCGGCAAGGAATTTGGTGACGAAGCCCAGCATGGAGGCGACGGTGTCCAGCCCGGCGGCGATCAGCAGCGTACCGAAGCCCACCACCTCGAAATCGCTCATCAGCCTGCCGCCCTCCACCTTGGCCTGCACGATGGCGCTGAAGATGTCGCTGCCCGGCTGCGCGCGCCGCAGCGGGATGACCCGCTCCGCGAGGTAGGCGCCCACGCGCTGGAAGGCCGCATCCTGCAGGGCCGGATCGCCGGAGCGGACGATGTCCTCCGAGATCTTCAGCAGGTAAGGCGTGTCCTCGCTCGGCAGCGCGAGCAGGTTCATCAGGATCATGATGGGCATGCGCTGCGAGAACTGATGGACGAACTCGCACTTGCCATCAGCCTGGAAGCCGTCGATGAGGGAGTTGGTCAGCTCCCGCGAAATGTGCTCCAGCGCACCTATGGACTTGGGCGCGAAGAAAGGCGCCAGCACCTTGCGGAAGTCGGCATGCAGCTCGCCGTCGTACTCCAGCAACGGCAGCACGATGGGGTTCTTGGGCAGGCTCTGGTGCTTGTTGGAAAAGTCTTCGGCGTTGGTGAGGACGTGCTTGATGTCCTCATAGCGGCTGACCACCCAATGGCCGCCGTGGTGCGGGGTGTAAAACACATCCGGCTCGTCGTGCAGTTTGCGGAAGTGTTCGTAGACATCGACCTCGCCGCGCATGTCCACATAGTTGAAATCCCGCACCAGCTCGGGCGGGACGTGTTCGGGTACCGATGCCATGCTCATCTGTCTCACTCCACAGGAATTCTCGGAATGCCGCTCTCCGGCCGGCTGGGAAGCGACGAACCGGTGACCGCACCGCAGGCGGGAGATACCGACCGTTCGCTCTGCCTCACACCTTAGGCCACGATATCGTATGCGTCAATACGGTTATATTGATGAACGGCTTGACTGGCATCTGGACGGTGGAAATGGAGACGGGCAAGGAGGCTGGGTGCGGCTGGAGGCGCGCTTCGGCATCTCTGGTCGTACAAGTTCATCGCGCAAGTGAGGCAGAGCTTGCTGCACCCGGATCAGCGCAACTCGCATGCGCCACGCTGAAGAAGCCCCCAGGCTCCAGCATCCAGTGCCCCGGAGCGTTCAGGACATCGGCCGGCTCTCGTTCAACACCTCCACCGCCCACTCCCTCAGGGTGTGGCCGGTCCACTTCTTGAAAGCTCGGCGGAAAGCGTTCACATCGGCGAAGCCCAGGCGGTCGCTCAATTGCTTGGCGCTCAGGCGCTCGGTGCGCAGGCAGTCGAAGCTGGTTTCCATGCGGAATTCCTCCACCACCTTGCGGTAGCTGCTGCCCTCTTCCTGCAGCTGGCGCCGCAGGGTGCGGGGACTCATGCCGAACTGGCGGGCCACATCCTCCAGTGCGGGTATCCGCCTGCCCTGCTTGATCAGCTGCTCGTACAGACGGCCGCGCAGCGTGCAGCTGGCGTCGATCTGGCGCATCAACTGGTCGAGGTTGCTGCGATAGAGCTGGCACAGCTCGGTATCGGTGGTGGCCAAGGGCTGCTCGAACCACTGCCGGCTGATCACCGCCGCGGTACGCCCGGCGTTGAACTTGATCGGGCAGTTGAAGATCTCGCGGTAGCGCGCGCCATAGGCAGGCTCGGGATAGGTGAAGGTCATGCCTTCGAACTGCGCGCCGACCCCGCTGACCCGCGAGCCGAGCTTGAGCAGCAGCAGCCAGCTTTCCTCGGCGAAGAAACGATAGGTGGGTTCGGACAGATCCACCGCCAGCAGCTCGATGGTGACGCGCTTCGCACTCTGATCGCAGACGGAGAGCTTGCTCATCATCCCCAGCGCATCACCGTAGCGCCCCCAGAACTCCTCCACCGACTGGCGGATGGTGTGGCAGGCCTGGGCGGCGTAGCCAAGGATGCGGAAGTCCGCCAGCTCGCGCGCCAGCCCCATCTCCAGGCCGATGCCTTCTTCCGGCGCCAGCCGCACGATGTTCTCCACCACCCTGTGGTAACCCGCCATGTCCACCAGCGCCTGCTGGTCTTCCAGCTGAGCCTCGGTCAGCCCGCTGCCCGCCAGTACCCGGCTGGCGGCGATGTCTCTGGCTGCCATCACCTGCAGATAACGCTGAAGTGGAATCGGTCGAATCATGGCTCACCTTTAAAGTATGTATGCCTATGATTTTTCCCGCCACTATACCCACCTTGGCCTAATCTGCAAGCAACTGGCCGGAGATTCATCTAGGCCGGGGATTCGGCTTGCGGTTTCATGAAGCCTCCATACCAACAACGCCGGAATCTACACCATGATCAACGATGCCGAGTACGCACGCGACCGCGTCTGGGGGCCGATGAGCCACCCCGCCACCGAGACCATCGAAGCCAACTCGCCGCCGTGGAAAGACCACATCTACATCGCCTTCTGGGATGCGGATAACGAAGCCTACGGCTTCCTCCACTTCAACAGCTCGCCCAACCACAACACCGCCAAGGCCCAGGCCACGCTGGTGCTCAAAGGCAAGTTCTACGACCTCAAGGAAGTCCCGCCGGCCCGCGCCAACCGGATGAAGAGCGCGTCTTTCGACTTCGACATGGCCAGCGATCTCGCCATAGACGGCGACCGCCTCAAGGGCGTGCTGCGCATGGAGCCGCGCTTCCTGCCGGTGGATTACACCGGCCACGGCAAGATTCTTCCGGAACTGGTGCTGGGCAAGCCGCTGAACCACTGGCAGCAGGGCCTGCGCCTGCATGGCGAGGTGGTGCTGGATGGCCAGACCTACCCGATAGACGCTCTGGGCTTCCGCACCCGTACCTGGGGCTTCCGCGACGATTCCATGCAGTTCGTCGAGTACTTTTCCCTGTTCGCCTGCTTCGACGACTACGACATCTCGGTGATGAAATTCCGCCACCCGGACGGCAGCCTGCGTACCGACGGCGCGGTGAGCTACCGCGACGGCCGCAGCGTGCGCACGCCGGACCTCCACATCACCCGCGATTCCGCCGCCTCGCCGCTGAAGCTCACGGTGGACCTGGCGGACGGCAGCAGCATCGCACTGGAACGCCAGGTGTGCTCCGCCACCATGTGGTGCCCCATCGGCCTGCCGGAACGCCAGGGCCCGACCTTCTGCGCCTTCGACGAGTTCATCCAGTGGAAGACGCCGCAGGGCAAGCTCGGCTACGGCCTCAACGAACAGGGGATCATCCGCTTTGTCTTCTAATGCCCATGCCCGCTTGCCGCGCATGCCGGTACCTGAGGACTGCGAATGGATGCGGCACTGGAACTCGGTGGATGCCGACGACGTGCTGCACCAGCCCGCGACCGGCGATGTGCAATGGACCACGGTCAACCTCGGCGAAGTCTTCCCCGGGGTGCCTACGCCCTTGAACTGGTTCTCGCTCAGTGCCACCGGGGAACAAGGCATGCGTTCGGCACTACATGCCATTGGTGTCTACAGCCGGCGGGAAACCCGGATTCCGGAGAGCCCGGCCGAGCGCACCACCGGCATCCAGTTCGGCCGCGCGGTGGCCAACCTGGACACCTTCCGCGGCTTCGCCGACCGCACGCCTGGCAGCTCCGGCGATGCGATGGAAGCGCAGATCTTCGGCTCCACCCAGCCGCTGAAGAAGTCCAGCCGCACCTACCGGCGCTACCCCTTCGTGTTTGCCAAGCTGCCCTTCGCCGCCATCCAGCGCCGCCGCCTGATGGACAGGCAGAGCCGTGACACCGAGCACTGGTGGCGCAACGCGGTCTTCCCGCAGGCGCCGCACGACCGCCTGCGGGCCACCGAAATCCTGTGGGATGCGCTGCGCCGCATCGCCGCCATCTTCGACCCCCACAACACCATGATGATGGTCACCCTGGGGATCTACCAGCAGGTAAATGCGCTGACCGCGAAGACCGGGCTCGCCGGCATGGAGAAGGAACTGCTCTATACCGGCGACACCAAGGAATCGGAAACCGTCTGCGACCTCTGGCGCCTGTCGCGCAATCAGCTCTCGCTGGAAACCTTCCTGCATCGCCACGGCTTTCACGGGCCGAACGAGAACGAAGTTTCCGGCAAGGTCTGGCGGGAGGACGACAAGCCGCTCCAAGCCCTGGTGGCGCGCTATCGCGCCATGGACGACAGCGCCTCGCCACTGCTGGCGAACGCCGAGCGCATGCAACGGCGCGAGCAGGCCGAGGCACAACTGCTGGGCCGCCTCAAGCCGGCACAGCGCCCCATGGCACGCCTGCTGCTGAGGCTGGCGCGACACTACGTACCCACCCGCGAGATCGGCCGCGACTCCTTCCTCAAAGCGATGGACGCTGTGCGCTACAGCGCCCGCGTGATCGGTGCCGACCTGGTGCGCAACGGCCTGCTGGAGCAGATCGACGACACCTTCTACCTGATGCCCTTCGAGATGACCGAGCTGCCGGACGACCTCAAGCGCCTGGTCGCCCTGCGTCGCAGCAAGCGCGCCGAGTACGAAAAGCTGCAGGTGCCGGAGCGCTGGATAGGCCTGGCCACGCCGCAGCCGCGGGTGACGGACGCCGGCGAAGGGGGGGTGGAAGGGCTGGGCGTGAGCGGTGGCATCGTCGAGGGCCGGGTGCGGGTGGTTCTGGACCCGGCGGCGGACGAACTGGAAGACGGCGAGATCCTGGTCTGCAGCACCACCGATCCCGGCTGGGCCTCCTATTTCTTCATCGCCAGCGGCCTGGTCATCGACATCGGCGGCCCGCTCAGCCATGGCGCCATCATCGCCCGCGAACTGGGCCTGCCATGTGTCATCAACGCGCGCAACGCCACCCGGCGCCTGCACACCGGCGACCTGATACGCATAGACGGCACGCTGGGCACGGTGGAAGTGCTGGAGCGCGCCACCGAAGGAGAACTCGAATGCATGAGCAACTGACGGCCGTGCTCCAGCTCATCCGCCTCAAGGGGCGGGTGAGCCCGGCAACGATGGGCGACTCACTCGGCCTGGGCGAAACCGAAGTCAACGACGCGCTGACGCAACTGCAGACCGCCGGCGCCATCACGGCCAGCAACGGCAACTACCGCATCAGCGCGGACGGCCATCAGCAGCTGAGCGCACGCATAGCCACCGAGCGTGCCGCCATAAACCAGGCGGCGATGGCCGACGCCTACGAGCGCTTCCACCATCTCAACACCAGCTTCAAGCAGTTGGTCACCGCCTGGCAACTCAAGGGCGGTACGCCCAACGACCACAGCGACGCCGATTACGACAGGAACATCGTCAGCGAGCTGCGCGCCCTGCATCAGCGCTTCACCCCCTTGCTCAGCACCATGATAGTGCTGGCCCCGCGGCTGGCGCCCTACCCCACCCGGCTGAACCGCGCGCTCATCCGCCTGGACGCCGGCGATCACAGCGCCTTCGCCCGGCCTATGGTCGATTCCTACCACACCGTCTGGTTCGAGTTGCATGAAGACCTGATCGGCATGCTCGGCCTCAGCCGCGAAGCCGAGGCTGCCGCAGGGCGTGCCGAATAAAGGAATGCGCATGATCTACCACACCCTTCCCGGCACCATCGTGCAAGGCCGCGAGCTGCTCGGCGGCAAGGCCTGGAGCATCCAGCGCATGCAGATGCTGGGCATGCCGGTACCGCCCGCCTTCGTCCTCGGCACCGACCAGTGCGACGCCTACTACGCCAACGCCCAACGCCTGCCCGGGGCGGTGCTGCAAGCACTGCCGGAGGCGATCGCCTGGCTGGAACGCAGCACCAACAAATCCTTCGGCAGCGGCCAGGGCATTCCGCTGCTGGTATCCGTCCGCTCCGGTGCGCCAGTGAGCATGCCGGGCATGATGGACACCCTGCTCAACCTCGGCATGAACGATGCGGTGGAACAGGCGCTGGCCGACGCCACCGGCAGCCCGGCCTTCGCCGCCGACGCCCGCCAGCGCTTCGAGCACCAGTACCGCGAGATCGTCGGCCGCGATGCCCCAGCAGCGCCCTGGGAGCAGCTGGAAGGCGCCATAGGCGCGGTCTTCAACTCCTGGAACAGCAACCGCGCCCGCGCCTACCGCCGGGACCGCGGCCTGCCGGATGCCGGCGGCACCGCCGTCACCGTGCAGGCCATGGTCTTCGGCAACCTGGACGAGCACTCCGGCACCGGCGTGCTGTTCAGCCGCAACCCGTTGGACGGCTCACCGCAGCCCTACGGTGAATGGCTGCGCCGTGGCCAGGGCGAGGAAGTGGTATCCGGCCGGCGCACGCCGGAAGACCTGGCTGCCCTCGCCCGCCAGATGCCGGCGCAACACGAGGAGCTGATGGCGCTGACCGCCAGGCTGGAACAAGATGGCCGCGATGCGCAGGACATCGAATTCACCATCGAGGCCGGCAAGCTCTGGCTGCTGCAGACCCGCTCCGCCAAGCGCAGCCCGGCGGCGGCCATCCGGCTGGCGGTGGCGCTGAAGGAAGAGGGCCTGATAGACGAGGCTCAGGCGCTGCAGCGCATCGACGCCCGCCAGGTGGAAGCGGTGCTGGCGCCGCACATCGACATGGCGGCGCAGGCCAGGGCGAAAGTGGTGGCCGAAGGCAAGCCGGCCTGCGCCGGCGTGGTGAGCGGCATCGTCGTCTGCGATGTGGATGAGGCGGAGCAGCGCGCCTCCGCCGGCGAGGCCATCATCCTCGCCCGCCCGACCACCGACCCGGAGGATGTCTACGCCATGAGCGTGGTCGCCGGCGTGCTCACCGAACTGGGCGGCGCCACCAGCCATGCCGCCGTCGTCAGCCGGGAGATCGGCGTGCCTTGCGTCGTCAGCTGCGGCGAAGGCAGCCTGCGCGCCCTGGACCAGCAGACGGTGACCCTGGATGCGCTCAACGGCGTGGTGTATGCCGGCGCCCTGCCCATACACGCCGCCGACGCGCGCGAACATGCCGACGTGGAGGTGCTCACCCGCTGGGCCCAGCATCGCAGCGGCAGGCAAGGCAGCCTCATCGAACTGCTCTGAGCAGCACCGGGAACGCCCCCGGCGCCCTGGCGCCCGGGGGCGTTCCGCCTTCATGCCCAGCCCCTCCGACAACTCCGACGAAGAACAACAAATCCATGATCGAAGAGTTCATCCACGCCTACAGCAGCAAGCCTGAGCTGCTGTGGATCTCCGCCATCGCCTTCACCATCGGCTATCTGGAATACATCTACAGCTCCCGGCTGCTGCTCCGCGAGCGCCTGGCGCCCTACCCGGTGTGGATGCACACCTTCTACTTCGCCCACGACTTCACCGGCGCCATCGTCTTCTTCAATCTCGCCCAGCAATACGACTTCTTCTGGGTTTTCGTGGCCGCCGGCATTGCCCTGCTCGTCTGGAACGGCTTCGAGATCTTCAACCTGTACATGGCGGTGAAGGTCGAGCGCCAGGTGATCTGGGGCAAGTTCTACGACCGCCCGGTGAAGGCCAGCGAGGCACTGCTGCGCGTCATCGGCCAGGTGCTGCTGATGTTCGGCGTGGTCAACCTGTTCCGGGTGTTCATGGACGATCAGCTGATGTTCAAGTGGTTCGCCTTCACCAACATCCTGATCGCGGTGGCGCCAGGTTACCTGTGGGCCGAGCGCAAGAGCCGGAACGGCGCCTCGGTGGGGCTGGCGCTGGTCATCTTCATCGGCACGGTGAACACCTTCCTGCCACCCGGCTGGGGCATGTGGACCACCGCGCTGGCCTACTTCGACCAGCCCTGGTTCTACCTCACCGGCGTAGTGGTGTCCGCCTATGCGCTGCACAACCTCGTCATGTTGTGGCGCCTGCCGCCCAAACCGGTTCATGACGGACGCAAGCCGATCTGGTAGCGCGGCGGAGTCGCACTGAATCCGCTGAAATGAACTTCCCTTTCACCGAAGTCATAATCGAAGGCCGTAAGGCATGGCAGGCTAGCGTGTGCAAGGGTCGCCCTCCGCTGCCACCGGCGATGGCGGTGACCCGAGCCCGGCACTCTGCCCTCGCATGGCAGCCATGCCCGGCCCTCACAAAGACAACAAAGGGGAAGTTCCAATGCTCTCACTGACCAGCCTTGGCGGTGCCGGCACCGTCACCGGTTCCAAGCACCTCCTGACCTGTCGTGGCACCCGCATCCTGATCGACTGCGGATTGTTCCAGGGCCTGAAAAACCTGCGCGAACTCAACTGGCAACGCCTGCCGGTGTCGCCGCGCGAGATCGATGCCGTGGTGCTTACCCACGCCCACCTGGATCACTGCGGCTACCTGCCGCGGCTGGTGCTGGACGGCTTCCACGGCAGGATATTCGCCACGCCCGCCACCCGCGACGTCGCCGAACTGATCCTGCTCGACAGCGCCTGGCTGCAGGAGAAGGACGCCGACTTCGCCAACCGCAAGGGCTTCTCCCGGCACAAGCCGGCCCTGCCGCTGTACCGCGTGGCGGATGCCGAGCAGGCGCTGGAGCGCTTCCGGCCCACGCCGCTGCATAAGGAAATCGAGCTGCCCGGCGGCGCGAAGCTGCTGTTCCGCCGTGCCGGGCACATCCTCGGCGCGGCGACCGCCCAGCTCGATATCGGCGGGCAGCGCATCGTCTTCTCCGGCGACCTCGGCCGCGAGGACGACGCCATCATGCCGGCGCCGGAAGCGGTCGCCGAGGCGGACTACGTGGTGATCGAATCCACCTACGGCAACCGCCGCCACGATGCCTCCGACCCGGTGGATGCGCTCGGCAAGGTCATAGAGCGCACGGTGCAGCGCGGCGGCACGGTGGTGATCCCGGCCTTCGCGGTGGGCCGCGCGCAGTCGCTGATCTACGATCTCTGGCTGCTGCGCCGGCAGGGCCGGCTGCAGAACGTGCCGGTCTATCTCGACAGCCCGATGGCCACCAGCGTGACCGAGCTGATGCGCAAGCATCAGGCCGACCACAAGCTGGCCGCCGAAGACTATGAAGCCGCCTGCGCGGCGGTGACCTATGTGCGCGACGTGGAAGCGTCCAAGGCGCTATCGGCCAACCGCTATCCCAAGGTGATCATCGCCGCCAGCGGCATGGCCACCGGCGGGCGGGTGCTGCACCACATCGCCACCTTCGGCCCGGATCACCGCAACACCCTGCTCTTTTCCGGTTTCCAGGCCGCCGGCACCCGCGGGCGCAAGCTGCTGGAAGGCGCGCGGGAAGTGAAGGTTTACGGCCAGTGGGTAACGGTGAATGCGGAGGTGACCGAACTGCCGATGCTCTCCGCCCATGCCGACAGCGACGGCCTGCTGCACTGGCTGTCCGGCTTCCAGCGCCCGCCGAAACGGGTCTTCGTCGTCCATGGCGAAGCCGAGGCCTCCGAGGCCCTGCGCGAGCGCATCCAGCGCGAGCTCGGCTGGGAAGCGGCGGTGCCGCTGCAGAACCAGAGCTTCGATCTGTAATCTGTAAGCGGCTGGGCAGGAGGGGCCGAGGGGCTGCATGCCCCTCCGGCCCCGGCGGGTTAAACGCCCGCCTTCAGCGCCGCCACGATGCTGGAGAAATCCAGCCCGCCACTGCCGCCCGCGCTGTGCGCCGCGTACAGGGAGCGGGCCACGCCGCCCAGCGGCACTGGCGCGCGCTGGGCTACGGCCGCCTCCATCGCCAGACCGAGATCCTTCAGCATCAGATCGGTGGCGAAGCCGCCGCTGTAGCCGCGCGAGGCCGGCGCGGTTTCCATCACCCCCGGCACCGGGTTGTACTTCTCCAGCACCCAGTTGGCGCCGGAGCTGCGCTGCATGATGCCGGAGAGCACCGCCGGGTCCAGCCCGAGGGAAGCCCCAAGGGACAGCGCCTCGCTGGTGCCCACCATCAGGATGCCGAGCAGCATGTTGTTGCACAGCTTGGCCGCCTGGCCGGCACCCGCAGGGCCGGCGTGGAAGATGTTCTGGCCCATGGGAGCGAGGATGGGCTTCGCCCGCTCCAGCCCGGCTTCGCCACCGCCCACCATGAAGGTGAGCGTGCCAGCCGCCGCGCCGGCCGTGCCGCCGGATACCGGCGCATCCAGCACCACCAGGCCGAGCGCAGCCCCCGCCTCGGACACCTTGCGCGCACTCGCCGGCGCGATGGTGCTGCAATCCACCACCAGCGTGCCCTGGGGCAGCGCGGCGAAAAGCCCGGCAGCCCCCTCGGCGCCCAGGTAGAGCGCTTCCACATGACGGCTGGCCGGCAGCATGCTGATGACCACCGCCGCACCATCCACCGCGGCGGCGGCCGAACTGGCGATGGTGCCGCCCTGCGCCACCAGCCGCTGGCAGGCATCCGGGCTCAGATCGAAGGCGCGGACATCGAATCCGGCCCGCACCAGGTTCGCCGCCATCGGCCCGCCCATGTTGCCGAGGCCGATGAAGGCAATGCGCTGTTTGCTCATGTATTTCCCCTCAGGAGTGGCCGCGCTGGCGGCCAGAGATACAGGTGTGTGATTCGGTTCAGGCCAGATCGGCCAGAGGGTGCGGCCCGCTGAAGCGGGGCCGGAAATGGTCCTCGACATCCGCCGGGCCGACCTCGGCCACGCTGGCGTGGCTCCAGCGCGGATTGCGGTCCTTGTCGATCAGCAGCGCGCGCACGCCTTCGGCAAACTCGCCGCGCGTCGCGCAGGCCACCGATACCAGGTATTCCAGCCGGAACACCTCGGCCAGCGACAACCGCGGTACCCGCTGCCACAAGGCCCAGGCCAGCCAGGCGGAACTGGGCGCGCCACGCACGAAACTGCGCGCGGCGCTCGTCAGCCAGGCGGGCTCGCGCCCCTCGCCCTCGCCTTCCTCCGCCACTGCCGCGAGCCGGCCAGCGATGGCCTGCAGGCCATCGTGGCCGATCAGGGAGTCGATGCGGTCCAGCCCTTGACGCAGGGGTGCGTTGTCGCGGGCGCCGGCGATGGCCAGCGCATCCAGCAGGCCGCCCAGGCGGTCGTGGTTGCGCTGCGTGCCAGCCGGCTCCAGCGGCGCATCCCAGCGGCTGTCCGCCAGCAGGCCCAGCACTCTTTCCTTGCTCTCATGGGCGATAACGAAGTCCGCCAGCCCGCCGAAGCAGGCGTCGCCCGCGTTGAGCGGCGCGCCGGTAAGCGCAAGGAAGAGCCCCAGCTTGCCGGGCATGCGGCGCAGGAACCAGCTGCCCCCCACGTCCGGATACAGGCCCAGGGTGATCTCCGGCATGGCCATGCGGGTGCTCGGCGTGGCAACCCGGTGCGAAGCACCCGCCATCAGGCCGATGCCGCCGCCCATGACAATGCCGTTGCCCCAGCACAGGATGGGTTTGCGGTAGCGGTGGATATGGTGATCCAGCCGGTACTCGCGCTCGAAGAAGGCGGCCACTTCGGCGGCCACCGTACCCTCGGGCACCGCGCGGATGGCGCGGTACAGCGCGGCCACGTCGCCGCCGGCGCAGAAGGCCTTGTCGCCGCTGCCGTCCAGCACCACGCCGACGATGTCCGGATCGGTCTCCCAGGCGGCCAGTTGCGGCGCCAGGCGGTCGATCATCTCCAGCGACAGCGCGTTGAGGCTCTTGGGCGCGTTCAGGGTGGCGTGGCCGAAGCGCCTGCCGCAGGCGGTGCCGAATTCGCGCAGGATCACGCAGTCTTCCATGCCGGCCTCCTCAGGCGTTGCGCCACTGCGGGCTGCGCTTCTCCAGGAAGGCGCTGACGCCCTCGTGCTGGTCGGCGGTATCGAACAGGGCGACGAACTCCCTGCGCTCGGTGGGCAGGGCCTGGGCCGGCGGCTGGCTGCGGGCGGCCTGGATCAGGCGCTTGCAGGCAGCCACGCTGCTGGGGCTCTGGCGCGCCACGCCCTGCGCAAGTTCGAGCGCGCGCGCCAGGGCGCCGCCAGTGGAAGTCATTTCCTCTATGAGGCGGATGCGCAGCGCGGTCGGCGCATCCACCCGCTCGCCGCACAGGATCATCCGCTTCGCCCAGCCTTCGCCCACCAGCCATGGCAGCCATTGGGTACCGCCGGCGCAGGGCAGCAGGCCGACCGCCGCCTCCGGCAGCGCCAGCACCGCCTGCTCCTCCGCCACCCGGATGTCGCAGGCCAGCGCGCATTCCAGCCCGCCGCCCATGGCGAAACCATTGATCGCGGCGATGGACACCCCGCGGAAGCGGGCCAGGGTTTCGAAAGCGAGGCCGAAGTGATGCGACATGCTGCTGGCGACCGCCTTGCTGCCATCGGCAAAGCGCTTGAGATCGGCGCCGGCGGAGAAGAAGCGCTCGCCCTGGCCGGTGATGACCAGGCTGTAGATTTCCCGATCCGCATTGAGCAGTTCGACCACCTCCGCCAGCGCGCCCAGGCTCTGCTCGGTCCAGGTGTTGGCCGGCGGGTTGGCCAGGGTCAGGATGGCGACATGGTCGCGCCTCTCCAGCTCTAGGCCGGGAAAGCTCTGCGTACTCATCATTGTGTCCCCTTTTGAAAGTCGTCCAGCAGCCGGCGGGCGATGACCACCCGCATGATTTCGTTGGTCCCTTCCAGGATCTGATGCACCCGCGCATCGCGCAGGTAGCGCTCCAGCGGGTATTCGCGGATGTAGCCGTAGCCGCCGTGCAACTGCAGCGCCTCGTTGCAGATGGAGAAACCGAGGTCGGTGGCAAAGCGCTTGGCCATCGCACAGTGCTGGGTGGCGTCCGGCGCTTCGCGGTCCAGCCGGCTGGCGGCCAGCCGCACCATCTGGCGCGCGGCAAGCAGCTCGGTGGCCATGTCGGCGAGCTTGAACTGCACCGACTGGAAATCCGCCAGGTGGCGGCCGAACTGCCGGCGCTCCTGCACATAGGCAAGCGCCGCCCGCAACGCCCCCTGGGCGGCCCCCACCGAGCAGGCGGCAATGTTGATGCGGCCGCCATCCAGCCCCTTCATGGCGATGGAGAAACCTTCGCCTTCCCGGCCGAGCAGGTTCTCCGCCGGCACCCGCACGGCATCGAAGGTGATGGCTGCCGTGGGCTGGCTGTTCCAGCCCATCTTGCGTTCCTTCTTGCCGTAGCCGATGCCCGGGCTGTCCGCCGGCACCAGGAAGGCGGAAATGCCCTTGGGGCCCGCCTCGCCAGTGCGCGCCATGACGATGAGCGCATCGGTCGAACCGGCGCCGGAGATGAAGGCCTTGGCGCCATCCAGCACATACTCCCGCCCGACCTTGCGCGCCCGCGTCGTGATGCTGGCGGCGTCGGAACCGGCGCCGGGTTCGGTGAGGCAGTAGGAGCCCCAGCAATCGCCGGCGGCCAGCCTGGGCCCCCATTCGGCCGCGACCTCCGGCCGGGCGTAGCGGCTCACCATCCAGGCAACCATGTTGTGTATGGTCAGGTAAGCGGTGGTTGAGGGGCACGCCGCCGCCAGCTCCTCGAACACCAGGCTGGCGTCCAGCCGCGACAGGCCGAGTCCGCCGTACTCGGCCGCCGCATAGAGGCCGCAGAAGCCGAGTTCGCCGGCGCGGTGCAGCGTCTCCAGCGGGAAGTGGCAGTCCTCGTCCCAGCGCGCGGCATGCGGCGCGAACTCGCGGGCAGCGAACTCCCGCGCGGTATCGCGGAAGGCCTGCTGCTCTTCGGAGAGATCGAAATCCATGGCGTCCCCCTGCCCCGCTTACTTCAGCGAGATGGTGGTATTCACCTGGACCTGGGCATCCTCCTCGAACCAGCGCGCGGTCACCGTCTTGGTCTGGGTATAGAAGGCGATGACCTGCTTGCCGTAAGGCCCGAGGTCGCCCAGCTTGGAAGCACGCGAACCGGTGAAGGAGAACAGCGGCACCGGCACCGGAATCGGCACGTTGATGCCGACCTGGCCGACGTCGATCTCCTCCTGGAACTTGCGCGCGCTGGCGCCCGACTGGGTGAAGATGCCGGTGCCATTGCCGTTGGGATTGGCGTTGATCAGCGCGATCGCCTGGTCCAGCGTATCCACCGCCAGGGTGCACAGCACCGGCCCGAAGATTTCCTCGTCGTAGATGCGCATGCCCGGCTTCACGCCGGAGAACAGCGTGGGCGCGACGAAATTGCCCTTGCCATAGCCCGGCACCTGCGGATTGCGGCCATCCAGCTCCAGCGTGGCGCCTTCGTCCACCCCGGCCTGGATCAGCTCCAGGATGCGGGCCTTGGCCGCCGGCGAGATGACCGGGCCAAGATCCGCGCCCGCCTCGTGGCCGGCATTCACCTTCAGCGTCTTCGCCTTGGCCACCAGGTCCGGCAACCACTGCGCCGCCTCGCCGACCAGCACCACCACCGAGGACGCCATGCAGCGCTGCCCCGCCGCGCCGAAGCCGGCGCCGGCCAGCGCGCTCAGGGTCTGCTCGCGGGCGGCATCCGGCATCACCACCACATGGTTCTTCGCCCCCATCATGCACTGGGCGCGCTTGCCGGCCAGCGTCGCCCGTTGATACACGTGGGTGCCGACCCGGGTGGAGCCGACGAAGGACACTGCCTTGACGTCCGGGTGATCGCACAGCGCGTCTACCACTTCGGCCGCGCCATGGACCACGTTGAGCACGCCCGGCGGAATACCCGCCTCCACCGCCAGCTCCACCAGCCGCATGGTGGAGAACGGATCCTGCTCCGAGGGCTTGAGCACGAAGGTGTTGCCGCAGGCGATGGCCATGGGGAACATCCACAGCGGAATCATCGCCGGGAAGTTGAACGGGGTGATGCCGACGCAGACGCCCAGCGGCTGCAGCAGCGTGTAGGTATCGACACCACCGGCCACGTTGTTGGCCAGCTCGCCCAATTGCAGGTTGCCGATGGCGGCGGCGTGCTCCACCACCTCCAGCCCGCGGAAAACGTCACCCTCCGCGTCCGCCAGCGTCTTGCCCTGCTCAGCGGTCAGCAATGCCGCCACTTCCGGCAAATGCTGGCGGATCAACTGCTGGTACTTCAGGAAGATGCGCGCCCGGGTGCCGATGGGCGTCTGCCGCCAGCTGGCGAAGGCCTTCTTCGCCGCGGACACCGCAGCCGCAACCTCATCCTGCGTAGCCAGGGGAACCCGACCCAGGACTTGCTGAGTCGCGGGATTGACCACATCCCGCCATTCAGTGCTACGGGATTCGACGAACTCTCCACCGATCAACAACTTGGCGATGCGGGGGCTGGCGGGCGCTGCGCTCATTGCATGTCTCCTTCCCGAGTACCGGGTGCTCTTCGTGAATTAGTCGGAGGCAGCGTATTTACTTCATTCACATCAATCAATAAGCTACTGATGTTAAATGGAATTAATGAAAATAAATCCACATAGCAAAGCTCGGTTTTGTGAATTTGTAAAAAACCGGCTTGGGCGGAGACAACATGAATCACAAGCTTTTCATCGGCACCCGCTTGCGCCGCTTGCGGGAACAAGCAGGCCTGAACCAGGCGGCCATGGCAGGCCGGCTGGGCATTTCGCTCAGCTACGTCTGCCAGCTGGAGAACAATCAACGCCCGGTAAGCGCCACGGTGCTGCTCAAGCTGGTGGAAGCCTTCGACTGCGAAGTGGCGGATTTTTCAGAGGAGCAGGACAAACGCCTGCTGGGCGAGCTGCAGTCCCTGTTCCGCGACCGCTCCCTGGTCAAGGAGGAACTCGGCCACAGCCAGTTGCTGCGGGCAGTCGAGCAAAGCCCGGAACTGGTACATGCCTTCATTGGCCTTGCCCAACAGCATCTGCACCTGCAGGAAGAATATGCACAGGCGGTCGATCGCTTCTACGGCGATCAGTTGCCAACGCGATTGGCACCCTTGCCGCACGAGGAAGTCAGGGATTTCTTCAATCGCCGCAACAATCACCTGGAAAGCCTGGACCTGCTGGCGGAGGAGCTAGCGGAAGAAGCCCTCATCCAGCCGGGCGAACGCACCGTCGGATTGCGCCGGGTGTTGGCGGAACGTTGCGGCATCGAGGTCGTCGCGGTCGAAGAAATGGCGCATGAGGGGCTGCTGCGCCACTTCGATCCGCGTCGCAAGCGACTGGAGATCGCCGCCCATCTGTCGGACGCGCAGCAGGCTTTCCAGCTCGCCACCCAGCTCGCGCTGCAGTTGCACCGCGACATCATCGAAGCAGAAATTGCCGCGGCCGCCTTCTCCGACGAGCAGACCCGCATGCTCGCCCGCCAAGGGCTGGCCCACTACTTCGCCGGCGCCCTGCTGCTGCCCTACGGCAACTTCCTCAGCACCGCCCGCAGCCTGCGCTACGACATCGAGGCCCTGGAGCGGCGCTTCCAGGTCAGCTTCGAAACCGTCTGCCACCGCCTCTCCACGCTACAGCGCAGCGGCCTGCGCGGCGTTCCCTTCTATCTGGTACGGGTGGACCAGGCCGGCAACATCTCCAAGCGGCAGAGCGCAACCGCCTTCCACTTCGCCCGCCAGGGCGGCGCCTGTCCCCTCTGGCATGTGCACGAAGCCTTCACCCACCCCGGCCGCATCCTCAGCCAGATCGCCGAAATGCCCGATGGCTCCCGCTTCTTCAGCATCGCCCGGACCATAGGACGCGGCGGCGGCGGCTACAACGCACCACGCAAGCTCTTCGCCATCGGCATAGGCTGCGACCTCGGCCATGCACGGGAATTGATCTACGCCGACGGCCTGGACCTGTCCGCCAGCGCCAAGGCGGTACCCATCGGCCCCGGCTGCCGCGTCTGCCCACGCACGACCTGCGTCCAACGCGCCTTCCCGCCGGCCGGCAAACAACTGGAAACCGGCATAGACCGGGAGTCACTGGTGTCCTATCGCTTCGGCTGACGATTGCGACGGGAAGCGTTCCATTCGGGGGCTGGGTTCATGTGCAGCTCGATGACCAGCCGCGCCTTGAAGTCGTCGATAAGCACTGTGGAAAACGATCAACTCCGGCGCCTGGACCGTTCATCAGGTACCAGCCATCTCCTTTCAGGCACATAAGGCTTCACACCTGTCACCCGAAAAAAAGCCCCTTCGGTGTCATACCAGAAGGGGCCGGGCTTTCTATATGAAACAGCCGAGGGCGGAGGCAATCACTCCCATTCGATCGTTGCCGGCGGCTTGCCTGAGATGTCGTACACCACCCGATTGATGCCACGCACTTCATTGATGATGCGGTTGCTGACCTTGCCCAGCAGACTGTGCGGCAGTTCCGCCCAGTGGGCAGTCATGAAGTCCTGGGTCTGGACTGCACGCAGCGCGACGACGTACTCGTAGGTCCGGCCGTCACCCATCACGCCGACACTCTTCACCGGCAGGAAGACAGCAAAGGCCTGGCTCGTCTTGTCGTACCAGTCGGCAGCGCGCAGTTCGTCGATGAAGATCGCATCCGCGCGGCGCAGCAGGTCGGCGAATTCCTTCTTGACCTCGCCGAGGATGCGCACACCCAGGCCAGGGCCAGGGAAGGGATGGCGGTAAACCATGTCATGCGGCAGGCCAAGGGCAACGCCGAGTTCGCGCACCTCGTCCTTGAACAGCTCACGTAGCGGCTCCAGGAGCTTGAGGTTCAGCGTCTCCGGCAGGCCGCCGACGTTGTGGTGGCTCTTGATCGCATGCGCCTTACCAGTCTTTGCGCCAGCGGACTCGATTACGTCCGGGTAAATGGTGCCCTGGGCCAGCCACTTCGCCTTGGGCAGCTTGGCCGCTTCGGCCTGGAAGACCTCGACGAACTCACGGCCGATGATCTTGCGTTTCTGTTCCGGATCGGACACGCCCTTCAGGTGACCCATGAACTGCTCGGTGGCATCCACATGGATCACACGTACGCCCAGCGAGCGGCCGAAGGTTTCCATGACCTGCTCGGCCTCGTTCAGCCGCAGCAGACCGTTATCCACAAACACGCAGGTGAGCTGCTCGCCGATGGCCCGGTGCAGCAGTGCCGCCGCCACCGAGGAATCCACGCCACCGGACAGGCCGAGGATCACCTCCTCATCGCCCACCTGCTCACGGATCTTTGCCACCGCTTCTGCGATGTAATCCGGCATGTTCCAGTCGTGACCGCAGCCGCAGATGTCGTGGACGAAGCGGGCAATCATCTCCTTGCCCTTGATGGTGTGGGTGACTTCCGGGTGGAACTGCACGCCGTAGAAGCCGCGCTCCTCATCCGCCATCGCCGCCACCGGGCAGGACTCGTTGCTGCCGATGACCTTGAAGCCGGCCGGCAGATCGGTGACCTTGTCGCCATGACTCATCCACACGTCCAGCAGACCGTGGCCTTCGTCGTTGCTGCGATCCTGGATGCCGTTGAACAGCTTGGAATGACCGCGCGCGCGGATCTCGGCGTAACCGAATTCGCGCTTGGACGAACTCTCCACCTTGCCGCCCAGCTGCTCCGCCATGGTCTGCATGCCATAGCAGATGCCGAGCACCGGAACACCCAGCTCGAACACCGCCTGGGGCGCACGCCAATTCACCGCGTCGTACACCGAGTTCGGACCGCCGGACAGGATCACGCCATGCGGCGCGAAATCGCGGATGAACTGTTCGGAAACGTCATAGGGATGCAGTTCGCAGTAGACCTGTTGCTCGCGCACGCGACGTGCAATCAGCTGGCTGACCTGGGAACCGAAATCGAGGATGAGGATTTTGTGGTGATTCATGCCGGGACGGGATCTAGCCTTGTGGGCTCGCTGAAGTAGAAAGGCGCCCGGAGCAATACCGGGCGCCACGCAATCGGACCGGAAGCGAGCCTCAAAAGCCCGCCCGGCAATGGGAAACGCTCAATCTACGTGGTAGTTGGGCGCTTCCTTGGTGATCTGCACATCGTGCACATGCGACTCACGTACGCCCGCCGAGGTGATCTCGACGAACTCGGCACGCTCGTGCATCGCCGAGATGCTCTCGCAGCCCACGTACCCCATGGAAGCACGCAGACCACCCACCAGTTGGTGGATCACCGCGCCGACCGGCCCCTTGTACGGCACCCGGCCTTCGATGCCTTCCGGCACCAGCTTCTCCACATTGGCCGAGCTGTCCTGGAAGTAGCGATCCGCCGCGCCTTGTTGCATTGCGCCCAGCGAGCCCATGCCGCGGTAAGCCTTGTAAGAGCGGCCCTGATATAGCACGGTTTCGCCCGGAGATTCTTCGGTACCGGCGAACAGACCGCCCAGCATCACCGCATTGGCGCCAGCCGAGATGGCCTTGGCAATGTCACCGGAGAAACGCACGCCGCCATCACCGATCAGCGGCACGCCCGTGCCCTTCAGCGCGGAGGCAACATTGTCGATGGCCGTGATCTGCGGCACGCCCACACCGGCCACGATACGGGTGGTGCAGATGGAACCGGGGCCGATGCCAACCTTGACTGCGTCCGCGCCAGCATCCACCAGTGCCCGGGCAGCGTCGCCAGTGGCGATGTTGCCGCCGATCACTTCGACCTGCGGGAAGTTGTCCTTGACCCAGCGAACCCGGTCGAGCACACCTTGGGAGTGACCATGGGCGGTATCGACGATGATGACGTCCACTCCCGCCTCAGCCAGCAGCTCCGCGCGCTCCTCGGTGCCAGCGCCAACGCCGATCGCGGCACCAACGCGCAGACGACCCAATTCGTCCTTGGCAGCCTCCGGGTGCTCGGTGGACTTCATCATGTCCTTGACGGTGATGAGGCCACGAAGCTCGCCTGTTTCATTCACCACCAGCACCCGCTCCAGACGGTGCTTGTGCAGCAGCGCACGGGCATCTTCCAGGCTGGTGCCTTCCTTGACCGTCACCAGGCGGGACTGCGGCGTCATGATGGCCGAGACCGGCTGATCCAGATTGGTCTCGAAACGCAGATCGCGGTTGGTGACGATCCCGACGACCTTGGTACCTTCCAACACCGGCAGGCCGGAGAAACGGTGTTGCCGGGTCAGCGCCACCACTTCGCGCACGCTCATCGTCGGCGGAATCGTAATCGGGTCCTTCAGCACACCCGACTCGAACCGCTTCACCTTCAGCACCTCTGCCGCCTGCTCCTTCGCCGACAGGTTCTTGTGCACGATGCCAAGCCCGCCTTCTTGCGCGAGCGCAATGGCCAAGCGGGCTTCGGTAACCGTGTCCATGGCGGCGGACAGCAGGGGGATGTTGATTTGAATGCGGCGCGTCAGTTGCGTGCGCAGGCTGACATCGCGCGGGAGGACCGTGGAGTGGGCGGGCACGAGAAGGACGTCATCGAACGTCAGCGCCTTCTGGATCACTCGCATGGCTTCTATCCTTTCGACCAAATCCGTATTATACAGACCGCCCTCGCGCCGTGTAAGCGGCGTATTCCGGAGATTGCTGATGTTGCGCCCCGCCCTCCTCCTGATCGCCCTGCTTGCCGCATTTCCTGCCGCGGCCGAGATCTATAGCTGGCGTGACAAGGACGGCCGTCTGCATTACTCCGACGTGCCACCGCCCGATGGCGAGGTGAAGACGCTGCGCCATTCGCGCGCCACGCCAGCGCCCGCTGCCCCCGAATCCGCAGCGGGTGAAGCAGCTGGCGGTCAGCCTCCTGCAGGTCAACCGCCCAACATCCCCGCTGGCACCGCAGGCGCTTCCAACGGCCCCAAGACCATGGCCGACAGGGAAATGGAATTCCGCCAGCGGCGCAATGCCCAGGCGGCAGCGGAAGCGAAGGCGGAAAAGGAGCGTAATGACGCCGCCCAGCGCCAGAAAGCCTGCGAGCAGGCACGCAGCCAGCTGGCTGCGCTGGAAAGCGGTCAACGCATCGCACGCTTCACCAATACCGGTGAGCGCGCCTTCCTGGATGACAGTTCCCGGGTCAACGAAATCAACCAGGCACGCGGGCAGGTCGAACAGCTATGCCGTTGAGACGTGGTCTGCCGCAGCAAAGAAGCCAGCGCGGCTGACCACGCTCACTCCACGGCAGGCGCCCCATCTTTTCGGCGGCCTTTCTTTGCGGCCTTGCCCTCATCGGCCCGCTGCCGCCTGACGGCCTTGGGGTCGGCAATCAAGGGCCGATAGACCTCAACCCTATCCTTGTCCCGCAGCACGGCGTCGCCCTTCACCAGGCGGGCAAACACACCCAGCCTGTTGGCACCGTCGAGATCGATATCGGGATACTTCTGCAGCAGGCCGGAAGCCTCCACCGCTTCGCGGGCAGTCGCTCCGGCTGGCAGGCGCAGCTTGATGAGTTCCTGCCGTTGCGGGAGGGCGTAGACGACCTGGACGTCTATCGCGTCGCTCACGCTCAGCCTTTCAGGTAGACCTGCGCAGCACGTTTAACGAAGGAATCCACGAAGGTGTTCGCGATGTGGTTGAACACCGGCCCAAGGGCCTTCTCGAACAGCTTGTTGGAGAACTGGTAGCGCAGCTGGAATTCGACCTTGCATGCGGTGTCGCCCAGCGGCGTGAACCGCCAGGTGCCGTCCAGGTGGGTGAACGGACCTTCCTTCAGGCGAATCAGCATTTCGTAGGGAAAACGCTTGTCGTTCTCGGTGCTGAAGTGCGCCTTGATGCCGTGGTAGCTGATATGCAGCGTCGCCGCGGTCAGCGTCTCTGTGCGCTGATGCACGTCCGCACCACCGCACCAGGGCAGGAACTGGGGATAGTCTTCGCAGCGATCCACCAGCTCGAACATCTGCGCGGGGGTGAACTCGATCAGGACCAGCTTGTTGACTTCGGCCATAGGTCGGGGGAACGGGCGCGTCGCCGAACTGCTAAAATGGCCGATTCTACCGCAAGCCGGGCGTGCCGCCCGCATCCGCCGGCCATTCCGGCGGGAAACGCAGCCGGACTCCGCACACCATGAGCATCATCGACAACCGCAAGGCCTATCACGATTACTTCATCGAGGAAAAATACGAGGCCGGCCTCGTCCTCGAAGGCTGGGAGGTGAAAGCAATCCGGGCCGGGCGGGCGAACATCAAGGAAGCCTACATCATCGTCCGCGGCGAGGAGATCTTCATCCTCGGCATGCACATCACGCCGCTGACCAGCGCCTCCACGCATATCCGCACCGACCCCACCCGCACCCGCAAGCTGCTGCTGCACGCGGGCGAGATCGCCAAGCTGATCGGCAAGGTTGAGCGCGCCGGCTTCACCCTGGTGCCGCTGGACCTACACTACGCCAAAGGACGGGTAAAGGCGGAGATTGGCTTAGCCAAGGGCAAGAAGCAGTACGACAAGCGTGAAGATGAGAAGAAGCGTGACTGGGATAGGGAAAAGGCGCGACTGATGCGCGTAAAGGCCTGAGCCCCCTCAGCCTCTCACCAGGCTCCCAACGCAAACGCAATGTGCGCGCCGACGGAGCGGGCTCGCTGGAGCCCGACCTCACCGGACTCCTCGCTGCAGCCAGCCGGCCCGTCATGCCCATGACGCATGCCGTTGCCGTTAAGCTCTGGGGCTCATCCTCAGGAGCCCCAAATGAGCTTTCTCGTCGCCGGCCTGCTGCTTTTCCTCGGAACCCACCTGATACGCGTCTTCGCCACCAGTTGGCGCAGCGAGCAGATCGCACGCATGGGGCCACGCGCCTGGCGGGGGCTCTACTCTGCCTTCGCCCTGCTGGGCTTCGCCCTCATCATCTGGGGATACGGTGAAGCACGGCTGATGCCGACCGTGCTATGGGTGCCGCCGGTATGGACCCGCCATCTCGCCGCCCTGCTGACATTGCCCGCCTTCATCCTGCTGGTCGCCGCCTATGTGCCGGGCTGTAGGATCAAGGCCGCCATCGGCCATCCCATGGTCGCCGGCACCAAGCTGTGGGCGCTCTCGCATCTGCTGGCCAACGGCAATCTGGCGGACGTGCTGCTGTTCGGCGGCTTCCTCGCCTGGGCGATCGTCGTGTTCGCCTCTGCCCGCCGGCGGGACCGGAAAGCCGGCGTGCGCTACCCGGTCGGGCCACTGAGCCGCGATGCGATCGCGGTGATCGGCGGCATCGTCGCCTGGGCGGTATTCGCCCGCTTCCTGCATGGACCGCTGATCGGCGTGCAGCCCTTCTGAAGCAGCCCCCCGTTCAGGAGCTGCAGGACAGCATGGAGCACCCCGCACGCTGGCGCGCCCAGTCGGGCCGCTTCTGCGCATAGGCTTCGCGGCCCGGCTGCTCTTCATAGGGGCGGCGCATGACATCCAGCAGTTCCTCGACCGGCTTCAGGTCGCCCGCTTCCGCCGCATCTATGGCCTGCTGCGCCAGGTAATTGCGCATCACATAGCAGGGGTTGGCAGCGTTCATGCGGGCGTGGCGCGTTTCAGGGTCCAGCCCTCCGCTGCGCACCTGCCCGGCGTAGGTCTGCAGCCAGGCCAGGAATTCCTCCGCCGTGTTCTGGCGCTTGTCCTCATCGTAGAAAGCGTCGGCGAACAAGCTGGCGTCCGGCGTGGAGGGATCGAGATCGGCGAGGCGGCGGAAGAAGAGGGTCATGTCCATCTCTGCCCGCAGCATCAGCGAATGCAGGGCATTGACGCCGGCGAGGTCAGCCTCCTGCAACTGCGCGAGACCCAGTTTGTCGGCGGTCATGCGGCGGCTTTCCACGTCATAGACTTCGGCATAGGCCGCAAGCGCCGCCTGCAGCGGCTCAGCCGCGCCGATGGCGGGATAGATGGCGTTGGCCAGCTGCGCCAGATTCCAGTGAGCGATGCGCGGCTGGTGGCCGAAGCGGTAGCGGCGGCCGGCGGCGTCGGTGGTGTTCGGCGTCCAGCCGGGGTCGAAGTTGTCCACCCAGCCGTAGGGGCCGTAGTCGATGGTGAGGCCGAGGATGGACATGTTGTCGGTGTTCATCACGCCATGCACAAAGCCCACCCTCATCCAGTGCGCCACCATCAGCGCGGTCCGCTCGCACACTTGCTGGAACCAGCGGATGCGTCTCTCCTTGCCGCTGCCGCCAAGTTCCGGGAAATCCCGCGCTATCGTGAAGTCGATCAACTTCTCCAGCAGTTCCTGGTCGCCACGCGAAGCAACAATCTCGAAATTGCCGAAGCGGATGAAGGACGGTGCAACACGGCAGACGACCGCGCCCGGCTCGGCCTTGGGATTGCCGTCGTAGAACATGTCGCGCATCACCTGCTCGCCGGTGCCGACCAGGCACAGCGCGCGGGTGGTCGGCACGCCGAGGTGATGCATCGCTTCGCTGCAGAGGAATTCGCGGATGGAGGAACGCAGCACCGCGCGGCCGTCGGCCCGGCGGGAATACGGCGTGGGGCCCGCACCTTTCAACTGCAGCTCCCAGCGCTCGCCACGCTGATTGATGGTCTCGCCCAATGTGATCGCCCGGCCATCGCCCAGTTGCCCGGCCCAGTTGCCGAACTGGTGGCCGCCATAGCAGGCGGCATAGGGCTCCATTCCTTCCAGCAGCGCGTTGCCGCCGAAGACTTCGGCGAAGCCAGTGGAATGCACATCCTCCGGGTCCAAATCCAGCAACTCCGCCACTTCTCGCGACCAGGCCAGCAGGCGCGGCGCGGCCACCGGTGTCGGCATCACCCGTGAGTAGCAGGCGCCCTCCACCTGCCGCAGGCGGGGGCCGCTTTCAGGATCGGCGGGCAGTTCACGGACGAAGCGGTTGTCAAAGGTCAAGGTTCTCATCTGTCGGGGTCCGTTGCGGATTGTTGTCGTTGTCGGCTTCGCCACAGGTGAGAGCGGCGGCCAGCGGCTTGGTTCTCGGGGACCAGCTCGGTTGGAAAGTGGAGCAGCAAGGAGCACGCCAGCGCTGCCGGCATGCATCCGCGACAGGCAGGCAGCTCAGCCGCGGCGGGGATCGAAAGCGTCGCGCACCACGTCGGCGAAGAGGTTGGCGGCGAGCACCAGCAGGAACATGAAGACGAAGGCGGCAGACAGCGACCACCACACCATGGGCTCGCGGGCCAGTTCGGCGCGCGCCATGTTGATCATGGTGCCGAAGCTGATGGTGGTGGGGTCCACGCCGACTCCGACATAGGACAGCACCGCCTCCGCCAGCACCAGGCCGGAGAAATCCATCACCAGCGTGATCAGCACGATGTGCATGACGTTGGGCAGGACGTGGCGACGCAGGATGGCCGGCGTGCCGACGCCGAAGGCGCGCGCCGCCTGCACGTAGTCCAGCTCACGCAGCTTCAGCGTTTCGCCGCGCAGCAGGCGGCAGAGCCCCGTCCAGGAAGTGATGCCGAGGATCACGCACAAGGCCAGCAGGCGGGCGTCGGAGCGTTCGGCGGCGGTAGCGAACCAGTCGGGATGGGTGTCTATCACCACCTGCATCATCAGCACCGAAGCGGCGATCAGCAGCACGCCGGGCACCGCGTTGAGCACGGTGTAGATGTACTGCACCACGTCGTCCACCCAGCCGCCCAGGTAGCCGGCGGCGATGCCGAGGGCGATGGCGAAGGGCAGCATGACCAGCGTGGTGATGGTGCCGATGACCAGCGCGGTGCGCACGCTCTTCAGCGCAAGGTAGAGCACATCCTGCCCCACCTTGTCGGTACCCAGCACGTGGTAGTAGGGCGCCAGGAACACGGCCAGCGCGCAGACCAGCGCCAGCCCGGCGAAGGTCAGCAGCGCAGCACGCCAGGCCAGCACTGCCCTGCCCCGCAATACATCCACCGCAGCGACCACGAATCTCTCGCGGCGTGCCCGCGCCACCGCCGCCGCAATGGCCAGAAAGGCGGTGAAGACCGCCAGCAAGGCGATACCGAATGCAGGCCAGATCCGCCCGGCGATATCCGCCGCGACGTCGGCCGCCGGATCGCCCAGGTGGGAGGCGCCGTGCACCAGGCGCGGATACAGCCGCGCCTGCCCGCCTTCCGGCAACTCCACTGTCTCCCGTTGATAGAGCGTGGAGGCGAAGGGCGCGGAATAGGTCTTCTCGGTACGCAGCCGCAGACCTTCCAGCAGGCCGTCCAGCACGCTGAGCACCTCGGCCGAATAGACCTTCTCGGCTTGTCCGTTCTCGGCGGAAGGAAGCTGCGGGCGGTAATGCAGGCTGTCCAGCAGACCAACCGCGATGAAGGCGAGCAGGATCACCGCCGCCACCATGCCGGAGGGCCGCCGCCCCACCTTGCGCCAGGCGTCCCGCAGCGGCGGGCTGCGGCGGGCGTGGAGGGCGGACAGCAACGCGACCGCCAGCAGCACGAACAGCAGGAGATCGGTCCACAGCAGGACGGGCTGAAAATCCATGCGCTAACCCAGCCTCACTCGCGGATCGACCAAGGTGTAGGAGATGTCGGTGAGGATCAGGCCGACGATGTACAGCACCGAGCCGATGAACACCATGGAGCGCACCACCGCGAAGTCCTGCGCGCGAATGGCGTCTATGGTGTAGCTGCCCAGCCCCGGCACGGCGAAGAAGGATTCGACCAGCAGCGAGCCCATGAACAGCAGCGGAATGACCACCACCACGCCGGTCAGGATGGGAATCATCGCGTTCTTCAGCACATGCCGGAACAGCACCCGCAGCTCGGACAGGCCCTTGGCGCGCGCGGTGCGCACGTAGTCGCGGGAGATCTCCTCCAGGAAGATGCTGCGGTACCAGCGCGCGCTGGCGCCCATGCCGGCGACCACACTGATCAGCACCGGCAACACCAGGAAGCGCGACGCGTCCAGCCCCGGCGCATAGCCGGAGATGGGCACCAGCGCCCACAGCTTGGACACCAGCCACTGCCCGCCGATGATGTAGAACATGCCGGAGATGGACATCATCACCACGCAGGCGATCACGCCCCAGGTGTCCAGATAGGTCGCGCGGAAGAACACCAGCAGCAGCGAGAAGACGATGGCCGCTGCCAGGCCGAGGATGAAGGTGGGCAGCGCGATCGCCAGCGAAGGCCCCATGCGGTCGCGGATCTCGCGGCCGATGTTGCGGCCGTCGTCGGCGCTGCCGAAGTCGAAGGCGAACATGCGCAGCGATTTGTCGAAGAAGATGGTGTCGGTGAGGTGTTGCACGCCCCTGGCTTCGGCGTTGAAGAACAGCGGTTTGTCGTAACCGCGCTCCACCTTCCAGCGCTCTATGGCATCCGGCGTGGCGCGCTTGACGCCGATCTGCATGCGGGCGATGTCGTCCGGCGAATTCACCACGAAGAACAGCAGGAAGGTGAGCAGATTCACCCCGATCAGGATGGGGATGGCGTAGAACAGACGGCGGATGATGTAGGCGAGCATCTTCCCTTCCCCTCAGGCCGTCGCCCGTTCCCGCCGGCGCCAGTGCAGCGCCGCCGGCACCACCAGCGCCACCGCCAGCAGCACGAGCAGCCCGATAGGCCACAGCACCGGCCGGTTCCACTCCGCCCGCGCCGCCTCGCGCTGGGCGGTATCAATACGCTGGTACTTGAGGCCGTTGCGGGCGATGTTGCCCGGCTTGCGGTTGTACACCCAGCCGTGCTGCAGCGAGTAGGTCTTGGGGTGGAAGCCAAATAGCCAGGGCGAGTCGTATTGCAGGATGGCGATCATGCGATCGATGACCGCCTGGCGCTGCGGGCCATCAGGCATGGACTTCATGCGCTCGAACAGCCTGTCGTACTCCGGGTTCTGGTAGTTGGAGGCGTTCTGCCCCTGGTACTTGACCTTGCCCTGCGGCCCGTAGAGCAGGAACAGCATGTTTTCCGGGTCGGGGTAGTCCGCGTTCCAGCCGAAGAAGAAGAGCTGGCCGTTGCCCAGCCGCATCTTGTCCTGGAAGCGGTTCCAGTCGGTCGGGCGAACGACGAACTGCACGCCCAGTTCGCGGAACTGCTTGGCCAGCCAGTCCGAGCGCGACTTATCGCCCAGCCCGGTGGGCGTGGTGTCCAGGTTGATGATCAGCGGCTCGCCGGTGCGCGCATCCCGGCCGTTCGGATAACCGGCCTCCGCCAGCAGCTGGCGCGCCCGCTCGAAACCCCGCCGCACCGGCCGGCCATCGCGCCATTCATAGACCACCGGATTGATACCCGCCTCGCCTTCCCGCGCGCCGAACAACCCCGGCGGAATCGGGTGCATCGCGCTGACCCCGCGGCCGTTCTGGAAGATGGAGACGAACTCTTCCATGTCCAGCGCCACCGAGATTGCCTGCCGCAGCTTGCGCGCCCGCTCGCGACCAGCGGCGGTGTCGCCGCCGCCCACCAGCGGGTCCAGCATGTTGAAGCCCATGTAGAAGATGGAAGGCGACACCGAGGTATTGAGGCGGATGCCGCGCTCGGCCATCTCGTCCGACAGGCCGACTTCACCCTGGCTGGTCAGCGTCACCGCTTGGTCGAAGTTATCGGAGGAAACACCGGAGGCGTCGTAATAGCCCTGCAGGAACTTGTTCCACAGCGGAATACCCTCCCGCTCGCGGGAGAACACCACCTCGTCGATGAAGGGAATGGATTTGCCGCAATCCGCCAGCAGTCCGGCCTCGGCATCGCCCTTCTCACCCTCGCAGGGATAGGTCTCGCCGCGGAAATTGGGGTTGCGCGCCAGCACCATGCGGGCGTTGGGATTGTTCTCCGCCAGCATGTAGGGACCGGTTCCCACCGGCCACCAGTCCAGCGTCAGGTTGCGCTCGGCCATGCCCGGCTGGCCGAAGAAGCGGTCTGCCTCAGGCGGCACCGGCGAGAAGAAAGGCATGGTGAGCCAGTACAGGAACTGGGGATAGGCACCCTGCAGGGTGATGCGGTAGGTGTGCTTGTCCACCACCTCCACGCCCGGCAGCTCGTAGCGCGTCAGGTCCAGCCAGCCCGGCTCCTTCTTCGCCGCCTCCGCAAGCTGGGTCTGCAGCGTTTTCAGACCGGGGATGTATTCCGCCATCAGTTCGAGGATGGGCGAATGCAAGCGGGGATGGGCAAGACGCTTGATCTGGTGGACGAAATCCGCCGCCTCCAACTCGCGGGTACCGGTTTCGGCGAAATCGCCAAGGTCACGGACGTCCGCCAGGTCTTTCTCGGTCAGCGCCAGATAGCGTGGCCTGCCCTCCCCGTCACGGGCAAAAGCCGGATGCGGCTGGTAAAGCACGCCCTCGCGGATGTGGATCTCGTAGACGCTCTTCGCCACCCGGGAAACGTCGGCGGTAGCCGGCAGTTCGCGGCCGTTCTCGTCGTAGAGCCGCACTGTCGGCATTTCCGCCGCCGAGCCCGACTCCAGCACATAAGGCCGCTTCAGGTAGTGGTACTGCAGCGGCGGCTCGATGATCTGGTAAAGAAAGGTCGCCTCGTCCTCGGAATAGGACTGCACCGGGTCCAGATGCTTGGGCCGCTCGCTGAAAGCGGTGTAGAGGATGTTGCGGCCGCGCTCGCCCGCGGGATAGGGATCGTTCCATACCGGCCCACAGCCGGAGAGCACAACCACCGCCGCCATACAGGCGGCGGCACGGGCCAGGAAGGAATGGGGCTGCGGGCGGCTCATCGGCAGCGAGTGTATTCGCTGCTGCCGCTCAAGTCAGTATGAAATCCTTGTTCGGCTCATGGGCCGGCGCTGGCGTCTCGCCCAGCATTTCGCGCAGGCTGGAGTCGATGCCGGCGGCCATCGCATCCAATGCCAGATCGTTGGGCGCCAGGCCGAAAGGCTCTTCGATCTCGTCGCTCAGCGCTTCCAGCGCGAAGAAGGTGTAGGAGACGAAGGCCACCACCACCGGCGTCATCATGCCGATGCCGTCCACCAGGCCGAAGGGCAACATCATGCAGTAGAGGTAGATGGTGCGGTGCAAAATCACCGAATAGGTGAAAGGCAGCGGCGTGCTGGCGATGCGCTCACAGCCGCCGATCACTTCCGACAGGCCCGACAGCGGCACATCCATGCGCTGGGCCAGCATCGGGTCCAGCTCGCCGTGCTCGCAGCGCTCGCGTATCCAGCTGCCCAGCCACAGCAGGATGACGATGGGCGCAAAACGCGCCTTCACCATGCGGTCCATGACCGGCGCCGGCAGCAGGCCTTCGATCTCGTCGCTGCGCGGACGGCCGCGCAGCTGGTTGCGACTGGCGTAGGCAAAGGCGATCAGCCCCAGCACGAAGGGCCGCGCATTGACGCTGGCACGTGGAAAGGTGATGGCCTGCCGCGCCAGGGTGCGCGACTCCACCAGCAGGCGGCCCCAGAGCTTGCGCCCTTCCCAATAGCGGTCGTAACTGGAGTTGTTGCGGAAGCCGAGGAAGATGGCGAGCGCCACGCCCATCAGCGAAAACGGCGCGGAAGTCAGGGTGACCTTCCAGTGGAAGAGCTGGCCGTGCATCAGCACCACGCCACAGGACAGCAGTGTGGTGAAGAGCAGTTGCGGCAGGATGCGGGGAAGAATGGAACCTCTACGGACGAACAGCAGGTGCAGCCAATGGGGACGCGGGCGGATGATCACGGCAATGGGGTCTGAATGGGGGGCGAAAACTGGAAAAGTTATAGGCGCCGCCACTTCCAACTACCGGGTCAAAAACCCGTACGGCGACGCGGGTTGAGATTCTGGCAGGTTTTATTCCGCACTGCAGCAAACCGCATGTATCGAGGAGAAAGCGGCGGCAGTAGATTTCGCTATAATTCGCGGTTCTGTCATTCGGAGTTTGGATTCCATGGGCTTTCTCGCCGGCAAACGCATTCTCATTACCGGGTTGCTCAGCAATCGCTCGATTGCCTACGGCATTGCCAAGGCCATGCACCGCGAGGGCGCCGAGCTAGCGTTTACCTACCAGAACGAGCGCTTCCAGGAACGTGTGGCCAAGATGGCCGCCGACTTCGGCAGCACCCTGCTGTTCCCCTGCGATGTGCAGGACGACGACCAGATCACCGCCCTGTTCGAGCAGCTCGGCCAGGTGTGGGACGGCCTCGACAGCCTGGTGCACTCCATTGCCTACGCGCCCAGCGAGGCACTGGAGGGTGACTTCCTCGACGGCTTCTCCCGCGAAGCCTTCCGCATCTCGCAGGATGTGAGCGCCTACAGCTTCCCGGCGCTGGTCAAAGCCGCCCGCCCGATGATGAAGGGCCGCAACGGCGCGGTACTCACCCTCTCCTACCTGGGCGCGGTCCGCACCATGCCCAACTACAACATCATGGGCATGGCCAAGGCCAGCCTGGAAGCCTCGGTGCGCTACCTGGCCGTCTGTCTGGGGCCAGAAGGTACCCGGGCCAACGCCATCTCCGCCGGCCCGATCAAGACCCTGGCCGCCTCCGGCATCGGCAGCTTCGGCAAGCTGCTGGCCTTCAACGAACGCAATGCCCCGCTGCGCCGCAACGTCACTATCGACGAAGTCGGCAATGCCGCGGCCTTCCTCTGTTCCGATCTGGCCAGCGGCATCACCGGCGAGGTGATGTACGTGGATGCGGGTTTCAACACCACCGCGCTGGGCAACGCCGAACAGGGCTGACGCTCCGCCGGTTTTCCGGCCAGCCAATGAAAAACGCCCGATCGATGATCGGGCGTTTTCTTTTCCGCCGCCGATGACGGCGGCTGCGATGGCAGCGGGTGGTTTCCCGCCCGCCTTGCCGCCGCTCAGTTCTCGGCGGATTGCACCGCCGGCAGCTTGGTCTCCACCTTGTAGCGCTGGCGCAGTTCGGCGAGGAAAGCGTAGAAGTCACGTTCCGCCATCAGCCGCTCGTACTGGCTCTTCACCGCCGCCAGGTTGGGATCATCCTTCTTCAGCTCGGGGCGATGCACCGCGTCGATGCTGTAGACGATGAAACCGCCATCGATCGCCGGCACGCCGACGTAGGCCGGCAGCTTGGCGGTGGAGGCGGAGAACACCGCCTTCATCGCCTCGGCCGGCAGCGCCGGCGCGGCGCGCTGCAGCTTGCGCGACGGGCTCCACTGGCCGTCGGCAGCCTCGCCCTTCTGCAGAGCGGCCAGCACCTTGCCGCCCTCTTCTGCCGCCTTGGCGGTGGCTGCTTCGGTACGCAGCTGGGCTTCGATCTGGTTGCGCACTTCGTCCAGCGGCAGGCGGCGTGCCGCCTCGAACTCCTGCACGCGCGCGGCGACCAGGGTATTCGCGCCGGCTTCCACTGCTTCGGTGTTGCGATGGTTGCGCACCGAGTCATCCGAGAACAGGGCTTCCGCCAGGCGCGGGTTGCGATACTCGCCCAGGCCTTCGGCATTGCGTTCTATCCAGTCGCTGTGGCGAATCTGCAGGCCCAGTTGCTCGGCCGCCGGCTGCAGGCTGTCGGCCTGCTCGTAGACCAGGTTGGAGAACTGCTCCGCCAGTTCTGCATAGCGGCGGCTGGCCGCCTGATCGCGCAGCTCGGCGACGATCTCGTCCTTCACCTCGGCGAAGGGCCGCACCGTGGCCGCCTTGATGTCGGTGACCTGGATGATGTGGAAACCGAAGTCGGAGCGCACCGGTTCGCCGATCTCGTCCTTCTGCTGGGAGAACGCCGCATCCTCGAAAGCCTTGACCATGGCACCGCGGCTGAAGAAGCCGAGATCGCCACCGCGGCCGGCGGAACCCGGATCCTGCGAGGCTTCCTTGGCGATCGCGGCGAACTGCTTCGGATCCTTGCGCAGGCGAGCCAGCAGGGCATCCGCCTTCGCCTTGGCCTGGGCGACCTCGTCGGCGCTCGCATCCGCGTTGGCCAGGATCAGGATGTGCCGCGCCTTGCGCTCCTCCGGCTGGCCGAAGCGGGCCTGGTTGCCATCGTAGAAGGCACGGACTTCGTCATCGCTGACGCTGGCGCGGCGGCGTACCGCCTCGGCGTCCAGCACCAGGTATTCCGCCTTCAGGCGCGCCGGCCGCTCGAAGCGGGACGGATTGGCGTCGTAGTAGGCCTGCACCGCGTTGTCCGCCAGCTTGACGTCGGCGAGATAGCGCGACGCCGGGAAACGCAGCTCGCGGATGTCGCGCTCTTCGGTCTGCGCCGCCAGGAAGCGCTGCGCGGAGCCTTCGGCGATGAAGGCCGACTCGCCCACCGACAGCGCCAGTTGCTGGATGCGCAGATCCTGCGCCACCCGGCTTTCGAACATTTCCGGCGTCATGCCCTGGGCGCGCAGTTGCGCATCGTAGCGGCCGAGGGAGAACTGGCCGTTCTCCTGGAAGGCCGGCACGGCGGCGATGGTGCTCTGCAGCTGCTGGGAACTGACCGAGAAGTGCTTGTCCGCGCTGTAGAGCGCCAGCAGGCGCTGGTTCACCAGATTGTCCAGCACCGCCTGGCGCAGCGCCGGCGAATCCAGCAGGGCCCGGTCGACCTGGCCGCCGGCCGCGTCGCGCATGCGGTCCTGCTGGGTGCGCAGCGCTTGGTCGAACTCGGAGGCGGTGATCCGGCTCTTGCCGACCGTGGCCACTTCGCCGCCGCCAGGGCCATCGCTGAAATAGGCATCCATGCCGAAGAAGGCGAAGGGGATGATGAGTACGGCCAGGATGACCTGGGCGACCCGTTTGTTATTGCGAACTGCTTCGAACATCTCGATTTCCGTGGAAGCCAGTAGGAATGAAGCGGCCGGAGCGGGTCCGGCGTCGGAGGCGGGAGTTTAGCGCATCCCGGTGCGCAGCAGGCCGTCACGCTTCCTTCATAAAGCGCCGCTATCTCCGACGATATATGCCTCTCCTTCCCTCAACGCCGAGTGGATATACTGCGCCCATGCCCGCCCACCTCGCCCAGCTCCTCGCCGTCGCCCTGGCTTATGGGCTAGCCGGCTGGGCCTCCCTCCAGTTGGCGGTGCCTCCCGGCTACGCGGCGCCGGTCTTTCCCGCCGCCGGCGTCGCCCTCGCCGCGGTGCTGATACGCGGCAAACAGATGTGGCCGGCGATCTTCGTCGGCTCCCTGCTCGTCCAGTTCCTCGCCCAGACGCAGACCGGCGCCAGCTACGCCTGGTGGAGCGCCGGCCCGGTCGCCCTCGGCGCTAGCATGCAGGCGCTGGTGGGCGCGGCGCTGGCACGCCGCCTGGTCGGCTTTCCCAACCCCCTGGACGCGCCGCCGGCCATTCTGCGTTTCCTTGCGGTGGTGGCACCGGTCAGCTGCCTGATCAGCCCTACGGTTGCAGTGCCGCTGCTCAACCTCGCCGGCGTGATTCCCACTGGCGAGATGGCCTTCAACTGGTGGAACTGGTGGGTGGGCGACACCCTGGGCATCGTCGTTGCCACACCGCTGATCTTCGTCTTCTTCGGCCAGCCCGCGGCAGACTGGCGCGGCCGCCGGCTGGGGGTCACGGTGCCGCTGGGCCTCGCTCTCCTCCTCCTCGCCTATGCCTTTCATCAGGTGCGCAGCTGGGAAGAACTGCGGGTGCTCACCCAATTCAACCGCGACGCCGAATACGTCGCCAGCATGGTGCACCGGCGACTGGACATACAGGCCAACATGCTCAGGTCAATAGAGCGCCTGATGACGGTGAGCGATGACGTCTCGCGGGAGGACTTCGCCGAGTTCGTCGGCCCCTGGCTGGAACGCTATCGCGGCACCCAGAACTTCGGTTGGAGCCCGCTGGTAACCGCCGGCGAGCGCAAGGCCTTCGAAGCCAGCATGCAGGCCGAGCGCTCCGGCTACCGCATTCTCGACCGCGACCAGGAAGGCAAGACCTTCCCCGCCGCCACGGCCGAGTACTACCTGCCGCTGGAATTCATCGAGCCCGCGGCCGCCAATGGCAGCGGCTTCGGCCTCAACCCGCTGTCACTGCCGCAAACAGAAGACGCCATCCGCCAGACCATCCTGAGCGGCGAACCGGCGGCGACCGAGCCTTTCCGGCTGGTGCAGGAGACCGGGGTGCAGCGCGGCGTCGCCGTCTATCTCGCGGTGTACAACAAGCGCATACAGGACTCACCGATGCCGCTGGCCGGCATGGTGTCCAGCGTCTTCCGCATGGACGACGCCCTCGCCGCCACCTTCGAGGGGCGTGACCTCAGCGGCATCGAGCTCTGTCTGGTGGATGTGGACGTCGCCATGGAAAACCGCCGCCTGTCCGGGCCGGCGGATTGCCAGCAGCCCGGCTGGAGCGACCAGGGCATCTCCCGCGCCCATGCCCTGTCCTTCGCCGGCCGGCACTGGGAACTGCACCTTCGGGCAAGCCGGGAATACGTGCTGGGCATGCGCAGCTGGGCGGCCTGGACCACGGTGGCGGTCGGCCTGCTTGCGGTGGGCATCCTCGGCGCCTTCCTCCTCATCACTACCGGCAACACCCGCCGTATCGCCGCGCTGGTGGAAAGGCGTACCGCCGAGCTGGTGGCCGCCGGCGCCCGGTTGCGCGAGCAACAGCTCGCCCTGGTGGACGCCCAGCGCATCGCCCGCCTGGGCAGCTGGGAAACCACCGGCAGCCCGGACTCCCTGCGCTGCTCCAGCGAACTGCCGGCGGTGCTGGGCTGCAGCCGGCATCGCCTCGTCAACCTGCAAAGCCTGGTCGAAACGGTATGCGGCAACGACAGGACCGAGCTGGAGAAGGCGCTGAAGCAGGTGTCCGACGCCCCCGGCTTCGCCACCCTGGACTGCAGCATCAGCAGCACTCCGCCGCGAACCGTGCTGTTCCAGATCGAGAGCGAATGGCGCGACGGCCTGCTGCACCGCATCCGCGGCACCGTGCAGGATGTGACCGACGCCCGCGAGGCCGCCGCCCACATCCAGTACCTGGCCCACTACGACGCCCTCACCGGCCTGCCCAACCGCAGCGCCTGGCTCAGCCACACCCGCGCCGCCCTGCATGCCGCCCAGCGCCATGGCGACCAGTTGGCGGTGCTGTTCCTCGACCTGGACAACTTCAAGACGGTGAATGATTCGCTCGGCCACCCGGTGGGCGACCGCCTGCTCGCCGCCGTCGCCCACCGCCTGTCCGGCTGCCTGCGCGAGGAGGACATGCTCGCCCGCCTCGGCGGCGACGAATTCGTCGCCCTGCTGCCGCGGCTGAAAGGGCCGGCCGACGCCGCCGATGTAGCGCGCAAGATGCTTGGCACCCTGGGCGAAGCCATAGAGATAGACGGCCACGACCTGGTGCCTTCCGTCAGCATCGGCATCGCCACCTTCCCCGCCGACGGCGGCGATGTGGACACCCTGCTGAAGCATGCCGACACCGCCATGTACGGCGCCAAGGCCGCCGGCCGCAGCAACTACCAGTTCTTCGTGCCGGAAATGAATGCCCGCGCCACCGAGCGGCTGGTGCTGGAGAACGCGCTGCGCCGGGCGGTGGACCGCAACGAGCTCCGCCTGCACTACCAGCCGCAGGTGGATGCCGCCAGCGGCGAGGTACTGGGCTGCGAAGCACTGGTGCGCTGGCAGCATCCGGCGCGCGGCCTGATCCCGCCGGCGCACTTCATCCCGGTGGCGGAGGAATCCGGCCTCATCGTGCCGCTGGGCAACTGGGTGCTGCGCGCCGCCTGCAGCCAGCAGGCGCAATGGGCGCGCGAGGGGCTGGAGACGCTGATGGTGGCCATCAACATCTCCGCGCTGCAGTTCCGCCGGCCGGACTTCGTGGATATCGTCACCACCATCCTCGCCGAGACTGGTGCCAATCCGCGCTGCATCGAGCTGGAAATCACCGAGAGCGCGCTGATGGAAGCCAGCGACGACGAACTCGCCCGCCGCCTGGCCGAGTTGCGCCGCATGGGCCTCAGCCTGGCGCTGGACGACTTCGGCACCGGCTATTCCAGCCTCGCCTACCTCAAGCGCCTGCCCATAGGCCGGCTGAAGATAGACCGCTCCTTCGTCAAAGACCTTCCGGGCGACCCGGAAGACGCGGCGGTCGCCTCCGCCACGCTGTCGCTGGCCCGCGACCTCGGCCTGGACGTGGTCGCCGAAGGCGTGGAAACCAGCGCCCAGCGCGACTACCTCACCGCCCGCGGCTGCCAGCTGATGCAGGGCTATCTCTACTCGCCGCCGCTCACCGCCGAGGCCTTCGAAGGCTGGCTGACGGAGCGCGCCAGCACATGAAAAAGGGCGATCCCTTGGGATCGCCCTTTTTCTCCATCCAGCCCCCGCAGCGCCGCAACCGCGCCCGGAAAATCTGACCGGTTTACTCCACCCGGGTGAAGCTCAGCCTGCTGCCGGTAGCATCCACCTTGATGCGGTCCTTGGCCGCGAACTGGCCTTCCAGGATGGCCTTGGCCAACGGATTCTCGATCCGCTCCTGGATGGCCCGCTTCAGCGGCCGCGCGCCGAACACCGGATCGAAGCCCGCCGAGGCGATCTCCGCCAGCGCCGCCTCGCTCACTTCCATGCTCATCTCCAGCCGCGCCAGCCGCTTCTCCAGGTACTGCAACTGGATGCGGGCGATGCCGGCGATGTTCTTCTCGTCCAGCGCATGGAAGACCACCACCTCGTCGATACGGTTGATGAACTCCGGCCGGAAGAAGGTCTTCACCTCCGCCATTACCGCCAGCTTGATCACCTGGTAGTCGTCGCCCGACATCTGCTGGATCATCTGGCTGCCGAGGTTGGAAGTCATCACGATCACCGTGTTCTTGAAATCCACCGTGCGGCCCTGGCCATCGGTCATGCGGCCGTCGTCCAGCACCTGCAGCAACACGTTGAACACATCCGGGTGCGCCTTCTCCACCTCGTCGAACAGGATCACGCTGTAAGGCTTGCGCCGCACCTGCTCGGTCAGGTAGCCGCCTTCCTCGTAGCCGACGTAGCCCGGCGGCGCGCCGATCAGCCGCGCCACCGAGTGCTTCTCCATGAATTCGCTCATGTCGATGCGGATCAGGTGCTCCTCGGAATCGAACAGGAACTCCGCCAGCGTCTTGCACAGCTCGGTCTTGCCCACGCCGGTGGGGCCGAGGAAGAGGAAGGAGCCGTAGGGCCGGTTCTCGTCGGCCAGGCCGGCGCGCGAACGGCGGATGGCGTCGGACACCAGCTTCACCGCCTCGTCCTGCCCCACTACCCGCTGGTGCAGGCGCGCTTCCATCTTCAGCAGCTTGTCGCGCTCGCCCTGCATCATCTTGCTCACCGGGATGCCGGTGGCGCGGGACACGACCTCGGCGATTTCCTCGGCGCCGACCTCGGTGCGCAGCAACTTGTTCGGCGTGGCGCCCCCACCCTGGGCCGCCTGCTCCGCCGCCTTCAGTTGCGCCTCCAGCTGCGGCAGCTTGCCGTACTGCAGCTCGGCGACCTTGTCGAGCTGGCCCTTGCGCTGGAACTCCGCCATCTGCGCGCGCAGCCGGTCTATCTCTTCCTTGATGTGGGCCGAGCCCTGCACCTTGGCCTTCTCCGCCTTCCACACCTCTTCCAGGTCGTTGTACTCGCGCTGCAGCTTGGCGAGTTCGTCCTCGATCAGCTGCAGGCGCTTCTGCGAGGCTTCGTCCTTCTCGCGCTTCACCGCCTCACGCTCGATCTTCAGCTGGATCATGCGACGGTCCAGCTTGTCCATGACCTCCGGCTTGGAGTCGATCTCCATCTTGATCCGCGCGGCGGCCTCGTCGATCAGGTCGATGGCCTTGTCCGGCAGGAAGCGGTCGGTGATGTAGCGATGCGACAGCTCCGCCGCGGCGACGATGGCCGGGTCGGTGATGTCCACTCCGTGGTGGATCTCGTACTTCTCCTGCAGGCCGCGCAGGATCGCGATGGTGGATTCCACCGAAGGCTCTTCCACCAGCACCTTCTGGAAACGGCGCTCCAGCGCGGCATCCTTCTCGATGTATTTGCGGTACTCGTCCAGCGTGGTCGCGCCTATGCAGTGCAGCTCGCCGCGCGCCAGCGCCGGCTTCAGCATGTTGCCGGCGTCCATCGCACCCTCGGCCTTGCCGGCGCCCACCATGGTGTGGATCTCGTCGATGAAGAGGATGATGCGGCCTTCGTCCTGGGCGATGTCCTTCAGCACCGCCTTCAGCCGCTCCTCGAATTCGCCGCGGTACTTGGCGCCGGCCAGCAGCGCCGCCATGTCCAGCGACAGCACCTTCTTGCCCTTCAGCGTTTCCGGCACCTCGTCATTGACGATGCGCTGGGCCAGGCCCTCGACGATGGCGGTCTTGCCCACGCCCGGCTCGCCGAT
>Ga0206117_100212_pt1 | contig 88480 bp, 76 predicted proteins | sample 3A5Ametagenome_FD_177997 | JGI IMG/M metagenome (GOLD analysis project Ga0206117, IMG submission 177997) | Enriched microbial communities from leaf-cutter ant dump, University of Wisconsin, Madison, United States - 3A5A | ecosystem: Environmental > Terrestrial > Nest > Insects nest > Nest dump... | reverse complement strand
ATCTGCGCCCAGTTCGCGTCGGGCGGGACGTCGCGGCGATAGGCGCTGCCCCAGGCGGCGACATGCACGTCGCCCGACACGAAGGATGCGCGCAGGCGGCGTTGCGCCGCGATCTGCAGCAGCCCGTGCAACAGCCGCGTGCGCTCGCCCTCGTGATCGCCATGCGACCAGTGGTCGCGCAGGTCGTCGGCATTGCCGGTCTGAACATGGTCCTGGCCGAACGTGTCCAGGAAGCCTTCGGCCAGCGACAGCTTGGGGTGCATGACCGGCACCGAAGACATGATGACCAGATGCTGGCAGCGCTGGCCCGGATGGGCCGGCCGGCCGTCGCTGCGGATGGTGGCAAGCCATGCCTGCAGCGCCGACCAGGTCGTCTGGCTCAGGATCTGGGTGCGCGCCCGCTCGGTGCGCAGGTCGGCCACGACCAGCGAGACCGGCCCCAGGTGATGGGTGCTGGTGAAACCGGGCTGGCCGTCCAGCAGCGGCAGCAGCAGCGGGTCGCCGGCGCGCAGATCGCTCCAGCGGATCGGGGCGAAGAACGGCGTGTCGGCGGTCAGGTCGCCGCGCGACGGCGGTGCCAGTTCAGGCAGGTCTTCCAGCCGGTGCTGCAGCTGGAAGACCCAGAAGGCGCGGCGGGCATGGCGGAACAGGGTCTGGAACAGCGGGCTGGCCTGCATGGCGGGGCTGTAGGATCCCCAGCCGTCGAAGATGTCGTGGTCGTCCCACATCATGATGGTGGGGATGCGGGCCATCGCGTCCGCGGCATCACCGTTGACCACCCCGCTGGCCCAGCGCGCCCGGCCATCGGGCAGCCAGCGTTCGGCATAGCGGCCGAGGTAATAATCCCCTATCTGCCGCTCCAGCGTCCTGGTCACCTGGAATTTGATCTGTTCGTCCGATGACAGGCTGACCCAGCGCTTCAGCGCCGGCAGATCCTCCCAGATCGAATCGAAATAGATCTGGTCGCCGCCCATCAGCATCAGATGGAAACGCTGCAGGCCGCGGTCGTGGATCTTCTGCTGGTGCCACAGCTGCTCGCGGTCCAGGCGATAGCCGGCGGGGCGCAAGGCCGCGTCGTGGTTCAGCACCAGGTCGGTCCAGACCGCGTCCTGCGGCCGGCTCAGCTGGCGCATCACCTTGGGGTCGGAAAACCCGTTGCACGAGACGAAGGCCATGCGCGGCGCATAGTCGCGGCCGGGTACGGTGAACTGCCATTCGGGACCGTCGGGTGCGACGCCATAGGTGACCAGGCGTTCGTCCGCGCCCTGGGCACAGGACAGGTCGTAGCGCAGCACGGTCTGGCCGCCATGGGTCAGCAACTCGACCGGCTCGGCGACCGGCCGCCCGTCGAGATGCAGGGTCGGCGCGGGCGTATTCAGCGGCACGCCGATCAGGGCCGTCACCTGCCAGACATCGCCGGCACCGGTGCCGCGAAACGACAGGACGGGCCCGACGGTGAAGATATCCCTGGGCATGGCTGGCTCCCCCCATTCACGTCCGCAAGCGCGAAAGTTATAGGGGATTTGTTTTCCATATCCACAGCTATTTGCGTCAGCCAGTGTCAGCACGCCGCAGTGACAGCCGCCGGGCGGTGACGTAAACACACAAGGTGTTGTTAAGCGATATTTGCCCGGCCGCCTGCCTTACGGCGTAATCTTTGCCATGGTCTACCGTGCGGAAATCCTGCTGCGCCGCGCCTCCCTGGTCCTGCTGCTGGGGTTGGTGATGCTGGTGCCGGTCCTGCTGGGGCTGACGCCCGCGGCCGATGCGCGCCGCGTCGCGGTCTGGGCCCCGGGCGAAGAGGCCTTGGCCGTGCTGGCGCGCCTGGATCCCGCGGCCGACATCCGCCTGGTTGCCGAGGGTGTGAGCCCCAGCCTGTTCGTGCTGGCCTCGGCCGATCGTTCGCTGCCGGCCCTGCTGAACCGGGCCGGGCTTTATTTCCAGTTCGACCCACGCCTCATCGATGCCTGCCGACCAACGCCTGCAAAAAAAGGATAAGAGAAAAATGTCTCAGGAAGCCGTGACCCTGCCCGCCACGCTGGTCCGCCTGCGTGTCATCGCCTCGCGCCTGCTGGTCGGGCTGCTCTGGCTTCAGGTGCCGGCGCTGGGCGTCGTCGGCTGGATCAACGGCAATGCGCTGACGGGGCCGCTGATCGCCGGCATCCTGCTGGCCGGTATCGCCACCGCGACGATGGTGATGGCCGGCGCGGCCGAGGCCGCCGCCCGCTATGTCGTGTCGGTCGCCATGATCGGCATGGTGTCGCTGCTGGTCTGGCAGGCGGCCGGGCCCTGGCAGATCGACATGCACATGATCTATTTCGCCGCCTTTGCCATGCTGGCCGCCTATTGCGACTGGCGCAGCGTGCTGCTGGCCGCGGCCGTCACGGCCGTGCATCACCTGGCGCTGAACTTCCTGCTGCCCTATGCGGTGTTCCCCGACGGCGCGGCCTTCGGCCGGGTCGTGCTGCATGCCGTCGTCGTCGTGCTGGAATGCGGCGTGCTGATCTGGCTGTGCCTGACGCTGGAGCGCGCGATCACCATCGCCTCGCGCGCCGCCGCCGCCTCGGGCGCCCAGGTCACCCAGCTCGAAGCGCTCGAGGTCGCGCGTGCCGCCGCCGCGGCCAAGGCCGACGCCGAACGCGCCGCCGCCGAGGAGGCGCGGGCCGAACAGGCCGCGCGCGAGCGCGAGATCGCGGCCGAACAACATCGCCGCGACCAGGAGGAAGCCCAGCGCCGCAGCGCCGAGCTGGCGCGCGAACGCGAAACCGCCGCCACGCTGTCCGATTCGGTCCGCGCGCTGGAAGCCCAGCAGGCGCGGTCGGAGGCGATCGTCAAGCTGGCCATGGCCTTCCGCGCCACCGTCGGCGCGGTGGCCGACGACGTGGCCGCCGCCGCCGCCGAGATGCGCGATGCTTCGACCTCGATGGCGCAACTGGCCGGCGAGGCGGGGGCCCGGTCGGAAAGCGCCGACCAGTCGGCCGCTGCCGCGGCGGCGGGCGTGCACGCGATCGTCGCGGCCACAGAACAACTGGCCGGATCCGTGCGCGAGGTCGCGGCCCGGGTCGACGTCGCCTCCTCTACCGCGGGTGCCGCGGTCGAGGAGGCGGCCGAGGCCGATCGCATCATGCGCGCCCTGATCGCCGCCGCCGACCAGATCGGGGCGATCGTCGGGCTGATCACCGCCATCGCCGGCCAGACCAACCTGCTGGCGCTGAACGCCACGATCGAGGCGGCCCGCGCCGGCGAGGCCGGCAAGGGTTTTGCCGTGGTCGCGTCCGAAGTGAAGAACCTGGCCACCCAGACCGCCAAGGCCACCGACGAGATCGGCGCCAAGATCGCCGAGATGCAGGATTCGACGCAAAGCGCGGTGGCCGCCATCGGCGCGATCTCGACCACGATCCGCCGCATCAGCGACGAATCCGAGGCCATCGCCTCGGCCGTGCGCGAACAGGAGGCCGGCACCCGGTCGATCGCCCGCAACATCGAGGCGGCCGCGGCCGGGGCCGAGGCCGCCTCGTCAGGCGTGCGTCAGGTGCGATCGGCGTCGAGTGCGGCATCCGATACCGCAGCAGGGCTGCGCCAGGTGGCGACCGGCCTGAATGCCAAGGCCGACCACCTGCGGGCCGAGGTGCGGGACTTCGTCACCCGTCTGGATGCCGTCTGAATGGGGGCAGGGACGTAAGCTGGCATGTCGGCCGATAAATCATCGCCTATCGAGCAGGCATATAGAAAAGAGTTTGTCGCGGCGCTCAACCTGCTTGCCCAGGCCTGCGAGGTCATGATCAAGCGGCCTGGTGTTGATTTCAAGCCGGTGCTGGTCGGTGGTGCCGCTGCAGAACTGATGTCGGGCGGCATGTTCACCTCGGGTGATTTTGACTTCGTGACGCCGTGGCAGGAAGCTTTCGAGGAAGCACTGATCGGCCTGGGTTTCGTGAGACCGATCTTGCCGGGGCATTTAAGCCGCGGTTTGCTCCACCCTCCAACCCAGACGTCGGTCGAGGTCGTCGGCAGCAGGCTGATGGACGGTGCGGCCGACGGGCGAAGAACCTTCGAGGTCCGTATAGGCGAAGGCGCAGTGCGGGTGATCGCCGTCGAGGGCTTGATAGCGGATCGGATGGCCCAATATGGAGAAAGCCGGCGGCAACGCGTGGAATTGCTGCAGCAGGCGAAAGTCATCTTCCAACTGGACGGACTTGCCGGCCAGGTGGACGAAGAGTACCTTGACCGCCGTATTCGCCACGAAACGGCCAACGAGTTTGGTCTTGAAGACCTCAAACGAGCGCTCGATGACTAGGTCGATCGACATCATGGATCTGGCGGCCCGTCTTGTGCAGCGCAAGGCTGAATTGGGCATTCCCGTGACTGTTGCGCCGCTGATGAACGACGGGTCGGCGCGCACCGCCAGCAAGCGTGCACTCCTCCATGCTCGCGACGAAGTCGCGCGGTCGCGCGGCGAAACCATCGTTTTTCCTGCCAACTACTAATCCGGCCGCTTGCCTTCCGTCAGGTGACCAGCGCTTTTCGCTGGTCGATCTGCAGTCGCCGGGCGGCGAGGGTTGAGAGACTGGTTCCGACAGAGCCGCAGGATCGCGGTCGCGGCAGCGTTTGCGTCCGCTGGCGGCGTTGACAGCGGGACGTGGCGCCCTTATCTGAGAGATCAACCCACAGAGCGCGCATCTGCGTTCATGGCTTGTTCCCTGTTGCCTACGGGGCCGGCCCGCTCAGCGGAAAGAATTTCGAGACGACGGGCCCGCGGTTCAGCCGGAATTCGAGCCGAACCGCCGGCCCAGCTTTGAAAGACGAGGACTACGCATGTTCGGCGCCATCGCCAAGAAGCTGTTCGGGTCCAGCAACGACCGCGTGGTCAAGACGTATCAGCGACGGGTCGCCGCGATCAACGCGCTGGAGCCCGATATCCAGCGGCTGGACGATGCCGCGCTGGCGGGCAAGACCGCGGAATTCCGCGACCGCCTGGCCAAGGGCGAAACCCTCGACAAGCTGCTGCCCGAAGCCTTCGCCGTGGTGCGCGAAGCCGCCCGGCGCACGCTGGGCCAGCGCCATTACGACGTCCAGCTGGTCGGCGGCATGGTGCTGCACGATGGCAAGATCGCCGAAATGCGGACCGGTGAAGGCAAGACGCTGGTCGCCACCCTGGCCGTCTATCTGAACGCCCTGTCGGGCAAGGGCGTCCACGTCGTCACCGTCAACGAATACCTGGCCCGCCGCGACGCCGGCTGGATGAGCCGCGTCTACGGTTTCCTGGGCCTGACCACCGGCGTGGTCGTCCCCGGCCTGTCGGACGAGGAGCGCCGCGACGCCTACCGTGCCGACATCACCTACGGCACCAACAGCGAATTCGGCTTCGACTACCTGCGCGACAACATGAAGTTCCGGCTGGAAGACATGGTCCAGCGGCCCTTCAACCATGCGATCGTCGACGAAGTCGATTCGATCCTGATCGACGAGGCGCGCACGCCGCTGATCATCTCGGGTCCGTCCGAAGAGGACCGCGCCCATTACGAGGCGGTCAACGCGATCATTCCGGGGCTGGGCCCCGACGACTTCGAGAAGGACGAGAAGTCGCGCAACGCCCACTTCACCGAAAAGGGCATGGAACGGCTGGAGCAGCTTCTGTCCCAGGCCGGCCTGCTGCGCACCGACAACCTCTATGACATCGAGAACGTCTCGATCGTCCATCACGCCAACAAGGCGCTGATCGCCCAGAAGATGTTCCACAAGGATGTGGACTACATCGTCAAGAACGGCGAAGTGGTGCTGATCGACGAATTCACCGGCCGCATGATGGACGGCCGCCGCTTCTCGGACGGCCTGCACCAGGCGCTGGAAGCCAAGGAAGGCGTGGCGGTCCAGCCGGAAAGCCAGACCTACGCCACCATCACCTACCAGAACTATTTCCGCCTGTTCCCCAAGCTGTCGGGCATGACCGGCACGGCGATGACCGAGGCGGGCGAATTCGCCGACATCTACAAGCTCGAGGTCGTCGAGATTCCGACCAACGTGCCGGTCGCCCGTATCGACCGCGACGACGAGGTCTATCGCACCGCCACCGAGAAGTACGAGGCGATCGCCGCCGCGATCGACGAGGCGCGCAAGAAGGGCCAGCCGGTCCTGGTCGGCACCGTGTCGATCGAGAAGTCCGAGGGCCTGTCGGTCCTGCTGAAGAAGCGCGGTGTGCCCCACAGTGTGCTGAACGCCCGCTTCCACGAGCAGGAGGCGACGATCGTCGCCCAGGCCGGGCGGCTGGGCGCGGTGACCATCGCCACCAACATGGCCGGCCGCGGCACCGACATCCAGCTCGGCGGCAACATCGACATGCGCATCGAGCAGGAAGTGCCCGAGGACCTGCCGGAATCCGAGCGCGAACAGCGCATCGCCGCGATCCGCGCCGAGGTGCTGGCCGAGCGCGAGAAGGTCAAGGCCGCCGGCGGCCTGTATGTCATCGGCACCGAGCGGCATGAAAGCCGCCGCATCGACAACCAGCTGCGCGGCCGTTCGGGCCGCCAGGGCGATCCCGGCGCCTCGGCCTTCTATCTCAGCCTCGAAGACGACCTGATGCGGATCTTCGGGTCCGAGCGGATCGAGCCGATGCTGAAGAAGCTGGGCCTGAAGGATGGCGAGGCGATCACCCATCCCTGGATCAACAAGGCACTGGAAAAGGCGCAGCAGAAGGTCGAGGCCCGCAACTTCGACATCCGCAAGCAGCTGCTGCGCTTCGACGACGTGATGAACGACCAGCGCAAGGCGATCTTCGAGCAGCGCCTGGACCTGATGCGCACCGAAGACCTGACCGAGGTAGTCACCGACATGCGCGAAGGCGTGGTGGCGGCCCTGGTCGCCCGCCACATCCCCGAGAATGCCTATGCCGAGAAGTGGGACGTCGAAGGCCTGAAGGCCGATGTCCAGCAGACCTTCGGCCTGGACCTGCCGATCCCGGAATGGGCGCGCGAGGAAGGCATCGTCGAGGACCAGCTGCGCGAACGCATCGAGGCGGCGGTCAAGGAGATGATGGACGCCAAGGAAGCCGAGTTCGGCCCCGAGGTGTTCCGCCAGGTCGAGAAGAACGTCATGATGCAGGTCCTGGACCAGCTGTGGCGCGAACATCTGCTGCATCTCGACCATCTGCGCCAGGCCATCGGCCTGCGCGCCTATGCCCAGCGCGATCCGCTGAACGAATACAAGCGCGAAGCCTTCGAACTGTTCGATGGCCTGCTGGGCCGCATGCGCGAAACCGTCACCCAGCTTCTGGCCCATGTCATGATCCGCGTGCCCGAGGCGGCGCAGGAGCAGGCGATGGCCCCGCTGTCCATGCCGCCGCGCGAACAGCTGATGGCCGCCCGCGGCATCGATCCGGAAAATCCCGAGACCTGGAAGAAGCTGCCGCGCAATGCCGACTGCCCCTGCGGCTCGGGCCGCAAGTACAAGTACTGCCACGGCAAGATGACGGCCTGAGGCATCACCCATGCAGCCGTTCCGGATCGAGGTCGCCGACGCCCTGCTCGCCGATCTCGCCGGGCGGCTCGACCGGGTGATCTGGCCGCCCGAACCCGACGCGGCCGGTTGGATCTACGGCGCCAATCGCGACTACATGCAGCGGCTGGTGGCGCATTGGCGCCACGGCTATGACTGGCGGGCCTGGGAAAAGGTCCTCAACCGCTTTCCCCAATACCTGGTCCCGCTCAGCGATCCCGAATACGGCGACCTGGAAATCCACGTCCAGATCGAACAGGGCTCAGGCCCCGCGCCGCGCCCCCTGGTCATCACCCATGGCTGGCCCGGATCGGTCTTCGAATTCCACAAGATCGTCGAGCGGCTGGCCCATCCCGAACGCTTCGGCGGCGACGCGGCCGACGCCTTCACGGTGATCTGCCCGACCCTGCCGGGCTATGGTTTCTCGCGCGGCCTGAAAAAGCCGATCGGCCCGCGCGGCACGGCGCGGCTGTGGCGGCAATTGCTGGTCGACCGGCTGGGCCATCCGACGTTCTTTGCCCAGGGCGGCGACTGGGGGTCGGTCGTCACCGCCTGGCTCGGGATCGACCACCCCGAGGTGCTCGACGCGATCCATTTCAACATGGTGCCGCTGCGTCCCGATCTGCCGGAAGGCGAACGGCCGACCGCCGACGAACAGCGCTGGATCGGCAAGGCCAAGCGGCGCATGGCGCGCGAGGGCGGCTATCTGGCCCAGCAAAGCACCAAGCCCCAGACCCTGGCCTATGCGATGGCGGATTCGCCCGTCGGCCTCGCCGCCTGGATCACCGAGAAATGGCACGGCTGGCCCGGCGCCGCCGCCGATCGCGATCCGCCGCTGCCGATGGACGAGATCCTGACCAACATCATGATCTACTGGGTGTCGGGCAGCTTCCCGACCTCGACCTGGTTCTATTGGGCGGCGGCGCAGAACAACGAATTCCGCATGGGGCCGGGCCAGCGCGTGACCCCGCCGACCGGCTTTTTCCTGCCCGCCTACGACCTGGTGCCGCCGCCGCCCGACAGCTGGCTGCAGCGCGGCTACAACGTGGTCCATCGTCTGGATACGCCCGAAGGCGGGCATTTCGCCGCGATGGACCAGCCCGAGGCGCTGGCGGCCGATATCGGGCGCTTCTTCCGCGGATACCGCTGAATTTCGGCTCGTGAACGTATGATGGCCGTCCAATGATGGACGGCCAACCGTCAGGCGTCAGCGATGAGCCCCACTGAAGCCAGCACCGAGCGGATCGGCGGATCTTCCGGCCGGCAACGCCGACTGGCGCTTAGCGGCATGATCGCCGCCGTGCTGGTGACGACGGGACTTCTGGTCACCACCATCGCCTTCATCGTCGCCGGCCGGCAGGCCGCGGTTGAGCGGGCCGAGGACGAGATGGCCACCGCGGCCAGGCTGGTGGCCGGGCAGTTCGAGCGCGCCTTGTCCGAAGCCGACCGGGCGCTGCGCTACATCGAGCTTCTGGCTAGCCGCACGGTGCTGACGGACGAGAACCTGTACCCCGTGCTGAAGCGCGGCGTGGCCGACCTGGCCCAGATGTCGGGCATCGTGCTGCTGGACCTGCAGGGCGATGTGATCGCCGGATCGGCGGCCAGCCCGGCGCGGCGGGTCAATCTGGGTGATCGCCCCTATTACCTGGCCGCGCGCGACGACCCCGATGGCGGCCTGCATATCGGCGTGCCGCTGCGCAGTCGGATCGACGGTGGCTGGATATTGCCGGTCTCGCGGGCGATGCGTGACGCAGAAGGACAGATGGTGGCCGTGCTGGCCGGGACGTTGTCGGTGGATTATTTCCGCGGCGTGCTGGGCTCGACCCTGCCCGCCGACGGCCGCATCCAGGTGGTGCGCGACGATGGCATCGTCATGCTGCGCGAACCGCCCGAGGACGACAATATCGGCCGTGACATCTCGGACCGCCCGCTGTTCCGGGCCGCCGCCGGGCGCCAGCACGGCGTGCTGACCCTGACCGATCCGGCCGGTGTCGAACGGCTGATCGCCTTTCAACGCGTTGCCGGGTTTCCGCTGCTGGTCACCACCGGCATCCGGTCCGACCTGCCGCTGCGCGACTGGCGGCTGACCACCGCCGTGCTGCTGGGCGGGGCGCTGGTGCTGGGCTGCTTCATCGTCCTGCTGGCCTGGACGCTGGTCCGCGGCGTCGATCGCATGATCGCCCAGGAAGCCGAACTCACCGAGGCGTCGGCCCTGCTGGATACGACGCTTGCCCATATGGGCCAGGGCGTCGTGGTGGTCGACGGTGCCGACACGGTGGTCCTGAGCAACCGGCAACTGCCGCCGTTGCTGGGGGTCGAGGAGGGGTTGGGCGCGCCGGGCACGCGGCTCGACCAACTGGCGGGTGCGGCGGGGCTGGAGGCCGAATTGTTTGCCGGGGCCGCCGGCCCCGAGGTCGAGCGCCGGCTGGAAGACGGCCGCTGGGTCGCGCTGCAGGTCGACGCGATGCCGGGCGGGCGGCTGGTGACGCTGGTCGACGACATAACCCGGCGCAAGGAGGTCGAGGCCGAGCTGCGCCAGCTGGTGACCACCGACCCGCTGACCCGTCTGCCCAACCGGCGCGCCTTCTTCGACCGGGCGGCGCGCGAACATGCGGCCGTCGCCGCCGGCGGCCTGCCCGCGACGGTCGCGCTGATCGACGTCGATCATTTCAAGCGGCTGAACGATACCCACGGCCATCTGGCCGGCGATCGGGCGCTGCGACTGGTGGCCGCCAGCATGCGCGGCGCGCTGGACCGCGGCGACATGCTGGCCCGCATCGGCGGCGAGGAGTTCGCCGTGCTGATGCCGGCCCGCAGCCTGGACCAGGCCGCCGAGGCGATCCAGCATCTGCGCGCCAGCGTCGAGGAAATGGCCGTGCCGACCGCCGATGACGGCATCGACGCCGGCATCATCCGCTGCACCGTGTCCGCCGGTGTCGCGGTGCTCGGGCCCGGCGGTCCCGATGCGGCGCTGGCGGCAGCCGACCGCGCGCTGTACCGGGCCAAGGCGGCCGGCCGCAACCGGGTCGAGATCGCTGCCGAGCCAGACCTTTCGGATCCTTAATCCGCCGGTCGATCCATGCTAGGATCCCGGCCTTCGGGCCACAGGAAACCTGGTAAATCGTGACCGGCGACGGCTTTTCAGCGCAACGCACGGCGGCGACTTTCCGGCCCGGTGACCATCGGCGCCTGCTGCGCATCGGTCTTCTGCTGATCGCGGTGGTGCTGTCGGCGCTGGCCGCCGGCACGGGTTATGCCGTTCTCGATACCTATCGCAATGCCACCGAGAACGCCGAGCGCGATGCCTCGGCGCTGGCCGGGCTGCTCGCGGCGCAGATGGGCCATTCGATCGGCGAGGTCGACCGCGCACTGCGCTATATCGAATTCATCGTCGCCGAACAGGGTTTCGACGACACCCGGCTGCAACCCCTGGTCGCCCAGATCAACGACGAACTGCCGCAGCTGCGCAGCATCCTGGTGTTCGATCGTGACGGCGACAACGCCATCGATTCGGGCCAGTTGCCGGCCCGCCCGCTCAATTCGGCCCACCGCGACTATTTCATCGACCCACGCGACCATGCCGGCGACGGGCTGATGATCGGCATGCCGTTCAAAAGCCGCCTGTCCGGCCGGTGGAGCATCGCGCTCAGCCGTGGGATCCGCGACCGGCAGGGCGCCTTCATCGGGGTCGTGACCGCAGCCCTCGACCCGGAATATTTCCGCGACACGATGAAACATGCCCGGCTGCGGGACGGGGTCGTGGCGATCTGGCGCGACGACGGCACCTTGCTGCTGCGCGACCCGGTCATCGATGCCGAGATCGGCCAGAACCGTGGCGAGGGCACCCTGTTCGCGGCGATCAAGGACCGCAACGAGGCGCTGATCCGGGGCAGGTCCCGCGCCGACGGGGTCGAGCGCATCGTGGCCGTCCACCGGTTCAGTACCCTGCCGCTGATCGCCAGCGCCTCGATCGGCGTCTCCGCCGCCCATGCCGACTGGCGGCTGACTTCGGCGGCACTGGTGGGCAGCGCGACGGTGCTGGGCGGGCTCGTCGTGCTGCTGGGCTGGATCGTCGGCCGCGGGCTGGAACGGATGGCGGTGCAGGAACGCCAGCTTGCCGATGCCTCGGGCCTGCTGCGCACCACGCTGGCCCATATGGGCCAGGGGGTGCTGGTGGTCGACGGTGCCGATCGCGTGGTGCTGGCCAACCGCCAGTTGGCGGTCATCCTGGACGTCGATCCCGCCGCGGTGGCGAGCGGCGCGCCGCTGGACGGCCTGGCAACCGCGGCGGGCGTCGAACCCGAACTGTTCGCCGGCGCCGCCGGCCCCGAGGTCGAACGCCAGCTGGCCGACGGCCGCTGGATCGCGCTGCAGATCGATGCGATGCCGGGCGGGCGTCTGGTGACGCTGGTCGACGACATCACCGGCCGCAAGTCGGTCGAGACCGAATTGCGCCGGCTGGCCTCGATCGACCCGCTGACCCAGCTGCATAACCGCCGGTATTTCTTCGACCTGGCCGACCGCGAATTGCAGCGCATCCGGCGTGGCGGCGCGCCGTCGGCGGTGGCGCTGATCGACATCGACCATTTCAAGCGGCTGAACGACGTCCACGGCCATTTCGCCGGCGACCAGGCATTGCGCGAGGTCGCGGCCTGCTTCCGCGCCACGCTGCGCCCGGTCGACGCCTCGGCCCGCATCGGCGGCGAGGAATTCGCCATCCTGATGCCCGCGACCGGCCTGGACGAGGCCGAGGCGATCATGCAGGGCGTGCGCCGGGCCATCGAGAGGCTGACGGTATCGACCGGCAAGACCGCGGTGCGCTGCACCGTGTCGATCGGCATCGCCGCGTTCGGAACCGAGGGGATCGAGGGGGCGCTGAAGGCGGCGGACGAGGCGCTTTACCGCGCCAAGGCCGCCGGCCGCAACCAGGTGGTGATGGCGGCCTGAGGCCGCCCGTCTCCTATTGCCCGTATTGCAGCGTCACCAGGGCATTCAGCCCGGTGGCCGGGTCGGGCACGCCGGGATTCTCGAGCATCAGGGCATAGCGCGGATCGCCCGGGATCTTCGCATCCGGCGCCGACAGGTAAAGGGCATAGCGGCCCGGCTGGGTCAGGACGTTGCCCAGCGATGTCTCGACCGTCATCGACTGGCCGGCGGCGACGCCGGCCAGATCGGCGCCCAGTTCCTGCTTCAGCACGGTTTGGCCGTCACGCTGGACGATCAGCCACAGCGACCGGCTGTCGGCGATCCTGGCCGTGCCGGTGTTGACGATCTTGACCATCGCCGCGGGCTGGCCGGCCAGTTCCATCAACGCCAGCGATTCCAGCGACAGATGCGGCCCGATCGACCGCAGGATCTGGTCGTACTGGCCGTCCGCCACCCAACCCTGCCAGGTCGCCGGCTGCAGTCCCAGATGCAGCGAGGTCAGCCCGTAATCGCGCGAGAATTCCAGGAACGATGCCGGCCGCGTCGCGCAGACGTCGTCGGTCGAATAGGAGCCGTTCCACATTTCGGCGGTCAGCGTGTTGGTCTGCGACGCGGTGCGCGCGGCCTGGACCAGGGCGCAGGCGTCATAGGTGCTGGCCCCCTTGTAGGTTGCGGGCATGAAGGTGCCGCCATCGCCCTTGTTGGCGCCGTATTCGTCGTCATGGATGCCCAGCGGTATGGTTCGCGCCATCTCGGGGTGCGCGCTGCTGCCGCGGTACTGGGCATAGTCCAGGATCACATAGGGGTAGCGCACTTCCAGGTTCAGCGTCTTGCCGAACAGGTTGATGAACTGGTCCAGGAACTGGTTGTGCACCGATGTGTCGTCGTTGCCGCTGGTCGAACTGTGCCATTCGCCCCACTGGCCGATGAAGCCGGCATGCAGGGCGGCGATGATGTCGGCATTGTCGTTCAGCGTCGGGGCCAGCTGCCCCATGTGCTGCAGGATGACGCCGAGCGGCGCGTCGTTGGCGCAGTTCGGGTTCGCGCTGGTGCAGTCGGGCCAGTTGTAGGTGAAGTTCAGCACGACCTTCAGGCCGGCCGCGCGGATCTGGCCGAGCTGCGCGGTCAGGCGCGGGATGACCGCCGGCGACAGGTCGTAGCCCAGCACCGAATTATTGGCCGGATAGTTGTTGGGACACTGGGTATAGGCGACGTCGGGATCGCTGAGGCAGACCGTCATGTGCACGACGTAGATCGGCGGCATCGGCGGCGGCGGCGGGCTGTTGGCCTGCTGGGGCCAGGCCGGCCGCTTCGTGGTGCCGGCCCGGATGTTTTCCAGCTCCTTGGCCGTCGTGTTGACCATGTCGATGTAGATCCAGGGCCCGCCGTCATGGGTCGGCTGGTAGCTGGTCGACTGCTGGTAGGTGCAGCTGATGCCGCTGCGCAGGTCGCCCGTTCTCGGCACCTGGCTGCCGGCGCAGGTCATGCCCTGGACCGTCTGGGCCGCGGCGGGTCCGCCCCAGGCCGACAGGGCAATGACTGCCGTCAGCAGCCAGTAAAGCCTGCGCGGACTCGAAATCAGCCGATACGCCATTGGACGGATCCCCAGCGAGATGTCCCGGCATTTAGTAGGCAAAATGTTTACGTAAGATGAAAAGGGGCTGTTATCGGATTTTTCGCGGGGCCCGGCACCGTCAGGTGGGCGCCGGGCCCCGCGCCGATCAGAGGATCCGGCCCATATCCAGGAACTTGCGCCGCCGGCCTTCGCGCAGCGCGACCGGTTCGGCCGCCGCGATCAGCCGCAGATGCCGTTCGACCGCATCGCCGACCGCATCGATCGTGGCGTCGGCATCGCGATGGGCGCCGCCCGACGGTTCGGGGATCACTTCGTCGACCACCTTCAGCTTCAACAGGTCGGCGGCGGTGATGCGCAGTGCCTCGGCCGCGTCCTTGGCTTTCTCGCGGTCGTTCCACAGGATCGCGGCGCAGCCCTCCGGGCTGATCACCGAATAGACCGAATGTTCCAGCATGATGATGCGATTGGCCGCGGCCAGCGCCACCGCGCCGCCCGAGCCTCCCTCGCCGACGACGGCCGCGATCATCGGCACGCCGATCTTCAGGCAGGCTTCGATCGACGAGGCGATCGCCTCGGCCTGGCCGCGTTCCTCGGCCCCGATCCCGGGATAGGCGCCCGAGGTGTCGACGAGCGTCACCACGGGCAGGCGGAAGCGGTCGGCCATCTCCATCAGGCGGATCGCCTTGCGATAGCCTTCCGGCTTGGCCATGCCGAAATTATGCCGCAGCCGGCCTTCGGTGCCGCGGCCCTTCTCGTGGCCGATCAGCATGATCGACCGGCCGCGGAAACGGCAGATGCCGCCGATGATCGCCGGATCCTCGCCGAACCGGCGGTCGCCGGCCAGGGGCGAGAAACCCGTGGTCAGGCGCGCGACGTAATCCTCGAAATGCGGCCGGTCCTGGTGGCGGGCGACCTGCATCTTCTGCCACGGCGTCAGCTTGGCGTAGGTCTGCTTCAGCAGCGCCTCGGCCTTGGCTTCCAGCCGTTCGACTTCCTCGGTGATGTCGCCGCTGTCGGCCGCGCTGGTCTGGCGCAACTCGCGGACCTTGTTCTCCAGCTCGGCAATCGGCTTTTCGAAATCGAGGTAGCTGACCATGTTCCTGAACCGCTCCTCAGCCGCGCGCGATCGCCTCGGCCTGGCGCACGATCGCCTCGGCCTGACGGATCGACGCGATATCGATCAGGCGCCCGTCCAGCGCCACGGCACCCTGGCCCTTGGCCTGGGCATCGGCCATCGCCTCGAGGATGCGGCGGGCCTTGCCCACCTCGGCCTCGGACGGGGTGAAGACCTCGTTGGCCACCACGATCTGGCTCGGGTGGATCGCCCACTTGCCTTCGCAGCCCAGGATGGCGGCGCGGTTGGCCTGGGCGCGATAGCCGTCGGCATCCGAGAAGTCGCCGAACGGGCCGTCGATCGGGCGCAGGCCGTTGGCGCGCGCCGCGACGACCATGCGCGAGATGGCGTAGTGCCACATGTCGCCCCAGTGGAAGTCGCGCGGGCGGTCGCCGTCCTTGTCGGTCAGCACGCCATACATCGGGTTCGGGCCGCCGATGCCGACGGTGCGCGCGCGCGTCGAGGCGGCATAGTCGGCGACGCCGAAATGCAGGCTTTCCAGCCGCGGGGTCGACCCTGCGATCTCGTCGATGTTCTGCATGCCCAGCGCGGTCTCGATGATCGCCTCGATGCCGATACGCTTCTTGAAGCCCTTGGCGGCCTCGATCTGGGTCAGCAGCATGTCGACGGCGTACAGGTCGGCCGCGGTGCCGACCTTGGGCACCATGATCAGGTCCAGCTTGTCGCCGGCGGCCTCGACCACGTCGACGACGTCGCGGTACATGTAATGGGTGTCGAGGCCGTTGATGCGCACCGACAGGATCTTGTTGCCCCACTCGACCTCGTGCAGGGCCTGGACGATGTTCTTGCGCGCCTGGGGCTTGTCGTCGGGGGCGACGGCATCCTCGAGGTCCAGGAAGATCACGTCGGCCGCCGACTTCGCCGCCTTCTCGAACAGCTTGGTGTTCGAGCCGGGCACCGCCAGCTCGCAGCGATTGAGGCGCGCCGGCGCCGGGATCACCTGCTTGAAGCTCATGACCGATCCTTTCCGCTGATGCCGAAACCGCCGTCTCGGCGGTGCAAAAACCCGCGCAACATGACGGCAAGAGGCGGATTCGTCAACTTAACCTGCCCTTAACGCGGATCGGCGAGGAATCGATGATGCTCGACGCGATCGGACGCAACATCCAGGGGGACAAGCTTCGGCGGCTCTACCGGTTCTGGCAGATCCAGGAACGGGCGGGGTCGGCGCCGCCCGCGCGCGGCTTCGACGTCGAGGGGTTGAGCCCCTGGGCGCGCGAGGTCGTGCTGATCGAGGTGCGCGAACGCGCGCGTTACCGTTATGGCTATTACGGCACCAGTTTCCGCGCCGCCTTCGGCGTCGACATGACCGGCGCCCATGTCGACGAACTGCCCGGCGAGCAGGCCGGCATCCTGGCCGCCGAATACGGTCATATCCGGCGCACCCGGCGCCCCTACTGGCGCATGTATGCCGCGTGGTTCGGCGACCGGTCGGAAACCTGGGAACGCCTGGCCCTGCCCTTGCTGGCCCCGGGCGGCGAGGTCGGCTTCATAATCGCCGCCGCCTATCGCGCCGAGCGCGACCTGCAGGTGGCGTAGGGACTTATTTCGGCCTGACGATCTCGATACCGACGATGGCGCCGGCCACCGCTTCGATCTTCTCGATCCGCACCATCACCCGGCGGGTCAGCGGGTTGCCCAGGCACAGTGCGGCGATGCGCTCGGCCAGCGTCTCGATCAGCCCGACATGCTCCTTCTGGCACAGGGCCCGCACGGCGGCCGCGACCTTGTCATAGGAGATCACCTCGGCATAGGCGTCGCTGATGAAACCGCCGGCCGGCTCGATCGCGGAAATCCGCAGCGAGATGCGCAGCGGTTGCAGACGGCCGTATTCGTGCTCGTAAACCCCGATCGCGGCGGCACAGGCGAGGTCGTTGATCAGCACGTCGTAGAGGCGTTCGGGGCCAGGGGTGGGGGTGGGAGCGGGCATCGGGCTCACGGATTCCTTAATTCCGGACGGATCGGCCCCTTATATAATGGAATGCGAACTTGTCAGAGGTGGCGTTGTCGATGACCCGAATGCTGGCCGCGCTGCTGATCCTGGGTACCGCACTGGTGCCGCCGCCGATGGCCGGCCAGGCCCTGGCGGCCGATCCGCCCAAGAAGAAGGACGACGGCCCGGCCCTGCCGCCGGGGGCGACCAACCGGCTGATCATGCAGCCCTTCGCCGCCTCGGCCCCCTCCAAGGACGGCCAGATGGTGTCGGTCCATATCGAACTGACGATGTTCGTCAAAAGCCCCGAGGCCCAGCTGGAGGCCGCGGCGCGCCAGTCGCCGATCATCCATGAGGTGATCCGCGCCGTCCTGATGCAGAAGGCCGACGACTTCTACGGCCCGCGCGGCGTGCGCAACCTGACCAAGGTGATCACCGACGTGATGAAGCAGCAGATCGGCGATGGCGGTTTCCATTCGTTCTGCTATCGCCGGCTGTTCCGGACCGGCCAGGACACCACGCCCTATACCGACTGCAAGTAGTCGGCGCGGCGCGGCCGTCCCGGCCGCCCCTGACGGCAATCAGAACGCCATGCACTCGCGCAGCTTGTCGGGCACGCCCTTGTAGCGGATCTGGCAGCCGTCCTGCAGGGCCAGCTTGACCAGGCGCGAATCGCTGCGGTTCATGCACGCGCGCAGCTTGTCGGGCACGTCCTTGTAGCGGGCGACGCAGCCATCCGACAGCGCCAGTTCCTGCAGGCGGTTGTAGGGCGGGCCCGACCTGGTCTGCGACGGCATGCTGTTACCGCTGCTGCCGGTCGAGGTCGGAATGGCATCCAGCATGTCGGCGTTGCAGCCGGCCAACAACGCACCGGTCAGCAGCAGGCTGCCCAAACGCAGTGCAGACTTGATTTTCATCCCCATGGCTCCCACCAGATTGTCTTGCCGAAAAGGAGCGCCATGCTAGCTTGTCCGGCGTGCCGGCGCATCCATCCAGAACGGGTCGAGGTGTGACAGTTGGCACAACCATTGCGGATCCGGCAATCATAGAAAATAAGCTAGAAGAGCGGAACACGAATGACCCCGTCGCTTGAGGCTGTCCTTTTTGCCAGCCCGACAATTGCCCTGAACGTCAATGCGTTGAGCTACGGTCTGGACGAAAAGGACCTGCTGTTCCGCAACAAGTCGATGAACGGGGTCATCCTTTTCAAGTTCCCGAACTTCGACACGACCGAGGACCATTCGGCCGGCATTCCCGGCATGGACCTCTACAGCCCCAAGCGGACCACCCTGCCGGTGCGGACCGGCATCTTCGTGCCGAAGGATCGCTCGGACCTGCCGCTGGGCGGTTATGGCATCTATCTCGACGACCGCAAGTCGTCGGAATACCTGATCCGGCATCTGGGTCTGTCCGAGAAGGACGATGCCTACCAGAACGACTTCCGGATCATGAAGCTGCTGGAGGCGATGCCGTCGCTGGATCCGTTCATCCTGCAGACGTCGTTCAAGCAGCACGGCATCGAAGTCCACCCCCGTTACGTCAGCATCGTCGACGAACAGGTCACCCAGATCCGCGCGATCATCGCCGAGAAGGTCAAGCCGATCATCGCCAAGGCGCTGGGCATCGCCGACCAGAGCGTGCTGGAGGTCAAGGCCAAGCGGTTCATCGACGCGATCTGGGATCCGACGATGGGCGAGGCCGGCGTGTTCATCACCGCCTTCGGCATCAAGCCCGAGGATGCCCCGGCGACCTTTTCGTCCTGGAAGGGCGTCACCTTCTTCCAGCACGAATTCAGCCGCGGCCAGTCCGACCTGTCGCGGATGACCGCCTGGCTCGATTCCAACGATTCGCTGCCGCTGGACTACCGCCGGCTGGGCCAGGGCGAAAAGCAGCAGATCACGATGTTCCGCGATTCGGTGCGGGCCAAGGTGCGCAAGGTGATGCGCAACGTGAACATGCTGTTCGGCGCCTACGAGCAGAGCTACCAGGAATTCATCATGCTGAACAACCCGAAGCAGTTTCGGGATTTCCTGTTCAAGGCAGAGAGCTATTACTGGACGCTTGGGGCCTGCAACGGCGTTTTGGCGCAGGTCTGCGGCACGTGGAAGCGCTATTGTTTCTCGAACGGCCAGAAGCGGCCGCTGAACTTCGATCTGCTGGAACGGCTCTACAAGGTCTGCGATTCGATCCTGAAGAGCCGCGAGGGCGACAACAACGCCGTGGGGTGACGCTGTCGCGCCGCGGCGGGCGCCGGAGGCGATGGTTGCACGCAAGCACAAGGATTGACCCGCCCGTCGGGGTTGGCGATGATCCCTTCGAAGGAACGAAGGGGTGACGATGACGGGCAGTCCGGCGAATTTGGGCCCCAGCGACGATCCAGGGCCTGCCGACGACATCGACCCGGCCGAGGACATCGACCCGGCCGACGACCTGCCGGCCGAGGCGCTTGCGCTGGCCGGCACCAACATCAATGCCCAGACCTATCTGGCGACCGACTACCTGAACCACTTCAACGAGATCGTCATGTTCCTGGAAATGATCCCGGACATGCCCGACATGTTCGAGGAGGCCAAGGCCTGGGCGCCCAAGAGCTATGCCGATCATTTCCGGGATTCGTCGTTCAAGGACAAGGACCTGGCGATCCGCGCCTATGACGCCGCGCCGCCGCGCTATCGGCGGATGTTCGACCAGACGGTGGCGCGGATGAACGAGCAGCTGGTGGCGGGGCTGGGCCGGATCGACGCCGCCATCCTGGCCGGCAACGACAGCGAACTGGCCTTCCTGGTCCAGCAGGTCTCGCGCTCGACCCAGCGGCTGATCGACGTCTGTTCGTCGATCATCCACGGCAATGTCCGCACCATGAGCCAGACCCAGATCGACGAGGCGCTGGCGTTCTGACGCCGCGCGGAACTTTCCCCGCCGCCTGGAACTTCTTTTGCACTGCGGCAGTGGTGTGCTATCAAGATGCGGTAGGTCATGCGTTCCCGCCCTGCTATCGATTGCCGGGGCAGCGGAACGTCCAGTAGCGGGAGCGCGGCTGTCCGATGCTTTATCGTCGTCTCGGTCACAGCGATCTCAAGGTGTCGGCGATCTGCCTGGGCACCATGACCTTCGGCGAACAGAACACCGAGGCCGAGGCCCACGCCCAGCTCGATCTGGCAGTCGCCCGCGGCGTGAATTTCATTGATGCCGCCGAAATGTACCCGGTGCCGCCGATGGCCTCGACCGCCGGGCGGACCGAGAGCTACATCGGCTCGTGGCTGAAGGCGCGGGGCGGGCGCGACAAGATCGTGCTGGCGACCAAGGTGGCCGGCCGCGGCCCCTCGACCTGGCTGCGGCGGGGCACGGTGGCGGAAACCCGCCTGGACCGCGCCCAGATCGTCGAGGCGGTCGACGCCTCGCTGGCCAAGCTCGGCACCGACTATATCGATCTCTACCAGATCCACTGGCCCGACCGGCCGACCAACCATTTCGGCAAGCTGAACTACGAGGCGCCGCCGGCCGACGACAGCATCCCGATCGAGGAGACGCTGGCGGTGATGGGCGACCTGGTCCAGGCCGGCAAGATCCGTCATGTCGGGCTGTCGAACGAATCGCCCTGGGGCGTGCATCGTTATCTGCGGGCGGCCGAGACGCTGGGCCTGCCCCGCCCGGTGTCGATCCAGAACGCCTACAGCCTGGTCAACCGCATGTTCGAGATCGGCCTGGCCGAGTTCACGGCGCGCGAGGATATTCCGCTGATGGCCTATTCGCCGCTGGCGATGGGCGTGTTATGCGGCAAGTACCTGAACGGCGCCCGCCCGGCCGGTGCCCGGCTGACGCTGTACGAACGCTTCAAGCGTTATTCCAATCCCGAAACCGACCGTGCCGCGGCCGAGTATGTCGCGCTGGCAGGCCGGCTGGGCATCAAGCCGGGCCATCTGGCCCTGGCGTTTGCCCTGTCGCGGCCCTTCATGGCCTCGGTCATCATCGGGGCCACCACGATCGAGCAGCTCAAGGAAAATCTCGACGCGATCGACGTGACGCTCGGGGCCGATGCCCTGGCCGCCGTCGACGCCATCCACAGGAACCAGCCCAACCCGTCGCCCTGAACGCGTCTCACGTCAACCCCCAGATGGAGGGTGCGCCATGATCCGACTGTTCGTTGCCCTGACCCTGCCCGAAAACGTACGGCAGGGTTTGTCTTTTTTATGCGGCGGCGTGCCCGGCGCGCGCTGGCAGCGGCCCGACCAGATGCACCTGACCTTGCGCTTCATCGGGGAAATCGACGAGGGCACGGCGGGCGACGTGGTCGAGGCGCTGGAAGGCGTGACGATGGATCCCTTCCCGCTGACCGTGCAGGGGGTCGGCGCCTTCGGCGAGAAGCGCCGCTCGCATGTGCTGTGGGCCGGGCTCAAGGCCGAACCCGAACTGTTCCGGCTGCAGGCCAAGATCGAGACCGCCCTGATCCGCGTCGGCCTGCCCCCCGAACGGCGCAAGTTCCAGCCTCATGTCACGCTGGCGCGGCTGGGCCAGACCAGCGAGGCCAAGGTAGTCGACTTCCTGGCGGCCCATGGCGGTTATGCGATGCCGCCGTTCATGGTCGAGGGTTTCACCCTGTACTCCTCGCATCGCGGTCACGGCGGTGCGATCTACCGGCCCGAGGAAAGCTTCGCCTTCGGCGCCTATGACTTCGGCGACGAGGAAGACGGCTACGACGACGACTATGCCGACGACCGCGGCCATCAGGGAGATGCGCGCGTCCCTTTCTGGGCCGACGCCGGATGAGACGGGGGCCGCAGGGCCGGTGACCTATCGCCGCATCGTCATCCTGACCGGCGCCGGGATCTCGGCCGAATCCGGCCTGGGCACGTTCCGCGACAAGGACGGGCTGTGGACGCGCTTCGACCTCGAGGATGTGGCGACGCCCGAGGGGTTCGCGCGCAACCCGGCCTTCGTCCACGAATTCTACAATGCCCGCCGGGTGAATTGCCTCGCCGCCAGCCCCAATGCGGCCCATTACGCCCTGGCCGAGCTGGAGGCACGCCACCCCGGCGACGTGCTGGTCGTGACCCAGAACGTCGACGACCTGCACGAACGCGCCGGCAGCCAGCGGCTTTTGCACATGCATGGCGAACTGCTCAAGATCCGCTGCAATGCCTGCGGCGCGATCCGCCGCTGGACCACCGACTGCTTCGAGACCACGCCCTGCCCATCCTGCCTGGTGGCCGGCGGCCTGCGCCCCCATGTCGTGTGGTTCCGGGAAATGCCGATGCATATGGAGCGGATCTATGCCGCGCTGGCCGCCTGCGACCTGTTCGTGGCCATCGGCACCTCGGGCCATGTCTATCCCGCCGCCAACTTCGTCGCCGAGGCGGCCGGGCATACGGTCGAACTGAACCTGGAACCCTCCGACCGCGCCGACATGTTTGCCGAGGCGGTGCACGGCCCGGCCAGCCTGATCGTGCCCGCGTTCGTCGCTCGGCTGCTGGGCTAGCCGACCCGGCCGCGGCGATGCGCCGATTGGCCCCGCGTACAGGAAGACTTGGCCCCATCCGCCCGGAATGGTAGCGTTGCGCCCGCTTTGGGGAGCCGCCAGATCGTGTCCACGCCGGAACTGTTCGAACTTCACGTCCGTCGCGACGGGCGTTGGGGGATCGAAGAAACCTCGAAGTCCGAGGAAGAGGCGATCGAGACTGCGAAGCGCAAGATCCGCCTGCCGGACATCGACGGCGTGCGGGTGGTGCGCGAAGGCGACAACCGTTTCGGGCGCCTCAGCGTCAACACCGTCTTCTCGCAGGAAAAGCCGCGCGGCGAGGGCGGCAACGTCGTGGTCGGCCGGGTCGATCGCGCGCCGGCCTGCGAGGAGCGCGACGCCCTGTACGGCGTGCCGGCCCGCCAGACCATGGCCAGGCTGTTCAAGGGTTACCTGGCCCGGCTGGTCGTCACCCCGACCGAGGTGATGCACAACGCCCGCGAGATGAAGCGGGTGATGGAACGCGACACCCTGGTCCAGACCGCGATCGGCCGCGTCGCCAACCTGCAGACCGCCGGCGACCAGGCCGCCGCCCGGGGCCGGCGCGACGCGCTGACCGGGTTCGTCGACGAGATCGCGGCGCGTGCCCGCGACGTCGACAAGGTGGCGCTGCCCTCGATCGCCAAGATCGGCCCCGACGGCCTGGCCGACGACGTCGCCGCCAAGGCCCGGTCGAACGCCGAGGCCGACTACCTGCTGCGCGTCGCGATCAGCCGCGACCTGGTCAACGAACGCACCTGGTTCGGCAAGCTGGATTCGACCGTCGGCTGGGCATCGTCCAGCGCGACGCCCAAGCCGGTCGCGGCACTGGATGATTTCATCGCCGACACGCTGAACGACGCGACGCTGGTCCAGGACCTGCTGGGCCCCCAGCCCGACCTGGTCTCGGCCCTGAAGGCGCTGCTGGACCTGATCGACGGGCGGCCGCCGACCCAGCGGGCCAAACCCGACACCGCGCTGGGCGAGGTGGGGGCCACCGCCGAAAAGCTCGGCGCGCTGTTCGAACAGGGCAAGCTGCCCGGCGCCCGCTCGATCCTGCTGGAACGCGTGCGCAGCGAACTGGCCGGGCCCAACGCCCTGACCCGCGGCCCCGCCACCGACGAGGGCAACGCGCTGCACGACCTGGCGCTGCGGCTGGTGCCGGCGGGCGCCGATCTGACCGGCGGGCCCGACATGGCCGAGGCGTTGGTCGAGCGCCAGTCGCGCATCGCCAATCGCGGCGGTGCCGCCGGCCGGCGCGAGGGGGTCGAGGCGATCTGCCGTCTGCTGGCCGACCCGGCCCGCCAGATCCGTTTCGTGCTGGCGGTCCGCGAGTCCGCGATCGGGCCGACGATGGCCGACACCGTCGACGACATCCTGGATCGCCTGGTCGGCAACGCCGCCGACCTGACCACCCTGTCGCCCCGCGCCAACAGCGACAGCGAACGGCTGTCGACCGCCACCGGCATCTTCTACCAGCTGGATCGCTCGGCCCTGGGACCCGACCGGCGCGACGGCCTGACCCGCCATATCGACCAGCTGCTGCTGCGCCATATCCGCGACACCAACCTGATCGCGCGGCTGGATTCGCCCGACCGGACCTTACGCGAACGATCGGAACTGCTGATCAGCCTGTGCCTGCCGGAAATCCTGCCGCCCGGCGAGGCGGCGATGGCCACCCGCCAGATCATCGTCGATTACCTGCGCCAGCCGATGTTCGAGGAGAAGGTGGTCGAGGACCTGGCCGACCCCGTCGCCAAGGCCAATGCCCTGCGCCGCCTGTTCGACCTGATGCGCCGCGCCGGCTTCCGCTGAAGTCCAAGCCGACGTAGCGGAAAATTTGCGGCGGCAACTGCACCGCGGTGCAGAATCCGTTTTCCATTTCCGTAATTTTACGTATATTCGTTGCAAACGATGTCAGAGTCGCGGCCAGAATGGCGGAGGGACTGATGATCAAGGCGCAAGAAGCGTCCATTGACATGACTGCGGGCCGTACCGTCCAAGGTACCGCCATGACCGCCGCATTACGGCGACAGCCGGCGCGCCGGCGTCTTTCCGAACCACCGGGCGACGTGTGACCGCAGGGTTTTTTCCCTGATGACGCGGATTGACAGCTTATTTTCGGACGCCTGTCTGTAAGCTGTTTCCGAGTCAATCATCACGGAATATAGTCTGTTTGAACGAGGAGCATCCGGCCAGAACGGCGGATGGGGGACGGACATGGCTGCGGCACAGGCGCTGTTCGAAGTGCATGTCCGGCGCGAGGGGCGCTGGACGATCGATGACACGACCAAGGACGAAGGCGATGCGATGGCCTTCGCCCGCAAGCTGGTCGGGCAGAGCGGGGTGGAATCCGTCAAGGTGATGCGCGACGGGCCGAACAAGTTCGGCCGCGTCACCAGCGAGGCGATCTTTGCCCAGGAACGCCAGGTCAGCCGCGACAACGACCGCATCGTCCTGCCGATGATCGACCGCGCCGCGCCGTGCGAGGCGCGTGACGCGCTTTACGGCCTGGCCGCCCGGCTGACGATGAGCCGCCTGTTCAAGCCCTATCTGACCCGTTTCACCGTCACCCCGTCCGAGGTGATGTACAACGCCCGCGAAATGAAGCGGGTGATGGACAAGGACAACCTGGTCGCGACCGCGGTCGGCCGGGTGGCGGGCCTGCAGGCCCGCGGCGATCAGGGCGTCGCCAAGCAGCGCCGCGACCTGCTGCACGGCTTCGTCGACGAGATCGCCGAACGCGCGCGCAAGGCCGACGGCGTCAAGCTGCCCGACATCGCCAAGGTCGGTTTCCAGCAGCTGGAAAGCGACCTGTTCACCCGCTACCCCAATGAAAGCGACGCCGACTACATGCTGCGCGTGGCCATCGCCCGCGCGCTGGTCAACGAGCGCAACTGGTGGGGCAAGCTGGACCGGTCGGTCGGCTGGGCCGCGTCCGGCGGCGCCTCGGCCCGGTCGGTGGCGGCGCTGGACGATTTCATCGCCGATACCCTGGCCGATGCTGCGTTACTGCAGGATATCCTGGGGCCCCAGCGCGATCTGGGCCATGCGCTGAACGCGCTGCTCGACCTGATCGAAGGCAAGGCGCCGCAGCGCCGTGGCGGTGGTGCCGAGGCCGAGATGGGCGTCACCGTCGACCGCCTGGTCGGGCTGATGCAGACCGGCAAGCTTCCCGGGGCGGTGGCGGTGCTGTTCGACCGCATGCGCGGCCAACTGGCCCAGAACGCACCGCTGACCAGGACGGGCAAGGTCGACGACGAGGAAGACGCCTATCGCGATCTGCTGCTGCGGCTGGTATCGGCCGATCGCGGCGTGCTGGGCGGCGGCGACATGGCCGCCGCGCTGGTCGAGCGCATGACGCGCCTGACCAACCGCGGCGGCGTCGCCGGCCGGCGCGATGCGGTCGAACAGATCGTCCAGCTGCTGCGCGACCCGCACAGGCAGCTCAGCTTCATGTTCGCGGTGCGCGAAAGCGCCATCGTGATGGACGTGGCCGAAACCATCGACATGCTGCTCGAACGCATCGTCGGCCAGTGCGACACCGTCCACGACCTCGATCCCGGCCAGCATTCGCCGATCGACCTGATGCAGTTCGTCACCTCGCTCTATTACCTGATCGACGGGTCGAACCTGATGGGCGAATTCAAGCGGCGTCTGCTGGACCATGTCGACCAGCTGCTGCTCGATTTCGTGCGCGATGAAAACATCCTGTCCCGGCTGGACAGCCCGAACCTGCCGCTGCGCAAGCGCACCGAAATGCTGATGGGGCTGTGCCTGCCCGTGATCCTGCCGCCGGGCAAGGCGGTCGCCGCCGCCCGCGCCATCATCATCGGCTATCTGCGCCAGCCCAATTTCGAGATCCGCCTGGTCGAGGACATCGCCGACCCGGTCGAAAAGGCGACCGTCCTGCGCCGCATCTTCGACACGATGAAGCGGGCGGGGTTCAGGTAGCTCGGATCGTCAAAGCCGGGCTTGAACCTCGCTGCCGCCGATTTCCGGGCAGGGGCGTCGCAGTCCCGGATGGCGATCGGCGCCGGCAGTGCAGGAACTTAATCCGCCTCGTCGCTCTGCAGGTAGTCGATGTCGGCGTCGGAAAAGCCGAAATGATGGCCGATCTCGTGGATGACGACGTCGTAGACGATATCCTCGAGGGTTTCGCCGCTTTCGCACCATTCGGCCAGGATCGGCTGGCGGTAGAGATGCACGGTATCGGGCAGGCGGCCATGGTCGCCGCTGACGCTGCGTTCGGTCAGCGGCACGCCGCGATACAGGCCGGTCAGGTCCCAGGGGCTTTCCATGCCCATCTCGGCCAAGGTTTCGTCGTCGGGGAAATCGACCACGTGGATCGCGACCTCGGCCACCTTGACGCGCAGCGGTTCGGGGATGTCGTCGAACGCCGCGCGGGCCAGGCGTTCGATGTCGTCCAGGCTGGGGGCAAGGCGTCTTGCGGTCATGGCGTCGTTCCTGCGGCTTTGACGGGCGGGTCGGGCCTCATATAGTCGCGAACCCGAGCCATTACCACCTTAGCCGAGGATATCGCCATGCCGATCGCCAAGCTTGATCCCGCCGACCGCGCAGCCCTGCTGGCCGAACTGGCCGGCTGGCGCCAGGTCGACGGGCGCGACGCCATCGAGAAGCGCTTCACCTTCAAGGATTTCAACGAAGCCTTCGGCTTCATGACGCGGGTGGCGCTGATGGCCGACAAGATCGACCATCACCCGGAATGGAGCAACGTCTACAACCGCGTCGACATCCTGCTGACCACCCATGACTGCGACGGCCTGTCCGAGCGCGACGCGATGCTGGCCCGCTTCATCGAGGCGGCGGCCGCGCCTTAAGGGTCTTCCGCGTCGATATTGGCGCGCAGCCAGCCGGCATAGGCCGGCGTCGCCTTGACCCGGGCCAGGCCGCGGTTGAAGGCGTCCAGCAGGCGGGGCCAGTCCGCCACCGCGCGGCTGAATACCGCGTGGTGGCCGGTGCGGCTGAACGGCGGCTGCAACGCGGTCAGGCTGTGCTGCAGGCCGGTCGCGGCGATGATGCGCCGCAGGCTCCAGCGATCGCCGACGGCAATGTCGGCCCGGCCCCGCGCGACCAGGCTGGCACAGTCGGCGGGATCGGCGGGCGACACCCTGGTCATTGCCCCCTGCTCGACCCGGCGTTCCAGCACGGGTGGCAGGGCGTAGCCGAACGGCATGCAGATCGTCAGGCCCTTCAGGCTTTCCGGCCGCCCGTCGAAGGCCGGCGGGTCTTCGCGCCGGGCGACCAGATCCTGGACCACCTCGTACAGCGCATCCGAAAATGCGGTTTCGCGGCGCCGTTCGGGGGTTTCGACATAAGGAAAGGTGGCGATCGCCTCGCCGCGCAGCACCATGTCGTAGCCGCGCCGCCAGGGCATGACCTCGATGGTGATGTCCATCCCCGACGCGGCAAAGGCGGCCCTTACCAGCGGCAGGGAAAAACCGTCATCGGGCTGGTTGGCCGATGCGAAAGGCGGATAGTCGTCCCCGGTGATCACCAGCAGCGGCGCGGCGGCCGCCGGCACGATGATGCAAGGGGCGGCCAAAAACAGGCAGAGGGACAGCAGGCTGCGGGACGGAAGGCGGCGCATGATGCGCCAGATCTGGCCGGCGGCGCGGGCCCTGTCAACGGGCCGCGCCACCGGCGCCGGCCCGGTCAGCCGAACAGCGACTGCAGCTTCATGGCGATGCCCATGTTCCCCTGGACCTTCAGCTTGCCCATCATGAAGGCCGTGGTCGGGTCCAGGTCGCCCTGGGTCAGCGCGACGAAATCGTCCATCTTCATCGAGATCGTGCAGTCGGCATCCTTGTCGTCGTTCGTCACCGTCGGCGGGTTCGACTTGGCATCGACGAAGATGACGCCGTCGGCGCCGAAGTTGAACTTGACGGTGGCGCCGAGCGAGCTCGCCGCGCCGACCTTTTCGCTCATCTTTTCGGTGATGGTCTGAAGCGACATGAGGTCCTGTTCCTGGGCTGTTGGACGTGTTGTTGGCAGATCGTTGATTGTGGCAGATCGTTGACTGTGACTGGCGCGTCATCGCAACGACTTGACGTTAACGTAAACGTCAATTAGCGTCGCTGTCAATGAAACGCCCGGCCGCGCGCAGGTGGCCATGGCGCAACCAAGGGGCATACTAGCCTCGATTCCCGGGAGGAGTCGCTTGCCGTATCGTTCGGTATTCCGTCCGGACCTTTTTGCCGGCACCGTTCAGGTCGTCACCGGCGGCGGGTCCGGCATCGGCCGCTGCATCGCCCATGAACTGGCAGCCCTGGGCGCCGTCGTGGCCCTGGTCGGGCGCAAGCCGGAAAAGCTCGACGCCGTCGCCGCCGAGATCGCCGAGGCGGGCGGCCGGGCCACCACCCACCCTTGCGACATCCGCGAGGAAGCCGCGGTCGAGGCCGCGGTTGCCGGCATCATGCAGGCCCATGGCCGCATCGACGGGCTGGTCAACAATGCCGGCGGCCAGTTTCCGGCGCCGCTGGCCGCGATCAACCAGAAGGGTTGGGAGACGGTCGTCCGCACCAACCTGACCGGCGGTTTCCTGATGGCGCGTGCGGCCTATACCGCCTGGATGAACGACCATGGCGGGGCGATCGTCAACATCACCGCCGACAACTGGTTCGGCATGCCCGGCATGGGGCATTCCGGGGCCGCCCGTGCCGGCATGGTCAATTTCACCGAGACCGCGGCGGTCGAATGGGCGGTGTCGGGCGTGCGGGTCAATGCGGTCGCGCCGGGCTGGATCGCCTCGGCCGGCATGGATACCTATCCCGATTGGATGCAGGACCAGATCCGCAAGCTGAAATACGCCGTGCCGCTGCAGCGCATGGGCAACGAATCCGAGATCTCGGCCGCCGTCTGTTTCCTGCTGTCGCCGGCCGCGGCCTTCGTCAACGGCGCCACCCTGCGCGTCGATGGCGGCGCGCCCAATGCCAAGATGAACTGGCCGATGCCGCGCCACGACCGGGCGCCGTCCTTCGACGGTTTCCACCTGGCCGTGGTCCCCAAGGTCCTGAGCGAAGACAAATAAGAAATTCGGAAGGAAACGACGCCATGAAGTTCACCGAGCAGCACGAGGAATTGCGGCGCACCGTCAATCGTGTCATCGCGACCGAGGTCAACCCGCATGTCGACAAGTGGGAGGCCGACGGCATCTTCCCCGCGCATGAACTGTTCAAGAAGCTCGGCGATCTCGGCCTGCTCGGCATCACCAAGCCGGTCGAATATGGCGGGCTGGGCCTCGATTATTCCTATGCGCTGGTCATGGCCGAGGAACTGGGCACCGCGCGCTGCGGCGGCGTGCCGATGGCGATCGGCGTACAGACCGACATGGCGACGCCGGCCCTGGCCCGTTTCGGATCGGACGATCTGCGCCGCGAATTCCTGGCCCCGACGATTGCCGGCGACATGGTCGCCTGCCTGGGCGTGTCCGAGGTCGGCGCGGGGTCGGACGTCGCCTCGATCAAGACCACGGCGCGCAAGGACGGCGACGACTACGTCATCAACGGCGGCAAGATGTGGACGACCAACGGCACCCAGGCCGACTGGATGTGCCTGCTGGCCAATACCTCGGACACCGGCGGCATCCACCAGAACAAGTCGCTGATCGTGGTGCCGATGAAGACCAAGGGGGTCGAGATCGCACGCAAGCTGGACAAGCTCGGCATGCGGTCGTCCGACACCGCGCAGATCTACCTGGACGAGGTGCGCGTGCCGCGCCGCCATCTGATCGGCGAGGAAGGCCAGGGTTTCACCTATCAGATGCTGCAGTTCCAGGAGGAGCGCCTGTGGGGCGCGGCCTCCAACCTCAAGGGGTTGGAACTGTGCATCCAGGACACCATCGAATACACCCGCGAACGCCGCGTCTTCGGCCAGCCGCTGCTCGACAACCAGGTCGTCCATTTCAAGCTGGCCGAGCTGCAGACCGAGATCGAGGCCCTGCGCGCCCTGGTCTATCAGGCGGTCGAGATGTATGTCGGCGGCAAGGACGTGACCCGGCTGGCCTCGATGGCCAAGCTCAAGGCCGGGCGCCTGGCGCGCGAGGTGACCGACGGCTGCCTGCAGTATTTCGGCGGCATGGGTTTCATGAACGAGACCTGGATCAGCCGCGCCTATCGCGACACCCGGCTGTGCTCGATCGGCGGCGGCGCCGACGAGGTGATGCTGGGCATCATTGCCAAGTACATGGGCACCCTGCCCGGCAAGAAGAAGGACGCCCCGGCGTCCGGCCGGTCGGCGGCGGAATAAGCCGCGCGCCATGGATCGCGGATCGGCGGACGGCCGGGCGGTCGTCCGCCCGGCGACCCGTGCCGATCTGGAAGGTTATCGCCGCTGCATCGGCCGCGTCGCGGCCGAGCGGCGCTGGCTGGTCTTCGTCGACACCCCGCCGCCCGATGCCATCCACCAGCATGTCGGCGGCATGATCGACCGCTTGCTGCCGGTGTTCGTCGCGACCGATGCGGCGGGCGGCATCGTCGGCTGGTGCGACATCCATGTCCCGCCGTTCAACCCGGTGCGCGAAGGCTTCGATCATGTCGGCGTGCTGGGCATGGGGCTGGACGCCGCATGGCGCGGGCAGGGGCTGGGCGGCCGGCTGATGGCCGCAGCCCTTGCCGCGGCCGAAGCCTTGCGCATCGAACGGGTCGAACTGGAAGTCTTTGCCACCAATACCCGCGCCCGGCAGCTCTACGAACACCACGGCTTCGTCGTCGAAGGGGTGCGGCGCCGTGCCCGCAAGCTGGACGGCCGCCACGAGGACGTGATCATCATGGGCCGGCTGGCGCCGGACCCGGTCTGAAGGACCATCCGCCATGAGCCTGTCGCCGTTCTATACGCCCGAACACGAAGCCTTCCGCGATGTCGTCCGCCGTTTCGTCGCGCGCGAGATCGAACCCCATGCGACTGCCTGGGACGAAGCCGGCGAGTTTCCCCGCGACCTCTATGCCCGCGCCGCCGAGATCGGCCTGCTGGGGCTGGGGTTCCCGGAGGAATACGGCGGTGTGGCGTCCGACCGCTTTCACGCGATCATCGCCACCCAGGAACTGACCCGTGCCGGGGCCGGCGGGGTCTGCGCCAGCCTGATGAGCCATACGATCGGCGCGCCGCCGATCGCCAAGCTGGGCTCGGACCGGCTGAAGGCCCGTGTCCTGCCCGCGATCCTGGCGGGCGAGAAGATCTCGGCCCTGGCGATCACCGAACCCTCGGGCGGTTCGGATGTCGCCAATCTGCGCACCACGGCGCGGCGCGACGGCGACGATTACGTGGTGCGGGGCGAGAAGACGTTCATCACATCAGGCATGCGCGCCGATTATTTCACCGTCGCCGTGCGCACCGGCGGGCCCGGCATGGGCGGGATCTCGCTGCTGCTGATCGAACGCGACCGGCCCGGCTTCACCCGCACGCCGCTCAAGAAGATGGGCTGGTGGGCGTCCGATACGGCCACGCTGCATTTCGACGACTGTCGCGTGCCGGCCGACAATCTGATCGGCACGGAGAATGCCGGGTTCATCGGCATCATGATGAATTTCAACGATGAAAGGTTGGGCCTGGCCGCATCGTCGATCGGTTTCGCCCAGGTCTGCCTGGACGAGGCCATTGCCTATGCCCGGACCCGCGAAACCTTCGGCAAGCCGCTGACCCGCCATCAGGTGATCCGCCACAAGCTGGTCGACATGGCGCAGAAGATCCACGCGTCGCAGGCGATGCTGGAAATGCTGGCCTGGCGCATCGATCGCGGCGAAAACCCGATCGCCGAACTGTGCATGCTCAAGAACCAGTCGACGCAGACGCTGGCCCATTGCGCGTCCGAGGCGGTGCAGATCTTCGGCGGTGCCGGCTTCATGCGCGGGGCCAAGGTCGAGCGCATCTATCGCGAGGTCAAGGTCAATGCGATCGGCGGCGGCGCCGAGGAAATCATGAAGGATCTGGCCAGCCGCCAGATGGGGCTTTAACTTCCGCAGCGTTCACCGGTAAACTCGCGCCCCAGCCTGTTGATGTCCGAGGTATGGCGGCTTTGATCGAAAGCTATCGTGGCGCGATTTGCGCCTGGGAATGCGACTTCTACGGTCACCTCAACGTGCAGTTCTACGTGGCGCGGCTGTCCGATGCGGCATCCAGCCTGCTGGTGGCGCTGGGCCTGGGCGCGGCCAGTCCGCGCGGCGGCGACCTGGGGTTCATCGCGGTCAACCAGACGATCGACTACAAGGCCGAACTGCTGGCCGGCGATCTGGTGGTGATGAAAAGCGGCGTGAAGACGGTCGGCAAGAAGTCGATCACCGTGTTCCACAAGCTGTTGAACGCCGAAACCGGCGCGATCTCGATGACCGCCCAGGTCACCGGCGTGCTGATGGACCTGGAAACCCGCAAGGCCGTGACCATTCCCGACGAGGTGCGCACCAAGGCCGAACGCCTGCTGGTGCAGGAGATCCCGGCATGACCGGCAGCATGATCGCCACCCAGCGGTCGACGGTGAACAGCTGGGAATGCGACCGCATGGGGCATCTGAACGTCCAGTTCTATCTGGCGCGCTGGTCGGATGCGATCGCCCATCTCGGCCTCAAGCTCGGTTTCCAGCCTTCCCAGGCCCGCGCCCGGCGCATCGCCCTGCTAGCCGCGGAAGACCGCATCCAGTTCAAGCGCGAATTGCGCGAAGGCGCGATCACCACGATCCATGCCTGCGTGCGCGGCATCAGCGACCGGGGCCTGATCGTGCATGGCGAAATGCGCGAGGGCGAGACGGGGATTTCGTCGGCGGCCTTCGATTCGATCATCACCTGCTGCGATCTGGACGACGATTGCGAAATCCCGCTGCCCGACGAGGTCCGCGCGCGGGCCGAGGCGATGGCGGGCGCCTGCGACCTGCCGCCGCCTATGCCGCCGCAAGGTGGCCCCGAGGCGCCGGCCGGGGTCGTCGCCGGCATGTATGAAACCGGACGCGGCGCGGTCAATTCCTGGGAGATCGACTGGCATGGCGCGATGGCGCCGCGGTTCTTCATGGCGCGTTGTTCGGATGCCGCGGCCCATCTGATGTCCGGCGCCGGCCTCGACCCCCATCTGATGCGCGACCGCAACTGGGGGTCGGCCGCCCTCGACTACCGGCTGACCTATCTGCGTCGCCTGCGGGCCGGCGATGCCGTGGTGATCAAGTCGGGGCTGCTGGAAATCCGGGAAAAGGTCTGGCGCTTCTGCCACCTGATGCTCGACAGCGCCACCGGCGAGGTGGTGGCCCGGGCCGAGATCGTCGCGCTCCTGTTCGATCTGGCCACCCGCAAGTCCTTTCCCTTCCCCGACGACATCCGCGCCAAGGTCGAATCCCAGATCCTCGCCGATCCCGGCCGGACGTGACCATTCCGTCGTCATCCCGGCCATCGTCATCCCGGCGAAAGCCGGGATCCGGGGCAGGGGGTATCGCAAGCAGGGGGGCGCTTTGCCTGGGCCCCGGCCTCCGCCGGGGCGCCGGACGGTGTTTTTTGTCGCAGGCGGCCGCCTGACATGGATGCCCTGCTCAACGTCTCGCTGCCGTTCTTTGGGATGGTGTTCGCCGGCTACGGCGCGGCGCGCTTCCGGCTGCTGCAGGCGGCGTCGACGGCGGGCCTCAATGCCTTCGTGTTCTGGTTCGCCCTGCCGGCGATGCTGTTCGTCAAGATGGCGACGGCGCCGCTGGCCGATGCCTTCGACTGGCGCTTCGCGGTTTCCTATTCCGGCGGCGGGCTGATCGCGTTCTTCGGCTGCGTGCTGATGGCGCGGGTGCTGTTCGCGTCGCGTGGGGCGGTGTCTGGCATCCAGGGCATGGCGGCCGCCTTTCCCAATGTCGGCTACATGGGCCTGCCGATCGTCCTGTCGCTGTTCGGCGAACGCGCGGTGCTGCTGGCCGTGCTGGTCATCGTGCTGGACCATGTCGTGCTGCTGCCGGTGACCACCGCGATGGTCGAGGCGGGCTCGGGCCGCCATGCCTCGATCCTGACGATCTTCCGCCGCATCCTGATCGGGCTGGCGCGCAACCCGCTGATCATCGCCACCGCGGCTGGCCTGACCTGGAGCGCCACCGGCATCCGGATTCCCGTGCCGCTCGAGGCGTTCGGCAATCTGTTCGCGGCCGCCGCCGGCCCTTGCGCCCTGTTCGCGCTGGGGGCGTCGCTCGGCGAACGCAAGCTGTCCGACGGGCTGGACGAGATCGCGCTGCTCTGCGCCTTCCGCCTGCTGGTCCATCCGCTGTGCGCGTGGTTCCTGGGCGCCATCGTCCTCGACCTCGACCCGTTCTTCGTCGGCATCGCCGTCATCGAAGCCTCGCTGCCGATCGCAGCCAATGTGTTCATCATGGCCCGCGCCTACGATACCTATGTCGATCGTACCTCGGCGGCGGTGCTGGTCTCGACCATCCTGGCGGTCGTCACCGTCTCCTGCTTCATCGGCATCGTCACGCGCTGACGGATTTTTGCAGCCCGGCCAGGGACCCGGATCGGGGTGGCCGCGTTCAGCCACCAACGACGCCCTGACAGCGGGACGACCAGATGAACCAGCCATGCCCTGAAGGCGGCCCGTCGCGACGGGCCGTCCTGCAAAGCTCTGCCGCCATCGGCGTCCTTGCCGCCACGGGCCTGGGCCCGCCCGTGGCGCGCGCCGCGACGGATACGGGGTTGCCGATGCCCGTGGTGGCACCCGTGTCGATCACGGTGAACGGCCGCGCCCGCGCCCTGCAGGTCGATACCCGCGCCACGCTGCTCGATACGCTGCGCGAAACGCTGGGCCTGACCGGCACCAAGAAGGGGTGCGACCATGGTCAATGCGGCGCCTGTACGGTGCTGATCGACGGCCGGCGCGCCAATGCCTGCCTGACGCTGGCCGTGATGCACGACGGCGACGAGGTGACCACGATCGAGGGCCTGGGCACGCCCGAAAACCTGCATCCGATGCAGGCGGCCTTCATCAAGCATGACGGTTTCCAGTGCGGTTACTGCACCCCCGGCCAGATCTGTTCGGCCGTCGGCATGCTGGCCGAGCATCGCGCCGGCTGGCCCAGCGCCGCGACGGCCGACCTGACCGCCGCCGCCGAATTGAGCGGCGCGGAAATCCAGGAACGGATGAGCGGCAATCTGTGCCGCTGTTCGGCCTATCCCAATATCGTTTCCGCCATCCGCGAAGGGGCCGAGGCATGAAACCCTTCACCTATGAACGCGCCGAGACCGTCGCCCAGGCGGCGGCCGCGTCCAGCCGGCCCGGCGCGCGGCTGATCGCCGGCGGCACCAACCTGCTCGACCTGATGAAGCTGGAGATCGAGACGCCGACCCATCTGGTCGATATCGGCCGGTTGCCCCTGAAGGATATCGCCGAAACGGCGGACGGCGGCTTAAGAATCGGTTCCCAGGTTGCCAACAGCGACCTGGCCGCCGACGACCGCGTGCGCCGGGCCTATCCGTTGCTGGCCCAGGCGCTGCTGGCCGGGGCGTCGGGCCAGTTGCGCAACCGGGCCACGACAGGGGGCAACCTGCTGCAACGCACACGCTGCCCTTATTTCTACGATACCGCGCGGCCCTGCAACAAACGCCTGCCGGGCAGCGGCTGCTCGGCACTGGACGGCTTCAACCGGATGCACGCAATCCTGGGGACGTCGGACGCATGCATCGCCGTGCATCCCTCGGACATGGCGGTCGCGATGACCGCGCTGGATGCCCGGGTCGAGACGGTCGCGGCCGACGGCACCACCCGCAGCCTGGGCATACCCTCGCTGCTGCGCCTGCCCGGCGATCGGCCCGATCTCGATCACGACCTGCAGCCCGGCGAGGTCATTACCGCGGTCACCCTGCCGCCGGCGCCGCCGGGCCGGCAGATCTACCGCAAGGTGCGCGACCGCGCCTCCTATGCCTTTGCGCTGGTGTCCGTCGCCGCCATCGTCGATGCGCCGGCGGGGCGGCCGGCGGCATTGCGCCTGGCGCTTGGCGGCGTCGCGCCGCGGCCCTGGCGGGCAACCACCGCCGAACGGCTGGCCGCGGCGGACGGCCGCCCCCGCAACTGGCAGGACGTGGCCGAGGCGGCCCTGACCGGCGCGCGCGGCCATGGCCGCAACGATTTCAAGCTGCCGCTGGCGCGCCGGACCGTGGCCGCGGTGCTAAACGAGGCCGCCGGGACGGGGAGGGCGTGATCATGGCCAATCCGATCGCCGAGAACCGCCAGGGCCTGATCGGCCGTCCGGTCGACCGCGTCGACGGCCGGCTGAAGGTCACCGGCCGCGCGCCCTATGCCCATGAGGTGCGCGAAGGCGGGCCGGCCCTGCATGGCTTCATCGTCGAGGCGACGATCGCCCGGGGGCGGGTCGCCGCCATCGATGCCACGCGGGCCGAACGGGCGCCGGGCGTGCGCCTAGTCTACACCCATCTCAATGCGCCGGCCCAGGGCGTCTACGGCACGCCTGCCGATTCCGACGACGATTTCGGCAAGGCCCGCCCCTTTCTGGCCACCCCGGAAATCCGCCATTACGGCGAACCCGTCGCCTTCGTCGTCGCCGACACCATCGAAACCGCCCGGGCCGCCGCCAGCCTGATCCGCGTCACCTACGAGACCGCGCCGGCCGAGGTAGAATTTGCCGAACATCTCGACGCCGCGATCACGCCCGACAAGGCCGGGCCGGGCATGAAACCCGACAGCGAGGTCGGCGACTTCGCCGCCGCCTTTGCTGCCGCCCCGGTCAAGATCGACCAGCGCTGGACGACGCCGTCGCAGAACCACCATCCGATCGAACCCCATGCGGCCACCGCCTATTGGGACGGCGACCGGCTGGTCGTGCATTGCGCCGCCCAGCTGCTGACCAGCCCGCGGGCCTGCCTGGCCAACACGCTGCAGATGCCGGAAGACAAGGTGCGGGTGTTCAGTCGCTTCATCGGCGGGGGGTTCGGGGGCAAGCTGCCGACCTATGCCGATGCGGTGCTGGCCGCCCTGGCCAGCCGCCAGCTCGGCCGCCCGGTGCGGGTGGCGATGACGCGCCAGCAGATCGTGCACAACACCACCAACCGCAGCGCCACGTCGCAGCGCGTGCGGCTGGGCGCGAACCGCGACGGGCGCCTGGTGGCGTTCGGCCATGACGCCACCGTCCATTGCGCCCGGTTCGAGGCATTCGTCGAGGCCGCGGCCGCCTCGGGCCGTTCGCTTTATGCCGCGCCGAACCGGCGCACCACCCATCGCCTGGTCAAGCTGGACCTGCCGGTGTCGCATGCCATGCGCGCGCCCGGCGAGGCGGCCGGCCTGATGCCGATCGAGGAGGCGATGGACGAGCTGGCGGTCAAGCTGGGCATCGATCCGATCGAGTTGCGGGTGATCAACGAGCCGGCCGAGGATCCGGAACGCAAGGTGCCGTTCTCGACCCGCCAGCTGGTGCCCTGCCTGCGCGCCGGGGCCGAGCTGTTCGGCTGGCAGAACCGGCGCGACCAGCCGGGCGTGGTGACGGACGGCCGCTGGCGTGTCGGCATGGGTGTCGCCTCGGCCATTCGCGCCAATTACCTGCGCCCCGCCCAGGGTCGCGTGCGGCTCGATGCCGACGGCATCGTCACCGCGCGATCGGGCATGACCGATATCGGCACCGGCAGCTATACCGTGCTGGCCCAGATCGTGGCCGAAACCATGGGCGTGCCGCTGTCGCGCGTGCGCATCATCCTGGGCGACAGCGACCTGCCGCCGACGCCGGGATCCGGCGGCTCGTTCGGCGCGGCCAGTGCCGGCGGCGCGCTGTACGACGCCTGCCTCAACCTGCGCGCCAGCCTTGCCGCGCTGGCCGTCGGCGACCAGCGGTCACCCCTGCATGGCACCAGCCCCGACCGCGTTATCTTCGCCGACCAGGCCATCGCCGCCGACGACCGGTCCGAGCCGCTGGATGCGCTGGTCGCGCGCGCCGCCCCGCAGGGCGTGCAGGCCGACGGCCGCATCGCCCCGGGCGCGGATTACGAACGGTTCTCGCAATATGCCTATGGCGCCCATTTCGCCGAAGTCGGCGTCGACATCGATACCGGCGAGGTACGCCTGCGGCGCATGCTGGGCGTCTTTGCCGCCGGCCGGCTGCTCAACGAAAAGACCGCACGGTCGCAGGCGCTGGGCGGCATGATCTGGGGCGTCGGCACAGCCCTGCACGAGGAGAACGAGGTCGATCCGCGCTGGGGCCAGTTCGTCAATCAGGACCTGGCCAATTACCATGTGCCGGTTCACGCCGACATTCCCGACCTGAACGCCGTGTTCCTGCCGGAAGTGGACGAACGCGCCAACCCGATGGGGGCCAAGGGCGTCGGCGAGCTGGGCATCTGCGGCGCGGCGGCGGCGGTCGCCAATGCCGTCTACAACGCCTGCGGCGTGCGCGTGCGCGAATATCCGATCACCATCGACCGACTGCTGCCCCAGTTACTTAAGGTTTAACAAGCCTTTTACTTTCCACTGGCGTGCAAGTACGCCATCATGCCGCGCATCCAACCGACAGAATGTGGGGGATCGGGGTGCGCGCACTACTCATCGGACTGGGGTCGATCGGCCTCGGGCTGGCTATCGGGGTGCCTGGCGGCGCCAGCTTGGCGCAAGAGGCGATCAAACCTGCTACCGGCCTTTATGTCAGGGGCGAGGCAGGCTATTTCTGGTCGCGGCCGGCCGGCATCGGCGATCGCACGGCGTGGACCGGTTCGACCTGCGTCATCTGCACCGGCGGCGATCTCGACAATATCGGCAATGGCGGCATGGTCGGCGGCGGCCTGGGCTGGCGCTTCAACGACTGGCTGCGCGCCGAGGCGACCGTCACCTGGCGCGGCGGGCTTCAGCTCAAGGACAGCGACGGTTCGGGTTATTCCTATCGCGCCGACGTCAGGTCGACGGCGGGCATGGTGTCGCTGCTGGTAGATGCGCCCTGGCGGCTGGGACCGATCCAGCCCTTTGCCGGTGCCGGCATCGGCGTCGCCCACAACACCGTCGGCGCCATCACCCAGACTTCGTCGCTCGGCGGCCTGCCGGTCACCGAGAACGACCCGGGGGGCAGCCATACGGGGTTCGCCTGGTCGGCGACGGCCGGCCTGGCCTGGCCCATCACCGCGAACCTGACCGCCGAACTGGCCTATCGCTACATCGACCTGGGCAAGCTCCGCACCTCGGCGGGCAATTCGCAATTCTCGGTCGGTACCGCCAGCATCGTGATCCCGACCGGCGGGGTGGAAGGCAATCTGCGCGGCCAGGAAGCCTTGCTGGCCCTGCGCTGGTCGTTCTGAGGGGGGCGGCATCATGACCCGCATACTGACCATCGTCCTGGTCGCGCTGATCGCCGCGACCGGGCAGGCCCTGGCCGGCGCCAGCGTCCTGACAATCAATTCGCTGACGCCCGCCGGCATCGCCGCCGTCTCGGTCTACAAGACCCAGGGCGGGGCGCTGCTGGCGACCTGCAACCCGACCACGGCCAATCCGACCTGCCTGGTGCAGGGCCTGTCCGACGGGGACACGCCCTATTTTGTCGTCGGTCCGAATGCCGGCTACAACGTGATCGGCGGCACCGGCATCTGCGCCGGAATCAGCGGCCCGAATTTCTCGGCGACCGTGCCCAGCGGGACGTCGGCGCTGTGCGGCATCCAGACCACCAATGCCCCCGTGGTGCTGAACATCACGGCCGGCACGCCGGCCGCGATCAACGCGATCACGGTCTATCGCAGCTATGATCCGGTGGCCGGGCAGACCGGTGCCCAGGTCGGCAGCTGCGCGCCGACCGCAGCCCAGCCGACCTGCGTCTTCACCGGCGGGTTGCAGCCCGGCGACAACCCCTATGTGGTCGTCGATTCGACCATCGGCTGGGGCGTCACCGGCGGCAGCGGCCAATGCGCCAGCGTCCGGGGCTCGCCCTTCATGGTCGGCACCCTGGGCAGCACCGTCTACAACTGCGGCCTGACCAGCGCGGCCAACGTGCTCAGCGTGACGTCGCTGAACCCGGCCGGCATCGCCTCGATCCAGGTCTACAAGTCGCAAGGCGGCACCCTGCTGTCGACCTGCACGCCGTCCCCCGGGGCGCCGAACTGCTCGGTCGGCGGGCTGGCGGCCGGCGACAAGCCCTATTTCGTGCTGGGCGTCAATGCGGGCTACGGCGTCAGCGGCGGCACCGGCCTGTGCAGCGCCGTGACCGGCACGACCTTCGCGCTGGCGGCCCTGCCGGCCGGCGGCGGCTGGACCTGCGGCCTGAACAGCGTCACCGCGCCGCAGAACGGCTGGTGGTATGCAAACGACGGCAGCGGCAACGGTTATGCCTTCTCGATTGATTCCACCACCCAGTACCTGTACGGCGTCGCCTTCACCTATCGCACCGACGGCAGCCCGGTCTGGTATGCGATCAATGCGATGGCGAATTCGTCCAATGTCTATGTCGGCACCGCGTCGGAATTCACCGGCGGCCCGTCGCTGACCGGCACGGCCGGCGCCTCGCGGCTGAAATCGATCGTCGCCAACATCCAGCTCGGCTTCACCTCGGGCAGCACCGGCAACCTGACCTGGACCCCGCGGGTCACCGGCACGGTGACGCCCACGGTCAAGGCGCTGCAGCGTTTCCCGATCAACGGCACCTCGGTCCTGCCGCCGCCCACCAACGCGCCGGTCACCGGCTGGTACCAGGGCGCGCAATACGGCAGCGGTTATTTCCTGGAACTGCAGGGCACCACGGCGCCCCAGGCGCATCTCGGCATCTATGCCTTCGATGCCCAGGGCAATGCGACCTGGGCGGCCAGCGGCAATACCACGGCGCTGGCCACCACGGGCGGCTGGCAGGTGACCACGCCGTTCTACAGCTACAGCGGCGGGGCGCCGCTGACCACGGCGGCGCCGGCGCCCACGCCGGGGCCGACCGGGCTGGGCACCGTCATCGGCAACCTGTCGCCGACGGCGAACAGCCTGACCCTGTGGAACAGCCAGACGGTGACGCTGAACCCCTATATCGGCTTCGGTCCGACCGCCGGCAACTGGCTGCAGGTCATCAACCAGAACACCACGTCGCTGCCGGCGCCCTATGTCGCGTTCAACAGCACCAAGGGGCTGGTCTATTTCGTCGACGCGACCAAGAACACCTTCACCCAGGTGCAGGACCTGACGTCCTATCCGTTGTCCAACGTCGCCAACGGCAGTTTCTTCATCGCCTCGACCGGCATCGGCGGCCGCATGTTCGTCTCGGCCCAGCCGATGTCGTTCCCCGGCGGCGCCCTGCCCAACCCGAACAACCCGGCCGACCTGAACAACGGGTTCCGTTGGCAATTCCTCGAGGTCGGCGGCGATTACGACCTCAGCTATGTCGATCTCTATTCGATCCCGATGGCCTTCAACCAGGGAACGCTGATCTACGGCGCGGCGACGCCGGCCCATCTGGCCACGCTGGTTTCGACCCTGAGCGGTCTGACCACGCCGGCCAACGCCGCGGTGCAATACGACAACAACAACAAGCTGCTGCGTATCCTCAGCCCCGCCGGATCGACCGACGTGGCCAAGTACCCGTCGCTGTCGACCTATATCAGCGGCACCAATTTCGCCAATCTGACGATCAGCGATTCCTATAACGGCGTCGCGGCCGCCAGCATTCCGGCGAATGCGGTGTGCGGCAACAGCGCGTTCGCCGGCCAGGCCTATGCGACGACGTCGATCACCTATGACGGCGTCGGTGGCGTCCTGACGATCAAGGGCAACACGACCATCCCGAACCAGGCGGCGGTGCCCTTCACCATCGTGGCCTCGGCCCAGTCGTCGGTGCAGACGACGGCGTCGCTGACGCCGCAGGCGTTCTCGAACGCCGTGTACATGGGCGAGATGGACTACACCGTGACGTCGGCGACCTGCTCGGCCACCGCGCAGACCGAGAACAACGGCGCCAACGACGTCTTCTCGGTGGTGATCCGCGACATCCTGGCCGGCTTCTCGGTCGGTTATGTCGGCTCGGCCACCTATGGCACCCTGCCGTCCAGCGCCTGGTGGGGATCGTCGACGATCTTCTCGGGGCTGCAGCCGACATCGACGGCGGCGGCGCCGCTGTACAACCCCTGGGCTGCCGTCGTCTATTCGCTGTTCCGCAACAACGTCTACGGCTTCCAGTATTCCGACCATTTCACCACGCTGGGCAGCCCGCTGGTCCCGATCCAGCCGGGCAGCCCGCTGCAGCTGATCCTGCTGAACGAAACCGCGAACTGACCCGGTCGGCGTGTCGTCACCCATTCGGGTGACGACCGCGGCTGGTGCGGTGCAATATGCTCGCGCGACAGCAGGGATTCCGCGGGCATGGCGCTAATTGTCTATATCGAGGACGAGGCCGAGTTGCGGGCCGAGGTCGCGGCCGAACTGCGCGACAACGGCTTTGACGTGGTCGAGGCCGGCGACGGCGCGTCGGGCCTGACGCTGATCCGCCGTCTGAAACCCGACCTGGTGCTGTGCGACATCGCCCTGCCCGGGATCAACGGCGGCGAGGTGCTGCAGCGGCTGCGCCGCGACAATCCCGAACTGGCGCTGATGCCTTTCGTGTTCCTGACGGCACTGGCCGGGCGCGACCAGGTGATCCGGGGCAAGGACCAGGGGGCCGACGATTACCTGACCAAGCCGATCGACCTGGGCGTGCTGGTCGCGACGGTCAACGCGCGGCTGGGCCAGATCGCGCGCATCGAGGGCCAGGTCGCGGTCGAACGCACCGAACTGCTGGATCGCATGACCCGGGAAAGCGAACTGTCGTTCCTGTCGGCGGCCGACGTGCTGAACCACCTGGCGGTGGGCGTGGCGCTGCTGACGGCCGACGGGTCGATCGTCTACCTGAACCAGGCCGCGCGCAAACTGGTCGAGGACGACGACGGCCTGCAGGTATCGGCCGCCGGCCTGCGTTGCGCCACCGCGCGCGAGACCGACACCCTGCGCGCCGCGGTCCGTACCGTGGCCGCCGGCATGGCCGGCGACGATACGGTGCAAAGCCTGACGCGGCCCTCGCTGCGCCGGCCCTATCAGGTGATGGTCAGCGCGCTGCAGCCGGCGGACGGGGGTGGCGCGGGGGCGAGCCGGCCGGCCGTGGCCCTGTTCATCCACGATCCCGACGCCGTCCAGACGGTGTCGCAGGAAGCGCTGATCCGCCTCTACGGCCTGACCGCCGGCGAGGCCCGCGTGGTCGCGGCGCTTGCCGCCGGCCAGTCGATGGACGATATCGGCACCACGCTGCAGGTATCGCGCAACACCATCGCCACGCATCTGAAACGCGCCTTCGACAAGACCGGCACGGCCAGCCAGCGCGATCTGGTGGCGCTGGTGCTGGGCGCCGCAGCGGTGACCCGGGGCCCGGCCGACGACAATGCCTGAAATGACCTATGAACTGGGCTGGGGTGCGCTGGCAGCCACCGCGGCCGAGGCGGTGGTCGCGCTGCTGCTGATCTATCTGTGGCGGACGCGCGAACGCCACCCCGGCCTGGGGCTGGCCGCCTGCGGGCTGGGCGTGCTGGTGGCGGGGTCGCTGTATTTCGTGCTGTACCGCCTCGACCAGCCGGTGTGGTTCGGCCCCTATGTCTACCAGGTCGTGCTGGCGCTGGGGGCGGTGCCGCTGCTGAACGGCCTGCTGATCATGGTCGGGCGGCCGCCGCGCTGGCGGGCGCTGATGGGCATGTATCTGGCCGGGCTGGCTGTGGTCGTCTGGCTGGCCCCCGAGGTGGGCCGGTCCTCGTTCACGCTGGCCCAGGCGGCCACCGCGCTGTCGAGCGGCCTGGCCTTCCTGATCGCCGCACAGGGGATCTACCAGGCGCGCGGCGATATCGGCCGGCCGACGCCTCAGGTGCTCGGGGTGCTGATCGCGGCCGACGGCGTCAGCCACATCCTGCGCAGCGGGTTGATCGCGGCCCAGGCCTGGTTGCCCCAGGCCCCGACCTTCAGCGAAATCCTGGCGGTGAATTCGTTCATCCAGCTGGTCTTCCTGCTGATCCTGCTGGTGATCATGGTGCAGATCGTCGGCGACCGGGTGTTCAGCCAGCTTCATGCCTCGCGCGAGGCGCTGGCCTCGGCCTTCCAGGTCGCCTCCGACGGTTTTGCCCTGTTCGACCGGCAAGGCCGGCTGGTCAACGCCAACCAGCGTGTCGTGGCCCTGTTTCCCGATCTGGAAGGCCGGCTGGTCCAGGGCCTGACCTTTGGCTCGCTGTTCGGCGCCGCGCCGGAACGTTATGGCTTCACCACCGAATTCGTCACCGGGTTCGTGGCCGCGCGCCATCAGGGCGCGTTCGATGCCCAGTCCGAACCCCGTCCCGATTTCTGGCTGCGGGTCGTCGTCTCGCCCTCGCCCAGCGGCGGCGTGCTGGTCTGCTGGGCCGACGTCTCGGACTTCAAGCGGGTCGAACGGCTGCTGCAGCAGGAATTGCGCCGCGAACGCGAACTGGCGCGGCTGCGCAGCGGCTTCGTCAGCATGGCCAGCCACGAATTCCGCACGCCGCTGGCCATCATCGATGTCGCCGCCCAGCGCCTGAATCCGCGCAACTGGCCGCCACCGCGCGAGCAGGCGGCCGAATCGGTGCGCCGCATCCGCGACGCGGTGGCCCGTGTCCTGCGCCTGATCGACACCATGCTGACCCCGGCTGCCACCCGCCAGGACGGGATGAAGCTGGCGGCCACCCCCACCGACCTGAAGGCGGTGGTTGCCGATCTCTGCGCCCGCCATCAGGCGGCCATGGGGGCCAAGGTGATCCGCCAGGATCTGGACGACCTGCCGCCGATCGTGGTCTGCGATGCCGAACTGGTCGCCCACGCGCTGAACCATCTGCTGGGCAATGCCGACAAATATTCGCCCGGCGCGGCCGCCATCGATGTGCGCGGCACGGTCGATCAGGGCCAGATCGTCCTGGCCGTGACCGACACCGGCATCGGCATCCCGCCGTCCGACCGCGACCTGGTGTTCGAACGGTTCTTCCGTTCGGCCAATGCGCTGGCATTCGAAGGCACCGGCATGGGGCTGGCGATCGTGCGCGAGATCGCCGCCCTGCACGGCGGCACCGTCACCATCGACGGCGGCACGGGCCAGGGCACGACCGTGACCTTGCGCCTGCCCGCCGGGGGCAGCCATCAAGGGGCTTGACGACGGAAACTAAAGAAACCATTCTAGTTTCCACGTTATCCACCGTGAGAGACCATACGCATGGCTTCCCCCCTTCTGCTGCGTGGCAGCGTCCTGCTGCTGCTGGTCGGCCTGGGCCTCGGCATCGCCATGGGCATCGCGCAGGACTTCACCCTGGCGCCGGCCCATGCCCATCTGAACCTGGTCGGTTTCGTGCTGCCCTTTGCCGCGGGGCTTTATTATCGCCTGGTGCCCGAGGCCGGCGCCTCGCGCCTGGCCGGTTTCCAGGCGGTGGCCGCGCTGGCCGGCGGCATCGTGCTGCCGCTCGGCATCGGCGTCGTCGTCTCGGCCGGGCCGCATTGGGAAGCGATCCCCATCGTCGGCTCGCTGATCGTGCTGGCGGCCTGGATCAGCTTTGCCGTCATCGTGTTCCGGCGCCATGGCCCCCGCCCTGCCTGACGATGCCGCCTTCGACACCGAGGATACGGTCGCGGGCCGTATCCTGCGCGTCGCGCGCGCCCGGCTGCTGGCCGACGGTTATGCCCGGCTGACCATGGACGCGCTGGCCCATGACCTGGGCATGAGCAAGAAGACGCTTTACGCCCATTTCGACGGCAAGGAAGCGATCGTCACCGCCATCATCGCCGTGACGGGGGCGACGATCCTGCGGTTGACCGCGGCGGCGCTGAACGATCCCGGCCTCGGCTATGCCGGGCGGCTGCATGCGGTGCTGGGCATCGTCGGCCGGCAATTCGCGGCGACCACGCCGACGCTGATGCGCGAATTGCAGCGTTACGCCCCCGCCATCTACGCCGAGCTGGACGGCCTGCGCCGGCGCAACATTCCGCTGGTCATCGGCGGGCTGCTGCGGGCAGGCATCGACCAGGGCCAGGTCAAGCCCGGCATCGAACCCGATTTCGCCGTGGAATTCTGGCTGCAGTCGGTCAACGGCCTGGTCCATCCCGACATGCTCGAACGGTTCGGCCTGACGCCCCGCCAGGCGTTCGAGAAGGGTATCGACCTGTTCTTTCGCGCCGTGCTGACCGAGGCGGCCTACGCCGACTTCACCGCAACCCGGAACGGAGACTGACGATGCGTCTTGTCCATCCGCAAGGACCCGAGGCCCTGGCCTGCCTGCGGGCGATGCGTACCGTCACGGCGGGGGACGGCCCGCTGCCGCCGGCGGTGCGGGCGATGATGGATGCGGCCCGCCGCGTCCTGATGTCGGTCGATGCCGAGGTCGACATCGACAACCTGCCGCCGATCCGCGCCGCCGAGGTCGCCGCGGCGGTGCGCACGCCCGGCATGGCCGAACAGCTGGTGCATGCGCTGATCGTCGGCGTGCTGGCCGACGGCGAACCCGATCCCGCCGCCTTCGCCCGCCTGCAGGACATCGCCGCGGCGCTGGGCGTGGCACCCCCGGCGCTGCGCACCATCCGCCTGCTGGTCGAGCGGCATACGGTCCTGTTCCGCCTCGATTTCTTCCGCCGCTCGCATATCGCCGACATGTTCCGCGACACCTATCGCAACCATGGCGGCGTGCTGGGCGTCGCCCAGGCCGTGCTGGGCCAGCGCGGCATGGTCGAGGACCGCGACCTGGCCGCGCGTTTCACCGCGCTGGAACGCCTGCCGGTGGACAGCCTGGGCCATGCCTATTTCCGGCATTGCCGGGACCTGGGATTCGCCTTTCCCGGCGAGCGCGGCGGCTTTCCGATCTCGGGCGCCTATCACGACTTCACCCATATCCTGTCCGGCTACGGCACCACGCCGGAGGAGGAATTGCTGGTCGGCGGCTTCACCGCCGGCTACAAGCGCGCCAACCCGTTCTACCTGGTCCTGCTGACCGCGTTGCTGTGGGGGGCCGGGATCAACGTCACCCCCCTGTCCCAGCCGCATATCACCGGCACGCTGGCCAAGGGCGACATCGCCCGGCGTTTCCTCGAAGCGATCGAACGCGGCGGCCAGGTCAACACCGATCTTTCCGACAACTGGGATTTCTGGCCGCTGCTGCCCCTGCCGGTCGAGGAGGCGAAGACCCGCCTGGGCATGACGTCCTAGAACGGGGGCGTGCCGGACGGCCGGGCCGCGCCCGCCGGCAATTTGCGCCGGCCGTCCAATATTCGGTTGAAAATCGCAATCGAAGGTATAGCGTTATAGCAGCGTCGGCTTGCATGGGGCGGGCGCGGAACCCCATTCTGAAGAACTCGGAACCTATAACCATGCACCCACGGATCATCGGGCGTTCGGCGCCCATGTCTTGCGCGTCGCTGTGCGCGGCCGCCATTCTGTCCTTTTTGATGTTCATCGTCGGACCCGCATGGGCCGTCGACCCACAGGTGCTGTGGAGCCAGCGCTACGGCGCGGCCTCGATGACCACGCTGGTCGAGGCCGCCGCCGTCGACCGCGACGGCAATGTCTATCTGGTCGGCCAGTATTACGGCGCCCCGACGCTGGTCATGGGTGGCGCGACCCTGTCCCGGCTTGGGTCCAGGGACGGCTTTGTCGCCAAGCTGAACCCGGGCGGCACGGTCCAGTGGGCCAGGACCATCGGCGGCAGCGGCGCCACCACCGCCGCCCAATCCATCGCCGTGGACACGGCCGGCAACGTTTATGTCGGCGGCTATTTCCTGACAGCCGATCTGACGGCCCCGGCCATCACCTTGAGCGGCAGCAGGCCCGGCTTCGTCATCAAGTACGATCCGAACGGCAGCGTCAGCCGCACCGACCGGATCAGCGGCGCGGGGGCGACGGTCACGGTCTCGAGCCTGGCGACCGACGCGTCGGACAATCTGTATATGGGCGGCAACTTCAGCGGCGGCAATCTGACCGAGACGGTCGCCCAGACGCTGGTCGGTGCCGGTGACGGCTTCCTCGCCAAGCTCAATGCCGCCGGTACTCTGGAATGGAACCGGGCTATCAACGGCGCTGCCGGCTCGGCCAGTGTCGGTTCCGTGTCCCTCGCCATCGATGGTTCCGGCAATGTCCATGTCGGTGCCAACTTGTTCAACGACGATCTGATAACGCCTGCCGCCCTGACCAGGTTGGGCGCGCTGATGCTGCGCTACAACGCAGCCGGGACCAATGATTGGGCGCAGGGGGTCGGCACGCCGGGGGGCGTGACCGTCAACACGGTCCGGATAGCGGTCGATGGCGCGGGGAATGTCTTCCTGGCCGGCGAATTCGCCAATGGCGACATGACCATTCCTGCCCTCACCAGGATGTCCGGCAGCTATACGGGCTTCGTCATCAAGGCCCAGCGGACCGGCAACACCACCGCGAACTTCTCATGGGCCAAGGCGATCGATTCGAACGACGGCAGCTCGATCAAGGGGCTGGCGATGACGGCGTCCGGCGACCCGGTCGTCGCCGGCTATTTCGGCAGGGACCTCGTCGTGCCGCCGCTGACCCGGGGCGATGGCACGGCGATGCTGGTCACCAGGATGGCCAGTGCGGACGGCGACTTCGCCTGGGTGACCGCCGTCAGGGCGACGACCGGCAGCGGCGCCTTTGGCCAGGCCCTCGCGATCGACGGCAATGACAATATCTACGTGGCCAGCCAATTGACCGGCACTTTGACGGATCCGGCCATGACCGCCGCCGGTACCTATGATTCGGCGCTGTTGCGATACGGGCTGCGCCATGCGCTGACCGTGACCCGGGCCGGTACCGGCTCGGGCACGGTATCGGCCGATTCGGGCAGCCTGTCCTGCGGCACCGTATGCTCGGCCGATTACGACGGCGGCACGGCGGTCACCCTGACCGCCACGGCTGCGGCCGGATCCAGCTTCGCCGGCTGGTCGGGCGCCTGCTCGGGCGCGGCGGCCACCGCGCCGGTGACGATGTCGGCCCCGCGCAGTTGCACCGCCACGTTCAACGCCGCCGCGACGCCTGCCCCGGCGCCGACCCCTGCGCCTGCCCCGGCGCCGACCCCTGCGCCGGCACCGGTGACCGTGCAACTGCCGATCAACACCGCCGGCGCCGGTCAGGGTTCGGTGTCGCTGGCCCAGGCATTGGGCAACCCGGGCCCCAACGCGACCTATTCGGTCCAGCAGACCTCGGGCGCCGCCCTGCCGTCGTGGCTGACCTTCGATCCGGCCACGGCATCGTTCAGCTACAACCTGCCGACGCCGGCCGACCTGCCGATCCAGCCCGCTGCGGCCGACGGCCGCGCGGCGCGTGACGCCCCGCCCAATCTCGTCTATCCGCTGGCCGTGCTGATCCAGACCGTCCCGATCTCGCTGACGGTCAACGGCACCGCCTATGCCGTCACCATGGACTTCTATGCCCCGCGCAACCTCGTGGCCATCTCGGCGCTGTCCTTCGGCACCACGGGCCGCAGCGGCGACGGCGCCTCGGGCAAACCCGCGGTCTCCTGGGACGGGGGGCAGATCCTGTTCGAGACCGCCGCCAACAACCTGTTCCCGGCGACGTCGGCCGTCACCAAGGTCGCCCGGTATCACGGCCTTTCGGGCAATCGCGACCTGCTGTCGCAGACCGCGATCCCCGGGGGTGGCGTCGCGAATGCGTCCAGCGGGCCGGCCACCGCGCCCGCGGTGTCGGCCAACGGCGCCTATGGCGTCTTCACCGCCGCCGGCGGCGGCATCACCCTGGCGCCGGTCAGCGGGCTGAAGCAGATCTATCGCACCAGCCTGGTCCATCCCCGCGTCGCGCTGAACGAGGCGGCCACGCCCGCCCCGACGATGGTGTCGACGACGGCCGCCAACGTCCCGGCCGACGCCGCCGCCGACCGCGCCGCGATCAGCGCGGATGGCGGCATCGTGGCCTTCGAAAGCGCCGCGACCAATCTTGGCCCCAACGCCGCCGGCATCGTCCAGATCTGGCGCAAGGACACGGGCAGCGGTGCGATCGTCCTGGTATCGTCGAGCGCCCGGGGCGAGGCCGGCAACGGCGACAGCCGCAACGTCTCGCTGTCCGGGGACGGCCGTTTCGCGGCCTTCGAATCGACCGCGACGAACCTGGTGCCCGGCGCCGCCGGCCGGCAGGTCTATCTGAAGGATCTGGCGACCGGGGCGATCTTCGTGATCGCACCCGGGGCCACCCCCAAGCTTGATGCCCGCGGCACGTCGCTGGTCTTCGCCGGCCAGGCGACCGGCTTCTGGCAGGTGATGCGCTTCGACATCGTCGCCGGCACCTTGACCACCCTCAGCACAGGCGGTGCCGACAGCGACCAGCCCACCGTTTCGGCAGACGGCCGCTTCGTCGCCTGGCGCGCGCCAGGGGCCAACGGCTTCACCCAGATCTGGGTGCGCGATGTCTTCCGCGGGGTCACGGCGCTGGTTTCCCAGACCGCCGCGGGCCAGCCCGGCGGCGGGAATGCCTATGATCCCGCGCTGTCCGGCGATGGTGCCTCGATCGCCTTCGGCGCCCAGGCTCGCGACCTCGTCAACGGCAACCCCCTGGCAGGACAGATCCATCTTGCCGGCAACCCGCTGGCCCTGCCGGGACGTACCGCCCACTGGTATGTGCCGATGGGCGGCAACCAGGCCTGGGCGATCGAACGCTGGGGCGACAGGGCCTATGTCGCCAACCTGGCGTATCTGCCGGGGGGCGGCGCTGCGACCTGGGTGGCGGGCGTCTGTGCCTTCGTCGATCTCGGCTGCAAAGGTTCGCTGAACCCGGGGGCGGCGTCGCTTGCGACCTGGTTTCCGGTCGGGGGCACCCAGGCGGTCGGATCGGTCAACGGCAGCCAGAACCTGCCCCTGCAGTTCTACCCGGTGATGGGCGCGGCCACGACCGCCATGCCCGGCCTGCCGCAGGCGGGCTGGTGGTACGAACCGGCCAATGCCGCCGCCGCCAACGGCATATTCCTGCAGTTCGGCACCCGGACCGGCGGCAGCGGCGGCATCAGCCACACGGCCCATCTGTCGCTGCTGAGCTATGACGCGCAGGGCACGCCGGTGTGGTACGCCGCCGAAGGCGTGCTGGGCACGGATCTCAGCCTCGAAGCCACGCTGTACCGTTACGCGGGCGGGGCACCAGTGGGGCAGACGACCGGCGGCGTCGTGCCCTCGGCCATTGCCATCGGCACGCTCCGCCTCGCCTTCGCGGCTGGCGATCGTGCGACCCTGCGCCTGCCCGACGGCTCGACCCGCAACCTGGCCCGCTTCCGTTTCTGACGGCGGGCCCAACATGGAGTGACCGGCCGGATATTGTAGAATTCAATCCCTGCTTGTAGGATGTCGCAAAACGGCCGGCGCGATCCGGCCGTGGCGCGCAGGCAGGGGACGCGCATGGACGACAACGCGCCGCAAACGGTGCCGCCCGAAACGGGGGATGTCAGGACGCCCATCATGCAGGCGGCGCTGCTGCCCGGCATGGTCCCGGACGAGGAACTGCGCCTGCTGTGGCGGCAGAGCATCGCGCCCTATTTCGATGCCCGGCCGCTCGACCAGGGTAGCGCGCCGCGCCTGCCGGAAATCCGCCAGTATTCGCTGGGCAGCATTCTGCTCGCCGAGTCGCGTTTTTCCGCCCAGACCTATGATCGTGACCGGCAATGGATGCGCCGCTACGACGATTCCGATCATCTGCTGCTGCAACTGTTCGCCGAAGGCCGCAACCTCGCCGTCAACGGCACCGACGAATACGTGCAGTCACCGGGCAATGTCTGCGCGATCAACCTGGCCTACGAGGCGAAATCGCAGTCGACCGACGGGCGGGCGCTGACCCTGGTGCTGCCGCGCGATCTGGTGCGTCAGACCCTGCCGCATCTGCTCGACGCGCGTGGCGCGCTGTTCGCGCCGGGCTCGGCCACCGCCCGCATCTTCGCCGATTATCTGCTGTCGCTGGGCGACAACCTTGCCCGCGCGACCCAGGACGAGGCGCCGGGCCTGGCCAGGGCGACGCTGGGCCTGCTCGACGCGCTGACGGCCGGCCGGGATGTCCTGTCGCGGGCGGCGCATGGCGCGACCTTCGACAGCGCCTGCCGTTACGTCGAGGCCAATCTGGCCGATCCCGGGCTGGGGGTCGCCGGCATCTGCCGGCATCTGCGGTGTTCACGGGCGACGCTGTACCGGCTGTTCGCCGACCATGGCGGCGTTCAGGATTATATCCGGCGGCGCCGGCTGGTGGCGTGCTTCAAGGCGATCTGCGCGCCGGGGCAGGCGCATCGCCGCATCTACGACATCGCGCTCGATTACGGCTTCACCTCGCCCAGCCATTTCAGCCATCTGTTCCGCAGCCATTTCGGCGTCACCCCGCGCGAGGCGCGCGAGCTGGAATTCAATGCCGCGATCCGGCCGCCCGCCCCGGGCGCCGCCGCCAGTTCCGGTGCCCAGGCGGTCGAGCAGATCTGGCGCTGGGCCAGGACCCTGGCCGAGCAGAACTGACGTCGCCGATTGAGACGGACGCGATAGATTTTTGAGACGCCCAGCCAATCGGCCGGCACCCGATCCGGTAAAATAGGCGCGGCAACGGCGATCAACGACGTCGGCGCCACAAGGCTGATATCCACTGATTGACGACTGCAGACCGGGCTCACCTCCATGCAGGGTGAGCCCGGTCACTGCAGGTCCTGATACGGCCTTCCGCACTACAAAAGAAAAACGCCCCGACCTGCAAAGGCCGGAGCGTGCCAAGTTACGATGCGCGGAACCGCCCCCGGGACCTCGATCCCAAGGGCGGCACCAAGCCGCGGGTTACCGCGACACTCGTTCAGGCAGCGGCCTTGGCCGCCGGCCCGTGGAAACCTTCACCCCTGGCCGCCATGTCGCGCAGCGACTTGGGCGGCGTGAAGCGGGCGCCGTATTTCTGCGCCAGACGATCGCATTCGGCCACGAAGGTCGCCGTGCCGACCGTGTCGATCTGGCTCAGCGTGCCGCCCAGGAACGGGGCGAAACCCCAGCCCAGGATCGAACCGACATCGGCGTCGCGCACGTTGGTCACGACGTTCTCTTCCAGGCAGCGCGCGGTCTCGATCGACTGGATGTACATCAGCCGCTTCTTGACCTCGGCCACGTCGGGCTGTTCCTTGGCCGGCGGGAAATGCTCGGCCAGGCCGGCCCACAGATGCTTTTTCGATCCGTCGGCCGGATAGTCGTAGAAGCCCTTGCCCGCCTTCTTGCCGACGCGGCCCAGCTTGTCGGCCATCAGTTCCACGACCGGATCGGCCGGGGCGGGGCGATAGGCGTCGCCCAGGTCGGCCTGGGTCTGGCGGCGGACCTTCAGCATCAGGTCGAGGGCGACTTCGTCGGCCAGGGCCAGCGGGCCGACCGGCATGCCGGCCATGCGCCCGGCATTGTCGATCAGCGCGGGCGCGATGCCCTCGGCCAGCATCGCCAGGCCCTCGTTCACATAGGTCGCGAAGACGCGGCTGGTGTAGAAGCCGCGGAAATCGTTGACCACGATCGGGGTCTTGCGGATGCGCTTGACGTAGTCCATGGCGCGGGCCAGGCATTCCGGGCTGGTCTCCTTGCCCAGGATGATTTCGACCAGCGGCATTTTGTCGACCGGCGAGAAGAAATGCAGGCCGATGAAATTCGCCGGCCGGCTCGACGCCTCGGCCAGGCCCGTGATCGGCAGGGTCGAGGTGTTGGAGGCGAAGATCGCATCCGCACCGATGACGGCCTCGGCCTTGCGCGTCACGTCGGCCTTGATCTCGCGGTTTTCGAACACCGCCTCGATCACCAGTTCGCACCCTTTCAGCAGGGCATAGTCGGTGGTCGGCGTGATGCGGGCCAGCACCGCGTCGCGCTCAGGCCCGCTCATGCCGCCGCGCGACACCCTCTTGTCCAGCAGGCCCTGGCTGTAGGCCTTGCCCTTCTCGGCCGACGCCTGCGTCGAATCGAGCAGCACGACCTCGAGGCCGGCGACCGCCGAGACATAGGCGATGCCCGCGCCCATCATGCCGGCACCCAGGATGCCGATCTTCTGGTACTTGGCGGTCGGCACGCCCTCGGGGCGGCCGGCCAGCTTGTTGGCCTCGTTGATGCCGAAGAACAGGCTGCGGATCATGTTCCGGGCCTGCGGCGACATCGCGCAATTGACGAAATAGCGGCTTTCGATCTTCAGGCCGTTGTCGATGTCGACCTGCAGGCCTTCATAGACGCAGGCCAGGATGTTGCGCACGGCCGGATAGTTGCCGAACGATTTTTCGCGCGCCATCGCGTTGCCGGCGGTGAAGGTTTCGTAGCCCTTCGGGCTCTGCACCGGGTCGGCGACGCGGAAACCCTTCTTGTCCCAGGGCTTGACCGTGTTCTTGGGGCCTTCGGTCAACAGCCACTGCTTGGCCGCCGACTGCAGGTCGTTGGCCGGCACCACCTTGTCGACCAGGCCCTGGGCCAGCGCCTTGTCCACGCCCTGCTTCTTGCCCTCGAGGATCAGGGGCAGGGCATTGCGGATGCCGATCAGGCGGGGCAGGCGCTGGGTGCCGCCGGCGCCCGGCAGCAGGCCGATGGTGACTTCCGGCAGGCCGATCAGGGTCTTGGGGTTGTCGGCGGCGATGCGGTAGTGGCAGGCCAGGCAGATTTCATAGCCGCCGCCCAGCGCCGTGCCGTTGATCGCGGCGACGAAGGGCTTGCCCGACTTTTCCATCTGCCGGAACACGACCTGCAGTGCCCAGGACTTCTGCATCATCTCGTCGGCCGACCTGGCCTCGGTGACCGAGGTCAGGTCGGCGCCGGCGACGAAGTCGCCCTTCTTCGACGTGACGATGACACCCTTGACGGCCGCATCGTTGATCGCCGACTGGACCTTTTCGGCGAACAGCGCGACCGACTCGTTGTTCAGCACGTTCATCGGCCGGTCGGTCATGTTCCAGGCGATGGTGGCGATACCGTCGCCGTCGATTTCGTAGTCGATCATCGGATCAGACCCTCTCGATGATGGTGGCGGTGCCCATGCCGGCCCCGACGCACAGCGTGATCAGGGCGGTCGACTTGCCCGTCCGCTCCAACTCGTCCAGCACGGTGCCCAGGATCATCGCGCCGGTGGCGCCGAGGGGATGACCCATCGCGATCGCGCCGCCATTGACGTTGATCTTGTCGTGCGAAATGTTCAGCGCCTCCATGAAGCGCAGCACGACCGAGGCGAAGGCCTCGTTCAGTTCGTACAGGTCGATGTCGGTCGGCTTCATGCCGGCGCGCTTCAGCGCCTTTTCGGCCGCAAACGACGGGCCGGTCAGCATGATCGTGGGTTCCGACCCGATCGAGGCGAACGACCGGATGCGGGCGCGCGGCTTGAGGTCGGCCCGCTTGCCGGCCTCGGCATTGCCGATCAGCACCGCGGCGGCGCCGTCGACGATGCCCGACGAATTGCCGGCATGGTGGACATGGGTGATGCGCTCGACTTCCGGATAGCGCTGCACGGCGACGGCGTCGAAGCCGAACATCTCGCCCTGCACCTTGAACGACGGTTCCAGCGCCGCCAGGCTCTGCATCGTCGTCTCGGGGCGCATGAATTCGTCGCGGTCCAGCACGGTCAGGCCGTTGACGTCACGCACCGGCACGATCGAATTCTTGAACCGGCCGGCGGCCCAGGCCGCGGCCGCGCGCTTCTGGCTTTCGACGGCATAGGCGTCGACGTCGTCGCGGCTGTAGCCCCACTTGGTCGCGATCAGGTCGGCCGAAATGCCCTGCGGCACGAAATAGGTGTCGAAGGCGACGGCCGGGTCGACCGGCCAGGCGCCGCCCGACGTGCCCATCGGCACCCGCGACATCGATTCGACCCCGCCGCCGATGGTCAGGTCGGATTGACCCGACATCACCTGGGCGGCGGCCATGTTGCAGGCTTCCAGCCCCGAGGCGCAGAAGCGGTTGATCTGAACGCCCGCGACCTTTTCGTCGAGGCCGGCGGTGATCGCCGCGACGCGGGCGATGTTGGCGCCCTGTTCGCCGGCCGGCTCGACGCAGCCGAAGACCACGTCGTCGACCAGCGAGGTGTCGAGCTGGTTGCGGTCGCGCACCGCCTGCAGGGCGGTGACGGCCAGATGCATCGGGGTGACGGAATGCAAGCTGCCTGAGGCCTTGCCCCGGCCGCGCGGCGTGCGCACCGCGTCATAGATGAATGCGTCGGTCATGTCGTTCCTTCCTGATCGGTCGGCCGCCACCTCAGATGGTGCGGCCGATCAGTTCCTTCATGATCTCGTTGGTGCCGCCGTAGATGCGCTGGACGCGGGCATCGGCATAGGCGCGGGCGATCGGGTATTCCCACATGAAGCCATAGCCGCCGTGCAGCTGCAGGCATTCGTCCAGGACCTTGTTCTGCAGGTCCGAGCACCAGTACTTGGCCATCGCCGCGGTGGTGACGTCCAGTTCCTTCTTGCAGATCAGTTCCAGGCACTTGTCGACGAAGACGCGGGCGATCTGGGTTTCGGTCTTGATCTCGGCCAGCTTGAACTTGGTGTTCTGGAACTGCGAGACGGTCTTGCCGAAAGCCTGGCGGTTCTTGACGTAGTCGGCGGTCCATTCCAGCGCCGCCTCGCAGCAGGCGACCGCCGAGATCGCGATCTGCAGGCGTTCCCACGGCAGTTCCTGCATCAGCAGGAAGAAACCCTGGCCTTCGCCGCCCAGCATGTTGCTGGCGGGCACACGCACGTCCTCGAAGAACAGCTCCGAGGTGTCCTGGGCATGCATGCCCAGCTTTTCCAGGTTGCGGCCGCGCTTGAAGCCGGGGCGGTCGCCTTCGACCAGGAACAGGCTGGTGCCGCGCGCGCCGTCCTTCGGGCTGGTCTTGGTGACGACGATGATCAGGTCGGCGTTCTGGCCGTTGGTGATGAAGGTCTTCGACCCGTTGATGATGTAATCGTCGCCATCCCGCACGGCGGTGGTGCGCACGCCCTGCAGGTCGGAACCGGCGCCCGGCTCGGTCATGGCGATGGCGCCGATCACTTCGCCGGTCGCCATCTTGGGCAGCCAGGTCTGCTTCTGTTCCTCGGTGCCGTAATGCAGGATATAGGGGCCGATGATTTCCGAATGCAGGCCGAACCCCGGGCCGGTCAGGCCCATGCGGGCCTGTTCTTCCATCAGGATCGCGGCATACAGCTTGTCGGTGCCGGCGCCGCCGTATTCCTCGGGCATGGACGTGCACAGGAAGCCGTTCTCGCCGGCCTTGCGCCAGACCGACTTCGGCACGATGCCGTCCTTTTCCCACTGCGCGTGGTGCGGCTGGATCTCGCGCTCATAGAACTTCCGGACCTGGTCGCGGAAAAGAACATGGTCCGGGGTGAAGATTGAACGCTCGATCATGCGCAGGCGCCTTCCTTATCCAGGTTTCCTCCGGCCGGCGCATCGTGGGCCGGTCGATGATTCATCAGTCAGAATTCGGGCAATAAAAGCCCGGGCAGGGGTGACCCTACCCGGGAGTAACCTAGCTTAAAAGTTGGCGGCGTCCAGTGCCATCATGCTCTTGGCCCCGGCCTGCAGCTTGGCCAGGTGCGACGCGGTATCCGGTAGCATGCGGTCGATGAAGAAACGGCCGACCGCGATCTTGGTCTCGTAGAACTCCTTGGCGGCCAGCCCGTCGCCCGACTTGATCTTGGTGGCGGCGGTCTTGGCCATCTGCGCCCACATGAACGCGATCGCGGTCAGGGCGAAGATGCGCAGGAAGTCGGTCGAGGCCGCCCCCGCCTCGTCCGGGTTCTTCAGCGCCGCCTCGGCGATGAAGCCGGTCGCGGTCTGCAGGCGGGCGAAGGACTTGGCCAGCGGCTGGACGAATTCGCGGCCGATATCCGGGTCCATCATGTTGTCCTGGATATACCCGGACACCAGGTGGAAGAACCGGCGCAGCAGGCGGCCGAAGCCTTCCGGCATCTTGCGGCCGACCAGGTCCAGGGCCTGCACGCCGTTGGCGCCTTCGTAGATCATGGTGATGCGGGCATCACGCACGAACTGTTCCATGCCCCATTCGGCGATATAGCCGTGCCCGCCCAGCACCTGCTGGGCCATGGTGGCGCTTTCATAGCCGTAGTCGGTGAAGTACGCCTTCACCACCGGCATCAGCAGCGCCAGCATGTCCTCGTTGATCTTCTTCTGCTCGTCATCAGGATGCTTCTTGGCCAGGTCGACCATCAGCCCGGCCCACAGCCCCAGGGCGCGCGCGCCCTCGGCAAAGGCGCGGATCGACATCAGCATGCGGCGCACGTCGGGATGCACGATGATCGGGTCGGCCGGCTTGTCCGGGAACTTGGTGCCCGAGATCGACCGCATCTGCAGCCGGTCCTTGGCATAGGCGGCGGCGTTCTGATAGGCGACCTCGGCGATGCCGAGACCCTGGATGCCGACGCCCAGCCGGGCGGCGTTCATCATCACGAACATCGCCCGCATGCCCTTGTGCGGCTCGCCGATCAGCCAGCCGGTGGCGCCGTCATAGTTCAGCACGGCGGTCGTGTTGCCGTGGATGCCCATCTTGTGCTCGATCGAACCGCAGGCGACCGCGTTGCGCGCGCCCAGCGAGCCGTCCTGGTTCACCAGGAACTTCGGCACCACGAACAGGCTGACGCCCTTGATGCCGGGGGGGCCGCCGGGGATCTTGGCCAGCACCAGGTGGATGATGTTGGGCGCCAGGTCATGTTCGCCGGCCGAGATGAAGATCTTGGTGCCGGTGATCTTGTAGGACCCGTCGTCCTGCGGCTCGGCCTTGGTGCGCATCAGCCCCAGATCCGTGCCGCAATGCGGCTCGGTCAGGTTCATCGTGCCGGTCCATTCGCCCGAGACCAGCTTGGGCAGGTACATCGCCTTCTGCTCGGGCGTGCCATAGGCATGCAGGGCTTCGTAGGCACCGTGGCTCAGGCCCGGATACATGCCGAAGGCCAGGTTGGCCGAGCACATCATCTCGGACAGGGCGATGCCGATGACATGGGGCAGGCCCTGGCCACCATATTCGGGATCGGACGTCAGGCCGGTCCAGCCGCCCTCGCAATAGGCCTTGTAGGCTTCCTTGAAACCGGTCGGCGTGGTGACCTCGCCGTTGTTCCACTTGCACCCCTCGCGGTCGCCGACCTGGTTCAGGGGCTGGATCACCTCCTGCATGATCTGGGCGCCGCCTTCCAGGATGGCGTCGATCGTGTCGGGCGTCGCATCGGCAAAGCCGGGGATGTTGGCGTAGTTCTGGATGTTCAGGACCTCGTGCAGCACGAAGCGCATGTCGGTCACGGGTGCGGTATAGCTAGGCATCTGTAGTTGCTCCCTCAGTTCCGCAGCGGCTTGCCGGTGGTCAGCATGTGCTCGATGCGGTCGAGCGTCGCGTTGGTGCGGATCAGCGACATGAACCCTTCACGCTCCAGCGTGTAGAGATCGTCTTCGGTCGTGACCTCGGTGATGTCCTTGTCGCCGCCGGTCAGGACGCGGGCGACGGCGCCGGACACGACGACGTCGTGTTTGGTCGCCTTGCCCTGCAGGGCAAAACCTTCGACGGCGATGTCCAGCGCGGCCTTGCCGGACGCCCCGGCCAGGTTCAGCTCGACCGGCTTGGGCGGCTGGTAGCCCTCGACCATGGCCAGCGCGCGGGCCTTGGCATCGGCCAGCACCCGGCGGCGGTTCATGGTGATCGCATCCGTTTCGCGCAGGAACAGCATCTCGCGCGCCTCGGCCGCCGAGGTCGAGACCTTGGCCGTCGAGATCATCTCGAACACGGTGGCCAAAGGCGGCATCGGCCCGCCGGGACGTTTCTTGTTGGTCACGTGGCGGGTGATCATCTCCTTGCAGCCGCCCCAGCCGGGCAGCACGCCGACGCCGACCTCGACCAGGCCCATATAGGACTCGGCATGGGCCTGCACCGCGTCGCAATGCAAGGTGATCTCGCAGCCGCCGCCCAGCGCCATGCCGGCAACCGCGGCGACGACGGGGAAGGGCGAATATTTCAGGCCCTTGTAGATGTTCTGGCCTTCGGCGATGCCGCCTTCCAGCACCGGCCACATCGCGACATTGGCCTGGAACAGGGCGATGCCGACATTGGCGCCGACCGAGAAATTGTCGCCGTCATGGCCGATCACCAGGGCCTTGTAACCCTTCTTGTGCAGGTTCGAGGCTTCCTTGACCATGTTCAGGATGTCGGCGTCGATCGCGTTCATCTTGGTATGGAATTCAAGGCAGGCGACGCCGTCGCCGATATCCCAGATCGAGGCGCCGCGGTTGCCGGCGATGCGGGTCTGGCCGCGCTTCTTGTCGGCCAGGCTCCAGGCATCCTCAGTGACCGGGATTTCGGCATAGTCGCCCGACAGGGTCAGGTACAGGGCCTTGGCGCCCTCTTCCTTGTACAGGGGGCGGCCGTCGGCCACGTCGATGATCTTGGGGACGGGGCGGCCTTCCGAACGCAGCTTGTCGGCAAACCATTTGGTGCCCAGCTGGTCGATCTGCTCGAACGGGCCGAACTTCCAGGCGTAGCCCGTCTTCATCGCCCGGTCGACCGACAGGATGTCGTCGGCGATCTCGGGGATCAGCGATGCGGCGTAGGACAGCACGCGGCTCAGCAGGTCCCAGGAATACTGGCCGCCCTTGTCGCCATGCTCGACCAGGGCGCGCAGGCCCTTGCGCGAGGCATTGACCGAATCGAGCGTCGCCTTCTGCTTGGGCCGGTAGTCGCCGGTCTCCAGGTCCAGCACTTCCTTGCCGCGGGCGCGGTAGAAACCGCCCTTGCCCTTGCGGCCGGTATAACCGCCCTCGATCATCTTACCGATCAGCTTGACCAGCTTGCCCTCGGGCTCGAAGGCCTGGGGGAAGGCGTCGGTGGGCGGCAGCAGGCGCAGCATCGAGGCATTGACATGCGGGGCCAGGTCGATGCCGGTCAGGTCGCCCAGGCCGAAGATGCCGGTCTTGGGGATGCCCATCGGCTTGCCGACCAGGGCGTCGGTTTCCTCGACGGTCAGGCCGTGCTTGAACGCCAGGCTCATCGCCACATAGGACCAGTAGATGCCGATGCGGTTGGCGATGAAGCCGGGCGTGTCCTTGCAGCGCACGACTTCCTTGCCCAGCACCACGTCGCCGAAATGGGCCAGCGCGGCGATGGCGTCGTCGCGGGTCTGCGGGCCCTTGACCAGTTCGAACAGCCGCATATAGCGCGGCGGGTTGAAGAAATGGGTGATGCCGAAATCGCGGGCAAAGCTGTCGGGCAGGCCTTCCAGCAGCGTCGCCAGCGGAATCGTCGAGGTGTTGGAGGTGACGATCGAACCCGGCTTGCGCACGCCTTCCAGCTTGGCATAGAGGTCGCGCTTGATCGCGGGGTTCTCGATGATCGCCTCGCAGATCCAGTCGACATCGGCCAGCAGCGACAGATGGTCTTCCAGGTTGCCCGTCGTGATCAGCCGGGCGTTCCGGGCATGCATGAACGGCGCGGGCTTGGTCTTCAGCATCCGGGCGACCGCGCCTTCGGCAAAGGCATTGCGGTTGGCGCCATCCTTGGGGACGATGTCGAGCAGCACGCAGGGGATGCCGGCATTGGCGACGTGGGCGGCGATCGCCGCCCCCATCACCCCGGCGCCGATGACGGCGACTTTCTTGATCTCGGCCATGGTGTCGGGTCCTGCCTTCAGATCGCTTCCAGGACGGTGGCGATACCCTGGCCGCCGCCGATGCACTGGGTGGCCAGCGCGTATTTCTTGCCTTCGCGGCGCAACAGCGACGCCACCTTGCCGGTGATGCGCGCCCCGGTCGCCCCCATCGGGTGGCCCATCGCGATGGCGCCGCCGTCCAGGTTGATGCGCTCGTTCTTCATGCCGGTTTCCTTCAGGCAGGCCAGGGCCTGGGCGGCGAACGCCTCGTTGATCTCGATGATGTCGATATCGTCGAGGGCGAGGCCCGCGCGCTTCAGCGCCTTGGCGGTGGCCGGCACCGGGCCGATGCCCATGATCTCGGGCGCGCAGCCGGCGACCGCGATCGACTTGATGCGGGCATAGGGCTTCCAGCCCTGGGCGGCGGCGTATTCCTCGCTGCAGACCAGCACGGCCGAGGCGCCGTCGGTCAGCGGCGACGAGGTGCCGGCGGTGACCGTGCCGTTCTCGTCGAAGGCGGGCTTCAGGCCCGACAGCCCTTCCATCGAGGTGTCGGCGCGGATGCAGCCGTCCTGGTCGACGGTCTTGTTGCCGTCGACGATGGCGATGATCTCGTCGGCGAACTTGCCGGCGGCCTGGGCCGCGGCGGCCTTGGCATGGCTTTCGATCGCCATCTGCTGCTGGGCTTCGCGGCTGATCGAATGTTTCTTGGCCAGGTTCTCGGCGGTGATGCCCATGCCGACATAGGCCTGCGGATATTCCTTGGCCAGGCGCGGATGCGGGCTGACGTTGAAGCCGCCCATCGGTACGCGGGTCATCTGTTCGACGCCGGCGCAGATGAAGACTTCGCCCGCGCCCATCTGGATGGCGCCGGCGGCCTGGTGGATGCCCTGCATCGATGAACCGCAGAAGCGGTTGACGGTGGTGCCGGCGGCCGACAGCGGGATGCCCGCTAGGAACGACACCATGCGCGCGACGTTCAGGCCCTGCTCGCCCTCGGGGAAGGCGCAGCCCATGATCACGTCCTCGATGTCGTCGGGGTTGACGCCGGTCTTGGCGATCAGGCCCTTGACGACCTGCGCGGCCAGCTCGTCGGCACGAACCTTGGCCAGGGCGCCCTTGCGGGCCAGGGTGAACGGGGACCGGACATAGCCGGCGATCACGACGTTGCGCATCTGTTTTGTCCTTCTTGGGCCGAGACGGTGGTGTCTTCGTTCGTTACTGGCAGTTGCCGCCCGGATCCAGGCCGCGGGCGCGCAGATAATCGGAAAGCTTGACGGAGGCGTCCTGCTGGCGATGGTCCAGGAACCCGTCCAGGATATGACAGGATTCCTTCAGCTCGCGGATCGCGTCGTCCAGGTCGCGGCGCTGGGCTTCCAGCACGGCCAGCCGTTCGCGCGACTTGGTCAGGGTGACGCGCAATTGTTCGGACTGGTCGTCGCCGAGATCGTACAGATCCAGCATCTCGCCGATCTCGGTCAGGCTGAAACCGAGCCGCTTGCCGCGCAGGATCAGGGCCAGCCGCGCCCGGTCGCGCCGGGTGTAGATGCGGGCCAGGCCCTGCCGGATGGGGTTCAGCAACCCCTTGTCCTCGTAGAAACGGATGGCCCTGGGCGTCACGTCGAACGCCTCGGCCAGTTCGGTGATGGTAAAGGTGCGGTCGGCCTGGCCGGGCGCATCGTTGCGCTGGTCCTTGGCGTCTGCCTCCCGCATGGTCACTGCCATGTCGTTCCGCCCTCGTTATGGTTCTCGGGTCGGCGCGGATACTAGTTGACGTTAACGTAAACGTCAAGAACGTATCCATGCGGGCTTGGCTGGGATACCGGCGGGTAGTGTGACGAGAACCCGGCGGGGCTGACGGCATTAAACCATGCTTCGCCGCGCGGGGCGATGCCGCGAATTCAGGCAGCGCGCACCCGGTCGCGCCCGGCCGCCTTGGCCTGGTACAGCGCCCGGTCGGCGGCCGCGACCAGATCTTCCCAGCGGTTGTGGCCGGCGCGCCCCTCGGCGATGCCGATCGAGACCGACAGCCGGGCCTCCGGCGCGGCGGCCAGCTGCAGCCGGGCGACCTGCTGGCGAATGCGTTCGGCGATGGCGCGGGTCGCATCCAGCCCGACATCGGGCAGCAGCGAGACGAATTCCTCGCCGCCATGGCGGCTGACCGCGGCGATCAAGCCCAGTTCGCGGGTCAGGATGTCGCCGGCCGCCTGCAGCACGGCGTCGCCCGCGGCATGGCCATAGCGGTCGTTCAGGGACTTGAAGTGGTCGAAATCGCAGATCAGGGCCGAGGCGCCGCGGCGATCGCGCGCCAGGCGGCGCCATTCCCGGCCGGCCACCTCGGCAAAGGCGCGGCGGTTCAACAGGCCGGTCAGCGGGTCGTGGCGCGCGGCGTCGATCAGCTCGGCCTGCAGCCGCTGGCTGGTCAGCAGCACCAGGGCCCAGACGGTCAGCACCGTGGTGCTGCCCGATACCAGCATGAACCCCTGCTGCGCGGCCGTCGGGGTGAGGCCGAGATCGCCGGCGCCCGGCCAGGCTGCCATGGCGCGCATGACCGCCACCGCCGCCTCGACCCCCAATATGGCGCCGATCAGTCGCCGGGTGACCCGCAGCGGCCCCGGGGCGCTACGGAAGGCGCAGATCACGGCATAACCGTCACAGGCCGCCACCGTCAGCGCCAGGATGACGGCGCGCCAGTCGTCGGGCCGGCCGGCCAGCACGGCGGCCGCGGCGGCCAGGCTGGCGGTGCCGGCCAGGATCATCGCCGCGTTCCAGGGCGGCCGTCGGTCGCAGGCCCGCACGATGCCGCAGGCAAAGATCGCCATGCCGAAGAAACAGGCGGCATCGCCGGCGATGGTTGCCGCCGCGCGCGGCAGGCCCAGCCGCTGGGACAGCAGCAGCGTGCCGGCCATCATCAGGGTCGCGCCGACCGCCCAATCATGGGCCGGGCGGTAGTCGCGATGGACCAGCCACACATAGACCAGCGCCGCGGACTGCAGCACCGTTACCAGCGTATTGACGACCACAAGCGTATTGTAATCCATGACGCAGCGACATCCCGCCCGATCAGCCGGAAACTGTACGCTTGCCCTGATATACCCACGGCCGCGGTCGCGGGATTAATTCCCCGTAAAATTCGGGCCGGACTGGGGCTGGCGTGACGGATGTCACGCCCGCGGCCCGTCATGCAGGTGGTCGACGAAACGGGACCGTCACGCGCTCGGGGCCCTCTGCCGTGGCCGGGCGCCACGATGGCTGCTAAAATCGGCGAAACAAAGTGTCCGGGAGGATGGCCGATGGCCGCGGAACGCATCGCCACTTACGCCGAATTCTGGCCCTATTACCTGCGCGAACATGCCCGGCCGGGGACAAGGGCGCTGCATTACGTCGGGTCGACCATCGGGGTCGTCTGCCTGATCGCGCTGGTCGTGACCGGCAATCCGCTGTTCCTGCTGTACGGCCTGATCGCCGGGTACGGGTTTGCCTGGATCGCCCATTTCCTGCACGAAAAGAACCGGCCGGCGACGTTCAAATACCCGCTGTGGTCGTTCGCCTCGGACTGGAAGATGTACGCGCTGTGGCTGACCGGGCGGCTGGGTCCGGAACTGGAACGGGCCGGGGTAGCCGGGCTCGCCACCCGACACGCCTGAAAGTTTTCCGGATAAGCCGTTGAATTTCCACCCCGGAGTCGGATAATCCCGTCTCCGGAGCATGTCGATGTCGGCGGTGCATGGGCCGGAGCGCATCGGGCGGGTTCGCATCGTCCCGAAGTTCGCGTCGTCCTCGAGCCCGCCGGCCTGCGTCGCCATGAAGCTTCCCCTTCTCGCCCTGCTGTTGCTCGCGGCCCTCGCCTGGCCGGGACGGGTGTGGGCGCAGGGGGCGGCGATCCCCAATACCGGCACGCCGCTGATCACCGACCTGTCGGCGCATCTGATCGCCATCCGTTCGAACTTCACCGGCACCAGCCTCTTGATCTTCGGCGCGATCGAGGAACAGGGCGACATCGTCGTCGTGGTGCGCGGCCCGCCCGATACGGTCACGGTGCGCAAGAAGGACCGCATCGCCGGGATGTGGCTGAACCGGGAATCGGTCTCGTTCACCGAATTGCCGGCCTATTACAACCTGATCGCCAGCCGACCGCTGTTCGAGATCGCCTCGGTCGGGCTGTGGCAGCGTCTGCGCATCGGCGCCGACAATCTGCGTTATATCCCGACCCAGCCGCTCGACGACGCCGAACTGGCCCGTTTCCGCGATGCCGTCATCCGCGTGCGCAACGACCAGAAGCTGTTCCAGCAGGCCGGCACCGTCACGTTCCTGGGCCCGAAGCTGTTCCGCGCCCAGGTCGATTTCCCCGCGATCGTGCCCGTCGGCGTCTACCGCGTCGAAGTCTACCTGATCCGCGACGACCGGGTGATCGCCGCCCAGGCCATCCCGCTGTTCATCAACAAGACCGGGTTCGAGCGCGAGATCTTCGCCTTCGCCCACGAACACGCGCTTTATTACGGCGCGGCCTCGGTCATGCTGGCGATCCTGATCGGCTGGCTGGCGGCGTTGGTGATGCGGCGGAATTAGCGCTCAGCGCCCCGCCTGCATCGCCGCCATGTGGTCGCGCAGCGACCCGTAGGGCTGCGGGAAATCCACCAGGTTGTTGTCGGCCAGGGTCGGCGGGCGGTGCAGCACCGCGTCGACCTGGTCGCCGTCCAGCCGGTAGACCAGGAAGCCGACTTCCTTGGCGCCGATCACGGGCTGGAATTCGTCGGGCAGGACAAAGGCGGTCGACGGCCCCCAGCCGTGCAGCACGCCGTGCACGCGGGTCAGCCGATGCTGATGCACATGGCCCGAGGCGACCAGGCGCAGGCGGGTCGGGCTGAGCAGGGCCAGCAGCCGTTCACGCGCCGCCGGCACGACATAGCGGTGGCCAATCTCGGTCTCGGCCGGGTGATGGCGGAACAGCGGCTTGTGGATGAACAGGGCGGTCGGGCGGCCGCGGGCGGCTTGCGCCTCGGCGGCCAGGAAATCCCATTGTTCTTCCTCGGCCGCCAGGCCCGAGCCCAGCAATTGGGCGTTCAGCCCGATCAGGCGGAAATCGCCGCCGTCGGTTCCCCACCAGTCCTGGCCCCATTGGGCGACGAAGCGGGCGCGGCGGCCCTGGTCGATCGGCTGCTTGACCGGCACGGTCCCGGCGGGGTTGTCGCCGACGTCATGGTTGCCCGGCACCACCCGCCAGGGCGAGGCGATGACGCCATGCAGAGCGCGGGCGTGGACATGATCGGCGTCGAGGTCGGCACCGTTGACGGTGACATCGCCGGTATTGACCACCAGGTCGGGGTCCAGGTCGTCCAGCGCCCGCAAGGTCGCCTCGAAATTCGGCACGAACTGGGGCTTGTCGCCGGAAAGATGGGTGTCGGTGATATGGGCGATCGTGAAGGCGGGCATGGCGATGCTCCCTCGGACGCGGGCCGGATCAATCTTTGCGGCGCGCAGGGTAACGTGCGTCCGATGACGCCTTGATGACGGGCGCGGTTGATCTATCCTCGCGCCGCAATCTGGCGCAGCGTTCCTCGAAGGTATCAGCAATGACCGATCTGCCCCGCCGCCTCGACCTGTCGGGCGTCACCAATTTCCGCGACCTGGGCGGTTACGCCACGGCCGACGGCCGCCGCCTGCGCTGGCGCCGTTTGTTCCGGTCCAGCCATCTCGGCGCCCTGGCCGATGCCGACCGGGCGGTGCTGGGCGAACTCGGCATCGCCACCATCTGCGACTTTCGCGGCGTCGAGGAAAGCGGCTTGCGCCCCAGCGTGCTGGACCGGGCGACGGTGGTGTCGCTGGCCATCGAACCCTCGGTCGTGCCGGCATTGCAGCGGCTGATGGCGTCGGGCGAACCGGTGACGGCGGCGGCCGTGCTGGCGATGATGCAGGCGACCTACCAGGCCTATGTCCGCGACCATGCCGGGCGGTATGCCGAACTGTTCCGCCATCTGCTGGCGGGTGCCGGCCCGCTGGTCTTCCATTGTTCGGCCGGCAAGGACCGCACAGGGGTGGGCGCCGCCCTGACCCTGTCGGCGCTGGGAGTCGATCGCGAGACGATCGTTGCAGACTACCTGCTGACCAACCAGTACTGGCGCGAGGACGGCTCGAACGCGCGCGCCCTGCCCGACGAGGCGATGGCCGTGCTGGGCCGGGTCGACGAACGGCTGCTGGCCGCGGCCTTCGCCGCGATCGATCAGGACCATGGCGGCATCGACGGCTTCCTGGCGTCGATCGGCGTCGGCCCGGCCGAACGGGCCAGGCTGGCGGAACTGTACCTGGAAGGCTGACGGGTGGTGGCTCAGGCCACGACCAGCCGTTCCAGCGCCGACCGCAACCGTTGCGGGATCGGGGTCGGCGTCTGCGGGCCGCGTTCGACGAAGACATGCACGAAATGGCCCGTCGCCGCCGGGGTCTCGACCCCCTGGCGGAACAGGGCGATTTCGTAGCGGACCGACGACTTGCCCAGTTTGGCGACCCGCAGGCAGGCATCGATCACTTCGGGGAAGGCCAGCGACTGGTGGAACTGGCAGAAGGTTTCGACCGCCAGCCCGACGATCGACCCTTGCGCGATGTCCAGCCCGCCTTCGCGGATCAGGTATTCGTTCACCACGGTGTCGAAATAGGAATAATAGACCACGTTGTTGACGTGGCCGTAGATGTCGTTGTCCATCCACCGCGTCGGGATCGCCAGGGTATGGCGATAGGCCGCGCGTGTCTCGGTCTTGCGCTCGCTCACCTGATCACCACGCCTGTTCGTAGATCGCCAGGGCGTCGGCCTCGGTCACCTCGCGCGGGTTGTTGACCAAGAGGCGGGTCTGGTTCATCGCGTCGCGGGCCAGCATCGGCAGGTGGTTGTGGCTGATCCCGACCTGGCGCAACTGCTTTTCCAGCCCGACATCGTCGATCAGGGCTTCAAGCCCCGCAACCAGCCCCTCGGCCGCGTCGATGTCGCCGGCGAACTGGCGGTCGGGACAGACCAGCCGGCCCAGTTCGGCATACTGGCCGGTGGCCGCCCCCAGGTTGAAGCGCAGCACATGGGGCAGCATCAGGGCGTTCGACAGGCCGTGCGGCACGTGGAAATGCCCGCCCACCGGATAGGCCAGGGCATGGACGGCCGCGACCGGCGCGTTGGCGAAGGCCATGCCGGCCAGCAGCGCCCCCAGCAGCATCGCCGAGCGCGCGTCGCGGTCGCGCGCGCCGTCGCCGCAGACATGGCGCAGGTTGCGGCCCAAGAGGGTCAGCGCCTCGCGCGCCAGGGCATCCGACACCGGGTTCTTCTTGATCTTCGACGTGAACGCCTCGATCGCATGGACCATGGCGTCGACCCCGGTCGCCGCGGTGACATGGCGGGGCAGGCCCAGCGTCAGGTCGGCGTCGAGCAGCGCCACGTCGGGCAGCAGCAGCGGCGAGACCACGCCCTTCTTTTCCGATTCGCCCGTGGTGATGATGGCGATGCCGGTCACCTCGGATCCCGTGCCGGCGGTGGTCGGCACCTGGACCAGCGGCAGGCGCCGGCCGCGCGCATTGCCGACGCCATAGACCTCGTCCAGGCGCTGGGCGGCAACCGGCAGGAAGGCCGCCAGCTTGGCGACGTCCATCGACGAGCCGCCGCCGAACCCGACGACGCCGTCGATCCGCTCGGCGCGGGCCAGGTCGGTCACGGCATGCACCACCGCCTCGGGCGGGTCGGCCACCACCTGGTCGTAGATGGCGACGCCGATGCCGGCGGCCTTGAGCGAGGCGAGGGCCGCGTCGAACAGCCCGAGTTTTGCGACCCCGGGATCGGTGACCAGCAGGGCGCGGGTGACGCCCAGATCGGCCATCAGCGGGCCCAGTTTGGCGCTGGCCCCCGGTTCGCACAGCACCCGGCGCGTCGTCTCGAAACTCAAGGCTACCATAACTTGTCGCTCCCTCCCGGATTCCGGCCTTTGTCGCGGCCGGCATTTCGATGCTATGGGAAGGTCTAGCATGACCTCGACCCTGTTATCGACCCTCGCCCGCGCGATGCTGCCGCTGGACGGCGCCATCCCCGAACTGGTGCCCGGCATCGTCGCGGCCATCGACGGCCTGGCGCCGCGCCAGGCCGGCCGCTTCACCTTCGCCGACCTGACGGCGGGGTCCTGCCTGATGCCGCTGTATTACGGTGCCCGGGGCGTAGGCCGGCTGGTGGTCAACGATGCCGCCGAACGCAGCGCCGTCGCCGCCCGGGCGTTGTGGGGCGGGGTCACGCTGGACTGGACGGCCGTCGAACGGCTGGTGACGGCACCGAACCCGCGGCTGCGCCCCCATGTGCCCAGCTTTCATTTCATCTGCGACTACCTGCCCGAACCCGCCGCGGCGGTGTTCGACCGGCTGCACTTCGCCGACGTGCCGGCGGCGGCGGTGCCCGTCCATCGTTATCTGGCGCTGTTGTGGGCCCAGGGGTTCGCGATGGACGACGACCAGAAATTCCCCGTCCTGCCGACCCATGAACCCGACCAGATCGCCGAACTGGAAGGCGGCTGGTGGGATGCCTATCTGGCGCGCGCCGCCGATCCGCTGGCCGCGCTGAAACCGATGGTCGAGCGCGTCAACCAGGCCATCGCGCTGCAGCGGCCGGGCCGGGTCGAGGTGCATGCCGAGGACCTGGCGACCCTGGCCGGCCGGCTGGAGCTGGACCGCCACAGCGTGGTCGCGGTCAACCCGCCGACCAACGGCATCGACGAATACGTGGCCGACGACCAGATCGTCCATTCCCTGCTGGCCAACCGCATGCTGCCCTTGAGCCGCAGCCGCGAAACCCCGGCGGCGTTCTGGGAATCGCGGGTTCGCGCGGCGCTGTCGGCCCTGCCGCGCGGTGCCCATGCGCTGGTGTTCGGCGGCGACGGGGCGATGACGCTGAATGCCTGCCGCAAGGTCTGGCAGGCCCATGGCAGCATCGTCCACGAACAGACCCTGCGCCGCCGCCGCCGCGAATCGGCCTGGGCGATCGTCCGGCGGGAATGAGGCGCGCCGTCCTCATAGCCGCGCTGGCGGTGCTGTTGCCCGGGCTGCTTTCCGGGCCGGTGCTGGCCGAACCGGCACCCGGTCCCCCCGTATTGCCGCCCGAGGCCCAGGCGGTGGCGCCGTTCGTGACCGACCTGCGCCGCGCCTATGTCCTGTCGGTCTTTCCGCGCAATGGCCAGAAGCTCGAGGCCGCCCTGCGCCAATGGGGCGTGACCGAAACCGAGGCGGCCCAGATCGGCCAGTTGCTGGCCGGCGACGGCGAACTGGGCGCCCTGCGCCGCCAGGACCGCCTGGTGCTGTCGCTGATCAAGCCGGCCGAGGGCGAACCCGAACTGGTGGCGCTGCAGATCCGCGGGGCGGCCCGCCGCCACCGGGTGCTGGCCCGCGGCACCGACGGCGGCTACGGCGTCTATGCCGAAGACAGCCCGGTCGGGGTCGAGATCGCGGTGGCCTCCGGCACGGCCAGGGCGGGGCTGAAGTCGCTGCTGCCGCTGCCGCAGATGGTGTTCCCCAAACCCGTCCCTGCCGCCCTGACCCTGCCGCCCGTGCCGTCGGCGCCGCTGGTGCTGGGGACGCCCCAGGCCCTGTCCGGCCTGATCCGGCCGATCGCCAAGGCGCGGCTGACCTCGAACTTCGGCTGGCGCATGCACCCCGTGCTGGGCGACATCCGCTTCCACAAGGGCATCGATTTCGCAGCCCCCCTGGGCACGCCGGTCTATGCCACGGCCGATGGCGTGGTCGAGGCGATGGAGTGGCGCGGCAATTACGGCCGCCAGGTCGTGCTGCGCCACGACCGCGGGCTGGAAAGCCGCTATGCCCATCTGTCGGGCTACGAGATGGGCCTGACCCGCGGGACCCGTGTCGCGCAAGGGCAGGTCATCGGTTATGTCGGCGCCTCGGGCATGGCGACCGGCCCGCATCTGGATTTCGAACTGCGCGTCGGCGGCCAGCCGGTCGATCCCGCCGTGATGATGTCGCTGTGGTGAGCCTGCGCAATTTGTGATCGCCGGCACAGCGCGGCGGGGCTTGCCCGGGCATGATCTGGCCATGGCGACGGACCCCGCAACCGGCGCCATCCCCGGACCCGCAACCGGGGCCCCAAGACCCGGCCGCCGAAGGGCAGTTCCCCTCCCGCTCCTGCCCAAGCCCTTCCGGCGGCCGGGCTTATATTCCCAGGAAATTCAATCGTTCTCTCGTCATTGCCGGGCCCGAGCCCACGGGCGGTGACGGCGAGCTCGTGATCGGGATTTGAGGGGCCGACCGTCGTCCCGGCCTTCGCCGGGATGACGATGGCGCGTTTGGCCGCGTCGGCGCTCAACGTCGCCGGGCGGCAATCACCCTTTCTTCAACGCCGCCTGCAGCGCGCGCTTGGTGCCGCGATGGGGGATGGCGGTGAAGGGGTCTTCCGGCCAGTCGTGCTTGGGATAGCGCCCGCGCATCTCGGCGCGGACCTGGACATAGCCGTTGCGCCAGAAACTGGTCAGGTCGCGCGTCACCTGCAGCGGCCGGCCCGGCGGCGACAGCAGTTCGATGGTCAGGGGCACGCGGCCGCCGGCCACCGTCGGGGTCTCGATCTGGCCCAGCATTTCCTGCAGCTTGACGGACAGGAAGGGATCGCCGTCGGCGCGATAGTCGATCGCGGCGCGATTGCCGCTGGGCAGGTCGAAATGGGTGGGGGCCAGCTGGTCCAGCCGCTGGCGCTGGTCCCAGCTCAGCCGGGCCGACAGCGCGGCGTCCAGGTCGATGCGGTCGAACTGGCTGCGCCGGGTGATGCCTGAAACGAACGGACCCAGCCAATCGTCGAGTTGCGCCAGCAATCCCGCATCCGAAAAATCGGGCCAGTCGCCGCCCATCGCCTTGGCGACCAGCGCCACCCGGGCGCGCAGCTGTTCCAGCGACCTGGTCCAGGGCAGCACCGCCAGGCCCAGCCGGCGGACGCCGTCCAGCGTCGCTGCCACGACCGCCTCGGCCGGCGGGTCGGACCAGCGGTCGTCCTTCAGCGGGATGGCGCCCAGCCGGCGCCGGCGGCGGGCGGCCACCGCGCCTTCGCGGTCGTCCCAGGCGACGATGGTCTCGGTCACGATCAGCTGGCCGAACAACGCTTCGACATCCGCCTGGGCCAGCGGGGCGGCGCGGAACACGCGCGCCTCGCGCGCATCGCCGTCCAGGTCGGCGATGGCCAGCCAGGGGCTGGCCGCCAGCGGGTCGGTCTCGTCGACCACGGCGCCGCGTCCGTTGGCCATCAGGAAGCGGCCGCGGCTGCCCGGGCGCAATTGCGCGATGCGGTCGGGATAGGCCAGGGCCAGCACGGCGCCGGCGGCCTCGGGGTCGGGTTCGTCGGCCACCGCGTCGCGCGGCAGCATGGCGATCCAGCGCTGGGCGGCCCGCCGCATCTGGTCGGCGGGCCCGCGCCCGCGGCGGACCAGGTCGATGCGGCCGCGCAGGTCGATGTCGCGCCCGGTGCGGACGATGTCGCGTTCTTCCAGCAAGGCCGCGATCAGGCAGGCCAGCCGGCCATGGCCCTGGCCGGCGGCGCCCAGGATCATGTGGGCCAGGCGCGGATGGGTGCCGATGCCGGCCATCCGCCGGCCATGCGGGGTGATCGCGTCCGCGGCATCCAGGGCGCCGAGATCCCGCAGCAGGCCGCGGGCCTGGGCCAGGGCGGCCGCCGGCGGCGGGTCGGCCCAGGTCAGGGCGTCGGCGTCGCGCACGCCCCAGGCGGCCAGTTCCAGCGCCAGCGGCGCCAGGTCGGCAATAAGGATCTCGGGTTCGGGCCGCAGGGGCAGGGCGCGGTCCTCGGCCTCGCCCCACAGGCGATAGCAGACGCCCGCGGCGACACGGCCGGCGCGGCCGCGCCGCTGCTCGGCCGAGGCTTGCGAGACGCGGGTGGTGATCAGCCGGCTCATGCCGCTGGCCGGGTCGAAGCGTGGCAGGCGGGCCAGCCCGGCATCGATCACCACCCGCACGCCTTCGATGGTCAGGCTGGTCTCGGCGATCGCGGTGGCCAGCACCACCTTGCGCCGGCCGGGGGCAGAAGGCGCGATCGCCTCGTCCTGGGCCTCGCGCGTCAGGTCGCCGTACAGCGGATGGACCTGGACGCCGCCGGGGATGCCGCCCAGCCGTTCGGCGGTGCGGCGGATCTCGGCCGTGCCGGGCAGGAAGACCAGGATATCGCCGGCCTCCTCGGCCAGGGCCTTGCGCACCGCGGCGGCGACGTCTTCCTCCAGCCGGCCGCGGGCCGAGCGTTCGAGATGCCGGGTTTCGACGGGGAAGGCGCGGCCGGCCGAGGTGACCAGCTCGGCCCCGCCCAGCAGGCGGACGAACCGTTCGGCCTCCAGCGTCGCCGACATCGCGACCAGCCGCAGGTCGTCGCGCAGTGCCGCCTTGGCCTCCAGGCACAGGGTCAGGGCCAGGTCGTTGTCCAGCCCGCGTTCATGCACCTCGTCGAACAGCACGGCGGCGACGCCGTCCAGTTCGGGATCCTGCTGCAGCCGGCGCAGGAACAGGCCGTCGGTGACCAGTTCGATCCGGGTGCGCGGGCCCACCTTGCTGTCCATGCGGACGCGGTAACCGACGGTTTCGCCGACCTGTTCGCCCAGCAGGGCGGCCATGTGGCGGGCGGCGGCACGGGCGGCCAGCCGGCGGGGTTCCAGCACCAGGATGCGGCGGCCGGCGGTCCAGCCCTGGTCCAGCAGGGCCAGCGGCACGCGGGTGGTCTTGCCCGCGCCGGGGGCCGCCTGCAGCACGACGTCGCGGCCCGCGGCCAGCGGCGCCAGGATGTCGGGCATCACCTCGTCGATCGGCAGGGTCACGGCTGGCATACCGTGCCGCGGCCGATGTCGAAATGCAGATGGTCGCGATGGTCGTAACCCGAACCCGGCCCCAGCACCACGGGGAACACGGTGCAGGCCCGCCGCGACGAATCGCGCAGGAAGGCGCCCTTGCGATCCTCGCCCCGCCAGTCGTTGGTGACGCTGATCTTCGTGCCGTTCTTCAGCACGAAACCCCAGATGTCGAAGGCACGGCCATGGCCGTGTTCGGACAGGCGCTTGCCGTTGCCGGTCATGCTGCGGCAGTTGAAGGCGCCGGCATGGTTGATCGTGGCGATCTCCTGGCCGAACACCCGCCGTGCGGTCGGCTGCATCACCTCGGTCTCATACCGGATCAGGCGCAGTGCCATCGGGCAGGTCATCTCGACCGGGCGGCTGAGGGCGACGGTGGTGCGGGTCAGCTTGACGCCGTCTTCCAGCGTGCAGGGCGACGACATCTGGGCGGCGGCCGACATCTTGATCGGCTGGAACACGGCGCCCGCGGCGGCCAGCTGGGCCTGGCAGGACATGCCCGACGGCGCCGGGGCGGGCGGCGGCGGCGTGAAGGCCGGTACCGCGGGCTGTTCCGGGCTGCCGCAGGCGGCCAGCAGAAGGCACAGGATCCAGGTGATTCGACGCATGATGCCGGCTTAGCACGCCAGCGATTCGCCGTCCAAACGGGATTGGACGTCCAAAAGAGAACGGCCGCCGCGACGACGGGTCGGGGCGGCCGCGCGAAAAGAAGTCGCGGGGGTTTCCGCAGAAGTCCGCCGGCCCGCGGGGCCAGGAGGGTACTGGGGGGAGAGGGTGGCCCCGGCGGGGCCGGCGAAACCTCAGGGAAACCAAAAGGGCAGGTACTTGAAGCTGGTTGGGGGACCAGGTGACGTCGCCGCCACGCCCCGATAGTGGCAGGCCGGCGCCGCCGGGAATGTGAGCGCCGTCACATTTCCGGCGATAGGGCGGGGGATGTGGCGGGCAGGAGACGGAAGACCGGCTCGCTGGCCGGCGGCGGATGGGACGCGACGGTGAATTCCGGCGGCAGGGCGGCCCGGGTCGCGCCGGAAATCAGGATCACGACTTCCTCGCGCGCCTCGGCCAGGGTCTTGCCGTGGCGTTCCAGGCGCTGGGCGAAATTCACCACGTCGCCGATGACGGTATAGTTCATGCGGCCGGCGAACCCGACATTGCCGACCAGCCCGTCGCCCGAATGGATGCCGATGCGCATCCGGCAGCAGGGCTTGCCGGCCGCCCGCCGTTCGGCGTTATAGCGGGTCAGGCAGTCGGCGATGGCGACGGCGGCGCGGGCCGCGGCGGCGGCATGGTCTTCCTGGGGGGCGGGGGCGCCCCAGAAGGCCATGATCGCATCGCCGATATATTTGTCGATGGTGCCGCCGGTCTCCTCGATGACCGGGCCGACGCAGGCGATCACCTCGTTCAGGTAATCGGCCACTTCCTCGGGCGATTGTTCGCGCGACAGGCGGGTATACCCCTCCAGGTCGGTGAACATGACCGTGACGCTGCGGCTTTCGCTGGGCGGCGCGGTGGTGCCCTGCGCCATCAGCCGGCGCACCAGGGCGCGCGGCAGGTAGGTTTCGACCCAGGCCAGCGCGCTGCCCATGCGCTCGAACGCCTGCGCCGCCTCGTTGACCTCGGCGATCGGGCCGCGCGGCAGCGACCGCACGGCGGCGAAATCCAGCGCCTCGACCGACCGGGCGACGGCGGCCAGCGCCTTGATCGGCCGCCCCAGCCGGCGCCCGACCTTGAGCCCGACGATCAGCGCCACGATCAGCAGCCCGGCCCCGCCGAAACCGATCACCATGACGGTGACCCATTCGCGGCGGGTTTCGGCACTTTGCCAATAGGCGCCGGCGATCCAGGGCTGGGGGCCGTAGGCATTCACCGTGACATAGGCGGTGACGTAGTTTTCTCCCGGTCCCTCGAACCAGTGGGCCGACATGCCCGACAGCTTCAGGTCCTTGTTCAGCGAATGCGGTTCGGTCCAGATCGTCGCCAGCACGGGGTCGCCGATCTGGTCGATGCGGGGCAGGGCGGTGCCGTCGGCCTGGCGTGCCGGCGGGGTCGCGACGAATGTCGGATGGGCCAGGGCGCGGTCGCGGCCGACCAGGATGAACGGCGTCAGCCGCATCGGCCCCAACAGGTCGGTCAGGACTTCCGACAGGTGGTCGACCGTCATCGCCGCGACCAGCACGCCGGCAAAGCCGTTCTCGTCGCGCAGTTCGGCGTGATAGGCGACGACCGCCTGCTTGTCGCGCGGGCTCCAGACCGGGGCGGACCACATCGCCTGGTGGCTGTCTTCGCGGGCGATCTCGATCAGCGTGCCGACGGCCTCGGCGCTGCCGCCGCGCTCGATCGTGCCGGTGGCGCGGTCGTAGCGCAGCAGCGACAGGTCGGGGCGCAGCAGGGTGATGCCGCCCAGTTGCGGCGTGGCCGACAGCGCGCCGAAGATCGCGGCGCCGAAGGCCCGTTCGTCGCGCGGGTCCAGCTGGCCGGCGCGCACCGCGCGGGCAATATAGTCGATCTGGGTCTGGACGGGTGACAGCTGGCTGGACAGCCGCTCGGTGATGGTGCGGCCGAACAGCTCCATCTGGTCATGCAGCAGGCGGTTGGTATTGTCGCGCGCCCCGAAGAACCCGATCAGCCAGATCGGCAGGCCCGCCAGGATGATCAGGCCCGCCAACACCATCGGCATCAGCCGCGACATCGGCCAGCCGCCGGTCTTTTCCTGACACCTGATCATGGTCGGCTCCCCTGCGCTCACGCGCAAAATGGGGGTTGGTTCGGCCGCCTGCAAGGTTGGCGGCCGTCAATTCTGCGTGCAGTGCAACGTTACGCCACGTTTCATCGCGGGATCAATCCCGGCGCGGCCGTCAGTCCCCCGTCGGCCGGCTTTGCCTTCCGGCCTTGACCGACGATCGGCGCGATTTGGATTCCAGGCGCCGTTCCTTGGACGACCGGGTCGGGCGGGTCGGGCGGCGGGCCTTCTGGCGCACGGTCGCGCTGCGGATCAGGTCGACCAGCCTGGCCAGCGCCTCGTCGCGGTTCATCCGCTGGCTGCGATGGCTGTCGGCCACGATGACGATCACGCCGTCCTTGGTCAGGCGGCCGCCGGCCAGTTCGGCCAGGCGGATCGCGACATCCTCGGGCAGCGACTTGGAATTGCGCAGGTCGAAGCGCAGCTGGACGGCTGATGACGTCTTGTTGACATGCTGGCCGCCAGGACCCGAGGCGCGGATGAACGTTTCCTCGATCTCGCTGTCGTCCAGGCTGATGGATCGCGTAATCGGGATCATGGGCAAGCCTCGGGGTATCGTGCAGGGAGACTATGTAGCGCATTTTCGCCGATCGGGAGATCGCCATTGCCGGCATGGCGGTTGCACCGCATCATGCGCGCTAGTTCCTTGGAGGGATCTCGAGCATGAAGCGTCTGACCACCCTGTGCATGATGGCCCTGATGGCCGTCCTGTCCTGCCTGCCCGGCTTTGCCGAGGCCAAGACCGTCAAGCTGACCGGTGCCCGGCCGGTCGCCACCGTGACCATTCCCGACAGCTGGTCGCCCGACGAATACGACTGGGGCGTCGAGGCGCAGTCGCCCGACGACGAGATCTACATCGCCGTCGAGATGTCCAGCGTGAAGGGGCTGGAGAATGCCGTCGTCGAGGCGATGAAGTTCTACCAGAAGCAGGGCGTGACGGTGCAGGGCGATCCGGTCCAGTCCGAGCACAAGCTGAACGGCATGGATGTCGTCGACCTGTCCTGGAAGGGCCGCGACAAGGATGGCGAGGCCGATATCAGCCTGTCCTTCGTCATCGTCAGCGAGACCCGCGTGCTGTTGCTGTATTACTGGGGTTCGCCCAAGGGCGGCGAAAAGCACCGCGCCACGCTGAGCGGCATCCTGAATTCGATCAAGCGCCTCTGACCGCCGGGCCGCCGCCGGAAAAGAAGAGGGCCGCCCGATCGACGGGCGGCCCTTCGAGTTTTCAGGGAACGAGGGGATCAAACGAGGAAAATCAGGCGACGGCGGGACGGTTCCCTGGGGAAGGGGAGGGGGAGGGCCCCGGGGGCGCCGCGGCGCCGTCGTGGGAAGACCATCGCAGGAACACGCCCTTCGGTCTGTGGCCGCCGTCACGGGTTTGGTTTATGACCGTTGGATCATGACCGATCTGCCCCAAGCCATCCTGTTCGACCTGGACGACACCATCATCTCGGCCTATGCCCGGCCCGAAGCCGCCTGGCTGGTCGTCGTCGAGGAATTCACCGATCGCCTGGCCCCGCTGTCGCCAATCGCGGTAGCCGATGCCGTCATTGCCGAATCACGCATCGCCTGGGCCGACCCCGACTGGCAGCAGCGGTCGCGCCTGCGCCTGAACGAGGCGCGTCGCGATATCGTGATCGGTGCCTTCCGCCGTCTGGCGCAGGCGGGGAATACGGCACCCGCGGACGACCTGGCCGTCGCCCTGGCCGACCGCTATTCGGTCTATCGCCACGAACAGATGCACCTGTTCCCGCAAGCCCACGAGGTGATCGACGCCTGGAAGGGGCTGGGCGTGCGGCTGGCCCTGGTGACGAATGGCGCGGCCGAGGTCCAGCGGGCCAAGATCGCGCGCTTCGACCTGGCCCACCGCTTCGACCATATCCAGATCGAGGGCGAACACGATTTCGGCAAGCCCGACGATCGGGCCTATCGCCATGCGGTGGCGACGCTCGGCGTCGATCCCGCCAGGACCTGGATGGTCGGCGACAACCTGGAATGGGAGGTCGAGGCACCCCAGCGCCTGGGCATCTTCGCCATCTGGCACGACGTGCTGGGCGAAGGCCTGCCGGCGGGTACCACGATCCGGCCCGATCGCATCATCAGGTCGTTCGCCGAAATGATGCCGCAGCTTTCGCGCACGTAAGTCCTGTTTTGTCGCGAGGCGGTAGCTTTGCTGCCATAGTACCGGCAACAGCGTTCGCACAGATCGGGGATCGGCCATGATCGACAAGGAAGTGCAACCGGCATTGCGGCCGGCGGTCTGACGGCATGGCCGGCCTTTCCGATCAGGGCACCGGCAATGCCAGCGCCGGACAGGCCGCCGCGCTGGGCAATGATTTCTGGGCGATCGCCACCGCGCAGACCTCGGTTTCCGACAAACCCAGCACGGCGATGAACCTGCATGCCCAGGAAAGCATGCTGATCCAGGCCGCCGCCGACGCGACCGCCTATGTCGAGAATTCCAGCCTGGCCGCGGCGCTGATCGGCATCAAGTTCGAACTCAACACACCGGCCGTGATCAATGTCGACGTCGTGCCCGGCACCAAGATCGAGATCGACCTGGCCCATGCCGAGGCGACGGTCAACCGCGCCGCCCTGGCCGTCGGCAAGATCAAGGCCAACGAAACCCTGCAGGCCCGGGTGCTGCTGAACCGCTGCAAGGCGGCGATGGCCCAGCTGGACCAGTGCGCCGCCGACATCAAGAATGGCGGGTTCGGTGCCGAACTGGCCGAACAGGTACGGATCTGACGATGGTCGACGTCATCATCAACCGCGACGACAATTTTCGCGCCTTCTGGGCCAACGCGCTGGCCGAATGCGGGCCGGCCAATACGTCGCTCGATTTCCTGGCCTCGGTCGAGGGCACGATCCAGCTGTCGAACAGCGTCACCGCCTCGGTGCTGGGCGTGCAGATCGATGCCTGCATCGCCGCCACCGGCGTCGAGGCCGATGCGGGCAAAAGCTTCGAGGTCTTCAACGGCCTCGATGTGCGTTTCGTCGCCGGCGACGTCACCGCCTTCTGTTCGCAGGCCGATGCCGCCGCCCAGGTCGCCGACGCCAAGGCCACCGGGATCGACACGCAGCTGAGCGACCTCAAAAGCGGCGTCACCCATCTGGACAGCGGCGGCGCCTGGCTGAACGGCATGGCGATGATCGCCGGCGTCTGAGCGCAGGGGGTCTTCAGGGTCTTGGGGGTCAATTACTCGCTCAGCGCGCCCATGTCGGGCATGACGGCGTATAATTCTTCGTCCTTCCAGATGACGGCGGCGTCGACTGCGACGACCTATGCCGCCAATACCGAAGCCAAGCTTTATTTCACCGCCGAATTCTCGGCCACGCTGGGCGGCGTCACCCTCGGTCTCAACGCCCCCACGGTGCTGGCGATCGAGGCGGCGATGACGCTGAAGGCCGAATGGCACGACGGCAAGTTCCAGTTTTCCGGCACCGTCGCCCAGGCCGAGGGCGCGGCGGCCGAAGCTGCGCTGCAGAAGACCGAAAGCGCCGTCGCCGCGCTGGAAGCCAAGGCCGCGGCGATCAGGTCCAAGGCCGCCGACCTGGCCAATCACGGCGCCACGCTGCGCCTTTACGCCACGCTGATGGAAGGCTGACCTCAGCCCAACGTGGTGCTTCTGTCCGCCCTCGCCGGTTGTTATTGTTGCCGCGGCAATAATCAACAGGAGGCGAGAATGGATCTGCAGATGCGTGGCCTGAAGGCCGCGGTGACCGGGGCATCCAAGGGGATCGGCCGGGCGATCGCCGACATGCTGGCGGAAGAAGGGGTCGATATCGCGATCTGCGCGCGCAACGGCGTGCAGGTGCGCCAGGCGGCGGCCGACCTGCAGGGGCGCGGTGTCAAGGTGATCGGCACCGAACTCGACGTTGCCGACGGGGCGGCGCTGAAAGGCTGGGTCGATGCCGCCGCGGTCGAATTCGGCGGGCTGGACGTCCTGGTCTGCAACGTCTCGGCGCTGGCGGTCGGCGACACGCCGGAAAGCTGGGAAAAATCCTTCCGCGTCGACGTCATGCACACGGTCAACGCCGTGGCGGCGGCGATGCCCTATCTGGAGAAATCGCGGGCACCGTCGATCGTCGTCATATCAAGCGTATCGGGGTTCGAGGTCGACTTCGCCGCCGGGTCCTATGGCGCGTCCAAGGCGACGCTGATCCATTATGCCAAGGGCCTCAGCCACCAGCTGGCCGCCAAGGGCATCCGGGTCAATACCGTGTCGCCCGGCAATACCTATTTCGAAGGCGGCATCTGGAACCAGATCGAACAGGGCAACCCCGCCCTCTATCAGCAGACGGTCGCGGCCAACCCGACCGGCAAGCTCGGCTCGGCCCGCGAAGTCGCCTATGGCGTCGTGTTCTTGGCAAGCCCCGTAGCCAGCCGGATTTCCGGCACCAACCTGATCATCGACGGCGCCCTGACCCGGGCCGTCTGACGAAAGGCCGATATTCCCATGGCACATGACCACCATCACCATCATCATCACCACACCATCCACAAGCATCACGGCCATTACGGCTGGAACAATGCCAATCCGCCGGTCGCGACCGTCGAACCCGGCCAGTCCGTGATGTTCCAGACCCGCGACGCATCCGACGGCCAGCTGCATGCGATGTCGACCGCGGCCGATGTCGCCCGCCTCGATTTCGGGCGGGTCAACCCGGTCACCGGTCCCATCCTGGTCGACGGGGCCGAGCCCGGCGACATCCTGAAGGTGACGATCCTGTCCTTCGCGCCGTCGGGCTGGGGCTGGACCGGGATCATCCCGGGTTTCGGCCTGCTGGCCGACCAGTTCAAGGATGCGGCCTTCCATTCCTGGTCCTACGACCGGTCGGCCAGGGTGCCGGCGATGTACGGGCCGGGCGGCCGGGTGCCGCTGAAACCCTTCACCGGCACGATCGGCGTGGCCCCGGCCGAGCCGGGCGAGCATTCGATCGTGCCGCCCCGCCGGGTCGGCGGCAACATGGATGCCCGCGACATCGCCGAGGGTGTGCAGCTGTTCCTGCCCGTCGAGGTCAAGGGGGCGCTGTTCTCGGTCGGCGATACCCATGCCGCCCAGGGCGACGGCGAAGTCTGCGGCACGGCGATCGAAAGCCCGATCGATGTGGCGCTGAAATTCGAGCTGATCAAGGGCGAGCCGTTGCGCTTCCCGCGTTATGTCACCCCCGGCCCGGTCGCCAGCCATTTCGACGCCAAGGGTTACGAGGTCACGACCGGCATCGGGCCCGACCTGATGGAAGGGGCGCGCAACGCCCTGTCGGAAATGATCGAGCTGCTGGTGCGCCGCTGGGGCTATCGGCCGGAGGAAGCCTATATGCTGTGCAGCGTCTGCGCCGACCTGCGCATCTCGTCGATCGTCGACCAGCCGAACTGGGTGGTGTCGATGTATTTCCCGCGGGTGGTGGTGGAGTAATTTGTAGGAACTTACACCCGATCGCCATCCCGGCGAAGGCCGGGATCCAGGGCAGGCGCCGTGCCGCTTGCGACGCGCCTTGCCCTGGGTCCCCGCCTGTCACCCTGTCGCCGCCCGCGCATATCGCCCCGGCGGCTGGCCGACATGGCGGCTGAAGGCGGTGCTGAAGGTGCTGGCCGACCCATAACCGACGCGGGCCGCCACCTCGTCCAGCGCGATGGCGCCGCCGCGCAGCAGTTCCTTGGCCAGCGCCATGCGCCAGGCCAGCAGGTATTGCATCGGCCGCAACCCGACCAGGCGGGTGAAGCGATCGAAAAAGGCCGAGCGCGACATGGCCGCGGCGTCGGCCAGTTCAACCACCGTCCAGGCCCTCTCCGGGTCGCCGTGCATCCGCCGCAGGGCGGCGGCGACGCGGTCGTCGGCCAGGCCGCGCAACAGGCCGGGCGGGGCCTGGGTCCCGCGGACGGCGCGCAAGGCTTCGATCAGCAGCACCTCGACCAGGCGCGCCAGCACCAGGTCCCGCCCGGCCAGGTCGGCGCCGGCTTCCTCGCCGACCAGGCGGACCAGCACGGTCAGGCGTTCGACGCCGCGGATATGGACCATCGCCGGCAGCAGCGACACCAGCAGGGCCGCATCGGGTGAATCGAAGGCGAAGTAGCCGCCGAACAGCCTGACATCGGCCGGGCCGTCAGCGCGGCCATGGCGGATTTCCGCCGTCGGCGCGGGTTCCAACCTGGGATCGACATGGCGCGGCATGGCGTGATCCCGGCTCGACATGGTGAAAGCCGGTGTCGCCGGCAGCAGGACGAAATCGCCCTGGCCCAAGTCGACCGTTGCCTCGCCGTCGACAGCCAGGCGGCAGCGCCCCTCGATCACCGCGCAGAAGCCGGGCTGGCCGAAAGCGGCGTAGCGCACCGCCCAGGCGCCGGCGCCGCTGATTCCCTTGGAAAACACCGCGCGGGGGCGCAACAGGCTGATGACCTGGGCCAGGGGGTCGGTCAATTCCGGACTCCTGCCAATGAAATATGGACGTCAGGCCGATGATAGTCCGGATCGCAGGCGATATCCCTGTTGCATCGACATCGTGCTGAGGAATTTTTCCGATGAAAACCGTGCTGATAACCGGTTGCTCTTCCGGCTACGGCCTGGCGACTGCCCGGCATTTCCACGACCAGGGCTGGACCGTCATCGCCACCATGCGCCGGCCCGATGACGCCATCCTGCCGCCATCGCCGCGGCTGCGCCTGCTGGCCCTGGACGTCACCGACCAGGCCGGCATCGCGGCGGCGATCGCGGCCGCCGGGCCGATCGACGTGCTGGTCAACAATGCCGGCATCGGCGTGGTCGGGGCCTTCGAGGCGACGCCGCTGGATCATGTCCGCCGGATATTCGATACCAACACCTTCGGCGTCATGGCGATGACCCAGGCCGTCATCCCGCAGTTCCGCGCGCGGGGTTCGGGCATGATCGTGAACGTCACCTCCAGCGTGACCCTGGCGCCGTTCCCGCTGGCGGCCGCCTATACCGCCAGCAAGACGGCGATCGACGGTTTCACCGCCTCGCTGGCCTTCGAACTGGCCGCGTTCGGGATCGGTGTCAGGCTGGTGCAGCCGGGTTATGCGCCGACCACGCGGTTCGCGCAGAACACGCCGGTCCGCGTCGAGGACCTGATTCCCCCGGCCTATGCGGACTTTGCCGGGCCGATCTTTGCCGCGTTTGCCGATCCGCCGCTGGTGACGACCGAGGCCGACGTGGCCGACGCGATCTGGCGGGCGGTGCACGACACGTCCGGCCGCATGCGTTTTCCGGCCGGCGCCGACGCCGTGGCGCTGGCGCGCGCGTCATAAAAGAAGAGGGCCGCCTGTCGGCACAGGCGGCCCGCTCGGGGGATCTTCTTCGAGAGAGGTACTTTTCCGACGGCGGGACCGGGCGGGGCCCTCGCGGGAGACCGGAGGGAGGGGGAGGGGGGAACCTCCGGTGGGGGAGGGGAGAGCCACCGGCCCGGTGCCGTCGTCGTGAGAACAGTTATGCCCCGGGACCGTCAGGAATTCTGTGTCGGCCGTCACACCCCGATTAGAGCATCATGCGTCCTCCTGGACGCAGATAAGATGCTCTAACTCTTTGAGATAGATGCGAACGGGCCACGAAAAGAAAAAGGCCGCCTGTCGGGGGGGGCGGCCTGTTCAGGAATCTGGGTACTCTAGGGGGAGAGGAACCCGACGGCGGGCCGGGCGGGGCTCTCCAGGGAACTGACCGGAGGAGAGGGAGGGGGAGCCTCCGGTGGGGGAGGAGGGGAGCCGCCTGCCCGGTGCCGTCGTCGTGAGAACACCATGCGCCCGGCCCGGCCCGGAATCTGTGTCCGTTGTCACACTGTGATTAATTCTGCTGGGTCAGCACCGATCTGATCAGCCGCAGGGTTTCCGGCCACAGCGTCTCGGCCTCCAGCTCGGCCAGGGTGAACCAGCGGGCATCCTGGGCATCGTCGCCGGCCTTGGGTTCGCCGCGGACCCAGCGGGCGGCGAAATCGACCAGGGTGTAATGGTGCAGCACCCGGCCGTCGTCGTCCCGGGTCACCGAATCGACCACGTCGGCCAGCGGGCCCAGGGCGATCTCGATGCCGGTTTCCTCCAATACCTCGCGCACGGCGGTTTCGCGCACGGTTTCGCCCAGTTCCTGGACGCCGCCGGGCAGGGACCATTGCCCCTGCCGCGGCGGGCGGCCGCGCCGGATCATCAGGATCTGGTCGCCGCGCAGGACGACCACCCCGACCCCCACCCAGGGCCGGTCGGGGTAGTCGCGCGACGTCACGATGCCTTGGCCGGGCGGGCCGACTGGATCGCGTTCCACACCGCGATCGGCGTGGCCGGCATGTCGATGTGGTCGACGCCGAATTCGTCCAGCGCATCCTGCAAGGCATTCATCACCGACGGCGGCGCCCCGATCGCCCCGGCTTCGCCCGCCCCCTTCACCCCCAGCGGGTTGGTGGTGCAGGGCACCGGGTGGAAGGTCACGGCGATGTCGGGCAGGTCGGTGGCGCGCGGCATGCCGTAATCCATGAACGACCCGGCCAGCAGCTGGCCGTTCTCGTCATAGGCGGTGTGTTCCATCAGCGCCTGGCCGATGCCCTGGGCCACGCCGCCATGCACCTGGCCGCCGGCGATCAGCGGGTTCAGGACGCGCCCCATGTCGTCGACCACGCTGTAGCCGACGACCTCGACCACGCCGGTATCGGGGTCCAGCTCGATTTCGGCGACATGGCAGCCATTGGGGAAGGTATGGGCCTTGATGTCCCAGTTGGCAAAGGCGTCCAGCGCCGCCTTGACCGCCTCGTCGCCGCCCTTCTCGCGCAGGGTGCGGGCCAGGGCCAGGATCTGGATCGACCGATCGGTGCCGGCAATGCGGAATTCGCCGTCGCGGAATTCGATGTCGGCCGCCGCCGCCTCCAGCACGTCGGCCGCGGCCTCGCGGCCCTTGTCGATGACCACGTCGGTCACCGCCAGGATCGCGCCGCCCTCGGAATAAAGCGAGCGCGCGCCGCCGGTGCCGCCGCCGGTCGGGATCGCATCCGAATCGCCCTGGATGACGCGCACATGGTCGACCGGCACGCCCAGCTTCTCGACGACCAGCTGGGTATAGGCGGTCTCGTGACCCTGGCCGGTCGACTGGGTGCCGACCAGCACCTCGACCATGCCGTCGGGGGCGAACCTGATCTCGGCCCGTTCGACCGGCGCGCCGCCGGTGGCTTCCAGATAGGACGCCAGGCCGATGCCGCGGCGCTTGCCGCGGGCCCGGGCTTCCTGCTTGCGGGCGGCGATGCCGTGCCAGTGCGATGCCTCGACCGCGCGGGCCAGGATCGCGGGGAAATCGCCCGAATCGTATTTCTGGCCCAGCGCATTGCTGAACGGCATCTGGTCGGGGCGGACCATGTTGCGGCGGCGCAATTCGATCCGGTCGATGCCCAGTTCGCGCGCGGCGCGGTCGACCAGGCGTTCGACCAGATAGTTCGATTCCGGCCGGCCGGCACCGCGATAGGCATCGACCCAGGTGGTGTTGGTGTAGATGCCGCGGACGTTCACGTAGACCGCCTGGGTCTGGTAGACCGAGGGCAGCACCTTGGACCCCGCCATGGTCGGGATGAACGGCGCGAAGGACGACAGATAGGCGCCCATCTCGGCCTCGGTGCGGACGCGCAGGGCCAGGAAATGGCCGTCGGCGTCCAGCGCCAGTTCGGCATGGTTGTTCTGGGCGCGGCCATGGGTGTCGGACAGGAAGGATTCCGACCGGTCGCCGGTCCACTTGACCGGCCGGCCCAGCTTGCGCGCCGCCCAGGTGCACAGCACGTATTCGGCATAGACGAAGATCTTCATGCCGAACCCGCCGCCGACATCGGTGGTGACGACGTGGAAGTTCTCGGGCGGTTCCTTGAAATGCACCTGGGCCAGCTGGTTCTTCAGCCCGTGTACCCCTTGCGTGCCGGCATAGACGGTGAACCGGCCGGACGCCGCATCGAAGGCGGCGTTGCAGGCGCGGCTTTCCATCGAGGCGACGACGATGCGGTTGTTGACCAGGTCGATCGAGACGACCTTGGCCGCCTGGGCGAACAATGCATCGACCTTCGCCTTGTCGCCGGTTTCCCAGTCGAAGGCGATGTTGCCGGGCGCGTCGTCCCAGACCAGGGCGGCGCCATCGGCCATCGCCGCCGGCATGGTGGCGACCGCCGGCAGGTCGGCGTAATCGACCATGACCGCCTCGGCCGCGTCGCGCGCCGCGACCAGCGATTCGGCGACGATGAAGGCCACGGGCTGGCCGGCATAACGCACCCGGTCGCCCGCCAGCAGCGGGTGGACGGCATCATGCCGGCTGGATCCGTCGCGGTTCTTCATCGGCACGTGGCAGGGCAGGCCGCCGATGCCGTCGGCCTCGACGTCGGCCGCGGTATAGACGGCCAGCACGCCGGGCATGCCGCGCGCCGCATCGGCATCGATGCCGTTGATCCTGGCGGCCGCATGGGGCGAGCGCAGGACATGGGCATAGGTCTGCCCGTCCAGGGTGATGTCGTCGGTATAACGGCCGCGGCCGGTCAACAGACGGGGGTCTTCGACACGTCGCAAGCCTTGGGCGGCACCGAACTTGGTCATGTGCGTGTTCTCCGGTCAGTCCTTGCGCCGGGCATCGAGGACGACACCCTGCTGTTGCAATGCGGCGATTTCATCGGCCGAGAAACCGGCCCCTTCCAGGACGGCGACGCTGTCGGCGCCATAGGCCGGCGGCAGGCTGTCCAGGCCGCCCGGCGTGCGGCTCAGCTTGATCGGGATGCCGGGGCCTTTGTAATTGTCGCGGGCCAGGACCATCTCGCGATAGGCGGTCTGCGGATGGGCCATCACTTCGGGCAGGGTCAGGGCGGCGCCGGCCGGCAC
>Ga0206117_100211_pt1 | contig 88603 bp, 98 predicted proteins | sample 3A5Ametagenome_FD_177997 | JGI IMG/M metagenome (GOLD analysis project Ga0206117, IMG submission 177997) | Enriched microbial communities from leaf-cutter ant dump, University of Wisconsin, Madison, United States - 3A5A | ecosystem: Environmental > Terrestrial > Nest > Insects nest > Nest dump... | reverse complement strand
CCACGGTCCCCGCCGCCTGCATATCATCATCGTCGATGACGTCCCGCGACAAGAAGGCTGAGCCGGAGGTACTGGACGACGCCGCCCTCTGGGAACGCCTGGTCGCCGACGTCGCCCCGATCCGCCGCCAGGTCAGGCTGCGGGTCAGTGCCCCCCTTGCCGAGAAACCGCCCGTCCAGATCGCCACCCCGCCGCGCGTGCGCAAGGCACCGGCGCCGGCTGCGCGCGTGGTGCCGATCCCGCGCGGCGTGCCGCAACCCCCGCCCAAGCCGCCCGTGCCCTTCGCCGGCATCGACAAGCGCACCGCCGATCGTTTCCGCAAGGGCGAGATGCCGATCGATGCGATCATCGACCTGCACGGCCATACGCTCGACGCCGCCTTCCGCCTGCTGGAACGCGCCCTGACCCGCGCGGTGGCCGGCGGCCAGCGCTGCCTGCTGGTGATCACCGGCAAGGGCATCGAGCGGGCCGAGATGGAAGGGTTCATGCCGTCGGGCCGCGGCGTCCTGCGCGACCTGGTGCCGCGCTGGCTGGCCGACCCGATCAACCGCGACCGGGTACTGTCGGTCACCAATGCCGGCCATCGCCACGGCGGCGGCGGCGCGTTCTACGTGCTGATCCGGCGCCGCCGCGAAGGCAGATGACGCCGTTCGGCCTGAAGCTGCGCGAACTGCGGCGCGAACACGGCCTGTCGCTGAAGGCGATGGCCGAGGCGCTGGGCGTGTCGTCGGCCTATCTGTCGGCCCTGGAACATGGCCATCGCGGGCGCCCCAGCTGGTGGCTGGTGCAGCGGGTCTGCGGTTATTTCAACATCATCTGGGACGATGCCGAGGATCTGCAGCGCCTGGCCCAGATCTCGCACCCCAGGGTGGTGATCGATACGGCGGGTCTGTCGCCCCGGGCGACCGAACTGGCCAACCGCCTGGGCCAGGTGATCGCCAGGCTCGACGACGAGACGATCGCCGATCTGCTGGCGCGGCTGGGCAAATAGCCGGGGCCTTCCCGCATGCGGGAAGGCCCAGGGCGGCATTTACAGGATGAACTTGCCCAGGTCGGTGTTGCGGGCGATGTCGCCGACATGCTTGTGCACGTAGGCTGAATCGACCGTGACCTGCTCGCCGGCCTGGTCGGCGGCGGTGAAGGAGATGTCCTCCAGCACCCGTTCCAGGATGGTGTGCAGGCGGCGCGCGCCGATGTTCTCGACCGAGGCGTTGAAGTCGAAGGCCAGCTCGGCCACTGCGTCGATCGCGTCGTCGGCAAAGTCGAGCGTCACCTGCTCGGTCGCCATCAGGGCCACGTACTGCTTGATCAGGCTGGCTTCGGGCTCGGTCAGGATGCGGCGGAAATCGTCGCGGCTCAGCGGCTTCAGCTCGACCCGGATCGGCAGGCGGCCCTGCAGTTCGGGCAGCAGGTCCGACGGCTTGGTCAGGTGGAACGCGCCCGAGGCGATGAACAGCACATGGTCGGTCTTGAACGGCCCGTGCTTGGTCGTCACCGTCGTGCCCTCGATCAGCGGCAGCAGGTCGCGCTGCACGCCCTCGCGGCTGACATCGCCGCCGCGATGGTCGGACCGGGCCGTGATCTTGTCGATTTCATCGATGAACACGATGCCGTGGTTCTCGGCCAGGCTGATGGCCTCCTTGGTCATCGCCTCCTGGTCCAGCAGCTTTTCCGATTCCTCGTCGGTCAGCAGCTTCAGGGCTTCCTTGACCGGGCCCTTGTGCTTGCGCTTGCGCCCGCCGAAGGCCTTGCCGAACATGTCGCCCAGGTTGACCATGCCCATCTGTGCCCCGGGCATGCCGGGGATGTCGATGGTGGGCATGCCCTGGTTGCCGGTCTCGGCGACCTCGATCTCGACTTCCTTGTCGTCGAGCGAGCCTTCGCGCAGCATCTTGCGGAACTTCTGCCGCGTGTCGGGCGAGGCCTGCTCGCCGACCAGCGCGGTGATCAGCCGTTCCTCGGCAGCCAGCTCGGCGCGGGCGCCGACCTCGCGGCGGCGGCGTTCGCGCACCATGCCGATGGCGGTCTCGACCAGGTCGCGGCCGATCTGCTCGACGTCGCGGCCGACATAACCGACCTCGGTGAACTTGGTCGCCTCGACCTTGATGAACGGCGCCTGGGCCAGCTTGGCCAGGCGGCGCGAAATCTCGGTCTTGCCGACGCCGGTCGGCCCGATCATCAGGATGTTCTTAGGGAGAACCTCGTCCTTCAGCGCGTCGGGCAGTTGCTGGCGGCGCCAGCGGTTGCGCAGCGCGATGGCAACGGCTTTCTTGGCCTCGGCCTGGCCGACGATGTAGCGGTCAAGCTCGGAGACGATCTCGCGGGGCGAGAATGCGGTGGCGGCCATGATTTACAGACTCTCGAGCGTGACGTTGCGGTTGGTGTAGACGCAGATATCGGCGGCGATGCTCATCGCCTTGCGGGCGATCGCCTCGGCATCCATGTCGTCGCGGTCGATCAGCGCACGCGCCGCCGACAATGCGTAATTGCCGCCCGAGCCGATGGCGATCAGGCCGTCCTCGGGCTCCAGCACGTCGCCGGTGCCGGTCAGGACCAGCGACACTTCCTTGTCGGCCACGGCCATCATGGCCTCCAGCCGGCGCAGATAGCGGTCGGTCCGCCAATCCTTGGCCAGTTCGACGGCCGCGCGCAGCAACTGGCCGGGATGACGCTCGAGCTTGGCTTCCAGCCGCTCGAACAGGGTGAAGGCATCGGCGGTGGCGCCGGCGAAACCCGCCAGGATCGACCCGTCGCCGAGGCGGCGGACCTTGCGGGCATTGGACTTGATCACGGTCTGGCCCAGGCTGACCTGGCCATCGCCTGCCACGACCACGCGGCCGTTCTTACGCACCGAAAGGATTGTGGTGCCGTGCCAGACGGGGGTATCGGATTGGGACATCTACTACAGCTTCCTCTGCGGGCGCCCTGACGGCACGCCCTTGGTCATCGGGATCATGGCTGATAGATCGGCGAGATCGGACGGAATTTCAATCGGCAGCCTGCCGATATGGCATCTGAGCCCCGCCGAACGCGCCCGCGGCGCCTATCCGACGCCCCCGGAACTTGCGCGGGTTCTGGCCGAATTCGCGTTGCGCGACGCTGCCGACACCGTGCTGGATCCCGGCTGCGGCGCGGGCGCGTTGCTGTCCGCCGCCGTCGACCGCCTGCGCGCGCTGGGTGCCGCAGGCCCCCTGGCGGGCCAGGTGCAGGGGGTCGAGATCGACGCGGCCACCGCCGATCGGGCTGCCGGGCCGGATGCCCGCATCACCACGGCCGATTTCCTGGATCTGACGCCGGCCGGCCAGGTCGACGCGGTCATCGGCAACCCGCCCTATCTCGGCTATCACCGCTTCGGCCGGGCCCAGCCGGGGCTGAACGGTTTTGCCAGCGCCTGGGCGGCCTTTGCCTGGCGCGCGCTGGACTGGCTGAAACCCGATGGCCGGCTGGCCCTGGTCCTGCCGGCCGAGGTGATGGCGGCCGGTTATGCCGCGCCGCTGCGCCGCCGGCTGCTGGACCGGTTCGGCCGGGTGCGGCTGATCACCTTCGCCATCAGGACGATGCCCCAGGCCATGGCCGATGTGCTGCTGCTGCTGGCCGAAGGCCGGGGCGGGACCGACACGGTCGAGGTGATCGAACGCCACGATGCCGGCGACCTGGCCGACCTCGACGCCGGCCCGGCGCGCCGCCCGCAGCCTGAACGCTGGCGTGACGCCGCCCTGGCCGACGAGGCGCGCGAGATCCTCGACGGCCTGGCCGCCAGCGGCGCCTTCGTGCCGCTGTCACGCTGGGGCCGGGTCACGCTGGGGGCGGTCACCGGCGACAACGGCTTTTTCTGCCTGGACGATGAAACGGCCGCATCCCTGCCGCCCGCGGACCTCGAGCCCATCCTGCCGCCCGGCCGGGTGGCACTGCCCGCCCACGCGATCGATGCCGCGACCTGGGACGGCTGGCGCCGGGCCGGCCGCCGGGTCTGGCTGTTCCGCCCGTCGGACGATCCCGGCCCCGCCGCAAGGCAACGGATCGCGGCGGGGGTGTCGGCCGGCATCGATCGCGGCTTCAAATGCCGCCGCCGCACCCCCTGGTGGCGGGTGAAGCTGGCCGGGCCGCCGCCCGGCCTGATCCTGGCCCAGATAGTCCACGACCGCCCGCGCCTGCTGGCCAACCCGGCGGGGGTGCTGCCCCTGAACGCCCATTACGGCGTCGCCCTGGCGCCGGGCGCCGATGCCGGCCGGCTGGCCGCCGCCGCCCAGGGCTGCGTCACCCGCCTGTCGGCCGAACGTCTGGGCATCGCCTATGGCGGGGGCATGCTGAAACTGTCGCTGCGCGCCGCCCCCGCCCTGCTGCTGCCGGGGCCGGATCTCCTGGGCGAGGCCGACGTTCTGGCCGCCGCGGGCCTCGACCGGGCGGCCGTCGCGACGCTGGAAACCGCCTGCGCGGCGGTGTTCGCGCGCCGTGTCGGCCGGGCCCGCGGGCCGCGCGGACGGGGCTGAGACCGCCCCCGACTTGCCGAGGCCGCGCCCGGCCTGCTATATCCCGGCCGACCAGCTAGAAGGATGCAGGCCGATGTCGGTGGCCAACCCGCCGCGCGTAGGGCGTGTCGCGCGCAAGACCAAGGAGACCGAGATCGATGTTTCGGTCAATCTCGACGGCCAGGGCGTCTACGACGTCTCGACCGGCATCGGGTTCCTCGACCATATGCTGGAGCAGCTGTCGCGCCATTCGCTGATCGACATCACGGTCCGGGCGAAGGGCGACCTGCATATCGATTTCCACCATACCACCGAGGATACCGGCATCGCCCTGGGCGAGGCGGTGGCCCAGGCGCTGGGCGACCGCAAGGGCATCACGCGCTACGGCCAGGCCCTGATCCCGATGGACGAGACGCTGACCCGCGTGGCGCTGGATTGCTCGAACCGGCCCTATCTGATCTGGAAGGTGCATTTCACCCGCGACAAGCTGGGCGAGATGGACACCGAACTGTTCAAGGAATGGTTCCAGGCCTTTGCCCAGGCCGCCGGGCTGACACTGCATGTCGAGAACCTCTACGGCGAGAACAACCACCATATCGTCGAGAGCAGCTACAAGGCCCTGGCGCGCGCCTTGCGCCAGGCCGTCCAGATCGACCCGCGCGCCGCGGCGGCCGTGCCGTCGACCAAGGGCGTGCTGGGCGGCAGTCTCTGAAGCCGCCTGAGCCGAAAGGGATCGCGGATGCGAACCTATGACGTCTTCCTGCGGCCGGGTCGCCCGGCCGAGGATCCGGATATCGTGCTGATCAAGGATGGCCTGAGCTGGGCTGCCCTGTTCTTCCCCGTCATCTGGCTCGTGTGGCACCGCATGTGGCGCGGCCTCGCGGCCTATCTGGCGGCGGCGGTGGCGATCGGCGTGATCATCGGCGTCGCCGATGCCGGCGAGGTGATCGAGGGCCTGGCCGCGATCGGTTTTGCCGTGCTGGTCGGGCTGGAGGCGCAGGACTGGCGCCGGGCCGCCCTGCTGCGCCAGGGTTATCGCGAGGTCGGCGCGGTCCGCGCCGCCGACGAGGATTCGGCCGTCGCCCGGTTCCTGGGCGGTTATCGCCTGGGGCGGCCGACGCTTGACGACGGGATGCCGGCATGAGCCGCGTGGCCATCATCGACTACGGTTCGGGCAATCTGCGCTCGGCCGCCAAGGCCTTCGACCGGGCCGCGCGCGAAGCCGGCCATGATGCCGAGATCGTCGTGACCGACGATGCGCGTGTCGTCGCGGCCGCCGATCGCATCGTCCTGCCGGGCGTCGGCGCCTTCGCCGATTGCCGCCGGGGTCTGGATGCCGTGCCCGGCATGGTCGAGGCGCTGACCGAAGCGGTGATCGATCGCGGCCGGCCGTTCATCGGCATCTGCGTCGGCATGCAGCTTCTGTCGACCCGCGGCATCGAATTCGACGGTGCCCCGGGCCTCGACTGGATATCGGGCGAGGTGGTGCCGCTGCAGCCGGCCGACCCGGCGCTGAAGATTCCGCATATGGGCTGGAACGATCTGAAGGCGGTGGCCGACCACCCCGTCCTGGCCGGCATCGCCGAGGGCGACCACGCCTATTTCGTCCATTCCTTCCACCTGCGGGCCGCCAACGGCCGCGAGGTGCTGGCCGCGGCCGAACACGGCGAACGCTTTGCCGCCGTCGTCGGCCGCGACAACCTGGTGGGCACCCAGTTCCACCCGGAAAAGAGCCAGCGGGTGGGCCTGCGCCTGATCACGAATTTCCTGGGCTGGAAACCATGAACGCCATTATTCCCCAGCCCTCGGTCGAGAAGGTCGAAAGCCTGACCGAGCAGGAGATGGACGACCTGTGCGCCGCGACGGCCGAGGCGATCGAATTCGGCAACGGCTTCGGCTGGTTGAAGGTGCCGCAGCATCACGGGCTGGAACGGTTCTGGCGCGGCGTGCTGCTGGTGCCGGAACGCGAGCTTTACATCGCCCGGCTGGACGGTCATGTCGTCGGTTCCTGCCAGTTGCTGCGCCCGCCCCCCAATAACGAGGCGCAGCGCCACGCCGCGATCCTGACCACGTTCTTCATCGCGCCCTGGGCCCGCGGCCACGGCATGGCCCGGGAACTGCTGGCCAAGGTCGAGGCCTCGGCCCGCGCGCAAGGGTATCTGCAGATCGACCTGGACGTGCGCGAGACGCAGGTGGCCGCGATCGAACTGTTCGAACATGCGGGTTTCGTGCGCTGGGCGGTCAAGCCGCGCTACGCCGTCGTCAATGGCGGCTTCATCGCCGGCTACTTCTACACCAAGGAATTGCAGGCCGCGCCGACGCCCCAGGCATCGGCGCCCGAACGGGCCGGGGTCCAGGCATGATCATCTATCCCGCCATCGACCTGAAGGATGGCCGCTGCGTCCGCCTCGTCCGCGGCGAGATGGACGCGGCCACCGTGTTCAACGACGATCCCGGCGCCCAGGCCCTGTCCTTTGTCCGCCAGGGCTTCGGCTGGATCCATGTCGTCGACCTGAACGGTGCCTTTGCCGGCCAGCCGGTCAATGCCCCGGCGGTCGAGGCGATCATCGATGCCGTCGACCTGCCGGTCCAATTGGGCGGCGGCATCCGCGACCTGAAGACCATCGAGCTGTGGCTGGACAAGGGCATCAGCCGCGTCATCCTGGGCACGCTGGCGGTGCGCGACCCCGCGCTGGTGCGCGAAGCCTGCGCCCTGTTCCCCGGCCAGGTCGCCGTCGGGGTCGATGCCCGCGACGGCATGGTCGCGGTCGAGGGCTGGGCCGAGGTGTCGACGCTGTCGGTGGCCGAGATGGCCGCCCGCTTCGAGGATGCCGGGGTGACCGCCCTGATCCATACCGACATCGATCGCGACGGCGCGCTGGGCGGCGTCAATGTCGCCGCGACCGCCGAACTGGCGCGCTCGACCGGCATCCCGGTCATCGCCTCGGGCGGTGTCGGGGGCCTTCAGGACATCGTCGCCTGCAAGCAGGCCGGGGTGATCGCCGGCGTCATCGTCGGCCGGGCGCTGTATGACGGCCGCCTCGATCCCGCCGCCGCCCTCGCCGCGGCCGGGGACTGACCGCCATGCTCAAGGTGCGGATCATCCCCTGTCTGGACGTCAAGGACGGCCGCGTCGTCAAGGGCGTGAATTTCGAAGGGCTGCGCGACGCCGGCGACCCGGTCGAACAGGCGCGGATCTACGATGCCCAGGGTGCCGACGAGCTTTGTTTCCTCGACATCACCGCCAGCCATGAACGCCGCGGCACGCTGCTCGACGTCGTGCGGCGCACCGCCGATGTCTGCTTCATGCCGCTGACCGTCGGCGGCGGCGTCGGCGCGGTCGACGACGTGCGCCAGCTGCTGCTGGCCGGGGCCGACAAGGTGTCGATCAACACCGCGGCCATCAAGCGGCCCGAACTGGTGCGTGAGGCGGCCGAGAAATTCGGCGCCCAATGCATCACCGTCGCGGTCGACGCCAAGGAAGTGGCGCCCGGCCGGTTCGAAGTGTTCACCCATGGCGGGCGCAACGCCACCGGCCTCGATGCCGTCGAATGGTCGCGCCGCGTCGTGTCGCTCGGCGCCGGCGAAATCCTGCTGACCTCGATGGATCGCGACGGCACCAAGATCGGCTTCAACCTGGCCCTGACCCGGGCGGTCGCCGATGCCGTCACCGTGCCGGTGATCGCCTCGGGCGGTGTCGGCACGCTGGACCATCTGGTCGATGGCGTCCGCCAGGGCCATGCCGCGGCGGTGCTGGCTGCCTCGATCTTCCATTACGGCGAACACACCGTCGGTGATGCCAAGGCCGCGCTGGACGCGGCGGGCATTCCGGTGCGCGAACCGCCGGGGCGGGCCTGAGATGGGCGCCGAAACCCTCGACCGCCTGCACCGGGTGATCGCCGCCCGCAAGGGCGCCGACCCGCAAGCCTCGTATACCGCCAAGCTGTTTTCGCGCGGGCGTTCGAAGATCGCCCAGAAGGTCGGCGAGGAAGCGGTCGAATGCGCGCTGGCCGCGGTCCAGGACGACCGGCCCGAGATCGTCAAGGAAAGCGCCGACCTGCTGTACCATCTGCTGGTCTTGTGGGCCGATGCCGGCATCGATCCAGACGAGATCTACGCCGAGCTGGAGCGGCGCGAAGGGACGTCGGGCATCGCCGAAAAGGCATCCCGCCCGGCATAGGAAACTTGTCCATCGAGGAAGGCGCCATGGCCGTCAAGACCTACGACCAGAACAATATCTTCGCCCGCATCCTGCGGGCTGAGATCCCGTGCCGCAAGGTCGCCGAGAACGACCATGCCCTGGCCTTCCACGACATCAACCCGCTGGCCCCGACCCATGTCCTGGTCATCCCCAAGGGCCCCTATGTCGACATCGATCATTTCTCGGGCACGGCGTCCGAGCCCGAGATCGTCGCGTTCGTACGCCTGATCGGCGAGGTCGCCCGCGCCCAGGGCATCGACGCCGACGGTTTCCGCATCCTGGCCAATACCGGCACCAACGGCCACCAGGAAGTGCCGCATCTGCATATCCACGTCTTCGGCGGCCGCCCGCTGGGTCCGATGCTGAAGCGGGCGGAGTAGTACGGGCCAGTTTCCCTCAAGTCACGGCCGGGTTCGCGGAAAACTTTCCCGGGCGGCCTACGCCGCCGCCCGCACCTGTTCATGTTCGGCCATGCAGGCGCCCAGGTCGTGGATGGCAAAGCCCAGCCCCACGATCAGGCCGCTCAAATCCCGCTTGGCCGCGTCGTCGTCACCGATCATGTAGACGATGCGCTGCCCCTGCTCGTCGCGACGGTCCGCTGCCGGCAGATCGTTGCGGCCGGCGGCGGGATACAAATCGCCGCAGCTTTCGATCGGACGGGTCAGCAGCACGATGTCGGTTGCGGCCGCCTCGGCCGCAGTGGCGACCGTCAGGCCGCGTTCCTGGTCCAGGGCGGGTTCCTGGGGCTTGCCGTCGCCGGTGGCGATCACCACCTGATAACCCGCACGCCAGAGATACCGCCCGAGCGAGCAGCCCAGCTCGCCCGCCCCGATGATGCCGATCGTCATTGTCTTTTCCGTTCCCGCTCTGTCGTTCGCCACGGCGCCGGCCTTGATTGCCGCGTCCGCACCCCCTGAAAACGGGGTCGATGCCTTTTCGTAGCGACCGTTATGTAACCTGCATCACTAAATAGGCGCCTTGCACTTCCGGGTCAAGATTTTATATAGCGGCCGCTATGAAATAGGCGTTACCGCCCGGTGCCCTGGACCCCCAGCAGGAAGACGTCGACCGCCGACCGCACCGCCGCGCGGCTTTCGGCATCCGATGGCGGGGCACGCAGCCCCAGCACGACCTGCAGATGCAGGTTGCCGCGGATCATGCCGACGAAATGGCCGGCCGCCTGCACGCTGTCGGGCACCTGGATCTCGGCCCGCCCCCGGGCCGCATCCAGCACCTGGGCCAGCCGGGCGACCGCCCGCTCGGGGCCTTTTTCGTAGAAGTCACGGGCCAGATCGGGAAAGCGGTTCGCCTCGGTGACGACCATCCGGAAGATGCCGACCAGCGTGGGTGTCATATAGGCGGCCATCAGGCGGTCGCCGAACGTCGTCAGGGTTTCGCGCAGGTCGCGCCCCCCGATCTTCTCGACCTCCAGCGTCGACAGCACCCGATCGGCATTTCCGGTGACGATCGCGGCAAACAGCCCTTCCTTGTTGCCGAAGGCCGCGTAGATGTTGCGCTTGGACCCGCCCGATCGCTCGATGATCGCGTCGATGCTGGCGGCGGCGTAACCCTGCTCGAAAAACACCTCGGCCGCCGCCCGCAGCAGGCTTTCGCGGCGATCTTCCGATCTTTTCGCCATCCAATCCCCCAACCGGCATCGCGCCCCTTGACTGGTAACGATCGTTACCATAGATGTCAACGGTAACACTCATTACCAAGGCCGGGTGCCATGGCGTTCACCAGGAAAAAGATTGCCGGGATCGTGCTGTGCCTTGGCGCCGCGGCTGCCGCCATTGCCGGATGGCAGGTCCTGCAATCCAGGGCCGCGCTGTCGACCGACAATGCCTATGTCCGCGGCGACGTGACGTCGCTGGCGCCGAAAGTCGCAGGCTACGTGATGGCCGTCGAGGTCGACGACAACCAGCCTGTGCAGGCCGGCGACGTGCTGTTCCGCATCGACGACCGCGACTATCGCGCCCGCCTGGCCCAGGCGGTGGCCAATGTCGATGCGGCCCAGGCCCGCCTAAGCAACGTCGATGCCGAAACCCGCCTGCAGCATGCCCTGATCCGCCAGGCCGAGGCGCAGCGCCGGTCGACCGTCGCCGAACGCACGCTGGCGACCAAGGCGGCCGACCGCCGCCGCGAACTGGCCCGCAACAACGTCGTCGCCCAGGCCCAGGTCGATGAAAGCGATGCCGCCCGCACGCGGGCCGAAGCCGGGTTCTCCGCGGCTTCGGCCACGGTCGAGGCCCAGCAGCAGCGCCTGGCCGTGCTGGCCACCCAGCGCGAAGCGGCCGTCGCCGCCGTCGCCCAGGCCCAGGCGCAGCGCGACCTGGCGCAGATCGACCTCGACAGCACCGTGGTGCGTGCACCCGTCGACGGCATCGTCGGCAACCGCCAGGTCCGGGTCGGCCGGCTGGTGGCGCCGGGCGCGCCGCTTCTGGACATCGTGCCGGTCGCCGAGGTCTGGGTGGTGGCGAATTTCAAGGAAACCCAGCTCGACCATATCCGGCCGGGCCAGCGCGCCCGCATCTCGATCGACGGCTACCCTGACTATCAGGTCGACGGCGTGGTCGACAGTTTCGCCCCCGGCAGCGGTTCGGCCTTCAGCCTGCTGCCGGCCGACAACGCCACGGGGAATTTCGTGCGCGTGGTCCAGCGTGTGCCGGTCAAGATCCGGCTGGACGGCAATCCCCTGCCCGGCCGCCTGGTGCCCGGCCTGTCGGCGCGGGTCGAGATCGAGCCCGCAGGCAACTCGTGACCGGCCGTCCCCTCCTCGTCGCCGGCATCGTGCTGGCGGCGCTGACCGAGGCGATCGCCGGCACGGTGCTGGCGCTGGGGCGGGGCCATGTCGGCGGCGCCGTTCACGCCACGCCCGATGAAATCGCCTGGGCCGATGTCGGCTATACCGCCTGCAAGATCGTCGGCTACCTGCTGGCCCCCTGGGTCATCGCCCGCATGGCGCCGCGTACCCTGCTGGTCGGTGCCACGCTGGTCATGGGCACCGCCTGCGCCGGGGCGGCCCTTGCCGCCGGGCTCGATCTGCTGGTCGGGTTGCGCCTGGTGCAGGGCCTGGCCGGCGGCATCCTGCTGGTGGTGGGCCAGGCCGCGATCTTCCTGGCCTGTCCGCGTCCCGGCCAGCCGGTACTGCAGGCGTTGTTCGCGATGGGCGCCGTCGTCGCCCCGGCGGCGATCGTGCCGGCGCTGCAGGGCTGGCTGATCGACAGCGGGTCCTGGACCTGGATCTTCCTAGGCGTCGTGCCGGTGGCGCTGGCGGGCGCGGGGCTGATGCTGCTGGATGACGGCCCGATACCGTCGGCCGGCCCGGCGCGGCCGTTCGACTGGATCGGCCTGGTGACGATGACGGTCGCGGCCTTCTGCCTGACCTATGTCCTGAGCCAGGGCAGCCGCTGGGACTGGTTTGCCGCGCCCCATCTGCAGGCAGCCGCCCTGGCCGGCGGCCTTGCGCTGCTCGTCTTTGCCGGCCGGCAGGTGCTGGCCGGGAATCGCGCCCTGCTCGACCTGGCCGTGTTCGGGTCGGCCGATTTCTGCTTCGCCTTCGTCGTCAGTTTCGTTGCCGGCGCGGCGCTGTTCGGCAGCGCCTATCTCATTCCCGCCTTCGCCGTCTCGGTGCTGGGGTTCACGCCGACCGCCGCCGGGCTGCTGCTGCTGCCCAGCGGCGCTGCGTTCGCCGCCACGCTGCTCGGGGCCGCCGTGCTGATGCAGCGCGCGGGCATGAAACCGATCGCCACCGTCCCCTTCGGCATCCTGCTGCTGATGGCGGCGATGTGGCTGTTGTCCGGGTCGGCCGGGGACAGCGGTGCCGGCGACATGGCCGCTCCCGTCCTGCTGCGGGGCGTCGGGCTGGGGTGCCTGTTCCTGTCGATCACGCTGATCGCCTTCGGCCGGCTGGACGGGGCCGGTCTCGCCGCGGGCATCGGGCTGTTCAATGCCGGCCGGCAGCTTGGCGGGTTGATGGGGGTGGCCGGGCTGCAGACCCTGATCGACCATCAGGCCGCGGCCAATCTGGCCGTGCTGGGTGCCAATGTGGCCGGCGGCGATCCGGCCCTGGCCCAGCGCCTGGGGGGCGTCACCGCGCTGCTGGTCGACCGGGGCATGGATGCCGCCGCGGCGGCGCGGGCCGCAACCGCCCTGCTGGCCCGGGCGGTCGGCGGCCAGGCCACGCTGATCGCCTTCGACACCGCGTTCGGCGCCGTGGCGCTGTTCTTCGTGGCGGCCGCGCCGGCCGTGATCGCCGTCCGGATCGCCCTGGCGCGCCGCGCCGCCCGGCGGGCGGCGGAACCGGCGACTTAGATACTTGTGCAGACGGGGCGGGATTTTATATAACAGTCACTATGAAAACTGCCATCGACCAGGAACCCCGCACCCGTGGCCGTCCGCGGTCCTTCGATCGCGACGCCGCGCTCGAGCGGGCGATGCTCCTGTTCTGGCGGCGCGGCTACGAGGCCACCTCGATCAGCGAACTGACGGCCGAGATGGGCATCACCCCGCCCAGCCTCTATGCCGCCTTCGGCGACAAGCAGCGGCTGTTCCGCGAGGCGGTGCAGCGTTATCTGGCGCAGTCGGGGCCCTGTTCGGACCAGGTTTTTGCCGAGGAGCCGACGGCGCGGGCCGCGATCGCGCGCCTGCTGCGCTCGGCCGCCGAGGAACTGACCCGCCGCGACCGGCCGTCGGGCTGCATGGTGGTGACCGCCGCGACCAATTGCTGCCCGGAATCGGCCGACATCCAGGCCGATCTGGCGGCCCTGCGCGCCCAGTCGGCCGACCGGCTGCAGGCCCGCATCGCGCGGGCCGTGACCGAGGGCGAATTGCCCGCCGGTACCGATGCCGCGGGGCTTGCGACCTTCTATACGACCGTCATGCAGGGCATGACCGTGCAGGCGCGCGACGGTGCCTCGCGCGATGCGCTGCTGGCCGCCGCTGATGCGGCCATGCGGGCCTGGCCCGCGAGCTGAAGACATGTGGGCCTGGCCCGCGACCTGAACGACCACGCCTGCCGACTTAAAAAAACCCCCTCTCGGAGAATTCCTGATGTCCCTGTCGATGTACCAGGCCTCGGTGCCCGTGCTGGTCCGTGCGCTGACCAACCTGTCGGCGATCCTGAAAAAGGGCGAAGCCCATGTCGAGGCGCGCAAGCTCGATCCCGCGGTCGTGCTGGGCTGGCGGCTGGCGCCCGACATGTTCAACCTGACCCGCCAGGTCCAGATCGCGTCGGACGGCGCCAAGGGTTGTGCCGCCCGCCTGGCCGGGGTCGAGGTCCCGTCCTTTCCCGATACCGAGACCACCTTCGCCGAGCTGCAAGCCCGCATCGCCAGGACCATCGATTTCATCCAGGGCCTCGACAAGGCTGCCATCGAAGCCAGCGCCGACCGCCATATCGTGCTGAAGATGCGCAGCGGCGAGATTCCGTTCAACGGCGTGTCGTTCCTGACCGGCTTCGCGCTGCCGAACTTCACCTTCCACGTCGTCACCGCCTACGCGATCCTGCGCTCGATCGGTGTCGAGCTCGGCAAGATCGATTACCTGGGCGCCAACTGATCCGGTAACGCATTCCCGGCCGGTGGGAGAGACCGGCCGGGAACGCAAGGCCTCACCCCCGCTGCGCCGCCCACCCCTTCAGCCGCGCGCCGTCGATCAGCACGGCCGGTACCGCGCCGCCGCGGCCGCGCAGCTGGATGACTTCGCGGCGCAGGCCGTCGCAATCGAACTTCGCCGCTTCGGTCAGGGCGGCCGAGGCGATGACGCCGACGCCGAATTCCTTGGTCGCCGTCTCCAGCCGCGAGGCAGTGTTGACCGTGTCGCCGATGGCGGTCGCGCCGGCGGCCGGCCCATGGCCCATCACGCCGATGATGGCGCGGCCGTAATGCAGGCCGATGCCCATGCGCAGCGGCTGTTCCAGGTCCGGCTGCAATTCCTGGTTCAGGCGGTCCAGCGCCTCGACCATCGCGGCGGCGGCGCGCAGCGATGCGGCGGCGGCATCGGGATCCTCCCGCGGGCCGTCGCCGAACAGCGCCATGATGCCGTCGCCCAGGAATTTGTCGACGCGGCCGCCCGCCGCTTCGATCGCCTGGCTCATCGCCCGGAAATAACGGTTCAGCAGATAGACCACGTCGAAGGGCAGCCGGCTTTCGGCCAGGCCGGTGAACCCGCGCAGGTCGGCGAACAGCACGGCGATGCGCCGCTCGCGCCCCGCCGCCCGCGCCGCATCGGCCAGGGCGTCGTCCGGCTCGATATTGGCCGGCAGCAGCGGCGCCAGGCGCAGATCGGCGGTCGGGCGGATCTGGCAGGCCAGCCTGATTTCCGGCGGGGCGCCGATGCGGGCCAGCACCCGGGCTTCCTCCGGCCCCGGCTCGGCCAGGGTTTCCAGGCCTTCGTCGATGCGCACCCGGCAGGTCGAACAGCGCCCGCGCCCGCCGCAGATCGCGGCATGGGGTACGCCGGCGATGCGGCTGGCCTCCAGCACGGTCACCGCGCCGCGCGCGACCAGGGCGCGGCGGCCTTCCGGGTATTGGATGACGACCTGGCCCAGCCGGCGCCGGCGCCATTCCGCCCCCAGCCGCACGGCCAGCACCAGGGCCAGCGCCGCGGCCATCATCACGAAACCGCGTTCCTGGGCATCGACCGCCCAGGCCGAGGCTTCGTTGATGTTCGGCCCCAGCCGCGTCCGCAACATCGCCAGGAAGGCATCGGACTGGCTCAGATGGTCGATCTCGTGCCCGGCGCTGATGAAACCGCACAGCGAGACGACGGGGATCAGCAGCGCCGCCGCCGACAGCACGGGGCGCAGGCGCTGATACCCGTCGCGGAAGCGCAGCCAGACGTGGATGCCGACGCAGCCATGGGCCCAGGCCAGCACCAGGGCGATCGACTGCAGCACCCCCAGATGCGGTTTCAGCACCCAGATGCTCATCAGCACGGGGCCATAGCCGGTATCGACACCGAACTGGTCGACGCCGCGGGTGCCCAGCACATGCAGCACCAGCAAGGGCGGCAGGGCGAAGCCCGCCACCAGCCGGAAGATTTCCAGCAGCCCCAGCCCGCGCGGTGCCCGGATCGTCGCCAGGGCATAGAGGGCGTTGGCGACATGCACGGCCAGCGCGGCATAGAGGATGGCGCCGACCGCCGGCTGCCGCCAGAACGCCATGAACCAGCGCGCGCCCCACAACAGCGTGTCGTAGGAGATCAGGGCCAGCGCATGGTTCAGCAGATGGGTCAGAACATAGAAGAACAGCACCAGCCCCGAGGCCAGCCGGGCCCGGGACCGGAGCTGCTCCCAGCGCATGGCGGTCAGGCCGCGATGCCGGCCTTGGCGATCAGCGCCTTCAGCGCGGTTTCCGGACGGGCGCCGACATGGCTGATGATCTCGGCCGCCGCGATCGAGGCGATGCGGGCGGATTCGACCAGGCCGCGGCCTTGCGTGATGCCGAACAGGAAACCGGCGGCGTAAAGGTCGCCGGCACCGGTCGTGTCGACCACCTGGTCGACCGGGTGCACCGGCACGACATGGGTTTCGTCGCCCTGCACGATCACCGATCCCTTCTCGGACCGGGTCAGCGCGCCCAGCTTGCCTTCGGCGCGGAAGGCGGCCAGCGCCTCGTCGAAGGTCGCGGTCTGGTAGAGCGAGATGATCTCGTCCTCGTTGGCGAACAGGATGTCGATGTGGTTGCGCACCAGGTCGCGGAATTCGTCGCGATAGCGGCCGACGCAGAACGGGTCCGACAAGGACAGCGCGGTCTTGCGCCCGGCGCCGTGGGCCAGGTCCATCGCCTTGCGGAAGGCCTGCTTGGCCTGGGGCGGATCCCACAGATAGCCTTCCATGTAGGTCACCTGGGCGGCGGCGACCGTGTCGGCGTCGATGTCGTCGGGCCCCAGCCCGACGCAGGCGCCGAGATAGGTGTTCATCGTGCGCTGGGCATCCGGCGTCACGATGATCAGGCTGCGCGCGGTCTTGGCACCCTCGGTCGCCGGGGCAGTGTCGAACTTGACGCCCAGGGCGCGGATCTCGTGGGCGAAGATGCCGCCCAGCTCGTCGTCGCGCACCTTGCCGAAATAGGCGGCCCTGCCCCCCAGCGAGGCGACGCCCGCGATGGTGTTGCCGGCGCTGCCGCCCGAACAGACCAGGCCCGGCCCCATCGCCGCATAGAGGCTTTCGGCGCGGTCCTCGTCGATCAGGGTCATGGTGCCGCGATTGAGGCCGTGGGCATTGATGAAGCCTTCCTCTTCGCGCGAGATCACGTCGACGATGGCATTACCGATGCCGAGGACATCGATGGCGGTCTTGGTCATGGGATGGATGAGCTCTGGGCTGGTTGCAGGAAAACGGCCGCAGTATAGGGGGTGGCGGGGGCGCGGCAACCGGGGAATCCCGGCGGCCTTGCCAGCTCACGCGCAGTTGTGACCTAAATCGGCCGTGCCACAACTCCGCCATGATTGGCCGGGAGGCTGGCCACGATTTCGTGTGGTAGGGGGATCATGTTCAAAGCCTTCGTGCTGGCCTTCGACCAGCTGGGCGAGCGGCGCAGCCGCGGCGTCCTGGTCAAGGCCCTGGGGTTGACGCTCTTGCTCTACGTCGTGCTGGCGGGCCTGCTCGGCTGGGGGGTGACCCACCTGCCGCAGTTCGAGGCCGGCTGGGCCAATACCCTGGTCGATCTGTTCTCGGGCATCGGCATCCTCCTGGCCCTGGCGATCCTGTTTCCGGCGGTCGCCTCGGCCTTCATCGGCCTCTATCTCGACGACATCGCCGAGGCGGTGGAATCCCGCCATTATCCCGCCGACCCGCCGGGCCGGGCGCTGGCGATCGGTCCGGCCCTGGCCGGCTCGCTGCGTTTTCTGCTGGTCATGATCGCGCTCAACCTGGCCGTGCTGCCGCTCTATGTGCTGATGCTGTGGTTCCCGCCGATAAATCTGTTTATCTTCTACGGGTTGAACGGTTATCTTCTCAGCCGGGAGTACTTCGAACTGGTGGCTTGGCGGCATGTCGACCGCCCCACCGCCCGGGCGCTGCGCAAGCGCAACCAGGGGCGGCTGTGGCTGGCCGGCGCTGTCATCGCCTTCCTGCTGACCATCCCCGTGATCAGCCTGGCGGCCCCGATCGTGGCCACCGCGGCGATGGTGCATCTGTTCAAGCGCCTGTCCCGGGCGCCGGGCAGCCTTCGCCCCGGCGCCGCCTTCTAGGGGCGGACCGGATTGTGTCGGGACCACGAACACCCTTCAGAACCAACACCCTTGAGACAGTATAAGATTACCCAGCCTTCGTGACCTCAAGGCCATAGCGCCGTCCAAGACTATGGAAAGACTGTAGGAACAAGCCGATGTTTGGTCGCAAGAAGCCACAGCCCGAGACGGGAGGCGCGCCGCCCGTCGACGACGCCCCCCTGCTCGCCCAGGCCACGCCGCCACGCCCGGCGGGGTTCAACCCCGCCGCGTCGCAGATGTTGCCGCCCGCGTCCCAGCCCCCGGCGCAGCCGAGCCCGATGGCTCCGCCTGCCGCAGCCCCGGCGCACAGTACGGTTGCACCCGCCGCCGCCAGCATGTCATCTTCCGCCACCCAGGCCCAAGGATCGCCCATGAGCAGTTCGGAATCTCCCTCGTCCTCGTTCCGCCCCGAAATCCCCCGCCGGACCGACATCCCCGGTCTGGCGCGCAGCCCGTCGACCCTGCCGACCGCGCCGGGTACCGGCGGCGCGCCCAAGCAGGAAAGCGGCCCGGATCCGAAGACGCTGATCGTCGGCCGCGAAATCTCGCTGACCGGCCAGATCGCCGCCTGCGACCGCCTGATCATCGAGGGCAAGGTCGAAGTCTCGCTGTCCGACAGCCGTTTCATCGAGATTTCCGAGACCGGCGTGTTCAAGGGCAATGCCGACATCGAGGAAGCCGAGATCCGCGGCCGCTTCGAGGGCAAGCTGACGGTCAAGGGCCGCCTGCTGATCCGCGGCACCGGCAAGGTCGTCGGCGAAATCCGCTACGGCCAGATCGAAATCGAATGCGGCGGCCAGATCTCGGGCTCGGTCGAGACCGTCGACGGCCTGCACTGAACGTTTGAACCCTGCGGGTCCGGGGCGGTGGTGGCCGCCCCGGCCGGCAGACCCGATGACCGCTTGCCTATCCGGTGAAGGCCGGACGAGACGATGTGGGGGACTTCGACCAGGATCGGCCTGAGTCTTGCGCTGGCGCTTATGCTCGCCGCCTGCGCCGGTACTGCGCCGCCGGCCGTGCCCAATTCGGGCAAAAGCAGCGAAAGCTCGACCCGCCGTCCCCTGCCCGCCTTTGACGATGCCTTCGTCATCACCGATCCCGACGGCACGCGCCATCGCCTGCGCACCGACGACCTGATGGGCCTGGCCGCCGTTGACCTGGCCGAGATGTTCGGCAAGCCCAGCCTGCAGCGCATGGAGCGCCCGGCCGAAATCCTGCAGTACTCGGCCAATCGCTGTACGCTGCTGGTCTTCCTGTACCCGAACGAGGCCGCCCCGCCCGAGCGCGAGGCCCAGGAACTGGCGCTGGTCACCTATGCCGAGACGCTGACCCGCGACCTGAAGGGCGAACCGGTGCCGGCAACCGACTGCCTCGAACTCCTGCTGCGCCAGGCGCGCATGCAGGCGGCGCAAAGTTGACGCCAGCACCGCCGCGGTCTCCGCGCGCCCGCCTCGGCGGCCTGCTGCTCGATCCGCTGCAGATGGCGCTGATGGCGCTGGCGGTCGGGGCGCTGGTGGGCCTGGGCGCCGCAATCTTCCGCGCGCTGGTCGCGCTGATCCATAACCTGCTGGTCTTCGGCGAACTGTCGCTGGTCTACGAACCGACGCAGTATTCGGCGCCGTCGACCTGGGGGATGTGGCTGGCGGTGGTGCCGGTCATCGGCGGCATGATCAATCTGTGGCTCAAGCGGCTGACGCCGGGCGGCGGCCATGGCGTGCCCGACGTCATCCTGTCGCTGCATCACCGCGACGGCCAGTTCCAGATCGGCGGCTCGCTGCTCAAGGTGCTGGCCACCGCCTTCTCGTCGGGTTCGGGCGCTTCGGTCGGGCGCGAGGGCGCGACGGTGCTGATCGGCGCCGCGTCGGCCACCTTCCTGTCGCGGCTGCGCCCGATCAGCCACCGCCAGCGCCTGGTGCTGCTAGCCGCGGCCTCGGGCGCCGGGCTGGGCGCCGCCTTCAACGCACCGATCGCCGGCACGCTGTTCGCGCTGGAGGTGCTGCTGGCCGAGCTCAGCCCCGGGCTGCTGCTGCCGCTGCTGCTGGCCTCGGTCGCGGCCAACACGGTCGGGCGGCTGTTCGGTTTCGCCGATCCGGAATTCGCCGTCATCACCGCGACATCGCGGGTGCTCGACGCTTCGGGCGTCGCGGGCCTTGCCATCTACGCGGTGTTCGGCGCGGTGCTCGGGGTCGTCGCGCTGGGGTTCATGCGGTTCCTCGACGATGTCGAGGCGCTGCTGGCCCGGCTGATGCCCAATCCCTATCTGCGCCATGCGGTCGCCATGGCCGGGGTCGGTATCCTGATCGTCGGCATGATGGCCTGGTTCGGGCATTATTACCTGCTGGGCGCGGGTTACGCGACGGTGCATAAGCTGGCCGCCGGGGCCGAGGTGTCGATCGCCTTCCTGGGCCTGCTGTTCGCGGTCAAGCTGGTGGCGACCGCGCTCAGCCTGGGGTCGGGCGCCACCGGCGGGGTGTTTTCAGCCACCCTGTTCCTGGGTGGCGCGCTGGGCGGGGCGCTCGGGCTGTTCTTTCACCAGTATTTTCCCGAACTGGGCATCTCGCCCGGCACGGCGGCGATCGTGGGCATGGCCGGGCTGCTGGCCGGCACCACCGGGGCGGCCCTGTTCTCGATCGTGCTGTCCTTCGAGGTGACGTCGGATTACGGCGCGGTGCTGCCCGTCGCGCTGGCGGCCGTCGCGGCGATCGGCGTGCGCCGGCTGTTCACCGAGGGCACGATCTATACCGCCAAGCTGCGTGCCAAGGGGTTTGCCGTGCCCGAGGCGCTGGTGCCCGACTTTCTGTCGATGCAGCATGCCCGCGACGTGGCCGACCCGCTGCCCCCGGAATTGCCTGAACACAGCGTCGCCGTCCCGGGCGAAGCCTCGCTCGCCAGTGTCGTCCGGGCGATGGCGGCGGCCCGGGTCGACCATGCCGTGGTGGTGGACGGCACCGTGCCGGTCGGGCTGATCGGGCCCGAGACGCTGGGGCGTGCGCTAATCGTCCACCAGCAGGGGTGAACCGGCGGGCGCCGCGCGGGGCCGTGTCGCCGCCCCGCGCCGGGTCAGCCACAGCAGCAGCAGCAGGCCCGGCAGGGCGGCCGCGACCGTCAGCAGGAAGAACCCGACCCAGCCGAACGCCTCGGCCAGATAGCCTGCCGTGGTCGACAGCCCGGTGCGCCCGACCGCCGAGAACGACGACAGCAGCGCATATTGCGTGGCGGTGTAGGACACGTTGCACAGGGCCGACAGATAGGCGACCAGGGCGGCGGTGCCCATGCCGCCGGTCAGGTTCTCGATGCCGACCGATACCGCCAGCATGGTCAGGCTGTCGCCGGTATAGGCCAGCGGCACGTACATCAGGTTCGACAGCATCTGCAGGATGCCCGCGACCCACAGGGCCGGGATCAGCCCGATCGCGTTCATCAGCCAGCCGCCCAGGAACAGCCCGATGAAGGTGGCGGCGAAACCATAGACCTTGGCGACGTTGGCGATGTCGATCTTCTGGAAGCCGAGCTTCAGGTAGAAGGTCGTCGACATCGACCCGGCCAGCGCGTCGCCGAACTTGAACAGCAGCACGAACAGCAGGATGGCAAGCCAGCTTGGCCGGCTGGCGAATTCCCGCAACGGCCCGATGACCGCGACATAGATCCAGGCGACGACATTGCCGACCGTCGGGTTGATGGCGGGCCGGCGGGCCAGGAAGGCCGCGATCTCGGCCGACCGGGCGCGATCCTCGCGCGCATCCGACGGCGCGGGCTCGCCCGCCAGCAGGATCGTCGCGATGCCGACCAGCATCAGCACGCCGAACACGGCATAGACCAGGAACCAGTTCCCCAGGTACTGGGCCAGGTACAAGGCGCCGGCACCCGATACCAGCATGCCGATGCGATAGCCGAAGACGATCGCGGCCGCGCCGGCGGCCAGCTGGCGTTCCTCCAGCATCTCGACCCGCCAGGCATCGATGACGATGTCCTGGCTGGCGGAGGCGAAGGCCAGCAGGAAGGCCCAGGCCGCCGTCACCCCGATCGCGGCCATCGGGTCCGACGACCCCAGCCCGATCATCGCCGCGATCAGCAGGGCTTGCGTCGCGATCATCCAGCCGCGCCGCCGGCCGAGCCAGGTGGTCAGGGGCGGCAGGGCCAGCTTGTCGATCAGCGGCGCCCACAGGAATTTCAGCGAATAGGGAATGCCGACCGCGGCAAACAGCCCGATGGTGCCGATATTGATCTGCGCCTCGGTCAGCCAGGCCTGCAGCGTCTGCCCGGTCAGCGCCAGCGGCAGCCCCGACGAAAAGCCCAGCAGCAGGATCGCCACCACCCGCCGGTCGCGATAGACGTCCAACGATCGCCACCAGCCGGTCATCATGCCTCCCGCCACGCGTTGCCCTGCTGCCTGAATACCGGCGGGGGCGGCCGCAAGGCAAGCGGGCAAAGAACAACCCGACCGGCGAGACACGGCGCGCACCGCCCATCGTTTCGCCAAACCGGCATGGTTGAGCCCGACCAAAGGTCCGTGGTTGAATCGACCCCCACAGGGAGAAGACCGCGCTGCCGCCATGACGGGCCAAGTTTCCGCCGACGCCGATGATCATCGCTATCGCCAGGGCCGCATCGATCTTTATGAAAGCAGCTGGAAGATCTATCTGAGCCTGGCGAACCGTCTGCGTTCCGCCGGGCTGCCGATGGCCAGCGTGGTCGAGCAGTTCCAGCAGGCTAGCGATTTCGCCTATCGGCATGACGGCGGTTTTGTTCCGTCGATCATCGCCGAGCAGGTCAGCCGGATCGACCTTCGGCTGTTCAAGGGGCTGTCCGCGCCCCATCGCCTGTGCGTTGCCGACGGCGCCTATCAGGGCACACCGAAATCGACCGACTTCCAGGTCATGCGGGCGGCGGTCAGCGCCGTCATGGATCCGCAGGTCGATTGCCTGGTCGAATTCGGCAGCGGCGTCGGATTGAATCTGGCACGGCTGGCCCTGCATATTGGCCCGCGCGCCACCCCGATGACCTATCTGGCCTGCGAGCCTGCCCCCAGCGGGCTCGACGTCACCCGGTGCCTGTTCGCCAATGGCGACTGCCGGGTCGAAACGCATTTCTTCGATTACACCGATCCGCGGCTCGACTTTCTCGACCGGTTCGAGCGGATCGTGGCCCTCACCTGTCACTCGATCGAACAGATCCCGATGCTGGGCCAAAACTTTCACCGCGCCTTGCTGGCGCGCAAGCTCGCCGCAGGAATCCACCTGGAACCCGTCGGCTGGCAGCGTTTTCCCAACCTCGCGGCGCAGGTCAGGGCGGCGCACGATGACCCGGAAACCTCGCGGCATTTCTGCCGCGACTACACCTATGTGATCGATAAGCGGCATCTCGTCGAAAACACGGCGGCCTGGGCCGCGGCCTGCCGCTACAACCTGGACCTGCTGCCCCAGATCGCCGCGCTGTCGGACGAAGGGCTCATCACCATCGCCACCCTGGCCTATGAGGTGGTGGGTACCAACAATCCGTTCAATCCGTCGACCCTTATCGTCTGGCGCCCGGCCTGATCGCTGCTGATTGCCTTGTGTTGCTGAGCTGGCGTCGCCTTGTGCGTCAATATCCGAGGCAGCGGCCGGATCGGTCTTGTCGCGGGGCGAGAGTTCGAGCTATCCATGCGGCGGCAGGCGGGAGACATCCATATGGCGGACGACGATCCGGCCAACGACCAGGCTCTGCACGACGAACGCGCCGCTCACTACGAGGCGCATTGGAGCCGTCTGCGCGACGAGATGGCCGCCGATTTCGCCGCCGGCCGGACGCTCGCCGAACTGCTGGCGCGGCACGACGCGCTGAACGATGTCCGTTACCCGGGTTTCATCGCGCCGCAGATCGCCCGCCATCTCGGCCGGCTGGACCGGCGCGGGTTCGCCGATGTCGGGCCGCTCGATCGCCTGGTAGTGGCCGAGGGGCGCTATCACGCGCGGCCGCGGGCCGACCAGTTCGCGGTGCTGCAGGCGGCGGTGGCGGCATTGATCGACGATGGCGTCGACTGCATCGTCGAATTCGGGGCGGGGCTTGGCCTCAATCTCGGCCGTCTGGCCCAGGTGCTGGCGCCGCAAGGCTTGCACCCCGCCTATGTCGCGTGCGAACCGGCGGCTGGCGGGCGCGATTTCGCCACGCAGCTGTTTGCGAGCGGCGAACATCGTTTCGCCGCGCACAGGTTCGACTATCTCAGGCCGGAATTCGATTTCCTGCGGCCCTATCGCCGCATCCTCGCCTTCACCTGCCATTCGATCGAACAGGTGTCGGTGCTGGGGCCGGCCTTTCATGACGGGCTGCTGGCGCTGCCGCTGGCGGCCGGGCTGCATCTAGAACCGGTGGGGTGGCAGCGGTTCAGCAACATCGCCGCGGCGGTGGCCAAGGCGCACCGCTCGACCGCCGCCCTGGACTGGTACCGGCGCGATTACGAATACGTATTGGAGGATGACCGGCTGGTCGAGAACGCGGCGGCCTGGGCGGCCACCTCGCTCTACAATACCGACCTGCTGGCGCGGATCGGGCAATTGTCGGACCAGGGCCGCATCGCGCTTGCCGCGCTGGCCTACGAGATCGTCGGCGAAAACCCGTTCAATCCGTCGACCCTGATCGCCTGGCGGCCGGCCTGAACCGGACGGCCGCCAGGATCGTGGATCAGGCGGCGCGGACTTCGCCGATGAAGCGGTCGACTTCGGACCGCAGCCGTTCGGCCTGACGCGACAGTTCGCCCGACGCGCCCAGCACCTGTTCGGCCGCCGTGCCCGCCTCGGAGGCCGAGCGGTTGACCGAGGCGACATTGCCCGATGCCTCGGCGGTGCCCGACGCGGCCTGTTCGACGTTGCGGGCGATCTCGTTGGTGGCCGCGCCCTGTTCCTCGACGGCCGAGGCGATGGCGCCGGAAATCTCGCTCATCTGGGTGATGATGCTGCGGATATCCTCGATGGCGGCGACGGCTTCGCGCGTCGCGCTCTGCACGCCCGACACCTGCTGGCCGATCTCGTCGGTCGCCTTGGCGGTCTGGGTGGCCAGGTTCTTCACCTCGGATGCGACGACGGCGAACCCCTTGCCGGCTTCGCCGGCGCGGGCCGCCTCGATCGTGGCGTTCAGCGCCAGCAGGTTGGTCTGGCCGGCGATGGTGTTGATCAGTGCGATGACCTCGCCGATCTTGTCGGCCGACGCGGCCAGGCCCTGGACGATGGCATCGGTCCGCTCGGCCTGGGCCACGGCATTCTGCGCCACCTGGGACGACGTCGCGACCTGGCCGGCGATCTCGCGGATCGAAGCGGCCAGTTCCTCGGACGCCGAGGCGACGGTCTGGACGTTCGCGGCCGCCTGTTCGGTGGCCGAGGCGGCGGCCAGCGACTGCTTGGACGTCGCATCGGCGATGCCGGTCATGCTGCCGGCGGTGGCGTGCATCTCGGTCGCGGCGGTGGCGACGGTGTCGACCACCCCGCCCACCGCGGCCTTGAAATTGTCGGCCAGGCGATTGAGGTCGGCCTTGCGCTTCTGCTCGGCTTCGGCGCGCAGGCGCTCGGCCTCGACCCGACGCTGCTCCTCGGCCCGGCGTTCGGCTTCCTCGGCCTCGCGCTGGCGGCGGGCTTCGGCCTCGCGGGCGGCCTCGTCGCGGGCGCGGGTTTCCTCGGCCTCGCGCCGCTCGCGCTCGGCATCGTCGCGGGCACGGGCTTCCTCGCGCAGGCGGTTCTGTTCAGCCTCGGCGGCCAGGCGCTCGGCCTCGATGCCGGCGGTCTTGAACACTTCGACGCTGCGGGCCATCAGCCCGACCTCGTCGCCGCGGGCAGCACCGGTGACGGCGACGGTGAAGTCGCGATTGGCCAGCTTGCCCATGACGGCGGCAAGCTCGGCCAGCGGCCGGGCGACGCCGCGCTGAATGATCAGGACCGAGATCGCCAGGACCACGACCAGTGCGACGACCAGCGCCACGATCATCGTGACCACCGCCTGCGAGGCGCTGTCGCCGGCCTGGATGACACGAAGCTTGTTTTCCTCGGCCACCTTGGCATTCAGCTTGGCGTTGTTGATGGCGACGGCGGTCAGCGCGGGGCCGACCTTCTCGTTCAGGATCTGCGTCGCCTTGTTGTTGTCTTCGGGCGTGTTGCGCAGGGCCAGGGTCTGCACCTCGCGACTGGCCGCGATCTGCGCCTGGAATTCGCGCAGCTGGACCTGGATCTCGCCGCTGATGCGCGGCAGCAGGGTTTCGGCCTTCTTCAGCCGGACCTCGACCTCGGCTGCGGTGCGGGGAATGCTGTCGCCGACCTTCGCGATCGCCGCGGGCTCCTGCTCGGCCACCATCTGGTAGAGCGACTTGACGCTCGAGATGATGTAGGCGTTCGAATTCGCCAGTTCGGTCACCGCCGCCTCGTCTTCGGTGATCAGTTGGGCGTAGGTCTGGTTCAGGCCGTGCAGGCGTAGCGCGCCCAGCGTGGTCAGGCCGATGGCGACCAGCGCCAGCAGCGCCACCGGTATCAACGATTTGGCGAGAATTTTCAGGTTTGCGAGCACGACTTGGGTTCCCCGTGGCGGATTGTTCCAGCGGGGCTTTTGTATACGCTCGACAATGTTGGGTGTTCTGCAAATAACGAAGGGCTTCTCCCCCGTTATTGCATCAGTCTTCGTAATTGGCGGGGTGACTTGTCACTTGATGTAACGAATTTCCATTTGCAGTAAAAACCGTTGTTTACTTACGGATAATTTCACATCCTAAGCGAGTGTAATGGCGACTTTGCCCAGGCGCTCGATCTCGATCTCGATGGCCTCGCCCGCCCGCGCCCAGTAGGGCAGCGGCAGGCTACCGGTCAGGACGATGTCGCCGGCTTCGAGCCGGCGGCCCATCGTGCTCAACTGATTGGCCGCCCAGGCCAGCGATGCCATGGGATGGCCCTGCACGTCGGCGCCCAGGCCGCGCAGCTTTTCGACGCCGTCGGCGCGGGTCACGCCGGTCAGGGCCGCCAGGTCGAGATCGCGCCAGTCCGGCACGGCCGGGCCCAACACGAAGCCGGCATGGAAGCAGAAATCGGCGATGATCCCGGGTACGCCGAAGGCCGGGTAATCACCGCCATAGCGGTCGTCGACCAGTTCGATGGCGGGATGGATCGCGGCCACCACCGCCTCGGCATCGTGGCGATTGACCGGCGCGCCGCCGCCCAGCGGCTGGCCCAGCACCATCGCAATCTCGCATTCGATGCCGATGCGGGTGAACAGGCTGGTATCGACGGTGCCGCCGGCCTCGCGCCGCCCCGCTTCAAGCACCCCGCCGATGATCGGTGCCTCGATGCCCAGATGGGCGCGCATCTGGGGCGTGGTCACCCCGATCTTCCAGCCGACCTGGGGTCCGCGCCCTGCCGCGATCAACCGTTCGATGACGCCGCCCTGAATCTGGTAGGCCTGGGCCTCGTCGACCGGCTTCAACTCGGCCGGCAGATCGGCGACATCGTCATCGGCCAGGCGCCGGGTGGCGAACCAGTCGATCTGATCGAGCAAGGCGGTCATCGGCGGTAGACCTCCGGATCGTGTCGTTCCATCAGGCTTTCCGGCCGGTTCAGCGCGGTGAAGCCGTATTGCGCATAGAGGGTGTGGGCATCGCGGGTGGCCAGCAGCCAGCGGCGGAACCCGGTCAATCCGGGATGGGCCAGGATGCTGTCGACCAGGAATTTACCCAACCCCCGTCCGCGCCCCGCGGGCAGGACGAAGACATCCTGCAGATAACCGAACGTGGCGCGATCCGTGGTAACGCGGGCGAAGCCCTGCTGGATCCCCTGGGCGTCATACAGGCCGAAGGGCAGCGAATGATCCACCGCCCGGTCGAACACCGCGCGGGGAATGCCCTGGCCCCAGTAGCTGTCCTCGGCGATGAAGCGGTGGATCATGTCGCGATCCAGCCGCGCGCGATCGGTCGAGACCACGTGGCCGTCCTCGCGGCGTCTTTCGTAGGGCGGATCGTCGGTCATGGGATACCAGCGTTGGGTCGGGTCATTCATGGTGGTCGGGCCGGCGCCGCAGGTCAACGGGCGAAGACCAGGCGACGATAGGACAGCGCCTCGGCGACATGGTTGCGCTGGACCCCGCCGCTCCCGGCCAGGTCGGCCAGGGTGCGGGCGACGCGCAGCACGCGATGATAGCCGCGCGCGGTCAACCGCAGGGAGTCCGCTGCGGCCGTCAGCAGCGCCTGGCCGGCCGCGTCGGGCCTGGCAACGCGGTCGAGCAATTCGCCCTCGACCTCGGCGTTGCAGCGCAGGCCGCTGCCGGCGTAACGCTGCGCCTGGATGGCGCGGGCCGCGGCGACGCGTGCCGCCACCTCGGCGCTGCCCTCGGCCGGCGGCGGCAGGCCGAGATCGGCGGCCGAGACCGGCGGCACCTCGATGGCGATGTCGAACCGGTCCAGCAGCGGGCCGGACAGTTTGGCCTGGTATTCCGCCCCGCATTTCGGTGCGCGGGCGCAGGCCAGCGCCGGGTCGCCCAGATGGCCGCAGCGGCAGGGGTTCATCGCCGCGACCAGCTGGAAGCGGGCGGGATAGGAGACATGGGCCGAGGCGCGCGCGATCACGGCCCGGCCGGTTTCCAGCGGCTGGCGCAGGCTGTCCAGTGCCTGGCGGCCGAATTCGGGCAGTTCGTCCAGGAACAGCACGCCCAGATGGGCCAGGCTGATCTCGCCCGGCCGCACCTTGTTGCCCCCGCCGATCAGCGCCGCCATCGACGCGGAATGATGCGGGTTGCGGAACGGCCGCGCCCGGGTCAGCCGGCCGTCGGCGATCTGCCCGGCCAGCGAGGCGATCATCGACACCTCCAGGATTTCGGCGGCGTCCAGCGGCGGCAGCAGCCCGGGCAGCCGCGCCGCCAGCATCGATTTGCCCGATCCTGGCGGGCCGGTCATCAGCATGTTCGAACCTATTACACCCCTGGATTGGTCAGGTGTATCTTGAGGGGATGAAAACGCCGATGCCGAAGCCAAAGGCTTATTCCTACGTCCGGTTCTCGCGCCCCGAACAGGCGAAGGGCGATTCCTATCGCCGCCAGACCGAAGCCGCCGAAGCATGGGCGCGCGATCATGGAATGGAGCTTGATGAACGGCTCTACGACAAGGGTATCTCGGCATATCGGGGACGGAATGCAGATGAGGGTGCCCTCGGCAGTTTCCTTGCCGCTGTCCGCGAAGGCAAGGTCGAGCGTGGCTCCACATTGGTGGTCGAAAGCCTCGATCGCATAAGCCGCCAGGACATTCTCACGGCCCTGGGCCTTTTCGTCGAAATCCTGAAAGCAGGCGTCCAGATTGCCACGTTGTCGGATGGGTTTCTGTACACAGAAGAAGCGGCCAGTGAGAACCCGTTCCAGCTCATCATCAGTCTGACTATCCTGTCGCGGGCGCACGAGGAGTCGCGGATCAAAGGGGAAAGGGTCGCCGCCGCCTGGGCCCGTAAACGCGTGCTGGCGCGCGATAAAAAGACACCCATTTCCCGGATAACACCGGAATGGATCGAGCTGCGCGACGGCCAGTATCATCTCGTTCCCGAACGGGTGAAGATCGTCAGAAGAATCTTCGAGGAAACGGTCTCGGGCCTCGGAAAGCGGACGATCACCAAGAAGCTGAATCAAGACGGCATTCCCACCTTCGGAAGGGGTGAAAGACGGGCCAGCGCCTGGCAGGAGAGCTACATCAGTAAAATGCTCTCATCGCCCATGGCTATTGGGTGGTATCAGCCTCATCGGCTAGTGGATGGCAAACGCATACCGGATGGCGAGCCTGTTCAGGATTTCTACCCACCCGCGATCGACGATGCGACCTTTTGGAATGCCAAGGCCGCGGCTGAAAGCCGGCAAACCGGGGCCGCCGGAAGGAAGGGCCGAACCTACGCCAACTTGCTGGGTGGTATCGCCAAATGCGTGTGCGGCGCCTCTATGACCTATGTCTACAAGGGCACGGTCGCGAAAGCAGGGTTGCCTAAGCTGGTCTGCAACAATTCCCTTCGGAAGCTCGGCTGCACGCGCAGTAAGCGCTATCGCTACATCTACGCTGAAGCCGGCGTCTTCTTCGGCCTCAACGGCGCCCAGATGCGGTCACTGATCGAAACGCAGAGCGACGAGCAGAAGAAGCTCGAAACCGACGTTAATGCCCAGGAAGCGAAGCTTGCTGATCTGAACAAACGGCTTGGCCGGTTGCTTGACATCGCAGAGAGTGATGATGCCGACGATCAGGTCAAGGAGCGCATCAATCGAATTCGCGGCGAGATCAAAGTGGGAAAGGCAAGCCTGGCGACAATGCGGGCGAACCTGTCCAAGATGATCGCCACGCCAGCAGCAGAAGCAGAGGGGACCCTGCTGCCTTTATATCGCCAGCTGCAATCGCTAGAGGGCGATGATTTGTATATGGCCCGCGCTGCACTCGCTCAGCAGCTGCGCAGATGGGTCCGGAAGGTCGAGTTCGACAATGGATGGATCGCCATCACATACGCAGATGGATCGACAGCGAGGGGGCAACTCGTTGGCTGACCTCTCCTGCCACGAGCATCCGGTGCTGACGCACTATTCACTTCTTTCCAGGGGTCGTGGAGCCACGACAACTTGATTCGGTCAGCCCACCTTCCAGCCGAGACGTGACCAACGCAGCCATGATCTGAGGGATACGCGCCGCCGGCGCTGCTTCGCACATATCCTTGACGATTGCCCGCAACTGTCCGAGTGCTTCCTGCCCCTTGAACGGCGCCACGTTGCAGGTGCTCGGCTGGGCAAAATTCACACCGCTGACGTACGACGTGATCATCACGTCATATAGAACCCTGCTGTCCCTGCCATCGCCATACAGCAGCAACGATTTGCAACTCCATATATCATCTTTCCTACCCTGGAAGACGTGCTCAACGTTGACGGTGTACGTCCAGTCGGTATAGGTGCCCTTCTGGTCGGCGCCCGTCGCGGTGGTGCAGCTGAGCAAGACGCACAGCAGGGCCGTAACCCCAGCTAGATGTCTGGTTTGCATCATCAGTCGTTCGACTTCGCCTTTGAAGCCAACAACTCTCGTTGGACCTCCCGCATGCGCTCGATGACGGCTTCGATCCTGTCGAGGGGCACGAACACAAATGAATCCGATTCGTCGGCGTAGTCTCTCTCCTGGCGGATGACGATATTGCCTCGTGGATTGGCATAGACCGCCACTGCCTGAACGCTCTGGACGACGATGTCGCCTGACTCGTAATCGTTCCAATCGAAATCGTCTGCCACGGTGGGTTCCTCCTTTTTTACCCCAGATGCCTCAGGTGCCTGCTTTGTAGCCGTTGCACAACGGCCTGATAGCGCCCGCAACTGTACCTCGATCGGGGGCGTCCAAGATCTTGATCGATGCAAGTTCAAGACGCTTCGTAGTATTGCCCGGCGGGACGTACCAGTCGCCCTTGATGCCGAATGCCTTTTTCACATCCCGGATAGCGCTACGCTCGGCTTTCTGATCATCCACTCCCTGCCCCTGATATTCGATGAACCGCTTGTAGAACATCTCCGACTGCTGGATTTCCGACAGGGGCGTCAGTCTCACCAGGGAGAAGGTCAGGTGGTCATCTTGGTCGGCGATCTTGTCCGGATCGAAGTAGGCGTCTGCGATCTTGCTATAACGCTGCGCAGCGCTCGGCTTGATGTACGCCCAAGGCACGTCGTTGCGCATCATCCTGACCTGCGCCCAGCCGCTGTTGCAGGTGGCGCGGACCGCCCTGGCCAGAAACATCGCTGTGGGCGCGACGCGGTCCAACGGCTCAGGCGCCATGTAGGCGTAAACAATTATCGACGTCGGCTTGCCGGCATATGGCTGCCTGGAGGCCGAATGGATCACTACATCAGCTAAGCCCGGCGCTGTCGTCGAGAGCGCCAGGTTGATGCCCGGAACCGAATCCGCGAACGCCGGCGCCGATATTGCGAGGAGAACCGCTAGCAGGGGAGCCGGCCGGCGCATGGCGGCTTACTTCGTTGACTTTGATGAGGGTGCCGCAGTGAGTGGGACCCAGTCGCCGAGATCCACCGGGGGAGCATCGCAAGTCATAAGTACGTTCTGGCTGGCATAGGAGCAGTCGCTTACAAAGCACATCTTGCCGGTCATGCGATCAATTCTCACCGAGCAGTACATCTGGGCTGTTCCCCCAGCAAAAGCGACTGCCACATTTTGAACGTCGTAGCGTCCTGCGAGCGCGTGGAAGACGATTGCGGTAGCAAGCGCCAGCCCGACGATTAACAAGGCATACTGACCCGGCCTAGGCATCGAGCACACCTAAATCCTCGCACTCAGCATCACCCACCGCCTGAACCAGATCAACCAGCCTCAGTCGCTTTTCCGGGTCCTTGATCCGGTTGAAGGCCCTGATCAGGGTCAGGGTTTCGCGGCGGGCCAGTTCGTCGGTCTCATCGATGTCGGCCGGCAGGGTCGGCGCCTTGACGGTATCGTTATCGCCGAGGTGATGGAAGAACCACTGCGGGGGCACATTTAGCCCCTGGCTCAGCGCGGCGAGCCGGGCCGCATCGACGGGGTTGGTCCGGTTCTCGTATTTCTGGACCTGCTTGAAGGTCAGGCTGATGGCGTCGGTCAATCGGCGGTGGCTCTGCCTGAGCTTCGGCTGGCGTCCGCGCACTATGGCGCCGGCTCGATGGTTGGGGCGAAGGTATGTGACCATGCGTGCCATGGTTGCATAACTACCGCTGGTATGGAAAGGGCAGAGTAGGCTCGGTCAGCTTGCTACCCAAACTCGCAGAAACAAAAGACCTAGTAAATTCGGCGGCACTGGCTATATAGCCGATACTTGAAATGCGGCCGGGGTAAAGAAATGAGTTTCGCCGATATCATGAAGACTCTCGATATCGCTATCGCAGAGCAGGAAAAGAAAAATGAAAAATTCATAGAGGATACTGAGCTGATTATAGATCTTCTCAGTAAAAAGGTTAAATATAAAAAGGTCCAAGAGATCTTGAGGGAACGGGGAACTGTTCTCAGCGAACGCGGAATACGGAAGAGACGTGACACATACAAGAAATTCCGCTAAATCCGCTAAAGTAGTGCCCCGCTCCAAGCGGGGCGCTATTTTTTTAGAGCTTATATTTCAGGCCAATTCAATTCAGCACGCGTCGTAGCTGACTTTGTGCCGGCCTAATCGCCTGCTGTGCCGTAGTATTCTGAAATATTTATGAATTCCAATGGCTTGATGCCAATCATCCCGGTCTGGTTCCGGTTTCATCCCAGATCGGGGCCGGTCTGGTGCCGGTTTCATCCCAGATCGGTGCCGGTCTGGTTCCGGCCTGGTTGTCCGCGGTGATTTAGCAGCATAAAATTATCCAGCAATTACAATGGCTTGATGCCAATCATCCCGGTCTGGTGCCGGTTTCATCCCAGTTCGGTGCCGGTCTGGTTCCGGTTTCATCCCAGATCGGTGCCGGTCTGGTTCCGGTTGTGTGATTTTAAGTTGCCACCAATGGTGTATATTTCCATTTTCGTCGAAAACGCCGATTTTATGTACTGTTTTTCAAGAGCGGCGCAACACCTCAAATCTCCCGCACGACTTTTTTGACCTCAGGGCCAAAAACAGTCGAGCGGGAGATTTGGTTGTGCGATCGGCCGGGGGCCGATGGTTAGGTCCAGAGATGAGAGTAGGCGCTTGCCGGTGGCGGGCGGTCTTGTGATGGCGGCAGAGAGCGTTAACGCTTTCCCGGCTTGCGGCCAGGCCGCATTCCAGGTGCCGGCGCAGCATCTGGGGCAACGGGCGCAAAAAGCACCTGGACGTCGACACCCAGCGCAGCGGCGATCCGGCCGATCATATCAAGGCTTGGATTTTCCCGGGCGGCTTCAATAAGGCCGAGGTGGGCTCGATCGATCCCCGCCTCCGCAGCTAGCGCCTCCTGCGTAAGCCCCCGCTCAACTCGCAGTCGTCGCAGATTCTGGCCCAACCGGCGCTTGTACTCCATCCAAAGCAAAACGGGGCTTGTGCGCAAAGTAATCTACTGGCTATCTCCCGCATATTAGCGATCAGCAAGACTCAGACGGAGCCCGGGGATGCGGTCGACGCTGACTGATAGGGAAATGCCAAAGTGACCAAGAATACCTTCGGATGGGCCGGGCCGATCAGCGCCGCGAGCGCGGCAGCGATCATCGCTCTCACGAGCACGAGCGCGTTGGCAGGGGCTGACTACCTGCGCATCGACCCGACCAACCAGCTGGAAGTTGCGTGGGCGTGGCGCGCGCTGCTCAAGAAGGCCGAGGTGACGAACCCGGAATGGACCGGGTCGATTGCCGGGTGCAATGCCGGCTCGGTGCCGTATTGGGTTGGCATGAAGACGACCCAGGCGGTGAACTGGTATCGGGCAATGGCCGGCGTTTCGGCCGAAGACACCTTTGACCCGGCCGCCAATGCGGCGATGCAAGCAGCGGCGTTGGCAGTGGTGGCTTCCGGCGGCGTCAAGTACTCCGGTGGCCTGTCCAACAACCCCGCTGCTTACACCGGCTGCATGACCGGCCCGATGGCGACCGGCGGCATTCAGCTGTCGATCAAGGGCTACGCTGCCGGCGTGGCGACCAACCTGACGGCGCTGAACGACTCGTTCATCCAGTTCGGCACGTCGACCGCCAACAGCCAGCTCTACAATCGCCAGCAGCTGCTACGGATCGACAACACGGCGCGCGGCGTGGGCCAGATCGCCGATGGCGCCGGCAGCACCGTGACCCTCTACAACAATGCGACCGTTACCGGTGCCCGCTACTACGGCTACGTCGCTGGCGATCGCACCTGGCCGCGTTCGGGCTACTTCCCCGCCGTCGGCGGTATCGCGCCGGCACGCTGGCACCTCGTCAATGAGAACGGCTCGACGGCGACGGTGTCGGCAACCGTCAACGGCGTGGCGGTGACAGCGCAGCGGGGCGACTTCATCGGCGGGAGCGGTGTCTACTACACCACCGGCACGATCGCCGCCGGCAGCGCCACGGCGAGCCAGGGCGGCTCGCTGCCGGATGTCAGCGGCAACAACACGATGCGCGTCATCGCCGACTTCACGAACGTCCGCCCCTACAATGGGGCCGGCCGCAACCGCACCGTCGATGTCACCTTCTTCGATCCCACGTCGCTCGACTCGAACATTGTCGAATCCGGCTGGTACTGGGATCCAGCGGATGGCGGCAACGGTGTTGCGATCGAGCAGCAAGGCTCCAAGCTGTTCCTCGCTGCCTACACGTATCGCGAGGACGGCTCGCCGGTCTGGTATGTCGGCAACTGCGATGTCGCCATTGGCGTCCAGTCGTGCTCGGGCCAGTTTCAGCTGTTCCAGGGTGGCAAGACCATCGTCGGTGCTGGCGGCCAGGCGGCCCAGGTAGGCACGGTCGGCGCCTTCTCCCTCTCCTGGTCGTCGCGGTCGGCGGTGACGATGCAGTACCCCGGCGGCACCCTCGCTCTGGAGCGCTACAAACCTGCCGGCCCAGCCACGACGGACGCGGGGTCAGTGCCGCAGACCGGCTGGTTCTGGGATCGCAGTTCGGGCGGCGAAGGGTGGTTCGTCGAGGTGTCTGGCGGGTGGGCGTATGTTGCGAACTACTCTTACAACGCCGCAGGCCAGCCGGTCTGGTATGTCGCCGAGGGCAGCATGAGTTCAGACCGCCTGCGCCTGGAGAACGCCAACTTGCTGGCTTGCAGCGGCGGCCGGTCGATCAACCAGCCGCCTGGCGCCCGGGGCATCACCTGCACCGCAGTCGGGACCCTGACCTTGGCCTTTTCGGGCACTGATCGCGCCAATGTCCAGGTCGCGGTCGGTGGTGCTGCGCGAAGCCAGACGATTGATCGGTTCTGGTTCAATGCCGGCAGCTTGGCGCCCTGAGAAAGAAGCCAGAGACCACGCCGCAGGCGCAGTAGATCAGACATAAAAGTAAATGGAGTGAATTTGAGAGGTTGTTGAAACAGAAGCTCAAATAGCTTCATCAATCGGCACCGATGGTTGTTTCTTTCATATGGCCTAGCAGCAAGCTGGGCCATTCTCTTTTTCACTTCTTTACTTCGTGGGGGATCTTAATGCTGCACCTCGTCGTCGACAATACTGACTGCGCGAAGTTCCGTCTGTACGCTTACGTCCTCGCCCATGGCATTGCCAGCATCTCTGCAAAGGCAATGCTGGACGCACTTCGCGATCTGGCCATCGACCTCAAGATCAAGGGCGTTGGCGAGGCCGAAGCGCGCGAAGAACTGCGCAAGGCCATGCGCTACGTCATCGGCCATAACGCCATCACGTCCATGAGCCTGGCTGCGATGACCCGTGCCGGCGAAGCCGACATTGACGTCCTGATGGACATGGTTCGCCCCCTCCGGGCTCGGCCCCAGCCGCAGAACAAGCCGGCACCGAAGGCCGACCCGGGGGCCGATGACGTGATCGATGTGGAGTTCGAGGAGGTCACCGACCTCGACGGCGGCAACGACAACACCCCGGCTGCCATCCTGTTCGCCATCGCCGCCTGACCATCGTCTGGCCAGGCATGGCGCCTGGTCCACCCCTTCCAGACCCAGGAGATCATCCGATGAGCAATATCGGCACCTTTCAGCGCGTCGATGCTGGCTTTGCCGGTAGCATCAGGACCATGACCGTCACGACGAAGGCCCGCTTCGTCGCGATGGAGCGCACGGGCGACAAGAGCCCCGACTTCCGGATTTACGGCGGCAGCGGCGCCAACATCGCCGAGATCGGTGCCGCTTGGCGCAGGACCGGCCGGCAGACCGGCTTGGAATATCTGAGCTGCCGAATTGATGATCCGGCATTTGCTCAGCCGGTGCACGCCGTGCTCGTGGAGAATTCCGGCGATGCCAATTTCAGCCTGATCTGGTCGCGCAAGGAATAGGCCCAGCCTGGGGCGGCCCCCGCCGCCCCATCGCCTTCCAACCCACCACCACATCGCCATCCCTGGATCATCTGGCCGCCAACAGCGGCCGGGCCGATGGCGCATGTCTGTTTTCCGGAGCCACCGATGGACATCTACGCCAGCGTGACAGCACGTATCATCGACCAGATGGAAGCTGGTCTCGCCAAGGGCGAAGGGCCCTTGTGGCATCGCGCCCCTTCGATGCCGCTCAACGCGATTACCGGAAAAAGCTACAACGGCGTCAATATCTTGATGCTATGGCTGTCCAGCCAGATAAGTGGCCACCTGCCGTACTGGGCCACGTATCGCGCCTGGGGCCAGGCTGGAGCGCAGGTCAGAAAGGGCGAGCGCGGCTCGCAGATTGCCTTCTTCAAACGCCTTGATCGAGGCCGAAACGACGACGGCGATGCCGATGCCGATGCCGATGATGGCGATGACGGCCGGTCAGCGCCACTCGTTGCTCGCGCCTATACCGTCTTCTCAGGATCGCAGGTGGACGGCTGGACGCCGCCGCAGCAGCTTGAGCCCTTGCCCCTGGAAGCTCGGATCCAAGCTGCCGACCTCTTTTTCAACAACGTCGGCGCCCGTCTCGATCATGCTGGTGACATGGCCTACTTCACGCCGGCCGAAGATCGGATCGTCATGCCGGAATTCGTCCGGTTTCGCGATGCTGAGAGTTATTACAGCGTGCTCGGGCATGAGCATGTGCACTGGACTGGTCATAGTAGCCGCCTGGCACGCGATCTGACCGGACGATTCAAGAGCCAGGCCTACGCCGCCGAAGAGTTGGTGGCTGAAATCGGCGCCGCCTTCCTGTGCGCCGGCCTCGGGCTGTCGCTTGACCCCAGGCCAGACCACGCGAGGTATTTGTCGAGCTGGCTGCGCCTGCTGCGCGATGATAAGCGCGCCATCTTCAGCGCAGCGGCGGCTGCCCAACGGGCATGTGACATGTTGTGGGCCATGCAGCCGGAGATGCGCCTGGCTGATCAGGCGGCTGCTTCAGCGGCCTGAGGAAGTGCAACCATCAGGCGCGACGTATCCACCATCGACGTCGACATTCATTAGGTGTCAAGATCGAGGGCGCCATTAGAGCGCTCATCTAGGGAGGAGACGATGCCGTTACCCACCGCCGACATCAAGGTCGGCAAGTGCTACAAGACGCCGAACAATCAGCATCGCCGCGTGGTCAAAATCACCGACGATGACTATGTTATCTACGAGGACTGGGGCGGCAACGTGGGCCATACGGGCGGGCACTTGCACCAGACCAAGGCTAAGATTGGCACTTTCGCCAAGGCGGTCGATGCGATCATTCCCTGTCCGGGCAACCTGCCGCCGATGCCGGTGCTGCCGTAGTCAGGATGGGGCGGCCCTCAGGTCGCCCCATCGCCCTTCTTGAGACATGTAGTGGATCGCGCCGCCCGCAGCAGGCGGCGAACCTGCCGCCGGTGATACCCGTGCTGCTCGATATCACGTTCCACGGCCCGGAAATCGCGGATGTCGAAAGGGATGTTGATCAACGATGCCACATTGAATGGAGAGTTGGCATGAGGAACATCCCGGCCGAGATGAAAGAAAAGGCGCGCCAAGCTCTGGAGCGCGCGGAGGCGTTCATCGCCGAGGGCACCGAGGCCAGCGCCCGGCATGCCTGCCTGGAACTGCGCTTTGCGATCGAATACGTCGTTTTCCAGCACTTCCACGCCTATATCCAGGAAGTGTCTGACGACGCGATGACGAAATGGACGCCGAAGCAGGTCATCGATCAGATGCGCGAGGTCGATCCGTTTGCCGATCAGACGGCCCAGATCTCGTTCGGCGTCGAAACGACGCCCGGTGTCCGGCCTGAGAAGATGCAGATCCTGGGCGAGGACCGCCGCTTTCCGCTGAAGTGGGCAAATAGCAGCTACAATGCCCTGGGCAATTTCCTGCATGCGCCGAGCTTAGATCAGATCAGCAGGGGTCAGGTCGCATCGGCGGAGATAATGTTGGCGAAGGCGCGGGACATCGCCAAGGTGGTTGCGGAGACATTGGACACGACGATCACGAATTCGAACCTGGGCAGCTTCTACCATTTCTCCTGCGTCTGCGGCCAAGAGGTCAAACGCCGCAAGCATAGTTTCGCCAAGGACGACGGTGTTACGTGCAGGGCATGCGGCGCAGTGTACGATGTCACCGACGACCCCGTCGGCGGCGTTCGGGCCAAGCTCCGCGGCGCGGCGTACACCTGCGATAGCTGCAACACCGAGCGCGAGGTCCCGCTGCACCGGATGAAAGTGGGCAACATCATCTCTTGCAGCTGCGGGGCGAAGGTCAGGGCAGGCTTGGGTGTCTTCACGATTTCCGATGATCAAGCTGCCGATGCTGCATCATCAGAGGAGAACGAGATAGGGCAGCCTGTGAGGATCATCTAGCGGCAGCAGCTTCACCGCCTGCTGGCCCGCCACCCGGCTGCCTCGGCCTCCTGCGGCGAACAGAACCATCGTTCCCCGCGATCCGGTTCGATATCGGTTTTGTCGTACATCGCGCCGCCTGGCAGATGGTAGATGCGCTCGCCCTTGGCGGACACGTTACCCTTGATGAGGCATGTTGCGTTCGATGGCGATGCGGGCGCCGGGCCTGCCGCCGCCATCTGCGCGCGGAAGTCCCACGGCATCACGAACGAAGTCGACCAGATGCCGATCTTCTTCTGCCTGGCCTGCTGCTCGGCCGCGATATAGTCCTGACTGTATCGGATAAAGGCCACCGCCCGCCCTTGCTCGACCAGCCAGCCACCGACATCGACACCGCCCACTTGGCACACGGCAATCAGCCGCTGGTACTGGTCGTGCTCGATACCGGTACAGGTGACCTTGCTCTGGCCGACCTTGCGGGCCAGGGCTTCGGTCGCTTCCTGGCCGCACGGGATCGCCTGACCGGCGCGGTTACAGGTCTGCGCAGCCTCGGGCGCATCGATGCCGTGGATGCGGATCCGCTGGCCGCGGATGTCGATGGTGTCGCCGTCGATGACCTTAGCCATGCCGGTGACCACGACGGTGTCGGCGGCACGGCCTGCGCAGCTTACGAACGCTGCCAGGCATAGGGCGGCCGGGATCAGGACGCTCCGTGCAGCGATCGTCATGTCACATTGATCTGATTGGTCATGGCAATGCTGATCGTATGCATGATCTCTCCGCCTATCGGCTCAGGTCTTTCCTCAGCCGCTCGTGCTCCTGATGGAGATGGTCGAACACCGGTTCCAGTTTTTTCGAACTGTGCTTGAGGCCCAGCATGATCCGCCCGGGCGGCTTCTGGTCGAGGTACCATTCCCAGAGCGACACGAACTCAAGCAGCGGCGGGAAGTGCGCCCTGGTATCCGGCTCGGCGAGCCACAGCTTTTCACGGTAAAGATCCCGGATCGCCTGATAGGTCGGCAACAGCATGTCGACGAAGCCCTGGTGGGGCATGTTCGCGACCGCGTCATAGCCCGGTAGTTCGTCCGCATGGAGGCGGCGCAGTTCCTCACGTCCGACCAGGCGGCCGGCATCGATGACTTGCTCTCGCACCTCGACGGCGGTGTCGATGATGCGATCCCGGATGGCTGCCCGCGCCTGTAGTTCATGGTGGAGGGCCACCAGGGGGCCATAGAGTTCGGCGATCTGCTTTGCCTGGAAGTCGTGGCGCTGCTTCTGCCGCTCGCGCTTGTCGGTTACGTAAGCATTGATCCAGGCGCCGATGCCGACGCCCAGCAGACCTGAGACCGCGGGTACGATGGTCTGGACGAGGGTTAAGGGGTTATCGACCACGTTGTCGTCCTGGCTGGTTGTCGGCGGTTCGTCTCGGCAGGACCATAATGCGCAATAGCCCATCCTGTCGAACAGGGCTTGAATCTATTACCACCTCCACCATCTGTCGGTAGGACCGGAACGACGGTCCAACAGGCTGGGGAGGCTGGGGCGATGGGCGAAGCGAAGCGACGCAAGGCCGCTGCTCAAGATGGGCGGGGGCGGCAGTACGAGCTGCAAGCGCTGTTTGATCGTCTGCGGATCGATCCCAGCCAGCCAGGTTTCTATGACTCGCCCGAATTCATGGCGGCAGAGGAGCGAAACTCTCGCTTTCTCGAACATTACGCGGAATGGGTCATCCACCGAGATCGTACACCGGAGTACGATGCTCGTGTCCGCGAGATCCTGCCAAAGCTGGCAGGAATCATCGCTGATCGGATAGAGAGGCATGCGTGGTATGGGGCATGCTTCCCGGTCAGTTGGACTGTAAGCCGAATTCTGGATCGCCTCGGCATCTGGAACACGACCCCCAAGGGGTCGACGTCGATCTACCTTCCCGGCGACTCTCGCCATTTCGCCATCATTGATAAGAACGATGGTCCCCGCACCGACAGGGGGCACATGTGGCTAATTGTGCCTCCATTCGACATCGTGGACTTTACCCTGCATTTCCAGCGATGGATGTCGGAAGACGCGGCCTTTCGATCAGCCGTGCCGCGATCGATCTTGGTTGAGGATTCGACGGTTGTCGCATCACGCCCGTCTGACGTGATCGCACCCGCGGCCAGGGCTTTACTACCCGCGCTACCGGACATCCACTATCGGCGCCTGCCACAGCAGCGACGCATCGAGACCCTCTTCGCTCCCCGTAGGGTCAACATCGGCAATGCCGATGTGCGTTATGTCGTATCGTTGATTACCGCCACGAAAGAGCCGTTGGAGGAAATCAACACAGATGGCTATGCAGGGGCGCCTGCCATTCAGATTTGGCGCGAAGACGTTGCGCCAGCGTTCGGTCTTTCGCCGGACTGACCGGCCGGCGGTTAAGCAGTCGCAGCGACGGGGCACCCCCGGGGGGACCCATGTTACCTGCCAACACTACGTTCAGCAGACAGCTGTGTCGTACTGGAGATCGCGATATGGAAGAATTCATCCACACCCTCGCTGATCAACGGCAGGTCAGGATAGTCCTCGATGAGGATGGTAATGAAATCAGAGTGTTCACATATCCTGCTGGCGAAAGGATTGGGAATTTTACGTTTAGGTGCATTGAGCAGGCGAGTCCGCTTGAGCAGGATGAGCATCGTTTGATCAATGCTTATCTCGAGGGATTGGGCGGGGCATACTTACGCTGCGGGATTGGCCGTAAGTGCCTGCAGTTGGCAATGGAGGAGTTAGGGTGGATGGTGACCGTCGCGGAGAACGACGGACGACGACGAGAAGATGGCGGCCATCAGACCGGCGATGCTCCCTCGTTCATCAGGCAGATGCGCGAGGAACAGCTGATCGCCTAGGCTCGCACCACCGGCAACTCCGCCCACCTGGTCGTCCACCGCGGCGTCCGCCGCTCCATCGTCTGCGCCCAGGGCCGGCGCAGGCGGCTGCTGGCCAGCCGGATCGTCTCCCGCCCGTGGGCGCGGTTGATGCTGTCGATCGCCGCCATCAGCCGGCCTGACCTGGCCCGATCGCGCTGCATCAGCATCGACGGCTGCTCGCGGCCGGCGGCGACCAGGTCGGCGAGGATCACGCCGGCCTTGGAATAGGCATATCCCCCGCGCCAGCAGGCCCGGCCCAGCTGCAGGGCCGCCTCGACCATCAGCATGGTGTCGGCCGTCGCCTCGATCATCGTCATCGTCTTCATCACGTCGCGGGCCGGGCCCGGGCGGAATTTCGAGGTGTGCATGAACACCGACATCGTGCCGGCGACCAGGCCGTGATGTCGCAGGCGTTCGGCCGCCCGGCTGGCATAGTTCGCCAGGGCCTCGCGCATGTCGGCCCAACTGGTGACCAGCGTGCCGAAGCTCCTGGTGACGGCCATGCCCTTCCTTGTCGGCGCCACCAGTTCGAGGGCCGCACAAGGCTCGCCCCGGAGTTCCTGCACTATGCGGGCGCCGACGATGGTCAGGGCCTGCCGGGCTTGTTCGAGATCGAGCCCAACCAACTGGGCGGCAGTCTGGACGCCCAGGGCATCGAGCTTGGCGACCGTCGCCCGGCCGATGCCCCAGATGTCGCCGACCGGCACCTCGGGCAGCACGGCAGCAACATCGGCCGGATCGGTCAGGTCGCAGACTCCGCCCAGCGCCGGCCGCTTCTTGGCCAGCCGGTTCGCCAGCTTGGCCAGCGTCTTCGTTGCGCCATAGCCGACGCAGCAGGGGATGCCGGTCCACCGGCGCACCCGGTCGCGGATCAGCCGGCCCTGGCCGACGAGATCGGGCACGCCGGTCATGTCGAGGAAGGATTCGTCGATGCTGTAGGGTTCGACACCCGGGACCATGTCGCGCAGCACGGTCAGGACGCGCTGGGACATGTCCCCGTAAAGTTCATAGTTCGACGACAGCACGACGATGCCGGCGCGCTGCACCAGGTCGCGGAACTGATGGGCCGGCTGGCCCATCTGGATGCCCAGGTCCTTGGCCTCCTGGCTGCGGCTGACCGCGCACCCGTCGTTGTTGCTCAAGACGACCACCGGTCGGCCTTCGAGGTCCGGTCTGAACACCCGTTCCGCCGAGACGTAGAAGTTGTTGCCGTCGATCAACCCGATGGTCATGGCCGGTGGGCTCGGATCGACGCGGTGACGACGCCCCAGATCTGGCAGTCGGACTCCTCGCTGACCTCGATCGCCGGCTCGCCAGGATGGGCCGACGCCAGCACCAGGCGGCCGGCCTTCCGCGCCAGCTGCTTTGCCACTAGGTTGCCATCGACCACCGCCACGACGACGTCGCCGGCCTTGGGCGTCAAGCTCCGGTCCACCACGCCCAGGTCGCCGTCGCCTATGCCGAGGCCTACCATCGACTGGCCCTTGAACCGCACGAAGAACGTGGCGGCTGGTCTCTGGATCAGGTGCTCGGCGAGGTCCAGAGGAAGTTCCTCGAACTCGGCTGTCGGGCTTGGAAACCCGCAGGACACCGGCGTCGTGTAGAGCATCAGGGCCGGTGTCGGGCCGAGCCGGGCGGCCAGGATCAAGCAGGCTGTCGTCATCGAAAGACTCTCGGAGCTGGACTCTTCCGCCAAGCTGGCGTTCCTTATTTGTTCTACAGGCCGTTGCCGTTGTCGATGGAGAACAGCCGGCCGGAACGACACGAGATGGAGCAGCCCCATGGAAGCGCATGGCTTTCTGGGTTCGGGCGGCGTCTTCAACACACCTTCGTACCTTGGTTGACCGCCCATGGCCCGCGAACCAGGCTTTTACAACACCCTGCTGACACAGATCGGCATGGGCATGGCGCTGGAGTTTTGCTGCCTCAGGTGCCAGCGGCGCAAGATGATCGGGCTGCATCAGTTGCCCGATTCCATCCGCGATAGGGCTGACAAGATCCGGGTGCGGGACCTAGAATACCTATCGCATTGCGTGCCCTGCCGGCGCTTGCATCGCAAGTCAGTCGGAGTGCGAGTCGAGGTGGTGCCGGGCAGAAGCTGAGGTATCGAGATGTGTAACTACTACTCGCGAATCCGAGGCCTGGAATACGTCCAGCTGACACTGGGCATCGGCTACCGGACGCTCAGCAACTATGCGCCACATGTGGTTGTTCGACCGACCCACACCGAACTTGTTGCCCGGCTCCGGCCTGACGGCCAGCGCGAGCTGGTCGAGATGCGCTGGGGCCTGGTCCCGCTCTGGGCGACCGACGTCAAGTCGGCCGGCTATACCATGACCAACGCCAGGGCCGAGGAGATCCTGGCGAAGAAGAGCTACCGGCCGCCCTTCGAGCAGGGCCGCCGGTGCCTTGTGCCGGCAGATGGCTACATTGAAAGCACCGGGCCGACCGGCCGGAAGACCCACCATTTTTTCCACCGGCCTGACAACGATCTGCTGGTGATGGCCGGCATCTGGGAAGCTTGGCCAGGGCCACGGTCTGAGCCGCTGACCGAGCCGTTGTTGAGCTATACGATCTGCACGCACAGCCCGAACCAGTTTGCCGCCCAGTGGCATGATCGGATGCCGGCTGTGCTGACGAAAGAGCAGCAAGCGATGTGGTTGGATCCCGATGCCGCGCCGGCCGACTTGATCGAGATGCTGAAGCAGCCCGTGCCCGAGGACCTGCTGACCATGACGGTGGCAGACCCCGACATCCTGCGGCTCAAGGTGCAGCCGACGGTCGATATGCTGTATCGCCGTAAGCTGACGACCGACCCAGCCCCATCATTGCTTTGATATCTGGATAGAGATCAGCGCATGCAGCAGCGAGATCGTTACCCAGTGATCGTGCAAACCGATCGGCAGCTGATGTTGATGGGGACCTGTATAGCGCTGTGGAATCATTCAGAGATACTGATCGATCTCGTCACCGCAATAGCAATGCGCCCGGATACGGGTTTGCGACATCCGGTCATCGAGCAGAGCCTCGATCTCAAGCTGAAGATCATCGAGTTCGAGCTTGGAGAGCATGATATCGAGGAAGCCAAGGTCATTGAGATCAAGGCGATCCTCGGAAAGATCAGGACGCTCTCCCAGAAGCGGAACATGATCGCGCACGGTACGCATATATTCGATGCTACCGATAAGGCTTCGGCGATCGTGATCAGCAAGAAGCGCAAGGACCAGCCAGATGATCCTTTTTCGGAACAGAGCCTGGAAGCCCTGGCCGCCGAGATAACGAACGTGATGGCCTGCTTCCAGGATGCCTTTGTCGATCTAGGATGGGTGAAGATTGCCTGCTAAGACGGTCAACTATCCTCGGGTGCAAGCATGAGGCTGAATCCTAACCTCCTCAAGACGATCGTTTTCATCGGCCATCGCGGCAAGGAAGGCGAACCAGTGCTGCACGGCACTGGGTTTCAGTTCGCACGGACATGGGAACGCGACGGTGTTATGGGCTATTACCGGTACATCGTCACCGCCAAGCACAACATTGCCGAGGCCGTCGACAAAGGACACGACGAGGTGTTCGTGCGTTACGAATCCCGGACCCAGGGATTGCAGCTGAGGTACTTCCCGACCAGCCAGTGGCTGAACCACGATGACGGCTTCATCGACGTATCGGTCCTTCTTCTCGATGACGCCGTTGACGAAGTTGGTGGCGCCGTGTTCACGAGTGACGATTTCCTCACCACCTCGGAGGTCGCGCGCTATGACGTGGGGGTCGGCAACGAGGTTGCGACGATCGGCCTATTCCTGAGCCATTATGGCGAGGAGCGCAACGAACCTGTCGTGCGCTTCGGCAACATCTCCTGCATGCCTCGTGAGCGTGTCCGGTCAAGGAAGAAATTCGGTGCCGTCGATGGTTACATCATCGAAGCCCGATCTTTCGGCGGGCTCAGTGGATCGCCGGTCTTTGTCGATGTCGAGCACGAACCGGAGATGCACGAATACTCCCGCATCCGCGATCGGGACCCGACGATCCGGACCATACCGGCTAGGCGACGTAATCACATCCTGGGGCTGATCCATGGCCATTGGGACATGCAGGAGGTCGCGCCGCCCGGCATAAAGCTCGATCCGGCGACGCGCCTGGACGGTGCCATCAACATGGGCATGTCGATCGTCATCCCAGCCCAGCATATCCTGGACACGATCAACTCCGACCCGGTCACTACACGGCAGAACCGTCTGATTGAGGCCCGCGTGCAGGCGGAGCGCGACAGACCTGCCGACCAGGGGCCGGCATAGCGATCAGGTGCTGTCGACGGACTGATCAGGCTGCCCGGTCCGCGCTCTACAGCCACTAGGCGGCCATCCAAGCGCTCGAACTCGCCGTGCATGACGGCAGGCATCTGGCCATGGTCAAAATGGTGCACGAACGTCGCCAGGGCGTCTTCCGGGCCCGCACCGTCGAACAACCCGGCCACCCAGCGGCCAGCTTGTGACCGGCCATTGAGGTCGCGGTGCTCGGGCAACCAGAACTCGATGACATAGCTGCGGTCACCCGGCTGGCCGCGCCAGAACCTGGCAAGGCAGTCCAACTCGCCACCAGCCGATGATGGCCCGGGCGGCAGGTCTGTCGGTGCATCGGGCCGGGCCATGTTCATCTCCATCTACTGACCGGGTTAGAACAAATTTAGAACATGGGCGCGATGGAGTCGATGGCCCACACCTCTCGGTCCCATGTCGGTTTGTCGGCGGTTTGAAGTCGGTTTTAAGTGGGTTCAGATCGTGTGCCGAGTATGTTGAGAGTGTGTTTCAAGTATGTATCGTCTGTGTTGTATTCAGGTTGTCGTAACGTATTTCGGTCTAATTAAACCGGGATCGATCACGAATTAATTCATGATTAAATCGGGATGATTCCATCCATATACATCGATTATATTTTTTTGTTGCCAAGGCGTACCAAGAGGCCCTAGGTTTTGTCTTCCCCCAACCAGGGAGGTCGTGATGGATCTGCTAGTGATGGCGGTCGAGATGGCAAGACCGCTGCTCAATCAGCAAGACCTTGCTCTTTACGATCGGGCTGTGCGGCCCGGGGTAAAATTCGCAAATGAGTTGTTCGCGCTTCACACGGCCGCGCCGGTCGCCGGCTGGGCAAGCGTGGTTGTCTTGGTTGCGGTTGCGACGGTAATGCTAATCCACACTAAAAAGTAGAATATATCCGAATGATCGTAGCCAAAGCGGGCGGATCGGAATGGTTCGCCCGCCGCAGGTCGCCGATCTGTCATCGGTACCCCGGCCCACCTATTCGTAACGAAAGGTGGGACGAGGCCGTGGTGTGCCCGTTGCCGTTGGGAAGGTGTATTACTGTTCAGAACGACGAAAGGGGACCCCGGAGGATCCCCTTCGCTCATGAATCACCTTGGCCGTAGCCTCGGATCGATGGACATCGGCAGCGCCGCGCCATGACCCAACAAATAGTTGGCGATGACCAACATGTCAAGGATCTGGGTCTAGACCCAATCGACCATGGGCGGCGGATTTCTGCCTATTTAGGCGCCGCCTGAGGCGCTTGCTGTGGCGTAGCCGACAACGCCGGCAGTCTGGCGTAGACCAGCCTCAGGATCGGTTCGAATTCGACGTCAGTAAGGCGAGGAACCTTGCCCCCTACGGTCGTCAGCCTGACCGGCGAAACGGTCAGCAGATGGTTGCAGATAGCCCAGCAATCAAGCCCTGGCTGAACGTAGTTCACCGGCAACTGGTAGGCCCAGGGATTTTCCCGCGGCGCCTGGGTGGTCACCGGCACGACCAGGCAAGGGGCCGTCATGCCGTTCTCGTAGGAGATGACGATGACCGGGCGGCGCTTCCAAAACTCCGGCTTCACCGCGTCGGTCCAGAGGTCGCACCAGTACATGTTCCGCACCTTCGGCGGCGCCTTGATGGTCAGCGTGCGCGCCGGAGGCTCAACCTCGTTGAACTCGTTTGCCGGTGCCGCCGGCAACGGCCCCTTGAGATGAAGGACCGGCCGGCCAGTCGATTTCGCTTCGGGCGCCTGAGCCGTGGCAGGATCAGCATCGACAGAGACCGGCGGGATGGGGAGTGGATCGGGAGGTGTCGTCACTGTGGGCCTGCCAGTCGTCGAGCTTTTTACACAAGCTCTGGTGGGAAATCGTCGTGGACTAAATACGTCCGCCGATCCGGCCCAGCACCGCGCTCGTCGATCGCCTTGGCCGCAGCAGCGAGGATATGGTTCCGGAACTTCTCGTAAAGGCGAATATACACCGTCTCATCGGGCGAGCTATTCATCCGCCCCATGTCGTCCAGGATCTCCCTGGGCACGAAGATGTCGTACTCCTTGCCCCGCCACTCCACCGGGATCAGCAGCTCGCCGAACCGGCCCAGCTTGACCGGCCAGCGCAGCACAGTCGGCAGGTCAGCCCGGAGCCTGACACCAGGGCCCATATCGCCCGAGCTGTACAGGAACACGATACCGGCACCAGTCAGCGCATCCCGGATCGGCTTCAGGCTGGCAATCTCGCCACCCCGGCGCTCCTTCTCCAGGGCGCGGACCGTGCTCAACCCCACCCTCGCCCTGGTCGCCAATTCCTCCTGCGACCAGCCCAACAATGCCCTTGCCGCCCGCAACTGCGGCGGACTCAAAGGGGGCGTGGGCACAGGCATCGACATCAGACAGGGCTCCTGGACGAATCGGATCTAGTTCATCATAGAGGAACGATTTTCGTCCGTCAACATTGCGCTATATCGTTACATTATGACGATCAATTATCGTTGACTTCAGATGCCCTGAGGCATAGCACAGAACTAGGACACCAAGAACCGGGCGCCCATGACACTAGATGTGAGGACGGTACAGCTCTACTGCAAGGTGCGCGTCGCAGCTGGGCTATGCTGACCCCATTTGTCGTAGCCCAGTGCGATGTACATGCGCGCCTGGGGATCGATGCAACGATGGAGCCATGGGATCTTGACCGCCTGCTGATGGCCGTCGCCCGGGACACGCTGCACCGCTTCTATCCAGCGATGATCGCCATGGAACAACAGATCGCCGCGGCACCAGTCGACCAAGAATGGCAACTGGTGAGCCAGTTGCTCGACGACTATCCCCTTGGGCTGCGGATCGAGGCTGCCCCGGGCATCAGGGGGATCGACCTTCATGTCGAGGCCGGCAGTGTCAGCCGGCATGACCTGATGCTCCTGGGCGATGCGCTGGAGGAGGTCCTTGCCACGACGCTCAGGTCGATCACCGCGTAAAGATGTCGGTCACCTTGCCGACGTCGGGCATTGCCACCGCCATCGGCCAGGTCGGAATCGGCATCACCATGCGCTGGGTTTCGATCGCATAGACAAATTCGCCATCGTCCGTGATCACGGAATGCCGGTCCCGCGACTTGACCATGCCCGACGCCCATCGGGCGATGGCCCGGAGGTTCTCACGATCCAGAAACTGATAGGCCTCGATCATCAGGCTGGCGGCCCTCGGCATGATCTGCCGAAGTTCGCCCCTGATCGCGGCCAGCCTTTCCAGGTCCCGTCGCTCATCGTCCACCAGGATGCCGGCTTCCCTCAAGAGGTCACCCGCCTGCTTCAGCAGCTTGTGGGGCGATTCGGCAAGGGCGGCACACCCACGCACGACATGGAAGACCTTGCCGTCTAAATCAGTCAGCCGTCCTTCCTCGCGGTCGCAGCGATTGCGCAACGCCACCAGGATATCCGGCGCCTCATCATCCAGAAAGTCGATCATATCGACGAACGCTTTTGCCGGACCGATCCACAGTCCGGCGGCCCGCCGACAAGCTTCGACGATCGCCCGCATGGGCTCGACCAGATCCCGCAGGGTGGCTTCACGCCGCCGTCCGCGAAGGCTCCTCAGCAGGCCCTGCCACACGTCGCTTCCGAACAGTTTCTCGATGCAGCAGTTTCCACACAGCACCTTGCTGCCGTCGGACATCTGCACCGTGAAGCCCCAGTAATGGCGCTGGCGATTGTGGCAGATGCCGCACCGCACCTTCTCTTCCCGAAACTCGTAGTCGTTCAGGATTTCCGCCGGCATGGCCCCAGGGGCGATCCGCTCGACCAGGCCGTCTTGGAGCCGGGGGTTGCCGATCCGCAGGCCCGAACGGCGCCACAGACCGACTTCAATGTCGTTCCCGGCATGCATGCTCCGGGCTCCTATCGCGTGGCCGCAGCCAGGCCAGAGGACGGCAACTTGATGCCTGGATAGGCCTGCGGCAACGCCGCCTTGTGCTCGTCCGACATGCTGGCCTCGATCTCGTCCAGCCAGGCCATCATGGCCGAGAAGGAGGACACGCTGAACACCTTGACCCCGTAGGTCTGACTGAGCCGGATCTCAGGCCGGGCAAGCAGTTGTTCCATCGCCGGATCCACCACGATCGCATCGACATACGGCGCATAGGTCGCGATGTGCAGGACGTCGAAGCTGAAGCCTTTCAGGTACTCGCTGGCCTTGCTTGTGTTCCGATAGGCCCCGGCCTTGATCGCCGCCTTCAGGGTCGCGCAGGCCAGCACGGCAATGCGCTGATAGGGCGCCTGCCGGAAATGCTCGGTGTCGAAGAACATCAGGCAATACAGCATCTGATGCTCCACCGGCACATGTCGGGCTCCCAGTGTCGCCAGCATCATGCGGACCACCTCGGACGCTGAAGGCGCTCCAAGCAGGGCCATCAGATCGCCTGCCATGAGCCGGAGCACGCGGTCAACGTAGGTCCCAACGTAGAGCTTCGCCCGCTCCAGATATTCAGCCATGACGTCATCATCGAAGGAGAAGTTACTGCGACGCCAGATCTCCCGGTTGTCCAGCAGATCCTGAAGCCCTTCGGCCTTGAGCGCCCGCATTCGGTCGATGTCGCCATGATACCCACCGACATCGAATCGGAAGTACCGGTCCCAACGGTGGATGTTCTCACGGAAGACCTCGGACTTGTCGGCCTGGTAGTCGGCCGGCTTGCCATCCAGCCAGGCGTCGAAGGCCCGCAGCATCTGGCGCTGCTGGACTTCGTCGGCGCGGACAAACTCGTCGCCCCGGCTGAAGTCCTTGATGAACGCCATCAGGTCGGTGCGATCCTTCCACAGATGGGTCTCGTCTTCGTGGATGGAGGAATAGGGCGCGACCAGCAGCTGATACGACATCACGCGCTGGATCCGCTCGGCCACCGCCGCAAACTTCGCCCGGCCGCCGCGCCATGCATGGCTGAAGAACGACTGGTCGAGATAGATCACCTTCTTGCGCACCGGCGGCAGCGGGATGCTGGACCGGTGACGGCAGCGTTCGCAGCCGCGATGAACATAGCTCGGGTGAACGTCGATAATGCCGTACGGCGCGCCGCAGTCCGGGCAAACGCCATCGATATGGCTCAAGAGTGCCATGGGTAGCTCCCGGTCAGGATATGGGAAGAAAAATAGGTCTAGATCGTCAGCGTCGCCTGAGGCGGCAACCTATTTCCCAATCGACCAAGTCGGTCAGCTTAGATGCAGGACCGAAACCACTGAGATCGCCATGCACCAACATGGGGCTCCATTTCATGATCATTTTGCCGGCGGTCGTTCTCCTCCCAAAGAACGCTGCCCTGCATTCCATGTCTTATAAGCTCAGGCCCTCGTCAAGGGCTTCTCGCACTTAATCTGCAATCATCTGGAATCGCTGCATAATTTCGGGGGACCTGACGGGGCCGGGGCGGGCGCGGCCTCTACATCTGGCTCGCGACTCGCCAACGCGCCCAACATCTATGCAGCGAGACAGGCCGGCCGTTCCGGTGTAATAGGGTACAACATTAGCAGCGCATGCCCGCCACTGGCGACCACCTCCAGCGCGCGCTTGGCCGCCTCCTGGCCCTTGACGTCGCGCAGGTCGGGGCCACCGACGGGGTCGTCGGCGATGCGGGCGACCGGCGGGGCCAGGACCTGTGTCCCCTTGAAGTGGTTGACCAGGGCCAGCAGCGAGGGGGCGGCCAGGATCGGGATGCCCTGCGCCCAGGCGGCCTCGGCCCCGCAGGCGGCGGGGCAGATCAGGCCGAGATCGCCGTCGGCCGCGTGCATCGCCGCCAGCAGCACGCCGTTGGCCGGCATGACCTGGCCATCCAGCGCCAGTTCGCCCAGCGCGATGAACCCGGCGATTTCCTCTGATGGTGCCACGCCCATCGCGGCCAATAGGCCCAGCGCGATCGGCAGGTCGTAATGGCTGCCTTCCTTGGGCAGGTCGGCCGGCGCCAGGTTGACGGTGATGCGTTTGGGGGGAAGACCCAGGCCCAGCGCGGTCAGCGCCGCGCGCACCCGCTCGCGGCTTTCGCCCACCGCCTTGTCGGGCAGGCCGACCACGGTGAAGGCCGGCAGGCCCGCCGCCATCTGGACCTGGACATCGATGTCGAGGACCTCAGTGCCCGCAAACGCCACCGTCCGTACTCGTGCGACCACGCCTGACGCCCCCGATTGCCATTCCTGACGGTCATACAATCGCGCAGGGATGCCGCCAAGTGCGATCATGTTACCTGACGGCGCCGCGCAAGGGTGTCTTGCTTCGTCGATCCGCCCTCGCCCATAGTACCTTGGAACAAGGAAACACCGCGGCCGCGCCATCATCGCGCCGCAGTCGCGGCGGATCCTTGGGCCCAGCCCGCAACCCCTCCCAAGGCCCCCGCCCATGTCCTCGCCGGCCGCCGCCCTCGTGCTCAAGCACAATCCCGCCGCCGTGGCCCGCACGGTCGCCGACATCAGGCGCTACGGGTATCAGCGGGTCGATGATCCCGACGGCGATCTCCTGATCATGGAATCGGGCAAGCATGTGCCCTATCCCGTGGCACGTGTCTTCGTGGTCGATGCCCATAAGCGGGCGATCCGCGGGCGCCATGCCCATATCACCTGCAACCAGCTGCTGATCTGCCTGCAGGGCCGGCTGCGCGTCACCTGCGACGACGGGCACGACCGCCACGAAACCATCCTCGACAAGCATTCCGAGGCGCTGCTGATGCCGTCGGGCATCTGGGGCGAACAGGATTACCTCGAGAATCCGACGATGCTGATGGTGCTGTGCGACGAACCCTTCGACGCCAGCGAATATATCCGCGACTACGAGACCTTCCTGCGCTTCAAGGGCGTTGCGGGATCGTGAGCCCGTCTGCCGGCTGGCTTCTGTTCGCGCTGGCCGGCGGCATGGCGCTGGCCGTGCAGGCCGGGCTGAACGGCGGGCTGGGCCGGCTGCTCGGCCATCCCCTGTGGGCGACGCTGACCTCGCTGGCCGTATCGGTCGCGACCGTCGTGCCCGTCATCCTGATCCTGCGCCTGAAACTGCCTGCGGGCGACGTCGCCGCCCGTGCGCCCTGGTGGCTGTGGACCGGCGGGGTGCTGGGGGCGTTCTACGTCACCGCCGCCCTGGCGACGGCCCCGCGCCTGGGCGTGACCACGGCGGTTGCCGCCGTGATCACGGGCCAGCTGATCATGTCGCTGGTGATCGACCATTTCGGCCTGCTGGGCCTCGACCGCCAGCCGGTCGACCTGTCCCGCCTGGCCGGGGTCATCCTGCTGCTGGGCGGGCTGTTCCTGATCCGCGGCTGGCGCTGATTCCAGGAACTATTTCCTGCGCGCCCGGTGTCAGGGCATCGACGCCGGCGGGCAGCGCCGCTTGCATGAACCGCACGATGGCATCGGGTTCGGTGGTGCCGCCCACGACCAGCGTCGCCACCGTGGCGCGCAGCGCCGACCAGGCCAGCCGTGCATCGGCCAGCGGGGGCGGATGGCCCAGGGTGGCGGCGAGGCTGGTGTAGAACACCGCGAAGGCGCGCTCCTGCGCCTCGGCCAGGGCCGGATCGGGCGGGTCATCCTCGGCCGATGCCTCGCGCCGCATCAGGCGGAACAGATTGGGCTGGCTCAGCGCGAAGGCGACATAGGCGCGCAACACCGCGTTCAGCCCGTCCGGTCCCGCCACCGCGGTCGCCTCCAGCATCGTGGCCAGCTGGCGATAGCCTTCGGCCATGATCGCGGCTTCCAGCGCGCGCTTGTCGGCGAAGTGGTGGTAGGGCGCTGCCTCCGACACGCCGGCCGCCTTGGCGACCGAGCGCAGCGACAGCGCCTGGGGCGGAATGATGGCCAGCAGCGCCATGGCCGCGGCGACCAGGCGTTCAGCCAGATTCCGGTTCGGGTGCCGGCGGGCCGACGCCTTCAGGCGGCGTCGCAACCGTCCGGGCTTGCGGGCGACCATGGCCGGCGAACCTCGTCCTAACAGTGTTAGCTTAATACCGTTAGCCTAATCGTCCCGGCCGTGATAGCAAGGTTTTCTCCTGAAATTTTCAGAGGTTACGGGACGTCTGTTCGGCGGTTTCTGACGCTGCCCCGCAGCGGTAACTTGACTGCCATCAAATCGTCACGGACAATCCCTAGACTCCGTATCCATGATCCAGATGAGCATGACCCCAGTATCCACTCGGCCATTGCCTCCGCGCTCGGAAGGGTGGAGCGTCCTCGCCGGCGGCGGTCGTTTTGCTGTCCGGTTGACCCGCGATCCCGGCGAAATCGCCGCCGGTCAGCGGCTGCGCTACCAGGTCTTCTACGAGGAGATGGCCGCCCAGGCGACGCCCGCGATGGCGGCGCTGGGGCGCGATTTCGACGAATTCGATCAGCTGTGCGATCACCTGATGGTCCATGACCTGACCCGCGCCCCGGGCGACCAGGTTGTCGGCACCTATCGCCTGTTCCCGCAGGCCCTGGCCGAAAGCCATGGCCAGTATTATTCGGAAAGCGAATACGCGCTGCGCCCGACCATCGACCGCCTGGCGGCCGAGGCCGGCGGCCGGCTGCTGGAACTGGGCCGTTCCTGCGTCCATCCCGAATACCGCAACAACGCCACGATCCAGCTGTTGTGGCGCGGCATCACGACCTACATGGTCGAAAACCAGATCAGCTACATGTTCGGCTGTGCCAGCCTGCCCGGCATCGATCCGGACGCGCTGGCCGTGCCGCTGTCCTATCTGCACCATCATCACCTGGCGCCGCCCGAGATGCGTATCCAGGCGCTGCCGGAACGTTATGTCCAGATGAACCGCCTGCCGGCCGAGGCGCTGGACATGCGGCGCGCCCTGCATGCGGTGCCGCCGCTGATCAAGGCCTATCTGCGCCTGGGCGCCTATATCGGCGACGGTGCAGTCGTCGACCACCAGTTCGGCACGACCGACGTGTTCATCCTGGTGCCGGTCGCCCGCATCGCGCCCAAATACTACAGCCGCTTCGGCCGCGACGAATTCTCGGTCGTCGGCAGCGCATGAGCCTTCAGGCGTAACGTTCCCACCAGCCTGCCGCCGGCGCGGTCTGTTCGACCACGTCGACCCAGGCCCCCGACGGATCCTGCAGCGCGAAGCGCCGCTGGCCCCAGGGTTCGTCGGTCAGCGGGTGCACGATCGGTGCGCCCGCCGCGGCCAGCCGCGCGTGCTCGGTTGCCGCATCTTCCACCTGCAACGTGACCAGCACGCCCTGCCCCATCGAGACCGCCGGCCCCGGCGGCGTCGACGGATGATCCGGCGCCATGAAACCCATGGTGAAGGGCCGGTCGCCCGACGAGGCCAGCACGGTGATCCAACTGGCCTCGAACACCGTCGTGAAGCCGAACCAGCGGCGATAGAAGTCGGCGCAGTCGCGATGGGCCGGGGTGACGGTCAGGGTGTAGCAATCCAGCAGGTTCATTGCGCAAGCCTCCGTTCCGCAGTTAGATACAGCTTGTATGTGGACTAATAACATACAGGGAGAATGTATGTAAATGGAGTCCCGTCGCACCCAGGCCGAACGCCATGCTGCCACCAGGGCCGCGCTGATCGGGGCGGCCCGCCAGGCCTTCGCCGAACAGGGCTACGCCGCCACGGGCACCGAGGCTGTCGTGCGCGCGGCCGCGGTCACCCGAGGCGCCCTCTATCACCATTTCGCCGACAAGGCGGCGCTGTTTGCCGCGGTGTTCGAAACCGTGGCGGCCGAGGTGCTGGCGGCGATCGAGGCGGCAGCGAGTGACGCGCCCACCGCGGTCGAGGCGTTGCGGCTGGGGTCGGAAGCCTTTCTTGCCGCAGCCCTCAGCCCCACAATCCGGCGCATCTACCTGATCGACGCGCCGGCGGTGATCGGCTGGGCGCAATGGCGCGAAATCGACGGGCGCCATGCCATGGGATCGTTGCGCCGCGGGGTCGAGGCCGCCTTGGCCGAATGCGGCCGGACAGACATCGACCCGGAGGCCACGACCTGTCTGTTGTCGGGCGCGCTGAACGAAGCTGCGCTGTGGCTGGCCGCGGCCGACACGGCCGAGGCGCATGCCCGCCTGAGGGCAACGTTCCGCCTGCTGCTGGCCGGGCTGTTCGTCCGTGCCTAGATCAAAAGCTTAGAGCATCTGATCTGCGTTCAAGAGGACGCAGGATGCCCTAACCGTCGATGCGGCCGCCGAAGCTTTCGGTGGCATAGCGTTCGAAGGCCAGGGTGGCCGACCAATGATCCGGGGGCAGGCCGGCCTTGCGCCGCAAGGCGTCGACGAAAGCGCGCGGCGTAGGCAGATCTTCCCATACTGCGGGCAGAAAGGTTGCCCGCGCCCGCCCGTCGGTCAGGATCAGCCCGTCGATACCAGGCCGCAGCCGGGCCAGCAGGTCGTCCTGGTCGCGCACGGGAAACGGCACCGGCGGGGTCAGGGCCGAGACATGGATTTCCAGCCCCTTCATTTCGTCCCGCTGCAGCGGACCGAACCGCGGATCGGCAAAGGCGGCATTCCAGGCATTGCGGGCGACATCGTCGGCCAGCGGGCCGCTGGCGATCAGTGACCCGATGCAGCCGCGCAGGGCGCCGCCGCGCTCCAGCGTCACGAAACTGGCCCGCCATGTCGCCAGTTCGGGCGCCAGCGCGGCGCGGTCCGCCGGCTGGGGCCGGGTGCCGCCCAGGCCAGCCTCGATCGCCTTCACCGCGATCTGCAGCAGGTCGCGGCGCTGGCCCCCGTCCAGCATCGTCTGGTCGGCGGGGGCGAAGGCCCAGGCGCCGTAACCGACCACCCTGTCGGCATCGCCCTCGGTATCGCCGGAATTGCGCAGGTCCAGGCGCAGGCAGGCCAGGTCGCGGCTGCGCGCCTGAACCAGCAGCCCGGCAATGGCGTGGCGCCCGCAGGCACTGTCGCGCTCGGCCAGCAGGGCGGGAATATCCAGCCGCTCGATCGCCGCGGCGGTGCGCTCGTCGCGTGTTCTCGCCTCGTCATAGCGATGGAAATGCGACAGGTCGCTCGAGACCAGGATCAGCGTCTCGGGCCCGCCCCAGACCGCATCCAATGCGCGGGCGACCTGGTCGGGCGGTGCCTCGCCCACCACCAGCGGCACCAGGGTGAAATCGTCCAGCGTGCGTTGCAGGAACGGCAGATGCACCTCGATCGCATGTTCCCCGGCATGCGCCTGGTCCGACCATTGCGCCAGCCCGGCCTCGACCAGTGCCGACAGGGCCGGCCGGTCGATGGCGACATCGCCCAGCGGCGTGCGGAACGCCTGCACGGTCGGTGCAGCCAGGCCGCGCAGGGCGACACGGTGGTTGGGGCACAGCAGCACGACGCGGCGGATGGTGTCGCGCCCCGGCCGCAGCCGGGCATAGGCGCGGGCCGCGATCGGGCCTGAATAGATGAACCCGGCATGCGGCGCGATCAGCGCCTTGGGCACCGGCAGCGGGCTGTCCGGCGCCTGGGCCAGATAGAAATCGGCCATGCCGGCCAACTGGTCGGGGCGGGCGGGATAGAAGGCGCCGGCCAGGGCGGCCGGTCGCACGGCGTCTGGGGTCATGGCGGCCTCCATCATTCGGGATCCAAGTCTAGAACCGGAACGCCGCCCTGACCATTCCGTTTCCCCGGGGATACCGGATGCCCCTAGGATGATCCACAGGCAACCCGAAAGGCAGCCCATGGCCGACACCGGCATATCGGGTCCGGGCATCGTGCCCGGCCGCTATTGGCATCATCTGGCCGACGGCCGCATCCAGTGCGATGTGTGCCCGCGCCATTGCGCGTTGCGTGACGGCCAGCGCGGCCTGTGTTTCGTGCGCGGCCGGCTGGGCGACCAGATCGTCCTTACCACCTACGGCCGCTCGTCGGGTTTTGCCATGGACCCGATCGAGAAGAAGCCGCTGGCCCATTTCCTGCCGGGCACGCCGGTCCTGTCGTTCGGCACCGCCGGCTGCAACCTGACCTGCAAGTTCTGCCAGAACTGGGACATGACGAAGTCGCGCGAGATGGATACGCTGGCAGCCGCCGCCGAACCGGCGGCCATTGCCGCGGCGGCCCGCGACCTGGGCTGCCGGTCGATCGCCTTCACCTACAACGATCCGGTGATCTTCCTGGAATATGCCGTCGACACCGCGATCGCCTGCCGCGAACAGGGGATCAAATCGGTGGCGGTGACGGCGGGCTACATCGACCCCGAACCGCGCATCGAATTCTTCCGCCACATGGATGCGGCCAATGTCGACCTGAAGGGCTTCACCGAGGAATTTTATGCCAAGGTCTGCGGCGGCGCCCTGGAACCGGTCAAGGAAACCCTGGCCTGGCTGGCGCGCGAAACCGATGTCTGGGTCGAGTTGACCACGCTGCTGATCCCCGACCACAACGATTCCCCGGCCGAGATCGAGAAGATGGCCGGCTGGATCGTCCAGACGATGGGGCCGGACGTGCCGCTGCATTTCTCGGCCTTCCACCCCGACTACAAGCTGCAGGACAAGCCGCGCACCCCGCCCGCGACCCTGCGCCGTGCCCGCGACATCGCCCGGGCCTGCGGCCTGCGCCATGTCTATGTCGGGAATGTCCATGACCCCGAGGCCGACGCGACCTATTGCCATCACTGCGGCACGCGGCTGATCGGTCGCGACTGGTATGAACTGACCGCCTGGAACTTGCGCCCCGACGGCACCTGCCCGACCTGCGCCACCCGCCTGGCCGGGGTGTTCGACGCGCGACCGGGAAACTGGGGCCGCAAGCGGGCCGGTGTGGATATGCGGCGCTACGCGGGGGCCGCTGCCGTCATCTGATGGTGACGTTCAAATTCGACCGGGGATGTTGTCGGTATCCAGAAAGATGGCAAGGATCGTCGCGGGCTTCGGGGTCGGCGCATAGGCGAACCAATACCTGCCTTCGATGATCCAGCGCACATCGGCGATAACGACATCAGGATAGGGTCGTGGGGACGTCAGCCCCCGTTCGGGCTCCCGATCGATCCTGCGCCCCGCGTTTTCGATGGCAGCCCGAAAATTCCGGAGTGCACCGTCATAGTGTTTCTGCCGACAGTAGATCGCGCGATCGCGAATCTGCCTCGCCGCTTCTTCCGACAGCCTGACCATCAGAGGTTTTAACGGGCGGTGCGCCGGGGCTGCTTGACCGACGACGTATCTTCCACGCCGTCGATCGTGGCTTGCAGATCACGCAGGGCGTCTTCAAGGGGGATTGTCCGGCCCGCAGCCGCATCGGCCTGGCCCCGGTGAACCGAAGCTATCCAGTCCTTGGACGATAGGGGGCGTTCCACATCGCGATCCATCTGTTCAATGTGGCGCTGTGGCGGATAATTGTCCAGCAGTGGGATCAGGCGGCCAGCGGCCCCTCGCCTCGCGTCTCGTAGATATGATCGACGATGCCCCAGGCACGGGCTTCCTCGGCGGTCATGAAATGGTCGCGTTCCAGCGTCGCCTCGACCTCTTCCACGGTCCGGCCGCAATGCTTGGCGTACAGCCGGTTCAGGCGGCGCTTGGTCCTGATGATGTCCTCGGCATGCAGGGCGATGTCGGATGCCTTGCCCTGGTAGCCGCCCGAGGGCTGGTGGACCATGACGCTGGCATTGGGCAGGGCGACGCGTCGTCCCGCCGTACCCGCCATCAGCAGGAACGATCCCATCGATTGGGCGGTGCCCATGCACAGGGTCGCCACCGGATTCCTGACGTATTGCATCGTGTCGTAGATGGCGAAGCCCGAGGTCACCATGCCGCCGGGCGAATTGATGTACATGGCGATTTCCTTGGTCGGGTGCTCGGCTTCCAGGAACAGAAGCTGGGCGCAGACCAGGGCCGAGACAGTGTCGTCGACCGGGCCGTTCAGGAAAATGATCCGTTCCTTCAGCAGGCGCGAGAAGATGTCGAACGACCGTTCGCCACGCGCCGACTGCTCGATCACCATCGGCACCAGGTTCATCACGCCGCCCATCGCAGACCCCCGTTCATCGCCATCGAGGTGACCAGGCTGCGCCCGGCACGCATCAGGGCCAGGGTGGCGCGGCTGGCCCGCAGCGGGAAACCGGTATGGACCAGGCGCAGATGGGTGCCGCCGCCCTGCAGGGGCGTCAGGCTGACGGTGACGACGCTGTCGATGCGGTCGTCGTCGCCTTCGCGCCAGGAATAGCGGATCAGGCTGCCTTCCTCGATATCCAGCACCTCGCAGGCGATGTCGGGGCCGCGTTCGGGGCGGAAGGTGAAATCGTGGCCGACCTTGGGTTCGAAATCATTGGGCATCAGCCAGGCCGCCAGCAGGTCGGGCACGGTCAGGGCGCGCCAGACTTTCTCGGGCGGTTCGGCCAGGTCGCAATCGACGATGACGTCTTCGCTCATTGGTCCATTTCCTTGAGGAGGGTTTTCAGGCGATCGATCCGGTCGGGCCAGAAGCGGCGATAGCGGTCGACCCAGTCGACCAGCGGCTGCAGCCCCGCGGTATCGGCACGATAGAAGGCCCGCCGCCCCTCGCGCCGCTCAGTGACCAGCCCGGCCTGGCGCAACACGGCCAGGTGCTGCGAGATCGCCGGCTGGGACACGGCGAAATTCGCGGTCAGTTCCGAGACGTTCATTTCGGCCGCCATCAGCCGTTCGAGGACGGCGCGGCGGGTCGGGTCGGCCAGGGCGCGGAAGACGTCGGTATCGGTCATGGCCAAAACCATAAGCAATTACTTATCGATTCGGCAAGGGCTGATTCCCGCCCCCGAGTCGCCTCGGGCAGGCCCCGAGTCGCCCACCGGACTTTTGTAGCGGCACGGAAAAACCCACCGGACTTCAGCAGCGCGGGCATGCGGACTTTTGTAGCAGCCCCACGGACTTCAGCAGCAGCCCAGGGCCGCTTCAACCGGACTTTTGCAGGGCCTCCTTAAAGGAATCCCCCTTAACACCAGACCTATAACCCTTCCATCTGGCCGCCTGCTTCAGAAGTCCGATATGGGGGTGATGGCCCCTCGACGCCTACAATCCCTGGTGTAAGGAGAGGGTCATGACCAACGTCCATCAACTGATCGTCCAGCATGGCGTCGAGGGTGCGCGCACCCGGGCGCGCGATGCCCATGAACGCCGCCTGGTCGACCTGGCCTTCGAGGTGATGGGCGACGACGAAGGGTCGTTCGGCATCAACTATGCCGGGTTCTGCGTGACCAGCTTTCCGCATCGCGACCTGGGCGATCGCAACAGGCGGTGGTTTCGCAAGAACGGGCGCTTCTCGCTGCTGGTCGAACCCGGCGCCATCATCGTCAACGGCGAGCCGGTTGAATACGGCGTGCCCTTCGGCGCCCGCGCCCGGCTGATCATGCTGCACCTGCAAAGCCGGGCGATCCAGACCAACAGCCGCGAGGTCGAGCTGGGCGCCTCGATGTTCGACTGGATGCGGCGGATGGGCGTTACCAACGGCGGCAAGACCTATGCCCAGGTCCAGGAACAGGCCTTCCGCATCTCGGCCTGCCGCCTGACCATCGGCTGGCAGGGCGATACCGGGGCGCAGGGCTTCCGCCAGGAAAATATCACGTCGGGGATGTTCCTGATCCCCAGCCGCGATCCCGGCCAGCCGCGGCTGTGGAACGATACCGTCACCCTGACCGAAAGCTTCTTCGAGGCGCTGAAGAAACATCCCGTACCGGTCAACGAACGCGCCATCCGCGCCCTGTCGAACCAGTCGGCCGCCCTCGATACCTATGTCTGGCTGTGCTACCGCCTGTGGAAGCTGCAAAAGTCCGCACGTATCCACTGGGCGCCGCTCAAGGAACAGTTCGGCCCGGAATACGGCCGGATGAGCAATTTCAAGATGCGCTTCATCGAATCCCTGCAGGATGCGATGGCGGTCTATCCCGATGCCCGGATCGAGATCGACGATGCCGGCATCATCCTGCACCCCTCGCGCCCCGCGGTGCCGGACCGGCGCATCTTCGCGCTGAAATCGGTCTGACCCGACCCGGACTTTTGTAGCAGTCGGACTTCTGCAGCAGGGCCGGACTTTTGTAGCAGCTCAGTCGAAGGTCAGCGTCCGCCGCTGGCAGTTCTCGAAGCGTTCGCCGGTCAGGTGCAGGAAGAACGTGCCGTGGCCGACCACGGCGATTTCGCGTTCCGGCCGGGCGATCAGCCAGCGGCGGAAATCCTCGACCCGGCCCATCAGCATCTCCATCGGTTCGATGCAGATGCCGTGTTCGTTGGCCTCGGGGCCGTGATGCCACCAGATGTCGGCCAGATGCCCGAACGTCAAATGCGGGAATTCCGCCGCCAGGTCCGCCGGCCCGCGGCCGACGTCGCAGCTGGAATAACAATGTTCGCGGTGCAGCGCCTCGACCAGCACCGGGCGCTCGCCGAAGATGCCGATCGTGGTCTGGATCGCGCGCGTCAGCGGCGAGGTGATGATCAGTTCGGGGTCGAGATGGGCGGCCTCGATGCGCGCGGCCGCCACCTGCTCCAGCCCCAGCGGCGTCAGCCGGGCATCGAAATGCAGCGGGTCGATGCCGTCGATGGCATAGGCGGCGTTGAAGGTGGACTGGCCGTGGCGGATCAGATGGACGTGTTTGGGCAAGATGGCTACTCCCGTCGGCGGGGCACTCTAGGCCCCCCGCCGACGGGGGATCAAGCCGTCAGCTGTCCGCGACGGGATAGCTGTGCGGCGCCCAGCGCCCGGCCCAGGGGCGGGCGGCTTCCAGCTGATAGGCCAGGCCGATCAGCCGCGCCTCCTGGCCCAGCGCCGCACCGAACTGGATGCCGATCGGCAGGCCGCCCCGGGTCCAGGCCAGCGGCAGGCTCATTGCCGGCTGGCCCGTCGCGTTGAACAGCGGTGTATAGGCGACGTTGTCGACCGCCTTGGCCATCAGCCGGTCGAAAGGCTGGCCGGTGTCGTGGTCGCCCAGTTTCTTGGCCGGATGGCGCAGCACCGGCGACAACACGACGTCGTAACGTTGGAAGAACTGCTCCATCGCCCGGGTCGTGCCGTCCAGGATGGCGACCGCGGCGGCGACCTGGTCGGCCGACAACCTGCCGCCGCGGGCTGCCAGGCCCAGCGTCCAGGGTTCGAACAGATCCGGGCCGGGCGGCTGGCCCACCGCGCGGGATACCGCGGCGACCGCGCCCGCCGCCTGCACCGCCCAGATGTCGATGAAGGCTTTCAGGAACGCATCACCGTCGAACGGCCAGCGGGCCGGTTCGACGCGGTGGCCCAGCCCCTCGCACAGCCGCGCGGTGGACAGGACCGCCCGGTCGATCTCGGGCTCGGCCTTCAGGCCGTTGGTCCCCTCGCGGATCAGGGCGATCTTCAGGCCCCGGGGGCCGGGATCGGCGACGAAACCGACAGGGGTGAACGGCCCGCCCTCGCGCTGTTCGGTGACCGACAGGAACCGGGCGCTGTCGCGCACCGACCGGCTGAGGCAATGGTTGACCGAGATATCGGGCATGCCGGCCGGCGCCGGCGGCCGGCCAGGCACGGCGCGGCCGCGACTGATCTTCAGGCCGAACAGGCCGCAATTGGATGCCGGGATGCGGATCGATCCGCCGCCGTCGCTGGCATGGGCGAACGGCACCATGCCCGACGCGACCGCCGCCGCCGCCCCGCCCGACGACCCGCCGGTCGACCGCGTCAGGTCCCAGGGATTGGCCGACGGGCCGAACAGCAGGGGTTCGGTGGTGTCGATCAGGCCGAATTCGGGCGTGTTGGTCATGCCCAGCACGATCAGCCCGGCCTGCTCGACCCGCTCGACGAACGGAAAGCTGCGCTGGCCCGTGGCGCCGAACAGGGCGCGCGACCCCGACGTGTTGCGCACCCCCTGATAGGCGATCAGGTCCTTCAGCAGGAAGGGCACGCCGGCGAATGCACCGTCGCCCACCGGTCCGGCCGCCTGGGCGCGCGCCCGGTCGTACAGCTTGGTGACCACCGCGTTGACAGCGGGATTCATCGCCTCGATGCGGGCGATCGCCGCCTCGACAAGCTCGCTCGGGCTGGCCTGGCGGCGGCGCACCAGCTCGGCCTGGGCGGTCGCATCCAGGGTGGCGAAGGGGTCGTTGCGGGCGACCGGCGGTCGTTTGGCCAGGGCCGGGGCGGCGGTCAGTGCCAGTCCGGCGGCGCCGGCGGCCAGCAGGCGGCGGCGGGAAAGATCTGACGTCATCGGTTTTGTTTCCTCCCAATGCAGGGCTGTCATGCGTCTGCAGTCTGGGTGTCAGTCCGATGAGGCGCTTGAACCTTTCCGCCAATCGGTTACTGAAAGGGGGCCCTGGGAACTTCCCCGGGCGTTCGTCTTGAAACAGCCATATTCACAGCCTAGAGCGTTCCACCATGTCGCGATCCGGTGTCGTTCCTGGTGTGCTGGCGGTACTGGCCGCCACCGCCGTCATCCTTTCCCCCGCAGCCTTCGCCCAGGCCCCCAAGGGCCAGGCCAAGCCGCTCGGCAAATTCGGCGCCTACGAGGCCTATACGCTGGGCGACGGGGCAGCCAAGGTCTGCTACTTCGTCGGCCGGCCGAAGGAAAGCGCGCCCAAGAACGTCAAGCGCAACGACGTTTACGTCATCGTCACCAACCGTCCGGCGCAGAAGGTGGTGGGCGAGCTCAGCTTCTCGTTCGGCCAGAAGCTCAAGGATGCCTCGGAAGTCGAACTGACGGTCGGCAAGGACAAGTTCAAGCTGTTCACCAAGGACGACAGCGCCTGGGCCCGCGATGCCGCCGGCGACAAGGCGATCCTGGCGGCGATGGAAAAGGGCGATACGGTGATCGCCCGTGGCAGCCCGACCAAGGGTGCCGACTTCGTCGACACCTATTCGCTGGACGGTGTCACCAAGGCCAAGCAGGCGATCGACGGGGCCTGCAAGTAATACCTTCGAACATCGGGGCAATCCTTGGGCCAATCCAGGGATTGCTTGATTTCGGGCGCGATTCGGTGTTCCTTTCGGGCGCCCGCCACGGCTGACTGACGGCCGACTGTATGCGTGTGGCCTGAACCTTTACGGAACGCGATTGCCATGACCCTCGTGCCCGATGTCGCGGTACGCCCTGCCGCCATGCCCACCGCTGCCGCCGCCATCGCCGCGGCCGCCGATGCGCGCGTCGAGCTGGTCGGCCTGACGCGCGAGGAAATCGCCGCGGCGCTCGCCGCGTCGGGCGAGCGGGCCGAGACGACCAAGATGCGCGCCCGCCAGCTGTGGCACTGGATCTATCACCAGGGCGCCACCGATTTCGACCGCATGACCAACATCGCCAAGGACATGCGCGGCCGGCTGGCGCAGAACTTCGTGATCGGCCGGGCGACCGAGACCAGCTGCCAGAAGTCGGTCGACGGCACCCGCAAGTGGCTGCTGAAATTCCGCGACGGCGAAGAGGCCGAGACCGTCCATATCCCCGAGGAAGACCGCGGCACGCTGTGCGTGTCGTCGCAGGTCGGCTGCATCCTGACCTGCCGGTTCTGCCATACCGGCACCCAGCGCTGGGTGCGCAACCTGGGCCCCGGCGAGATCGTCGGCCAGATCCTGACCGCGCGCGACACCATCGGCGAATGGCCCAGCCCCCAGGAAGGGCGCATGATCTCCAACATCGTCATGATGGGGATGGGCGAACCGCTCTATAATTTCGACAATGTCGCGACCGCGCTGAAGATCGCGATGGACCCCGAGGGGCTGTCGCTGTCGCGCCGGCGCATCACGCTGTCGACCGCCGGCGTCGTGCCGATGATCGAACGCTGCGGGTCGGAACTGGGCGTGGCGCTGGCGATCTCGCTGCATGCGGTGCGCGACGACCTGCGCGACGAACTGGTGCCGATCAACAAGAAATACCCGATCGCCGAGCTGATGCAGGCCTGCCGCGACTATCCCGGTCTGTCGAATGCCCGCCGCATCACCTTCGAATACGTCATGCTGAAGGGCGTGAACGACAGCCCGGCCGATGCCCGCGAACTGATCCGGCTGATCAAGGGCATCCCGGCCAAGGTCAACCTGATCCCGTTCAACGCCTGGCCCGGCGCGCCCTACGAATGCTCGACCGACCAGCAGATCGCCAAGTTCTCGCAGATCGTGTTCGACGCGGGTTATGCCTCGCCGGTGCGCACGCCGCGCGGGCGCGACATCATGGCCGCCTGCGGCCAGCTGAAGTCGGATTCGGTCAGGAAGCGCAAGTCGGAACGTGATGCCGCAGTGGCGGCCGCCTGAACCGCCACGGCTTGACCGGCCCGCGTCCCAGCCTTTACAACCCGGCAGCTTAGACCCCTAAAAGGGATTTCCCGCTCATGAAGCGCGACATCAAGAAAGTAGTGCTCGCCTATTCCGGCGGCCTCGATACCTCGGTCATCCTGAAGTGGCTGCAGCAGGAATATGCCTGCGAGGTGGTGACCTTCACCGCCGATCTCGGCCAGGGCGAGGAGCTGGAGCCGGCGCGCGCCAAGGCCGAGATGTTCGGGGTCAAGGAGATCTTCATCGACGATCTCCGCGAGGAATTCGTCCGCGACTTCGTCTTCCCGATGTTCCGTGCCAACGCGCTGTACGAAGGGCTCTATCTGCTCGGCACCTCGATCGCCCGGCCGCTGATCGCCAAGCGCCAGATCGAGATCGCCCGCCAGGTCGGTGCCGACGCGGTCGCCCACGGCGCAACCGGCAAGGGCAACGACCAGGTCCGCTTCGAGCTGAGCTATTACGCGCTGCAGCCCGGCATCAAGGTCATCGCCCCCTGGCGCGAATGGCAGCTGAACAGCCGCACCAAGCTGATCGAATTCGCCGAACAGCACCAGATCCCGATCGCCAAGGACAAGCGCGGCGAGGCGCCGTTCTCGGTCGACGCCAACCTCTTGCATATCTCGGCCGAGGGCAAGGTGCTCGAGGATCCGTGGGTCGAGGCGCCCGACTTCGTCTATTCGCGCACCGTCGATCCCGAAAAGGCGCCGGACCAGCCCGAATACATCGAGGTCGAGTTCAAGAAGGGTGACGCCATCGCCGTCAACGGCGAGGCGCTGACCCCGGCCGCCCTGCTGACCCGCCTGAACGAACTGGGCGGCAAGCACGGCATCGGCCGCCTGGACCTGCTGGAAAACCGCTTCGTCGGCATGAAAAGCCGCGGCATCTACGAGACGCCGGGCGGCACCATCCTGCATGCCGCCCATCGCGGCATCGAGCAGCTGACGCTGGATCGCGGCGCCATGCATCTCAAGGACGAGATCATGCCGCGCTACGCCGAGCTGGTTTACAACGGCTTCTGGTTCTCGCCGGAACGCGAGATGCTCCAGGCCCTGATCGACAAGAGCCAGGAGAATGTCGAGGGCGTGGTGCGGCTGAAGCTGTACAAGGGGTCGGTCAACGTGGTCGGCCGCAAGTCGCCCAAGTCGCTCTACAGCCTGTCGCATGTCACCTTCGAGGAAGACGCGGTCTACGACCAGAAGGATGCCGAGGGTTTCATCAAGCTGAACGCCCTGCGCCTGAAGCTGCTGAACCGCCAGAAGGGCTGATACCCGGCCGGGGCGGTGGCCACCCGCCGCCCCGGCCGTCTTTCGGAGGAAACGACCGATGGCTGAACCTACCCGCGTCGTCGGCGTCGCCTGGTATCGCCGCGAAGACTACGCCCGGCTGCGGGCGATGATGCTCGACGTCGACAATTTTCCGCCGGCCTGGGACAAGTGGTTCTATCGCGCCGAGAAGGTCGTGCGCGAAATCCAGAAGCACGGCATGGTGGCCGAACGGATCTACATCGATCCCGACAGTTTTCCCGACTGGTGCGCCGCCCGCGGCCTCGAACTGAACGGCGACGCCCGCTCGCAATTCGCCCACGAGGCGATCAACGGCCCCGGCGCCCCGCGCCCGACCGTGCCGATGCCGGTCTGAGCGGGGCGGCGAACCCGCGTTCATGATCGAAATTTAAGCGCCAATCGCCGCCCCGGCGAAGGCTGCCAAATCCTATGCGTCCCCACCCGCCGACCAGTGCACCACCCGGTTGCGGCCCTGGCGCTTGGCGCCGTACAGCGCCTGGTCGCCGCGGGCCAGCAGGTCGTAGATCGTCTGGTCGTCGGCCCTGAGATGGGCGATGCCGAGCGAGGCCGAGATCGCCAACCGTTCGCCGCCGGGAAAGGGCGGGCGGATCGCGGCCACGCGCTGGCGCAGGCGTTCGGCGGCGTCGGACGCCGCCGTCTCGGTCAGGCCGGGCAGGATGGCGCCGAATTCCTCGCCGCCCAGCCGGCCGATGACATTGGGCCCGCCCATGTCCGGTTCGGCCAGCGCCGCCGCCAGCCCGTCGCCCACGGCGCGCAGCACCCAGTCGCCGCCGGCATGGCCCAGCGTGTCGTTGATCGCCTTGAAGAAATCCAGGTCGATCATGACCAGGGTCAGGGGCGTGGCCTGGGCCCGCGCCGCGCCGAATGCCTTGGCCGCCTGGTCGATGAAATGGCGGCGGTTGGCGATGCCGGTCAGCTCGTCGGTCGAGGCCAGCATCCATAGTTCTGCCTCCAGCCGCCGGCGCGAGGCGATCTCGCGCTCCAGCGTGCGGTTCAGCCGGTAGAAACGATGGGCGATCAGCGATACCGCCAGGATCGCCAGCACGGCCAGGGCGATGGTGCCCTGCAGGATGCGTTCGTCCTGGCCGGCCTCGACCTCGAACAGGAACCCTTCCAGCGGCGGGGTCTGGGCCATCAGCCCGGCGGCGACGAAACCGTCGGCGATGGCGCGCCAGCGCTTGGCGCTCATGTACCCGATGTCGACGACCTCGGCGATCATCAGCCGGCGGATTTCCTCGGCCTCGAATTCCAGCTTCAGCCGCGCCACCCCGGCGGGATAGCGGTCCTGGATCAGATCGATGATCGCGTCCGAATGGTCCAGCGCATACCGCCAGCCGGCGATCGTCGCGTCGCGGAAGGCGCGGACCAGTTCGGGCCGTTCGCGCGCCAAGCGGGTCGTGGTGAACAGCGTGTCGCCGTAGAAGTCGATGCCGAACTGGCGCGGGTTCATGATCTGATAGGGGATGCGCCCCTCGATCAGGTCATAGGGTTCGGTGGTGGTATAGGCGGTCATCGCATCGACGGTGCCGTCGCGCAGCGCCGCGACATTGCCGCTGTGCGGGACCAGCGTGATGCGGTCGACCCGCGCGCCCGCGGCATGCAGATAGGCGAACAGTTCGGCCGAATGGCTTTCGACCATCAGCCGCCGCCCGGCCAGGTCGCGCGGTCCTTCCAGCCCGGCGGCGCGGCGGGCGACCAGCACGAAGGGCGAATGCTGGAAGATCGCGGCGACCGCCACCAGATCACGGCCCGAGGCGCGGTCGATCATCAGGGCCGAGGTGCCGACGCCGAAATCGGCGTGGCCCGATGCCACCGCCTCGGCCGGGTCGATGTCGGGGCCGCCGGGGATCAGCGTCACGTCCAGCCCGGCATCGCGGTAATAACCCTGTTCGACCGCCGCATAGAACCCGGCGAACTGGAACTGGTGGAACCACTTCAGCTGGACCTTGATCAGATGGCGCTTCTGCTGGGCCGTCTGTGGTCCGGCGGCCTGTGCCGAGGCAATGCAGACAAGCGGCAGCATCAGCACCAGGGCCAATACCCTGCCGCCGCGGTCCAGCCACCCGCCCAAGCGCCCCGTCTGCCTCATGTTCCTCCACTGCGCCCGACCGGCCGCCGAGATACAAGTAAAAACGCCCGCAAAAGCCCCTTGACGCACCGGTAACCAGTCTGCATCAATCGTGCTCATAGCAAACATGTGTTCGATATGCGCACATTTTGCCGCTGCTACCGGGAGGAAACATGGCCGAGATCGTTTCGTTGCGCGAAGCGGTGGCGGGGCTGATCCATGATGGCGACCAGGTCGCCATGGAAGGCTTCACCCACCTGATCCCGTCGGCGGCAGGGCACGAGGTGGCGCGCCAGGGGCGCCGCGACCTGACCCTGGTCCGCATGACGCCCGACCTGATCTATGACCAGCTGATCGGTATCGGCGCGGCCAAGAAGCTGATCTTTTCCTGGGGCGGCAATCCCGGCGTCGGGTCGCTGCATCGCCTGCGCGAGGCGGTCGAGGGCGACTGGCCGCACCGGCTGGAGATCGAGGAACACAGCCACGCCGATCTGGCCAACGCCTATGTCGCCGGCGCGGCCAACCTGCCCTTCGCCGTCATGCGCGGCTATATCGGCTCGGACCTGCCCAAGGTCAATCCGCTGCTCAAGACCATCACCTGTCCGTTCACCGGCGAGGTGCTGGCCGCCGTGCCCTCGCTTCGCCCCGACGTCACCGTGATCCACGCCCAGAAGGCCGACCGGCGCGGCAACGTGCTGTTGTGGGGCATCATCGGCGTGCAGAAGGAAGCCGCACTGGCCGCCAAACGCACGATCGTGACGGTCGAGGAAATCGTCGACAGTCTGGATGCGCCGCCCAATGCCTGCATCCTGCCGCATTGGGCGCTGTCGGCGGTGTGCGTCGAACCGGGCGGGGCCTTCCCATCCTATGCGCAAGGCTATTACGACCGCGACAACCGCTTCTATCCCGCCTGGGACAAGATCGCGCGCAACCGCGACACGTTCCTGGCCTGGATGAAGCGCCACGTGCTGGATACCCAGAACTTCGCCGAATTCCGCCGCGTCCTGGCCGAAACCGCTGCGGCGAAGGAGGGCTGATCATGACCGATTTCACCACCAACGAGATGATGACGGTCGCCGCCGCCCGGCGGCTGCAGAACGGCGCGGTCTGCTTCGTCGGCATCGGCCTGCCCTCGACCGCGGCCAACCTGGCGCGCCTGACCCACGCCCCCGACGTCGTGCTGATTTATGAATCCGGCCCGATCGGGGCCAAGCCCCAGGTCCTGCCGCTGTCGATCGGCGACGGCGACCTGGCGCTGAACGCCGACACTGTCGTCGCCACCCCGGAAATCTTCCGCTACTGGCTGCAGGGCGGGCGGATCAATGTCGGTTTCCTGGGGGCCGCCCAGATCGACCGCTTCGCCAACCTGAACACGACGGTCATCGGTCCCTATGACCGGCCCAAGACCCGCCTGCCCGGTGCCGGCGGCGCGCCCGAGATCGCGGGTTCGGCCGGCGAGATCCTGATCATCCTGCGCCAGTCCAGGCGTGCCTTCGTCGACCAACTCGATTTCATCACGACCGTCGGTTTCCTCGACGGCGGCGACGCCCGCGAACGGGCCGGGCTGAAGACCAAGGGGCCGGTCGCGGTCATCACCGATCTGGGCATCCTGGAACCCGATCCGGTCACCCGCGAACTGACGGTGACCCATATTCATCGCGGTGTGACGCGCGAACAACTGGTCGCGGCCACCGGTTGGCCGCTAAAGTTCGCCGACAACGTAGTGGAAACCGAACCGCCCACGGAAACCGAACTGGTGGCGCTGCGCGATCTCAATGCCCGCACCGCCGCCGCCCATGGGCAGGATCAAGGGAGTGAATGAACATGCGTGACGCCTTTGTCTGCGACGCCGTCCGGACCCCGATCGGCCGCTTCGGCGGCAGCCTGTCCAGCGTGCGCGCCGACGACCTCGGCGCCCTGCCGATCAAGGCGCTGCTGGCGCGCAATCCGGGGCTCGATCCCGCCGCGATCGACGACGTCATCTTCGGCTGCGCCAACCAGGCCGGCGAGGACAACCGCAACGTCGCGCGCATGGCGCTGCTGCTGGCCGGCGTGCCCGACAGCGTGCCGGGCGTTACCGTCAACCGCCTGTGCGCCTCGGGCCTGGAAGCCGTGGGCCAGGCCGCCCGCGCCATCCGCCTGGGCGAGGCCGAGGTGATGCTGGCCGGCGGCGTCGAATCGATGTCGCGCGCGCCGTTCGTCATGGGCAAGGCGGAAACCGCGTTCTCGCGCAATGCCGAGATCTTCGACACCACCATCGGCTGGCGCTTCGTCAACAAGCTGATGAAGCAGCAATACGGCGTCGATTCGATGCCCGAGACGGCCGAGAACGTTGCCGCCGATTTCGGCGTCAACCGCGCCGACCAGGATGCCTTCGCCCTGCGCAGCCAGCAGCGCGCGGTCGCCGCCCAACAGTCGGGTTACCTGGCCGAGGAAATCATTCCCGTCACCATCGCCGGCCGCAAGGGCACGACCGAGGTGACCCAGGACGAACATCCCCGGGCCGATACGACGCTCGAGGGCCTGGCCAAGCTGAAGGCGAGCTTCCGCGACCCCGGCACCGTCACCGCCGGCAATGCGTCCGGCGTCAATGACGGCGCCGCGGCGCTGATCATCGCGTCCGAGGCCGCGGTGAAGGCCCATGGCCTCACCCCCCGCGCCCGCATCCTGGGCATGGCTGCCGCCGGCGTGCCGCCGCGCATCATGGGCATCGGCCCGGTGCCGGCGACGCGCAAGCTCTTGGCCCGCCTGGACCTGCAGATCGGCGATTTCGACGTGATCGAGCTGAACGAGGCGTTCGCGGCGCAAGGGTTGGCCGTCACCCGCCAGCTGGGCCTGGCCGACGACAGCCCGATCGTCAACCCGAACGGCGGTGCCATCGCGCTGGGCCATCCGCTGGGCATGTCGGGCGCCCGCCTGGTGCTGGCCGCCGTCCACCAGCTGCAGAAGACCGGGGGCCGTCGCGGCCTGTGCACGCTGTGCATCGGCGTCGGCCAGGGCCTGGCGCTGGCGGTCGAGCGCGTCTGACAACGAAAAACGGAAAACAGGGAGGTCGCCATCATGGCTGACGTCATCGGCTATCGCCGCGAGGTGCCGGGCAGCCAGCCCGCGCATCTGCATGCCCCCTACGGGTCGACGGTCAAACGTGCGCCCACCAAGCCGCTGATCCGCATGCCGCACACGCTGTCGGAAGTGACCGGGCCGGTGTTCGGTCACGACCGCGTGGCCCCTGGCGACGCGGACCTGACGACGCAATGCGCCGGCCAGCCGATCGGCGAGCGCATGGTGATCGCCGGCCGCGTGCTGGACGGCGACGGCCGGCCGGTGCCCCATACGCTGGTCGAGGTCTGGCAGGCCAATTCGGCCGGGCGCTATCACCACGACCGCGACCAGCATGACGCGCCGCTCGACCCGAATTTCACCGGCACCGGGCGCTGCATCACCGATGCCGACGGCAATTACCGCTTCGTCACCATCAAGCCGGGCGCCTATCCCTGGCGCAACCACCACAATGCCTGGCGGCCCGAACACATCCATTTCTCGCTGTTCGGCCCATCCTTCATGACCCGTCTGGTCACCCAGATGTATTTCCCCGGCGACCCCCTGTTCCCCTACGACCCGATCTTCAACGGCATCCCGGACGAGGCGGCGCGCCAGCGCGTGATCTGCCGGTTCGACCTGGACCTGACCGAACCGGAATGGGCGCTGGGCTATCGCTGGGACATCGTGCTGCGCGGCCGCAACGCCACGCCGATGGAGGATTGAGGCATGACCGATCAGTTGATCCCCACCGCATCCGCCACCGTCGGCCCCTATTTCCACATCGGCCTGACCTGGCTGAACCATACCGAGATGGCGACGGCCGCGACCGCGGGCCAGAAGATCGTCATCACCGGCCGCGTGGTCGACGGCAACGGCGATGCCATCCCCGATGCGATGATCGAACTGTGGCAGGCCAATGCCGCCGGCCGCTATGATCACCCCGAGGATACGCGCCAGGACAAGCCGGTCGACGCATCCTTCCACGGCTATGGCCGCAGCCCGACCGACAATGACGGGTTCTTCCGGTTCACGACCGTCAAGCCCGGCCCCGTGCCCGGCCCCGGCAACACGCTGCAGGCGCCGCATATCGTCGTCGCCCTGTTCATGCGCGGCCTGCTCAAGCACGCCTATACCAGGATCTATTTCGCCGACGAGGCCCAGGCCAACGCCGCCGACCCGATCCTGGGCCTGATCGAGGATGAAGGGCGGCGTGCCACCCTGCTGGCCAAGCCCGGCGACAACGGTGAATACCGCTGGGATATCGTCATGCAGGGGGCGGACGAAACGGTGTTCTTCGACGTGTGACGTGTACCGTCATCCCGGCTTGCGCCGGGACGACGATGGCACTTTGAGGCAACCGGGGGAACGCCATGCTGCTCAGCCTGGCCAACATATTGTTCAACGGCGTCGCCTACGGGATGCTGCTGTTCCTGATCGCGGTTGGGCTGTCGGTGACGATGGGCCTGATGGGGTTCGCCAACCTCGCCCACGGCGCCTTCGCCATGCTGGGCGGCTACGTCACCGCGACCTTGATGGCCAAGGCCGGCTGGCCGTTCCTGGCCACCCTGCCCGCCGCCTTCGTCCTGGTCGCGGCCGTCAGCCTGTTACTGGAGCGCACCCTCTATCGCCGGCTCTATCGTGCCGGCGAACTCGACCAGGTGCTGCTGACCATCGGTGTCGTGTTCATGGCGGTGGCCGGCGCCACCTATGTCTGGGGCCCCAGCCAGGCGCCGATCCGGGTGCCGTCCTACCTGACCGGCACCGTCGCCATCGGGCCGTTCGACTGGGGTGTCTATCGCCTGTTCCTGATCGCCATGGGCGCGATCGTCACCGTCGCCCTGATCGTCGGGCTGGAACGCACCCGCTTCGGCGCGATGATCCGCGCCGCCGTCGACAATCCGCGCATGGCCACCGGCCTCGGCATCAATGTCGACCGGGTCTTCTCGATCACCTTCATGCTGGGTTCGGGGCTGGCCGGTCTCGGCGGGGCGCTGGGCGTCAACCTGATCGGCCTCGATCCCTCGTTTCCGATCAAGTACATGGTCTATTTCCTGATCGTCGTGGCCGTGGGCGGCCTGGGCTCGATCAAGGGATCGCTGATCGCCGCCCTGGTGCTGGGCGTCTGCGACGTCGCGGGCAAGTACTACCTGCCCGATACCGGCGCCTTCATCATCTACGGCATCATGGTCTCGCTGCTGCTGTGGCGGCCGCTGGGCCTGTTCGGGCGGCGCTGACGGCATGGCGATGACCGCGACATCCGAGACGACCGCGTCCCCGGCCGCCGACCGCCGCGCCGCGGCCCACGCCTTCATCGCCGCGCAAGGGCGCTGGCGCTGGCCCGAGGCGGTGTTCTGGCTGGTCGCCGCATCGACCCTGGTGATCTTTCCCCACAGCCTGGTACTGGCCTCGCAGGTGCTGATCGCCGGGCTGTTTGCCCTGTCGCTCGATCTGATCCTGGGGCTGGGCGGCATCGTCAGCCTGGGCCATGCCGCGTTCTTCGGCTTAGGCGCCTATACCGCCGGGCTGCTGGCCGTGCATGGCTGGCGCGAACCGCTGACCGGGCTGCTGGCGGCGGGCGCGGTGGCGGGCATCGTCGGTTTCGCCACCTCGTTCATCGTCGTGCGGCTGAAGGGTATTGCACTGCTGATGGTGACGATGGGCGTTGCGCTGCTGCTGCACGAAGTGGCGCAGAAGGCCCATGTGATCACCGGCGGCGACGACGGGCTGCAGGGCATCTCGATGGCGCCGGTGCTGGGGCTGTTTTCCTTCGACCTCTACGGCCGCACCGCCTTCGTCTATACGCTGGTCGTCGTCTTCCTGTGTTTCCTGGTGGCCCGCCGCCTGTACACCTCGCCCTTCGGCCTGGCGCTGAAGGGCATGCGCGAGAATACGCGCCGGCTGCCCGCGATAGGCGGGTCGGTGCGGCGCCATTCGGCGCTGATCTACACGATCGCCGCCGTCATCGCCGGCATTGCCGGCGGCCTGCTGGCCCAGACCACCGAATTCGTCTCGGTCGAGGTGCTGGGTTTCCAGCGGTCGGCCGAGGTGCTGATCATGCTGGTGCTGGGCGGCGCCGGGCTGCTGTACGGCGGGTTCGTCGGTGCCGCCGTGTTCCTGGTGGTGCGCGACCTGCTGGCGTCGACCAACCCGGAATACTGGTTCTTCTGGCTGGGGCTGATGCTGGTGCTGGTCGTGCTGTTCGCGCGCAACGGCCTGCTGGGCGGGGCCAAGGCCCTGCTGGGCAAATGGCGCCGGACATGACCATGCAGCGGGGCATGACGATGCAGGCGGCGTTGCAGACCACGGGGCTGTGCCGGAATTTCGGCGCGCTGGCCGTGACCCAGAATGTCGATTTCATCCTGCCGGCCGGCGCCCGCCAGGCCCTGATCGGTCCGAACGGCGCGGGCAAGACCACCTTCATCAACCTGCTGACCGGGCTGTTGCAACCCTCGGCCGGGCGGATCCGCCTGGGCTCGGAGGACATCACCGACCTCGGGGCTGACGCCCGGGTCAAACGCGGCCTGGTCCGCACCTTCCAGATCAACACGCTGTTCCCGGCGCTGACGCCGCTGGAGGCCGTGACACTCGCCCGCCTGGAACAGCGCCGGGCCAGCCGGCGGTGGCTGGCCGCACTGTCGGGCCAGCGCCAGGCGATCGACGAAGCCTACGACCTGCTGGAACGCATCGGGCTGGGGGCGGACGCCCTGACCGAGACGCGCGCCCTGCCCTATGGCAAGCAGCGCCTGCTGGAGATCGCGCTGGCGCTGGCCTGCGATCCTCGCGTCCTGCTGCTGGACGAACCCGCCGCCGGCGTGCCGGCGCGCGAATCGGCCGAACTGTTCGAAGCGATCGCCCGCCTGCCGCGCGATCTGTCGATCCTGTTCATCGAACATGACATGGACCTGGTCTTCCGTTTTGCCGAACGCATCACCGTGCTGGTCGCCGGTGCCGTGCTGACCGAGGGCACGCCGGCCGAGATCGCCGACGATCCCCAGGTCCGGCTGGTCTATCTGGGGAGTGCCGCTCATGGCTGAACCGTTACTGGATGTGGCGGGCCTTTCCGCCGGTTACGGCGAGGCGCTGGTGCTGGACGATGTCTCGTTCGCGCTGGCCGAGGGCGAGGCACTGGCCCTGCTGGGGCGCAACGGCGTCGGCAAGTCGACGCTGATCGCGACCCTGATGGGCCAGACCCAGCGGCGGTCGGGCACGATCCGTCTGCGCGGCCGCAGCATCGAAGGCCTGGCCGCCCATCGCCGGCCGGGCGCGGGGCTCGGCTGGGTGCCGCAGGAACGCGACATCTTCCCCTCGCTGACCGTCGAGGAGAACCTGACCGTCGCCGCCCGTCCCGGCCCCTGGGATCTGGCCCGCGTCTGGGCCCTGTTCCCGCGGCTGCAGGAACGCCGTGGCAATCTCGGCAACCAGCTGTCGGGCGGCGAACAGCAGATGGCCTCGATCGCCCGGGCCCTGATGCTCAACCCCGTCCTGATGCTGCTGGACGAACCGCTGGAAGGGCTGGCGCCGGTGATCGTCGAGGAACTGGCCGCCGCCATCCGGCGCATGGTCGAGGCCGAGGGCATCGCCCTGATCCTGGTCGAACAGCACGCCCATGTCGCGCTGGACCTGACGGCCCAGGCCCTGGTGCTGGAACGCGGCCGGGTGGTGCATCGCGCCGCCTCGGCCGATCTGGCGCGCGATGAGGCGGCGCTGGACCGCTATATCGGTATGCGCCAGGGCCGGCAGGCGGCGTGACGATGGACCGCCTGCTCGATCCCCTGTTCGGTGTCGGCGCGGTCGATGCCGCCTTTGCCGACCACGCCCGGCTGCAGGGCATGCTGGATTTCGAGGCGGCCCTGGCCAAGGCCGAGGCGCGGCTGGGCCTGATCCCGCAACGCGCGGTCGCGGTGATCGCGGCTGCCTGCGATGCGCGACGCTACGACCTCGACGCGCTGGGGCGCGAGGCGGCGGCGGCCGGCAACCCGGCGATCCCGATGGTCAAGGCGCTGACCGCCCGGGTCAGGGGTGCCGACCCCGAGGCCGCGCGTTACGTGCATTGGGGCGCGACCAGCCAGGATGCGATGGATACCGGGCTGGTGCTGCAACTGCGCGTCGCCGTCGAATATCTGCGGGGCGATCTCGGCCGGCTGGCCGACGGGCTGGCGGGCCTGGCCGAAACCCATCGCCGCACCCCGCTGGCCGGCCGCACCTGGCTGCAGCAGGCCTTGCCGACCACGTTGGGCCGCAAGGCGGCCGGCTGGCTCGATGCCGTCACGCGCCAGCGCGCCCGGCTGAATGAGATCCTGCCGCGGTTGATGGTGGTTCAGTTCGGCGGTGCCGCCGGCACGCTGGCCGCCTTGGGCGATCGCGGCATGGACGTGGCCGAGGCGCTGGCGGCCGAACTCTACCTCGGCGCGCCGGCCCTGCCCTGGCATGCCGAACGCGATCGCGTCGTCGAATTCGGCTGCTGGTGCGGCATGACCGTCGGCACGGTGGCGAAGATCGCCCGCGATATTTCGCTGATGATGCAGACCGAGATCGGCGAGGCCTTCGAACCCGCCGGCCACGGCCGCGGGGGATCGTCGACCATGCCGCACAAGCGCAACCCGGTCGCCGCCGCCATCGTCCTGGCCGCCGCCCATCGCGCCCCCGGCCTGGTGGCGACCCTGGTCGGCGCCATGCCCCAGGAACATGAGCGCGGCTTAGGGGGGTGGCACGCCGAATGGACCGCGCTGCCCGACCTGGTGCGGCTGGCCGCCGGCGCGCTGAACGCGACCGCCGACACGGTGACGGGGCTGGAGGTGCGGCCCGACCGCATGCGCGCCAATCTCGACGTCACCGACGGCCTGTTGATGGCCGAGGCCGTGATGATGGCCCTGGCTGACAGGCTGGGCCGGCTGGCCGCCCATGAACGGGTCGAAGCGGCCTGCAAGCAGGCGGTGGCCGACGGCCGTCCGTTGCGCGACGTGCTGGGGGCCGACGCCGACATCGCCGGCACCGTCGACCTGGACGCGCTGTTCGACCCGCTGGGTTATGTCGGGTCGGTCGATCGCATGATCGACGCCGCCCTGTCCCGCCATCACGAAAGCCGGAGGATCTGATGACCCAGTTCGTCGACGTCGACGGCGTCCGCCTGCATGTGCGGCTGGACGGCCCTGAGGATGCGCCGCCGCTGGTGCTGGCCAATTCGCTGGGCACCGACCTGACGATGTGGGACCCGCAGGTCGCGGCGCTGGCCCGCACCCGCCGCCTGCTGCGTTTCGACACCCGCGGCCATGGCAAATCCGCGGTGCCGCCGGGCCCCTATGCGGTGCCGCGGCTGGCGGCCGACGTGTTGGGCCTGGCCGACCATTTCGGCTTTGCCCGCTTCGATTTCTGCGGCCTGTCGCTGGGCGGCATGATCGGGCTGTATCTGGCGCGCACCGCGGGCGATCGCATCGGTCGCGTAGCCCTGTGCAACACCGCGGCGCTGATCGGCCCGGCCAGCGTCTGGGATACCCGAATCAAGACAGTCGACGAAAGCGGCATGGCGGCGATCGCTGCCGGCGTGATCGACCGCTGGTTCACCAGGGCGTTCCAGGAAAAGGATCCTGCCGCCGTCGCCCGCGTTCGCGACGTGATGCTGGCCACCGACCCGGCCGGTTATACCGCCGCCTGCGCCGCGGTGCGCGACATGGACCAGCGCGACGGGCTGGGCCAGGTGGCCTGCCCGACGCTGGTCATCGTCGGCGACCATGACCTGGCGACGACGCCCGCGCAGGGCGAGGAACTGGCCGCCGGCATCAGGGGCGCGCAGCTCGTCCATCTCGACGCCGCCCATATTTCCAACATCGAGCAGGCCGAGGAATTCACGGCCGCCGTGACGGCCTTTTTCGGAGGATCGGACCATGGATGAACGCGACCGCTACGATGCCGGCATGACCGTGCGCCGCGCCGTGCTGGGCGACGCCCATGTCGACCGCACGCTGACGCGCCGCAACGCGTTCAACGAAGAATTCCAGGACATGATCACGCGTTATGCCTGGGGCGAGATCTGGACCCGCCCGGGTCTGCCGCGGCACACGCGCAGCCTGATCACCCTGGCCTTGATGGTCGCGCTGAACAAGCCCGAGGAATTCCAGATGCATGTCCGCGCCGCCTTCAACAACGGCGTCACCCGCGACGAGATCAAGGAAGTGCTGATGCAGACCGCGATCTATGCCGGCGTGCCCGCCGCCAATTCGGCCTTTCACCAGGCCGAACAGGTCTTTGCCGCGATGGATGCCGAGAAGAAATAGCCCCCGGGGGGTACGCGCGCCTTAACGCCCGCCCAGCGACCAGCCCGCCGGCGGCACCTCGATCAGCAGGATGTCGAGATCGGCGGGGGGCAGGCCGTGGCCCTCGGCCGCCCGGCGCAGGGCGGCGGTCAGCATAGCTTTCATCTCGTCGCTGCGGCCGGTGAACATCCGCATCTCGATGATGGTGAAATTCGCGCCCCGATCGGCCGGCCGCAGGAAGCCGTCGGCGTCATGTTCGTTGACCCACAGGCTGAAGGCCGCCGGCCGGCTGTCCAGGGCCGCGACCGCCGCGTCGCGCAGATCGGCCAGCAACCGGGACCGATCGGCGATCCAGCCTTTTGACGTGGTGACGGCGATCTGCGGCATGGCGGGGTCCCGGCGGCTGTCTCAACTGGCCGCCACAATAGCATCGGCGATCTTTTCCGCGATCATGATCGTCGGCAGGTTGGTATTGGCCGCCGGCACCGCCGGCATGATCGAGGCATCGGTGACGCGCAGGCCGGCGACGCCGATCACCCGGCCGTCGGGCGTCACCACGGCCTCGCGGTCGTCCTCGCGCCCCATGCGGCAGGAACAGGAGGCATGCCAGACGCCGTGGACGGTGGTGCGCACGAAGGCTTCCAGCAGGTCCTCGTCCGCCATGATGCGGTCCAGCGGTGCCCCTTCGGTCACCACATGGCGCAGCAGCAGCCGCCGCATCCACCCCGGCCCGTCCAGCCCGGCGGCCAGGATCGAGGTCAGCACCAGGTTGCGGGTCGACACGATGCCCAGGTCGCGCACCCGTTCGCTGTAGCTGGTCGGGAACGGGTCGGCTGTCACGCGGGCCAGGGCCGGCTGGTCGAACAGTCGCGCGGCCAGCCGCACCCCGTCCATCAGCCGCCGCACGTCGCGCGCATCCGACAGCATCGCGAATTCGACCCGCGGTTCGGCCAGCGGATCGGTGTCGGTCAGGGTCACCCGGCCGCGCGAATAGGGCCGGTTGACCCAGGTGACCAGCGAACCCAGCTGGCGGCCGACCGGGTGCCAGCCGGTCTTGGACAGCGCCACCATGTACATGTCGCCGCCGCCGTAACGCAGCCCGACATGGATGTGGCGACGCAGGCTGTCGGGCAGGCGGGCGCCCGGGGCGATATGGGCCGATACCGACAAGGCGGGGTGTTCCTGCAGGTTGCGGCCGACCCCGGGGCGGTCGGCCACCACCGCGATGCCCAGGCGCTGCAATTCGTCGCCCGGCCCGATGCCGGCCCGCAGCAGCATGGCCGGCGAATGCAGGGCGCCGGCCGACAGGATGGTTTCGCCCGCCCGCACCACGACCGGGCCGCGGGCGGTGCGCACCGACACGCCGGTGACGCGGCCGTCGGCCTGGCGCAGGCCGGTGACCACAGCGTCGGTCAGGATCGTCAGGTTGGCGCGCCGCCGGGTCGGGTTGTCCAGGTAACCGATCGCGGTGGATACGCGGCGGTCGTACAGGTTGGAGATCGCGACCGGGAAATAGCCGTCGCGGAAGTCGCCGTTCTGATCTTCCAGCGCGGTAAAACCGGCCTCGGCCATTGCCGCCGCCGCCGCTGTCGAGAAGGCCGGCCAGACATCGGGCTGGATGCGCCGCACCGGGATCGGGCCGTCCGATCCGTGCAGCGGCCCGGTGAAATCCATGTCGCGTTCCAGCCGCCGGAAATAGGGCAGCACGCCTTGCCAGTCCCAGCCGTCCGCCCCGGCCCGGGCCCAGCCGTCGTAATCGGCCGGCAGGCCGCGATTGGCCTGCATGTCGTTCAGGCTGGACCCGCCGCCGATGATGCGCGCCTGCTCGTAGCGCTTCGGGGTCGGGCCGCCCTGGCCCGGCCCGCCATTATGCGGCACCGGTTCCAGATACACCTTCAGCTCGGGCCACAAATTGCGCGCGTTGAAATAGGCGACGCGGGGATAGCTGTCGAGGATCGCGGGTTCGACGCGATCGGGCGGCTGGTCGCGCCCGGCCTCGATCAGCACCACGCGCCGCCGCGGGTCGGCCGACAGGCGGTTGGCCAGCACGCAGCCGGCCGAACCGCCGCCGACGATGACGAAGTCCGCTTCGATCTGCTGCATCTCAGGCCTCATGGACCAGGCGGGTCTGCAGATAGGCGTCGATGGCTTCCGCGCCGCCTTCGTGGCCCCAGCCGCTGTCGCCGATGCCGCCGAACGGCGCCTCGGCCAGGGCGGCGGTGAAGGTGTTGATGCCGACGACGCCGGCGCGCAGTTCGGCCGACAGCCGCCGGGCGCTGGGGGCATGGTCGGTCAGGACATAGGATGCCAGGCCGAACGGCGTCGCATTGGCCCGCGTCACCGCCTCGTCCAGGCTGTCGAAGGCCATGACCGGGGCCACCGGGCCGAACGGTTCCTCGGCCAGGATCAGGGCGTCGTCGGGCACATCGGCCAGCACCGTCGGCGCGTGGAAGAAACCCGGCCGCGGCAGCCGGGCGCCGCCCGCGGCGATGCGCGCCCCCCGGCCCCAGGCATCGGCGACCAGCTGTTCGACCGCGGCCACCCGCCGGGCATTGGCCAGCGGCCCCATCTGGCTGCGCGGATCATGGCCGCTGCCGACGACCAGGTCGCGCGCCAGGGCGGCCAGCCGGTCGACGAAACGGTCATGGATGCGACGCGCGACATAGAACCGGCTGGCGGAATTGCAGGTCTGGCCGGCGTTGCGGAATTTCGCTGCCGCGACCATCGCCGCAGCGCGCTCGGGGTCGGTGTCGTCGCAGATGATGACGGGGGCATGGCCGCCCAGCTCCATCGTCGTGCGTTTCAGCCGCTCTCCGGCCTGGGCCGCCAGCAGCCGGCCGACGGCGGTCGAGCCGGTGAACGAAATCTTGGCAACGATCGGGCTGGCGATCAGCTGCCGCGAAATCTCGGCCGGCACGCCGAACACCAGGTTCAGCACCCCCGGCGGCAGCCCGGCTTCGTGCAGGCAGTCAGCCAGGGCCAGCGGCGTGGCCGGGGTTTCCTCGGCCGGCTTGGCGACCACGGTACAGCCCGCGGCCAGCGCCGGGGCGATCTTGCGCGCCAGGTTCAGGGCGGGAAAATTCCAGGGCGCGAACGCCGCGACGACACCGACGGGCGCGCGCAGCGTGATCAGCCGTGCACCGGCCTGGCGGGCGGGAATGACCCGGCCATAGGCGCGCCGGCCCTCCTCGGCAAAGAATTCCAGGGTTTCGGCGGTGGCCAGCAATTCGCCGCGGGCCTCAGGCAACGTCTTGCCGTTTTCGGTGACCAGTACGGGGGCCAGCCCCTCGATCCGCGCGCGCAGCAACGTGGCCGCGCGGCGCAGGATCGCCGATCGCTCGCCCGCCGGTGTGTCGCGCCAGCCGGGCAGGGTGGTACCGGCGGCCGCGATCGCGGCATCGACCTCGGCCGGGCCGGCGCCGGCATAGCGGGCAACGACCTCGGCCGTCGCGGGATCGGTGACGGCCAGGGCCGGACCGCTGCCGGCGCGGCGGTCGCCGGCAATGATCAGGCCGATCTCGGGAAACGTCATGTCTAACCACCTGTTTCAATCAAGTGTTTGAAACACTAAATTCAAACAGATGTTTTATCAAGGGTCCTCAGCCGGGGACGGGCGGTGTTCGGAAACCGGCGACGACGAAGGCGAGCAGGCGGCGCACCACCACCTCGTCGGTCGGGCGGACCGCCCCATCCAGCCCCGAGACCAGGCGCGCGGCGGGCGCCAGGTCGACCAGGGTCTGCAAGGCGGCGCCGCGGGCGCAGTCATAACGGAAGGCGATTTCCGCCCGCGACAGCTCGGGCAGCACCCGCTGCAGCACGTCGGCAAAACGGTCGTGGACCGGCCGGAACTGTTCGATGACGATGTCGCCGGTGATCGACGGCGGCGTCGCCCGGACATGCATCAGCATCACCATGGTGTCGCGATGTTCGCCGGCCGAAAGCTCGACCAGCGGCCGGATCAGGGCCTCGGCCACGGCTTCCAGGGCCGGGGTTCGCCCCCCTGCCGCCGCCAGGCAGCGGTCCAGCGCCCCCATCCGGGCGGCGATGATCGGCTTCAACCCTGCCTCGAACACCTGGCGGATCAACTCCTCCTTGGATCGGAAGTGGTAGTTGACGGCGGCGGTGTTGGCCCGCGCCGCCTCGGTGATCTCGCGCAACGACACGCCGTCGAACCCCTTGGCGGCGAACAGGTGCCGGGCCGCGGCCATGATTCGCTCGCGGGTGTCATTTTCAGGTGCCGTCGTGCCCAACGTTGCGCTCCTACGCATAACTTCCTATCGATGCTATGATGGTTATATCCGCCATCCCGGGTCCTGAGTATGGCAGTGTCCGTCCCCACTTGACAGACGATTGATTCAAACAGATGATTGAAACGATCGTATGAAAAAACAGGGAGACGGTTATGCTGAAGTCGATGATGGCGCTGGTTGCCGGCGCCGTTCTTGCCCTTTCCGCCACCGCGGCCGCGGCCCAGGAAAGCCGCACGCTGCGCATCGGGCTGGTGGTGCCGCCGAACCAGCAATGGACGGTCAGCGCCCAGAAATTCGGTGAGGAACTGGCGGCCGCCACCAACAAGCGGCTGACCGTCGCGGTCTTCCCCTCCAGCCAGCTCGGCTCGGAGGCGCAGATGATCCAGCAGCTGCAGGCCGGTTCGCTCGACATGGCGTGGCTGACCACGGCCGAGCTGTCGAACCGCGTGCCCGAACTGGCGGCGCTGCACGCCCCCTTCCTCGTGCGCGACGTGGCCCAGGCCCGCGACGTGCTGGAAAGTCCGATCGCCGCCCGCATCCTCGAGAAGTTCCAGGCCGCCATCGGGGCCGAGGGGCTGGGTTACGGCATGACCGGTCTGCGCCAGATGGTAATGCGCGAGCGCGCCTCGTCGCTCGACGACATCAAGGGCAAGAAGATCCGGGTGATCCCGTCGGCGCCGGCCCGCGATTTCTATGAACTGCTGGGCGCGGCACCCACGCCGATCCCGTTCGCCGCGGTCTACGACGCCTTCGCCAACGGCCAGGTCGACGGCATCGACATGGATTACGAGGCGACCTTCTACAACAAGTACTACCAGCTGGCGCGCACCATGCTGGTCACCAACCACGTGATGGCGCCGATGGCCGCCGCCTTCTCGACCAAGGTCTGGCGCACCTTGTCGGAAGCCGACCGCACGCTGATCCGCCAGTTGGTCGACAGGCAGATGAAGGTGATCCGCGACGGGTTCGTCGAGAACGAGGCCGCCTATGCCAAGCGCCTGGTCGAACGCAACGTGGTGATGAAGCCGCTGCCGCGCGAGGAATTCGCCGAGGTCATCGCCGCCTGGGACGCCAAGTGGGAAGGCCGTGCGCCCGACCTCAAGGCGCTCCGCGACTTCACCCGCTGAGGGCGTCATGGCAACCGTCATGACCGGCGACGCGGACCGGGCGGCAGTCACCGCCCGGGTCGGGGCGGCCGTGGTGGGCCTCAGCCGCCTGGTCGCCGCCTGGGAAAAGGTCGCGGTGACCGGCCTGTCGGCCGCGATCTTTGCCCTGATCCTGGTCAACATCGTCACCCGCGCCATCGGGCGGCCGCTGATCTGGGTCGACGAGGCGGCGGTTTATCTGATGGTCGCCATGTGTTTCATCGGCGCATCGCTGACGGTGCGCCAGCGCCTGGATTTCGCCGTCACCTTCGTCATCGACCGGTTCGGCCGGCGCGGCCGGCGCGTCATCGATGCCGGCCTGTCGGCGACGGGCCTGGCCTATGCGCTGTTCCTGTTGTGGTGCGCTTGGATGATGTTCGATCCGGCGGGCCTTTGGGCCGCCGGTTTCGACATCGCGCGCTTTACCGCCGACACCCTGAACTTCGTCTACACCGAACCGACCCAGACCATCGGCATCCCGCGCTTCGTGGTCTATCTGGTGATGCCGGTCTATGCCGCGGGGCTGACCGTCCATGCCACCGCCAACCTGGTCGAGGATTGCGGCTGGGTCCCCCGCGCGGCGGACGGGGCCGGGCTGATCCCGGACCAGGGGTGACGGCGATGCTGACCGGTGCCGCCTTCACCACCTTCCTGCTTGCCGGCCTGCCGATCGGCCTGGTGCTGTGCCTGTCGGCACTGGCCTTCGTTGCCGCGACGGGCAACTGGACCTTGCTCGATTCCTATCTGGTCCAGCTGTTCGGCGGGATCGATTCCTATGGCCTGCTGGCCTTCCCCCTGTTCATCCTGGTCGGTGAACTGATGAATGCCGGCGGGATCACCACCCGGTTGCTCGGCATGACCACGGCGCTGATCGGGCGGCTGCGCGGCGGGCTTGCCTATGTCAACGTGCTGGCCAACGGCCTGATCTCGGCCATCCTGGGATCGACCACCACCCAGATCGCGATCATGGCCCAGACCCTGGTGCCGGAAATGGAGCGCAAGGGTTACGACAAGAGCTTCGCGGTCGCCACCACCGTGTCGGCCGGGCTGCTGGGGCCGATCATCCCGCCGTCGCTGATCTTCGTCATCTACGGCGTGATGGTCCAGGTGCCGATCGGCGACATGTTCGTCGCCGGCATCATCCCCGGGCTGATGATCATCGCGGCATTCTGCCTGGTCATCTGGCTGATGGGGTTCTGGCTGCATTATCCGGTCGCCCCGCGGGTCGCCTGGACCGACCGGGCGCGCGCCTTTGCCGCGGGGCTGCCGACCCTGGCCATTCCCGGCGTCATCCTGGTCTCGATCATGTCGGGCCTGGCCAGCCCGACGGAATCGGCGGCGCTGGCCTGCGTCGCCGCGCTGATCCTGGGGCTGGTCTATCGCGAGATCGACCTGCGTGCCCTGCCCGCGATGTTCCTGCGCACCGGGCTCAATTCGGCCCTGGTGCTCTACCTGGTCGCCGCCGCCAACGTCTTCACCTGGGTGCTGGTCTACGGCCAGGTACCGCAGATCGTCGCCGACTGGATGCTGCAGGTGGCGACCGGGCCGGTCAGCTTCATGCTGTGGCTGAACCTGATCCTGCTGGTCGTCGGCACGGTCATCGACGGCGTGGCCGGGCTGATCCTGGTCGTGCCGATCCTGTTTCCGATCGCGACCCAGACCTTCGGCATCGATCCCGTCCAGTTCGGCGTGGTCGTCTGCCTGAACATGACGCTGGGCCTGGTCTCGCCGCCGGTCGGCGCGGCGCTGTTCGTCGGTGCCACGCTGACCCGCACCAAGGCGGACGACATCTTCGTGATGGCCCTGCCGTTCTGCCTCGCCACCTGCGTCATCCTCGTCATGCTCAGCGTCTGGCCGTGGTTCACCATGGCCCTGGTGCGCTGATCGACTTCGCCCCCTTGCAAAGAAGGAATCCGATCATGACCTCCACCCCGAAACCGCGCGGCGTCGCCCGCATCTGGCGCGGCCGCACCGCCGCCGCCATGGCCGATGAATACGGCGACTATCTCTACGAGAAGGGCGTGCGCAAGCTCGAGCAGCTCGGCGCCCGCGGCGTGCAGATGTTCCGCGAGGATCGCGGCGCCGAATCGGAATTCATGGTGATCTCGTACTGGGACACACTGGAGGCGATGACCAGCTGGGCCGGCAGCGACCCGCGCCGCATCCGCCATCTGGAACGCGATGCCGAAATGCTGGTCGAACTGCCCCAGGGCGTCCAGATCCTCGATGTCCTTTCCAACAACTGGGCGCTGGCCGACGCCATGCGCAAGTCATGACCCCGCCGCGTGACATTGCCGGCACCGGGGCCGCGGCCCTGGTGTCGATGCTGGTGGATTACGGCGTCGAGGTGATCTTCGGCGTGCCGGGCGATACCAACGTCGCCTTCTACCAGGCGCTGAAGGCCAACCCGGCGGCGCCGCGCCACGTGATGTGCCGCGACGAACGCTCGGCCGTGTTCATGGCCGACTGCTATGCCCGGCTGTCGGGGCGGGTGGGCGTGGCCGAATGCCCGTCGGGGGCCGGGGCGATGTATGCCCTGCCCGGCGTGGCCGAGGCCAACCGGTCTTCGGTGCCGCTGATCCTGCTGGTCAACGACATCCCCGTGGCCGGCGTCGGCCGCGGCACGCTGACCGAACTGGCGGTCGAAGCCCTGTTCCGCCCGATCGCCAAGCATGCCGAAACGCTCGGCCGTACCGTCAAGCTGCCGGAAACGGTCCGCCGCGCCTTCCGCCAGGCGACGGCCGGCCGGCCCGGCGCGGTGGTGCTGGCCCTGCCCGAGGATCTGCTGTTCGAGGCATTGCCCGCGGCCGAGGTCTCGCTGCATGTCGAGGGGCATTGCGCCAGCGCGCCGGCCTGGCGGTCGCGCCCGCCGGCCGACCACCTGGATGCCGCCGCCTCGGCGCTGCTGGCGGCCGAACGCCCGCTGCTGGTCGCCGGCGGCGGCGCCAACCGCTCGCGCGCCGCGGGCGCCATCACCGCGCTGGCCGAACGGCTGGACATGCCCGTCGTCACCACGATCACCGGCCAGTCGGTGATCGCCGACGACCACCGGCTGGGCACCGGCATCA